>MPMF02147292.1_pt1 | contig 45248 bp, 26 predicted proteins | sample 1617271 | NCBI WGS metagenome assembly MPMF02 (sample SAMN05944812, study PRJNA350692) | marine metagenome | biome: marine; feature: ODZ; material: water; isolation source: 120 m water sample prefiltered with 30 um filter, filtered on to 0.2 um... | place: Pacific Ocean | collected 2012-04-09... | reverse complement strand
CCCGTCGCCGGGTTCCGGCAGTGCCTCATCCAGTGGCCCGCCACCGTGAGGGATTTCATCCGCCTCCGCGTCACCCTCGACCAGTAAAAACAGGGGCGGAAGGACTTCCGCGGAAAATTGGAAATCCCCCCCGGAACCCACGGTTGAGAGCAGGTAACCACATTACCTGCACATACCGTGAAACTGACCAAATCCTTCCTTCTCTCCCTTCTGGCCCTCACCCCCGTCGCCGGCCTGTCAGCTCCGCTAACGATTCCAGACGAACACCGGCAGAAGCTCAACAGTCCCCTCGTTGACGGTGGTGATGTATTTTTTGCCCAGGTCAGCCCGGATGGAAACACCGTGGTCTACATCGCCGACCAGGATACCAATGGTGTGGGAGAGCTTTACAGCGTACCCCTCGGCAACGGAGACGTCACCAAGCTCAGCGATTCTCTCGTCGAAGCTGGCGACGTGTGGCACTTCGAGATCAGCTCGGACAGCTCCACCGTAGTCTACGTGGCAAATCAGGATACCGCTAATGTCTTCGAGCTTTACAGCGTGCCCATTCACGGTGGTGTCCCCACCAAAATCCACGCGCCTCTTCATCTTTTCGGAGACCAGGGAGTGCGGGACTACCAGATCAGCCCGGACGGAAGCACGGTGCTCTTTACCGCGGATTTCAACGCCTCGTCGGAGACTTACGGTCTTTACCGGGTGCCCATCAATGGCGGCACCGTCTCCCCGATTGCCGGTCCTCTCGCCGCGGGCCGGGAATTTGAGGATTTCATGATCAGCCCGGATGGAAGCGTCGTGGTCTATCGCGCCGACCAGGACACCGACGATTACCCGGAGCTTTACAGCGTTTCAATCGAGGGAGGACTCACCATCAAGATCAGCAGCGGCTCCTGGTTTCCTTTCGGCAACGGAGTCGAGGATTTCAAGATCAGCCCGGACAGCTCCACCGTGGTTTACCTGAGGGACGTCTTTGCGACCGAGGTTTACAGTGTGCCCATCACCGGCGGAACATCGATCAGACTCAATGGATCCCTTCCTGCGGGCAGCGGCCCTTTTCCCGTCGGAAACGTGCAGGACTTCGAGATCAGCGCCGACAGCACCACCGTGGTCTACCGCGCCGACCAGGATGATGACGAAATCTACGAAATCTACGGAGCACCCATCTACGGAGGCCCCTCCACCAAGCTCAACTCTGGCCTCGTCCCGGGTGGCGACGTGTCTGACTTCCAGATCAGCGAGGACAGCTCTACCGTGGTCTACGTCGCCGATCAGGATGATAACGGGGTCACTGAACTCTACAGCGTAGCCACCGGGGGGGGGGCCACTACCAGGCTCAACAGAAATCTCGCGGATGGTGGTGATGTGCGGTCCTTCCAGATCAGTCTCGACAGCTCTACCGTCATCTACCGCGCCGATCAGGATGAGGACAACGACTATGAGCTGTACCATGTGGCCATCGACGGGGGCACCGTCAGCAAGATCAACGCTCCTCTCGTTGAAAACGGCGACGTGTCGGGCTTCGTAATCAGCCCGGACAACTCCACCGTGATTTACAGCGTCGATCAGGACACTGATGGGGTCACGGAGCTGTATGCCGCCTGGTTCAGAAGCCCGGAGACCACCCTGATCGTAGGGTCCTGGCTTGCCGACATCTGGCTGGAGTGGAACTTCACCGCTGACGAGCTCGCCAACCCCTGGCTGGAAGCAACTCTCTGGGGTTGGGAAGCCGATCCGGATGGCGATGGCCTTGCCAACCTGATGGAATACGCCCTTGGCGGTGACCCGCAGGTGGCTTCCACTCAATTCTCGGACGGCAGTCTGATGGGTGCCGAGCTTGAGATCGTCGATGGAATTGCCATCGTGCGGTATCCGGAACGCACCGACGCAAATAAGCGTGGCCTCAACTACGAACTGGAGTTCTCCAGTGATTTCGAAAGCTGGTCAACCGTTCCCCCTGACGGATTCGCGCTCGTCACCCCCTCCGACTACACTCCTGATGTTGTCGGATTCCAGCAGAGTGTCTGGAGGTGGAACGCCACCCCCGGTCGCCACTTCGTTCGCCTCCGCGTCTCCTTCGTGACCCTGATCGTGCGTTGAACTCTCCCGGGAGACGCCAGAATCCCCCTTCAGGAGCTCTTCCCTCCCCGGTCTAGGCCAGTCCACCGGGGAGGGCCCTGCCGGGGCGGAGGTCGATGTAGTCAGCGGCATTCGCTCCTCCCTCCCCCCGCACCAGGTAAACCGGCACCCAGTGTTTCCGGGTATCCACCGTGACGGTGCGGGCATTGGCATAGCGCATGGTGTAAGCCGCCCGCCTTCGGTCACTGGTATTGGGCTCACTCCCATGCAGGACGTAGGAATCGTGGATGGAGAGACTACCGGCCTTCATCTCAAGCGGAACCGCCGCCTCCACCATGTCCTCCGTCACCTCCACGGTGAGCCCGAGAAGATCGTCGTCCCCGGTGGAAACCTTCTCCATCTCGGGGTAACCCTCGTGGGTGCAGGGGATGATCTGCATGCAGCCGTTCCCCAGGTCGACATCATCGAGGGCGAGCCAGACGGTCCCCACTTCCGTGCCCTCTACCGAGTGCCAGTAGGTATTATCCTGGTGCCATGCCACCGGCAATCCATCCCCCGGTCGCTTGGCAATGATGTGCGACATGATGAGGATAAGGTCGGGCCCAAGCACGGCCTCCACCGCATCCAGCACCCGGGGATGACGGCAGAGCTCCAGCCAGCTCGCCTTCCCGGGGTGTGGTTCGGTGAGATACTCGGAACGGGCGGGCACTTCCTTGTGCTCCCCGTCCTTGTAGACCACCAGGGTCTCCGGCATATCCCGCAAGAGGGCTTCAAGCTCGGCATTGACCACCCGGATTTCCTCCGTATCGAGAACCTCACGGAAGAGGCAGTAGCCCGCCGTCCGGTAATCCGCGGCATTGGTATTGGGATTGCTCATTGGTCCGTTTTTTCTCCTGCATGGGTCATGGCCAGTCGACGGCATGGAAGGCGGACTCGATCCGACTGGTGGCATCCACCTTGCCGGCACCGCTTTTCAGGAGATCAGGTCGTCAATATTTCCCGTGCTATCGGCAAAGGATTCCGCCTTTACGCCCATCCGTTTCTGCATGGTGACAAACAGATTGGCCAGTGGGGTCTTGCTGTCGAAGGTCAGGTATTGCCCGTGCCTGTAACCCATCTTTTTCCCGCCCGCCAGGATCAGGGGATAGTTGGTGTTGTTGTGGGTCTTGCTGTTGCTGCTGCCGTAAAGGATGCAGGTATTATCCAGGACTGATCCCTCGCCTTCTTCAAGCTCACTGAGCCGCTTCATCAGGTAAGCGAGACATTCCGCCTGGTAGCGGTCCCACTTGCCTTTGTTTTCAGCCCCCTTGCCTTTCCCTGCCCCATGAGCCAGTCCGTGGGCATTGTTATTGAAACCAAGGAGTGACGGAAACTTGTTCGCGATGGAGATGGCACCATGCATACTCGCGAGCTGGTAGGTTACAAAGCGCGTAGAATCAGTCTGGAAGGCAAGGGCGATCAGGTCGAGCATCGTGTGAATGAGTTTACCCGGTGTCTCGTTGTCTGCATCAAGATCAAGCCCCTCAGCATTCACCTTCGGGCGGGTTACGTTCAACCATTGAGCCGAACGTTCCACATCCTGCTCAATCTCGCGGACTGAAGTGAGATACTGGTCCAGTTTACCCTGATCCGCCTTGCCCAGTTTACGGTGCAGGCTCTTGGCCTCGTCAAGCAACAGGTCAAGATGACTGCCGGCACGGGTCAGGCCCTTTCTCTGGGCCTCAATGGAGTCTCCCTTCAATCCGAACAACCGTTCAAAAACAATGGCCGGTCGATTGAAGGACGGGATCGGCTGTCCTGTATGGGAGTAGGAAAGCGTGTTGGCCCTGGTGGGCATGCCAACACCGCCGTCCGAGGAGAGCGTCAGGCTGGTGAACCGGGTGCTTGCACCAAGCCTGTGCCTGCGAGCCATGAACTGGTCCAGTGAGATTGAATTCCTGAGCCCGGTGGCAGCAAGGCTGAGCTCCTCACCGGTAAGAAAGGTATCACCACTGTCATGCCCTCCAATCCGGCGCACCCTGGGATGGGAAAGTCCTCCCAGGATCGTGACCTGATCACGAAAAGGTTCCAGCACCTCAAGGGATTTATTGAAGGTAAAGTCCCTGCCTGAACCCTTGGGAAACCAGTTCCACTGGCCGTATTCCCCATCCTGTCTGGGCAGGCTCACCCCATAAGGAAAATAGATGGAACAGAATCTCCTTGGTGGCGATTTGACCTCCGCCCCCATCAGGGATTCCATCCATGGCAATGCCATTGTGATACCCGCCGCCCTGAGCATTGCCCTGCGGTTCATCTGGAAAGCTCCCTGGTTCGTCATGGATTCCGGATCCCCTTTATGATTCATTTATGAAGGGATTAACCTGTTATCGCGATACAAAAGGACGACTGGTGACAATGTTTTCCATCAACCCGTCTAACCGATAGCCATTCCGTGCAAAGTCGGCAGTGAGTTCTTCAATCAGGAGTTCGTCCTCCAGCCGTAAGGAGTGACCCAGGGCATAGATCAGTAATTTTGATGTCAATGCCCTGGCAAATCTCTCGTGTTTCTTATTGAGAAGATGTTTCTGGAGATCAGCCAAACCCGAGATCCTGTGATTTCCGGGCAGCACGGTTTCTGAGGAAACGGGCTTCCTTCTTCGAGCCGTCTTTTGCCTGGAGAGGCCGATGGCATCATATCCCTCAAGAGCAATTCCCCACGGGTCAATCCCCCGGTGGCAATCCGCACAGGCCTCCTTCTTTCGGTGAACGGCGAGTTGTTCCCGGATGGAAAGCTTCTCGAAGTTGGGCACGCTTTTTTCCACACTGGGCACATCAGGCGGGGGCGGATTGGGAGGATCATGCAGGAGACGTTCCCTGATCCAGACCGCACGCTTGATGGGATGAGAATCGGCTCCATCCGATCCTGCCAGGTGCGTGGAAGCATGCCCGAGGACCCCGCCCGGCCTGTTCGTCCCTTTGAGAGAAACTCTTTCAAAGCGCTGGGATGTTGGGCCACTCAATCCGTAATGCTTCGCCAAAGGAGCATTAAGCATGGTGAAATCGGCGTCGAGAAATTGCAGGGCCGACGTGTTACTGCGGAGAATTTCACCGAAAAACGACCGCGTTTCCTCAACCATGTAGGGCTTCAGCTTATTATCAAAATTCTTATAGAACTGGGGATTGATCGCGACCCGGTCAACGCCCTCCAGATCCAGCCACTGGTCACAGAATTCTTTGGTGAACCGGTTTGATTTCTGGTCCTTCAGCATGCGCCGAAATTGTTTTCGCAACACGGACGGCTCCAGAAGGCGATCGGATTCTGCCAGGTTGGACAGCTCTTCATCCGGCATCGAACTCCAGAGGAAGTAGGACAGGCGGGCCGCTAACTCGTAAGCGTTGAGCCTTCTCGATTTATCGGACTTGAAGGGCTCGCTGAGGTAAAGGAAGTGGGAGGAGGACAGGGCGGCGGACAGGGTTTCCTTGAGGGCTGAGACAGGAGTATCCGCCTGCTGGCGCATTCTTTCGTAATGGGCCAGCCACTTTTCCATTTCCTCCCCGTTGACCGGTCGTCGCCAGGCCCGTCGAAGAAAGCGGGCCAGTATTTTCTCGAGCGCCTGCGGATCGGACAATTCCTCCCCTTCGTGAATGATTCTCCGGTGCGGCGGCGGGGGCCAGGACAGATAGTCGTTGCGGACGACCTCGACGGATTCGATGATGATGCGAGGAAAATCAGGATCCTCGGGGAAGACCTTGACCTTCTTCTTCCTGATCTTCCCTTTCTTGTCTTTCTCCTCAATTACCTCGTTGACAGCCCGGGTGGGAGGTTCGCCGTCATCCAGGGTGTTCTGCAGGGCGATGATCCCGTTGAGCTTGTCATCTGGCACATCGGGTTCAGGGAGGGGGAAGAACTCGGGCCATCCGGAAATTTCATAATGCTCGGGAGTTGTCGAGGTTACGGCGATTTCACCGGCGTCGCCCATGATGTTGAGGGTTAACCCCGATACGAAATACCCATATCGAGCAGAGAGAATGGGTGCGGGCTGGCCCGCTTTGCGATCCGTGTAGGCCTTCACTCGTATACTGAATCTCCCTGTTCGGGGCAAATCCCTGAAAGATCCGTGCCAAAAGTTCACCCGCCCCAGACGCTCGGAGGAATCTCCGGAGAAACGTTTGCTGTTGGGGCCTTTCATGCGGCCTTTGTTTCGATCAAGAACGGTGATTTTTCTTTCCTCCTGCTCTCCCTCCACAAGGACGAAGTCCAGGGCCTTCCGGGCCATTTTGAGATAATTCTCGATCTGCAGGGCGGTCATTCCCAGGGAAGCACCGTTGTTCTTGAACCCCTCCGGTGACCGGGCGTCGGACGGCAGGGCCTCGCTGTAATCCATCTCCAATCCCAACAGATCGGTCATGGTGTATTGATACTCGGCCCGGTTAAGACGCCTTATTACTGCCTGTCCTCCGGTGTTTCGCCTGGCATCGACGGCTCGACGCAACTCCCTGGTCAGCCACCCGACGAGCTTGCGCCGTTCCTCGGGCGACAATTGCGGCTCGTCCTCGGGCGGCATTTCACCGCGATTGAGCATGTTCAGGGCGTCGTGCCAGGTCTCAGCGGCATGGCCGTTCACCATGTCCGGATCCAATTGATCCAGCCGAAGTTTCCCTTTCTGCTTTTCAGGACCGTGGCAGGCAAAGCAATGCTTCTGCAATACCGGTCGCACGTCTTCCTGGAAAACATCCCTGCCGATTGCCGCGGATGGCAGAAGGAGTAACGTGATGAGACGTAAGGTGATCATTTCAAGGCTGCACCGGAGATTTCTCATTGGTTCGTTTTTTCTTCTGCAAAGACCATGACCAGCGATTCTGCGGCCTTCATGACCGCCTCCTTCTCGGCCTGCACCGCCTCCGCGACGGCCCTGATAACCTGCTTGAACCCGGGGGTGCCCGCCACCTTGGCCCGGGCCGCCCGTCCCTCAGCCAGAAGGTCCTCGTTGGTTTTTTCCAGCTGCGGATAGCGGATCCGCATCCTGCCCGCCATCACTTTCTGATTGGCCACCACCATCTGCAGGGCGGTGGCCTCCCTCGATTCGAACCGTGCTCTGGCCAGGGCCGCGTGATACTGGGCTTCGGACAGTTCCTTGAGCCCCGGGTGCAGGAGGTGCAGGAGGTCGATCTCCGCCCGCTTCAGCTTGTTGATGGCATCCCGCAGGGCCCGGTAGGCCGGGTCCTCTGCAGTCAACCGCTTACGTTCCACCGCTATGTCCTTGCGCCGTTCCTTCACGGTCCTGAAGACCTCCGGGAACTGCCGGGCGGCCGCGGCCTTGCACTCCTCCACGCGGGCCACCTTCCCGCGGAACTCCTCACTACCCCGGTAGAGCTGGTCCCGCGCAATCATCTCACGGATCTTCTGCTGCTCCGCCGCCTCGTGGGGCAACCAGGGCCGCTGCGCCTGGAGTTTCTCAAACTCACCGCGTGCGGCGGGCCATCCGTCGGTTCTTCCACTGGCGGAGACCAGGCGGACCTCATCGAACGCTGCTCCCGGCTGGTCAACCTGGAGGGCGAAGTAGTCACGCTCCCGGGCCAGGATGGGATGCCTCCCCACCACCACGTGCTTCTCGTCTCCCACCCGGACGAGAATCTCCTCCCCATGGATCTCGATCATGACGGGGTAGAAGCGGCCCTGCTCAAACTGGTGAGCGCACTCCCCATGGATGGCAGGGAAATGGGGAATGGTCTGGTCCCGGGCGGTAGTGACCCGGAACCCGCGGGGCCAGAGAGTCACCACCGCGTTGTATTTGCCGGGCGTCCCGGTCATGACCCGGATCTCTCCCGCCCCTTGAAAGGCAACCTTGAGCTCGATAATACAATTCCCGTAACGCGGTTTCTTGATGAAGACCCGCTGGTTTTCCCCCGGCACCGCGGTCCGGATCATCCTCCCCTTGGCCACGGTCCACTGTTCCCGGAAGAACCAGCGCCCGGGCACGGTCTCGAGATCCTCGAAATCGTCCACGAGGAGAACCTTGCCCCGCTGGCAAAGCTGCGGTTCAAGGACCGCCTGGGACAACCCTCCGGACAGCAACAGAAGCATCAGGACAATGAGTCCGTCGTAACGTCCCGGTCCGGGTCTGTCTGGGTCACCCGCCATCAATCCCGGGCCGGACTCACCCCCAGAGTGGTCAGGAAGGTCATCAGGTCGACCAGTTCATCCCGTCGCAGGGCGGCAGTGAGGCCGGGCGGCATGAGGGACACCGGGCTGGTGTCGACCTTGGCCACTTCGCCGGCCGGGATGGAAACCACCTTCCCGGAAGGATCCCTCACCAGGACGGAGGTATCGGTCTTGCGCTGCAGCAATCCGCTCACGATGGTCTGGTCCTTGCGGGTCACCACCACTGTTTCATAACCCTGCTTGATGTCGGTGCTCGGGTTGAGGAGCGACTCCAGGATCGACTCCGGGGTCATGTAGCTCCCCACCGTGCTCAGGTCCGGACCCAGCTTTCCTCCCTGGCCGTTGACGAGGTGACAGGTGGTGCAGACCAGCGCGGTGCGCTGGTAGATCTGCTGCCCCCGCTCCGCCGATCCGCTGGCCCGGACGTCGGCAATCAGCTTACGGCGGTCCCCCTGACTCATGTTGGAAGCCACCGGTTTGAGACCTCCCGCCTTGTTGAGAGCGGCAAGGAGACCCGGAACGTTGCGGCCCGAGGCAGAGGCGCTGCGGTTGGCCGCCAGCGCGACCGGCTCCTTGAGCGTGCTTCCTTCCAGGGCCTTCGACAGGAGCTCCGGCCCTTCCGGACGACTGAGAAAGGCTTCCATCAGGACCTTGGCGAGCGCCGGATCCTGCAGGGCACCGAGAAGCCGAGCCGCCTTGGCCGCATTGGGGGTCGGGTTGACGCGAGCCGCTGCCGCCACCGCGGCCACCCGCAACAACGGAGCCTGGCCCGCCCCGGAGAGCTGCCCGAGCCGGGCGGTGGCCCCGATCCCCGCGAGGGCCCGGCTCATGGCCAGGGCTTCCTCGATCGTTTTCGCCCCGTTCGCTCCCTTCACCAGCAGGTCCTCCGCGACATTCACTTTCCAGATTCCACACAGGTCGGCGGCCGCGATGCGCACGGCCCCGGTCTTGGAATTGAGAAACATCATGGCCCGGCTCTTCAGGGGGGGCTCCTTGCGGTTGTATTGGACCCCCTGCGCAATGGCAGGCAGCCAGGCCGGGTGATCCTGCGCCTTCTGGAGAAGCGCCCCCACCTGCTCGGGGGAACCGAGCGAGGCCACGGTGGCGACCGCGTTGTCGAGCGCCTCGCCCTTCAGTTCTCCTTTTGCAATAACCTCTGCCAGCCCTTCGATGGCACGCTTGTCCTTCACCTTGTTGAGGGCATAGGACAGGCTGTTGGCGTCACCCCCGAAAACCTTCTTTCCTGCCTGCATGGCAGGCAGCCAGGCATCGCGGGTATCGCGCACCGCCATCTCGAGGGCAAAGTCAAGATTGAGGTCGACGTCATGGTCGAGAGCTCCCAGGACAACGTCCGTCGCCTCCTTGGTTCCCAGCCCGCGCAGGGCGCACACTGCCGCCAGCCGCACGCGCGGATGATCATCATGCACCGCAGCAGCCAGATGACTCAGTCCCCCCGCGGTCCTTCCCACCGCCCGCACCGCCGCCGCCCGAATCCCCGGGCTCGCCGAACGCAAAGGACCTCCTTCCAGTCCGTCGATCTTCAGGTTGCGCGCAATGGCGAGCCAGAACGCTTCCAGCAGATGGTGATCGTGATTGGGATCAGCGGCATCGAGGGTCTTGACCCAGGCGTCAATGTCCGTGCGGGTAACCTTCCGCCGGACCAGTTCGCGGTTGGCCCGGGTGCGGGTGTACTGCTCGGGGGCAGTCAGGTGCGTGAAAAGCTCCTTCCTGGTGGCCTCCGCGATGACCGGCCAGTCCAGCAGGGGCTGATCAATGGCGGTGAGCCGCCAGATCCTTCCGTGGGACTTGTCCCGGAGGGGATGATGGAAATCGACCTCTCCGTGGTCGATGATGGGATTATACCAGTCCACGATGTAGACTGCCCCGTCGGGCCCCATCTTGATGTCGACCGGACGATAGGACCGGTGGCTGGAGTGCAGCACGGTCTCCACTTCCTGTGACTTGAAGCCGCTTCCGCTTTCCTCGATGGAATAGCGCACCGTCCGGTTGGCCCGGAAGTCATTGCCCAGCATGCTCCCGTGCCAGAGCGACGGGATGTGACGCCCACTCATGAATTCGGCCCCCGTGTTCTTGGGTTTGCCCGGAATCAGGCCCCGCAGCACCCGCGGAGCGCCCACCGCGGTCCCGAAGGCGGAACCGGGAAAAAGGTCGTGCGGTCCCTGCCCTCCGGCACCATCGGTTCCGAAACTGTTGCCGTGGTGGTCGAGGGCGTGACCCCAGGGATTGACCCGTCCCCTGGAGAAGACGTCGATGCGCTCAATCTCGGGACGGAAACGCCAGACCCCGCTGCCGTTCAAGCGCCGTGGCCCGTGAGCGGTTTCCACGAAGCTGTTGATGTAGATCGACTGCGTGAAGAACATGTCCCCCCAGGGAGACCAGCGCAGGCCGTGGATCATGTGGTGTACGTCCGCATTACCGAAGCCCGAGAAGACCACATGCTTTTCGTCCGCACGATCGTCTCCGTCATGATCAGCCAGGAACAGGACCTCGGTCGTGCTGCACACGTAGGCCCCCCCTTCCACCGGCATGACAGAATGCGGGACGGTGAGACCTTCCGCAAAGACGGTGTGTTTGTCGGCCACTCCGTCCCGGTCGGTATCCTCCAGGATGACGATCCGGTCGTTGGGAATCCGTCCGGGCTTGATGTGCGGGTAGGTCGAGGAAGTCGACACCCAGGCACGGTTGTGCCGGTCCCAGTTCATGTTGATGGGATTGAAGATAACCGGATTCCTGGCCCAGAGATTGACCTTGAATCCCTCCGCCACCTTGAAGGCCTTGAGCTCGGCCGCCACATCGGGATCCGGAATGTCCCGGGGCACTTCGTGATCGGGATAGTTGCGCGGGGACTTCCACTCGCGGGAATCCTCGTGTTCGTAGCGGTGAGGAAGCGGCACGCGCAGCCTGGCGATGGCCTGCTCCCTGCCCTCGACCAGTTCGTCGAAGTCCTTCAATTCGTAGGCGAGATGCCCCATCTCATGGCGCCGGAAGAGAAAGATGTAGGCCTTGTTGATCGGGTTGATCTTGTAGCGGTGCAGCTTGTTCTTCTCGATGATGGTCTCGCGGAGTTTCCCGGCCTGGGCGTAATCGGGACCTGAACGAACCACGCCGTCCCGGGCGTCGACCACGACCTCCGCGCCATCGATCCAGATACGGGTCGCACCTTTCCCGGCCGCAGTCACCGCCCCATGCAGAAGGGACGGCAGTTGATGCAGGGCGAGGTCATAGCGCACCCCGAGCCGCGTACGTTCCAGCTTCCCGGGAGTCCCGCGCGCCGGTTCCGAGGCCACACTTCCAAGGCCCAGCTTCTGGCCAATATAAGTGGCCAACCTGCGGTAACCGTCCCCATTGAGATGAATGCCGTTCTGGTAACTGGAAGCCGCCTCTTCTCCGAAGGGACTCTCGCTCAGCAGGTCGATGGCGTCGTGACTGCGCTCCTTGCCCAGGGCCAGGATGAAGCGCGCCGCCTTCCCCAACCTCCCATTGCGGACCGCCACTTCCTCCGCGTTGAGGACCGCACCACTCGGAGTCTGTGCGAGAGGGGTGAGCAGGATCAGTTTCGCCCCGGTATTCTCCAGTTCCTCGATCAGTGCCCGATAGCCGGCCTCGAAACGGGCCATCTTCTCCCCGGTGTCCGCAAAGGCGGCCTCTCCTCCATATCCCACCATGATGGTCGAGGGCTGGGTCTCCACCAACTGCCCTTTCAACTTCTCAAACCCGAATCCCGTCTGCCCCTTCGGGGGCTGCCACGAGCGCGTGTTGTGGGCCGACCCAAACTCACTGCGCGCAGTCCCGAAGACGTCATCCGCCGGCCACCCGAGGTTGCGGAAGCTGATGTTGTGCTGTGGCCAGTTGACCGTAATGGCGTGCTCAAGGTAACCATGCCTGTCCATCCGCGAGATGAGGGTTCCGCCAACCAGGACCACCTGGTTGGATCTGGTTTCCTCCCCGGCAGGCACCTCGAGCACCTGCGGTTCACTCCAGGAACCAGCTTCATCCTTATCACCGAAGCCCCGGACTTTCCACCACACGGTGTCACCACTGTAGAGAGCCTGCCCGCGATAGCGCACCGGTTGCGCCCCATCCACGGCCGCGTTCCGTCCACTGTCCCACATATCCCCCACCTCTGCGGCCAACCGGGCCCGGGTGCTCGCCACCAGGACCTGCCAGGATGCGAGGCCCTCTCCCTTCCAGGTGAGGCTGTATTCATTGAGATCCAGGCCGAGTTTATTTGGGAGCACCTTCGCCTCCAGGCCGGTGGGTGCTTCCGGAACTCCCACGGCCAACATTCCGGATCCGAGGAAACACACGAGCAAAGGGACGAGTTTCATGCGAGCCAGTTAAGGAAAGCCAAGGTGACAAGAAAAGCCCTCTTCTCGCCAAATCCTCGTCCCTGCTGGCAAACCCACCGGAGACCGGGGAAATGACGGACAGGCATGATCCCAATCCTCGCCCAAAGCCCGATCAAGAGTCAGTTTCCCGGAACACGGCCCCTTTGTTCCGCCCTGCTCAAAAGGAATCTGTGGTCCTGGAGGATTCCTCCGGCCGGGCTCAGCGGGCGATCCACTCAGTGAAGGAGCCCTGATCCAGCATGTTCTCTGCCAGTTCCCGGTATCCTCGTGTCAATGGATGACTGGCATCAGCATACGATCCGGAGGGCAGTGTGTCGGCGACCCAGTACTGGATCCCGTTTTTCTTGAGCCACATGACCGCACCATTCTCCAATTCAAGGAATCGAACTCTGTTGACTTCAGTCAGCTTATGCTGATTGAGAGGGCCAACGACCACGTAGACATCGTTGCCACGCGCCTGCAACTGCCTGACCAGTCGTTGAAATCCCTGCCATTGCAATGAGTTTCCCAATGGCACCCAGTCCAGACTCTGCGGGCTTCCACCCCAAGGCCTGTGTCTTGAACTGCTGGTCCCGCGTTCGGGATCATCGGCAGTCTCCCCGGGGACCGACATCCCGATCTGCGCCAGAGGATTGGCGTAGCTGTTGGGATAAATTTCAGGATCATCCTCAGCCTCGGCAACGGTCCATTGCGGGATGGACTGTTGCCCGAAATGGGCCTCCTGCAGGTGATTGATCCAGGTGAGGAACGGGATGCGGTTTTCGATTGCCCGGGTGACCCGGGTGTCTCTTCCGGCACGGTAACTGGGAATGGGTGGAGAAAACTGAGGGATCAACCCGGGATGATTGAAGACCTGCTCCTTGGGCGCCTGAAGGTCCCGTTCAGGACTGCTCAACCACAACAGATTGCAATGAAGCAGGACCTTGCGATTCCGGATGCCGCGGCCGTGATGTTTGATGAGTCCCTCCAGCGCCAAGGGATAAAGGCCATTGACCCCGGCATTGATGAAGGAGTGTCCAGTTTGTTCGGACAGAAAATGGGATAGCGTGCCATCCCGCGAAACGTATTCCCCCCAGATCACGGAATCACCCACCACAACGATGGCCCCGGCGGACATCTGCCGCACATGACGATCGTAAACCCAGTAGTCGTTACTGAGCGGATAGGGCACCCGGTAGTCGGGGCCCGTCTCCATTTTTTCGGCCTTCCGCCAGAGTGCGGGTGTGACAACCACGATGACAACAAAGACCCCAAGCGCCACCAGCCATTCCCGCGGACTAAGCCGGATGTTGATGGAATCGTTACAGGGAGCGTCGTTCATACCTTTGATCAAAACTGGAAATAGATGAATTCTCCGCCGCCTGAGGAGCAAAGGCAGATGTAGAGCAACATGCCCACCACCAGTCCCACACGCACCCAGGCCGGCTGGAGCAGTGATCGCCACCGCGATTCCTGCAGGAACTGGCAGGCCCAGGTGGCTCCTACCAGGACCAGCATGAGGAGTGGTATTTGCGGGTCCGTCCAGGCGGAGCTGAAGATACGACTGATGATCAACCCGGCATCGCTCATGGATTCGGCACGGAAGAAGATCCAGGCAAAACAGACGAAGAGGAAAACGCCGATCTGCTTCACGAAGCGTGGCAGACGGTCCCGGAACCAGGTGGAGCGTTCCAGTTGGCGGGTGGCCACCAGCCCCAGACCGTGAAGCATGCCCCACACCAGAAAGGTCCAGGCCGCTCCATGCCACAATCCGGAGATGATGAAGGTGGCCAGCAGGTTCGCATACATCCGCCTTCCCCCTTTACGATTGCCGCCCAGCGGGATGTAGACGTAGTCGCGGAACCAGGTGGAGAGGCTGATGTGCCAGCGTGACCAGAAATCACCCAGGCTGACGGCCAGGTAGGGGTTGTTGAAGTTGAGCATCAGGCGAAAGCCCATCATGCGCGCCACGCCACGCGCCATGTCGGTGTAGCCGCTGAAATCAAAATAGATCTGCCAGGCGAAGGCGAAGGTGGCCAGGGCCAGGGCCCCGCCTCCAAAATCCCCCGGGGCGCCATACACGCGCTCCACGTAGAGGGCCAGGTAGTTGGCCAGGGCCAGTTTCTTGAAAAGCCCCAGCACGAACAGCGAGAGACCATCGGCGAAATCCTCCCGCGTGACCTTTGGCGCCCTGAGGAATTGCGGCAGCAGGTTTCTGGCACGTTCAATGGGTCCGGCGACGAGCTGGGGAAAAAATGAGACAAAGGTCGCAAACCGGACGAAACTTTTTTCCCGCTCAATCTCGCCCCGATAGAAGTCGATGGTATAGCTCATCGACTGGAAGGTGTAGAAGGAGATGCCCACCGGCAGCAGGTACTCCAGACCGAAAGGCATCAGGTTCTCCGGCTGGGGCAGGTTCAGTCCGGGCAGGCCGTTGAGATTGCTGATGAAGAAGCCGGCATACTTGAAGAAGAAGAGCAGGCTCAGGTTGTTGATAATGCTGATCCAGAGCCAGAGTCGCCTTCGCGCATTCGAACGGTCCATCATCTGCACCGCCAGGAAATCCAGGGCCGTGGAATAGAGGATCAGGCCCAGGTAATACGGGTTCCACCAGCCATAGAACACGTAGGAAGCGAGCAGGAGCCAATGCAGCCACAGGGAGGTCCTGCGCAGGGCATGGAACCCGCCCAGGACGATCACGAAGAAACAGAGAAACGTCCAGGTATGGAACAGCATAAGGGGTAGCGCGCTATCGGGACTGGCCCTGCAGCTGTTTCAGTTCCTCAGGCGTAATGGTTCGCACACAACGAAACCCGCAGTAATCGGTGAAGAAGCAGGCGTCGGTGTCCCCGGTTTTTTCCCCGCGCCGGAAGGTCACCCGGCACATCGCCTCCGAGGCACGCCAGGAACCGCCCCGGATGACGCGCTTGGGGTCGTCACCTTCCGGCTCCGGGCCGGCGGGATTGGCCGCCGGGCTGGCACGGTAGTAGTCCGGCCCATAGACATCCTCGCACCATTCCGAGACATTACCGTAGAGATCATGCAGCCCCCAGGCATTGGGGCGGCGCGTCCCGACACGGTGGGTGCGCTTGCCGCCATTGCCGGCAAACCATGCGTATTGCCTGAGCTGCCCGGCCTTGCCGAAACTGTAATCGCTTCTGGTGCCGGCACGTGCGGCATACTCCCATTCCGCCTCGGTGGGCAGCCGGTAACCGTTGGCTTCAGCAATCCGGGGCAAGCCGGATCTGGCCTCATCGTAACAGGGCTCCAGTCCCTCCATCAGCGAACGCTCGTTGCAGTAAAGACGCGCGCCACGCCAGCGGACCTGCTCCACCGGTTTCCGGGGATCATCCTGCCAGTGAGAGGGATTGGGCAACTCGGCCCGGGTGTACATCGCGTGGGTCACCTCAAACTTGTCCATCAGGAAACCGGCCAGCTCTACCGCATGCTCCGGAGCCTCATCCGGATCACCCCTGGGGGTGCCCATGGTAAATTCTCCCGGGCCGATATAGATCATGGCAATGCCTGATTTCGTGGTCACCTCCAACACCTCGCTGCTTTCCGGCGAGCCATCGGCTCCGCCACCCTGTCTGTTGTCGCAGGCGGACAGCCACAGGATTGGAATCAGCAAAAGAAAGGTGAATTTCACGAGGCGCTGCACCTATTTGACGACCCGGACCCAGTCAGATTCCTTGTTGCTTCGCCCATCTCTTGAAAGCTGCAGAAAATCTGCCGCCGCCCCGGCCTCCTGCAGATCAATCTCCTTCCTGCCACTGGTCGAGACTCCGTAAATATCCCATTTGCCGGCAAAGACCCCCACCATCTCACAGGCGGCCTGGTAGGTCCCGGGCTTGGACAAATCCCCCTTGCTCTGGGGTCCCCGACTGAAGGAAACGAACTTCCCATCAGGCGACCAATCCACGTGATAGATCTTGTTCACCTTGTCACGGATGATCACGGAACGTTTGCCCACCTTCGGGTGATCGGAATCCAGGTCAATTTCGGCCACTTCAATGGTATGATCGCCCGATCCCCAGGCAATGTGATTGCCCACCGGGCTCAGGCACGGCCGACAGCCGCTGATGTCAAGATTGATGACCCTGTCCCCATCCGCCTCAATGAGAACAATGGCATGCTTGAATCCCATCCCGGCGTGCACCGTGGACGCAATCCACTTGCCGTTGGCCGAAACGGTGGGGTTATAGAGATGGTGCAGCTTGGCACTGTTGGGATGTGGCATGGCCTTGCCGCTCTTCACATCGTAATACATCAGGCCCTTGCTGAAATAATCGGCCACGTTCCATTTCTTGTATTCCTGCGGCAACCACAGAAGCCGGTTGCTATCCGCTGTCCAGCACGGTTGCCGCGCGTACTCAGCCACCTTCCTGCGACCAGTGCCATCACTGTTCATCAGCCACAGACTACGCACGGTGTCCCGGCCCTTGCCGGTATCGACCAGAAAACAAATCCTTTTCCCATCAGGCGACACCTGCGGGTAAAGCTCATTCACCTCAGGTGTATTGGTCAGGTTCCTCTCACCCGATCCGTCAGCATTGCGGGTAAAGAGTTCCCAGTTGTTATTATGATAGGTCTCGTGAACGATCCGGTGGGGACTGGCCTTGAGTTGTTCGGCCAGGCTTTTCCGACCGGCAGGCGCAGTCACTGGCAATCCTGCCAGCAGGATCCACGCCATAAGGAAGAAGGGCTTCATGGCGGGCAGTTAAGGAAAGCACCGGGGACATGGGAAGCCCTCTTCTCACCAAATGCTCCCTCTTCCTGACAAACCCGGAAGAGAGAACTGACAAGGCGGAACTCTTCCCTCATCCTCACTTCGATGCCCGCGGATTCTGCCACCAAGGAAGAGGAAAAAACGTCAGGATGGCTCGAACGGATCCGGGTAATCGCATGCCCCATCCCATGACTCTCTTCCTCGCCTGGTGACCAGCCTTCTCATCGGCTCGGCCTCCGCCAAGTATCCGCTCTTCGCCCCCGTCTTCGTGCCCATGTTCATGACCGGTAGATCCATCCGCCCCGAACTGACTCAGGCGGCTTTCCCGAGACCGCTCTGGCACAGCCAATCGTGAGGCGAATTCGTCTACTGTGAATCCGATCCCACCTTCAGAATTCATGTCCGATCATCTTTTACGGAAATTATTCGAGGATCACCTCGAGGAACAACTGCGCCAGCTCCCGGTCCATGCCAGCCGGATGGGCGACCACCGCTACGACGACCAGATCGAGGACCTCTCCGTGGAGGCCCGGGAGGCCCGCACCGGGGCAGAGCGTCAAATCCTCGCAAGACTTGCAGACGAAATTGACTACGATGGACTCAGTCGGCCCGCCCAGATCGACTATGAGATCTTCCGGCACAACCTGCAGGAGGAGATCTGGCTGGCCGGAAACATTCGCGCCTTCGAGGAGGATCCCCGCACCTACAACCAATACCTGACCGGCAGCGTCTACAGCCTCCTCACCCAGTCGAGCCTGCCTCGCGAGAACAACATCACCAATGCCATCGCCCGCATGCGGAAACTTCCGGAGGTGATCGCCCGGGCCCGGAGCACGCTCACCAGCCCGCCCCTCCCCGTCCTGGAGACAGGCATCGGGCAGAACCGCGGAGTGATCAGCTTCTACGAAGAGGGTATCTACGACCTGATCGGAGGCTCCCCGCTGCGGGAGGATGTGCGCCAGGCCGCGGCTGACCTCCTCCCCCACCTGAGAGATTACCAGCAGTTCCTTGAAACGGATCTACGGGAACGCGCCACCGGGGACTGGCGCCTGGGAAAGGAAAAGTTCGATCGCAAGTTGCAGTTTGCCGTCAATGCCGACACCACCGCCGACGAGGTGCTGGCCCAGGCTGAGAGCGAGTTTCATCGCGTCACCAGCGAGATGCATGTGGTGGCGCGGCAACTCTGGAGCAACTACCACCCCGGCCTGCCTCTCCCTCCCGACGACGAAACCGGACGTCATGAGACCATCACCCGGGTGCTTGGCTCCATCGGCCGGGAACACGGCGACCCCGGGAGCCTTCTTGCCGACGCCCGGGCCACCGTGGGCAATCTGAAAAGGTTCATCGCAGAAAACGACATCCTGCGCCTGCCGGACCCCGACCAGTGCGAACTGATGGAAATGCCGGAGTTCCACCGCGGCAACTCGCTGGCCTACATCCAGCCCGCGCCACCCCTCGACCCCGAGAACAGGACGATCTACGCGATCAGCCCCCCGCCTGCCGACTGGGACGCCGAACGGGTGGAGAGTTTCCTGCAGGAGTACAACCGGCACATGCTGCAGATTCTCACCATCCATGAGGCCTACCCCGGTCACTATGTGCAACTCGCCTATCACAATCGCGAGAGATCACCCATCCGTCGCCTCCTGCTCTCGGGTGTCTTCATCGAGGGATGGGCGGTCTACACCGAGCAGATGATGCTCGACCAGGGCTATGGCGACGGAGACCTCTCCCTGCGTCTCACTCAACTCAAGTTCTACCTTCGCGCGGTGGCCAACGCCATTCTCGATCACCGCATGCACTGCACCTCCATGAGTGACGAGGAGGCCCTCGACTTTCTCATGAATCAATCATTCCAGTCCGAGGGCGAAGCCCGCCTCAAGATCATTCGTTCCAAGCAGTCCACCGTACAGTTGAGCACCTACTTCGTGGGCCGCATGGCACTCTGTGAATTGCGCCGGGAGATCCAGCGGGAACAGGGCGTGGACTTCGATCTCGGACGCTACCACGAAGCCGTCCTCTCCCACGGTTCCCTGCCGGTGAAATACCTGGGAGAAGTGGTCCGGGAGCGATTGCGGAAGCCACGCCAGGACCCCGCCGCAAAAAAGAGGGCCCCTTGAAAGGAGCCCCCTGCAACAAATCGTCAGGACGAACCCTACTTTTTTTCCTGCCCCTTGATGGAGAGCAGTTCCACTTCGAAGATAAGGGTGGAATTTGGTCCGATGTCCCGCCCTGCCCCAGCCTTGCCGTAGGCGAGGTTGGCAGGAATGAAGAGCTTGTATTTGGCACCCACCTGCATCAACTGGAGAGCTTCGGTCCAGCCAGCGATCACCCCGTTGACGGGGAAAGTGGCTGGCGACTTGCGTTCGACGGAACTGTCAAAGACCGTGCCATCGATCAGGGTTCCATGATAATGCACCGAGACCGTGTCAAGCGGAGTGGGCTTCTCTCCCTTGCCAGCGGCGAGGACTTCATACTGCAGGCCGGTTTCCGTGACTTTCACGCCCTCGCGCTTCTTGTTATCATTGAGGAATTTCGTGCCCGCAGCGAGGTTGTCCGCCCCGGCTGAGGTCGCCTTCGCCTCCGCCTGCTTCTGCATCTCGGCCTGGAACTTCTCCATGACTTTCATGGCGTCCGCTTCCGTGATCCTGGAATCCTTCCCGGTGAGCCCTTCACGCAGACCAATGACAAGATTCTCGATGTTTAACTCGATGCCGTCACGATTGATGGTCTCCCCGATATTACGCCCGATGAGATAGGAGGCCTTGTCCCGGTCGGATTCCAACTTTGGTTCTTGTGCCGGAATCCAGGTGGCCAGGGAAGCCATGAGCAAACAGGCAGCAATTGTGTGTTTGAGCATGGCTGGGAGACTTGGCCCGGAATTCCCAAAGTCAACTCATTCCTCCCCCGGGCATTGAAACATCCGGAGAATCATCGACACTCTATCCCGATGAAGATCCTTATCGTCTCGTGCAGTCTGCATGCCGACAGCAAGAGTCGCCGACTGGCCAGCAAGCTGGAATCCCTCTGGCGAACTGACGGGGACGTGGCAATCGCCACCCTCGATCTGCGGGAACTCGCATTGCCTCCCTGCGACGGATGCGCAGCATACGAAGACCCCGCCACACAGAGATTGCAGCAGGCTTTTACCGCGGCTGATGCCGTCGTCTTCGCAGTGCCGATCTATAATTACGACGTCAACGCTGCCGCCAAGAACGCCATTGAACTGGCGGGCCGCCAGTTGACCGACAAGGTGGCAGGCTTTCTCTGTGCGGCCGGGGGTGATCGCAGCTACATGTCCGTCATGGCGGTAGCCAACAGCCTCATGCTGGACTTCCGCACCATCATCCTGCCCCGCTTTGTCTACGCAGGAGGAGATGACATTCCCGAGGGTGGAGAAATGAGCAGTGAAATTTGCGACCGAGTCGCCCAGTTTGGTGCCGAATTCCGGCGTCTCGCCCAGGCGATCCACACCGCGTAAAACGGGAATCCTATTCTGCCTTGCGCACGAGGGTGATCTCTTCGCCCTCACTGCTGTCGGCCTCCTTCATCCCCACCACCAGTTGCTTGTTGTCAACGATCCTGTGGGTAATCTTGAGGGTCATCTTTTCCTGGTCCGCGTTCACCACCTTCAGGGTAAGGGTCGCCACCCCGTTTTCCTCCGCCCACTTCCCCTGACCGATTCCTCCCTCGTCGTTGGCAGATGCGTGCACGACGTCACCCGATCTCGGGTCAACCGCAATCATGGCCTCCGAGCGCATTTCGGGGCTTTTCACACTCAGACCGAGGACATGATTCCTGATGCGCCAGGTGTAGGTGACGGTGACAGCTTCACCATTGGAATCCTCGTCCACCCAGGTTCCTGTCAGAGCGCCGAGTTCGGCCCTTTCGAGGATTTCACCGAGATTCTCCGCCCGGGCGGAGACGGTCACACAGAGCAACAACGAGGAGAGAATGAGGGCAAGACGAGCAGTAGTTTTCATCGAAGGCGCGATACACCCAACCAACAGGCGACGCAAGCCCTCGATGATCGTCACCCTACGAATTCTCCTGCCCGGCAGCATCCGGTGAGGCTTCCCTGCGAGGCGGGCGGGCCCGCCAGATACTGGCCAACACACTGCCAATCAGGCAGTGATAGAGGGCGGAGATGGCGCACACCATGGCCGCTCCCGGCAGGGCCGCAAAATGTAACTTGGCCAGGGTGGCCCCAAGTCCTGAGTTCTGCATTCCCACCTCGATGGAGACCGTCCGTCGCTCGCTCTCGCCCAGTCGCAGGAGACGGGCCCAGAGATATCCCAGGAGAAACCCGGCCAGGTGCAGGACGAAGACCGCCAACAGGAGCATGTCGAAGTTCTCCAGGAGGAGGTCCTTGCTCGCCCCCACGATGCCACCAACGATGAGGACGATCACCGCGATGGATACCAGCGGCGAAATTTCTCCCACCACCACGCGGGCCCTCGCACCGAGGAAACGGTTCACCACCACCCCTGCCACCACCGGCAGTAACACGATGGCAAGCATGTTGAGAAGCATGGCCCAGGCATCGACCGGAATCGATACCGAGAGGGCTGCATAGCCCTTTGTGAGGTAGGGCGTGAGCACGATGGCCAGCACCGTCGAACACATCGTCATGAGCACACTCAGAGCCACGTTGGCACGCGCGAGATAACTCACCACGTTGGAGGCCGTTCCGCCCGGACAGCAACTCACCAGGATGAGACCCAGCTTGAGCCCCTCTTCCAACCCGAAGAGCGTGGCCACGCCCCACCCGAGAAAGGGCATGATGAGAAACTGTGCCCCCACTCCGATGGCCGCCGCCCTCGGCAGAGCCAGCGCCCGCCTGACATCCTCGAAGCTCAGGGTGAGCCCCATCCCCAGCATGATCACTCCAAGACCAACCGGCACAAGCCTGAGGTCGGTTCCCGGCACGGTCTCCTTCACGAACCAGACAAAGTGGGCAGGACAAAGCCAGGCCCACAGGGTTCCGAGCACGGTCCACAACCAGAAGAGCCTTGCAACTGTTTGCGCCCAGGACATGCGCGCGGAGGCTCTGACATTTCTCTCACCCCGTCACGGATAAGTTTTCTCTCCTCCGGAGGGAAGCTCCCCCTTGCCAGCATACGGACCTACCGCTTTGGATTAGATTGTCCCGGACTTTCCTGCAATCGGGAGTCGTTCCCTTGTCTCTCCCCGAAATCGGTGCCATCATTATGCAAACCCCCTTCCCGGCTCACTCAAGTTCCCGCAGGCAATCCACCCATATGGGACGCCGGGGGGGAGGCTCGCCCGGCGAGCCCGATCATGATCTCGCCCGCCCTCGCAGGACGAAGCTCACCCAGGGGGCGGGACAAGCGGATTGCATTGCCTCGATCCGCCCCTCAGATTGCACCCCGATGGAGCTGAGCTTTCCGATCACCCAGATTGCCCTCGACTATCCTACCACCGCCGAGGCTCTGGAGATGGCCGCCACGGCGGTGGAGGCCGGCTTCGACTGGCTGGAGATCGGCACACCCCTCGTCACCTGCCAGGGTCTTGCTCCCATCGGTGAACTGGTCCGCGCCTTCCCTGAAAAGCCCGTGATCGTCGACTACAAGACCATGGACTCGGGTTTCAAGAATGTCCGGCATACCAGGGACCAGGGAGCCCATCTCATGACCGTCTGTGCCAATGCCTCCGACGCAACCGTCCGCTCCGCCATCGAGGAAGGAAGGGAACTCGGGATCGGGGTGGTGGTGGACACCATCGGCGTTGCCGATCAGGCAGAACGGGCCCGGCAATGCCACGACTGGGGCGCGGATCTCGTCTATCTCCACTACAGTGCCGACGAACGACGCGCCGATCCGACCCGGGACTCCACCCAATGGCTGGCCGCGATCCTGGAAGCGACGCCCGGTCCGGTGGGCGTGGCCACCTTCGGGGTGGAAGATGCGGTGCGAGCAGCCCGCATGGGGGCGGACTATTTCGTGATCGGTCATCCGCTCACTGAAGCCGACGATCCCCTCGCCGCCCTCACTCGCTACGTCGAGGAAGTGAAGGCCAACTACCATCCCCGCCACTAGTCACAGACTCAGACATGTCCGATTCCAGAGCTGACCTTGCCCTCGTCAACTACGCCGCCGATCCCCTTAGCGTAGAGCTCCGGGAAATCCCGAAGGCAACCATCAGGCCGGACGAGGTTCTCCTCGAGGTGGCGGCGGTGGGCGTCTGCGGAAGCGATCTCCACATGTGGCAGGGCGGCATCAGCTGGGAAATGAACTACCCCGTGGTCCTTGGGCACGAATTCTGTGGAGTCATCCGCGAGATCGGTGCCGACGTCAACGGGTGGCAGGAGGGCGATCGGGCCATCAGCGAAACTTCCGCAACCATCGATCCTCACAGTCCCCTCAGCCGCCGCGGTCTCTACAATCTCGACCCCGCCCGACAGGGCTACGGCGCCCTCGTGGACGGCGCCATGCGCAGCTTCGTTGCCGTGCCCCAGCGCATCCTGCATCACCTGCCCGAAGGGGTTCCCTTCGAGCACGCGGCCCTCACTGAGCCCTGCTGCGTGGCTTACAACGCAGTGGTCAACAACGGGCAGGTCAAGCCCGGCGACCGCGTCCTTGTAATGGGACCGGGACCGATCGGCATCTTCTCGGCCCACCTCGCCAGACTGGCGGGCGCCGAGGTGGCGATAGCGGGGCTTCCCTCGGATGCCTCGCGGCTCCGCATTGCCGAGAAATACGGCTGCACCACCCTCGTCGAGGGAGTGGAGGAATGGGCCCGCGAACGCGACGGACTCGGTTGCGATGGCGTCATCGATGCCGCCGGGGCCTCCGCTGCTCTCAAGGTTGCCATCGAGGTGGTGCGCCCGGCCGGATGGATCAGCAAGGTGGGATGGGGGCCCCAGCCCCTCAACTTCAGCCTCGACCCGCTGGTGCAGAAGAACGTCACCCTGCAGGGCAGCTTCAGTCACAACTGGCCCATCTGGGAATCCGTCATCACCATGATGGCCAGTGGTCAGCTCAACATCGCCCCGGCCCTCGGCGGCACCTGGCCACTGGAGCAATGGCACACCGCCTTCGAGACCATGCATTCCCGTGAGATCGTGAAAGCGGTGTTGACGCCGTAGCCGTGCGCCCGATGGCCCGGTCTCTTCCGGTTCCCCGGCCACGGCAGACCGGATTCTCGCCCGGTCCACGGTCCCCTTCACTCAGGTTTCGCATTGCCCCCGTCCCCCTCCCTCGCTTCCTTCTCTTCATGCTCCGGATCCTCAGTATTGGTCTCCTGCTCTCCGCCCCCGGCCTCGCCCAGCCCGCAAAGGTTGAAAAAAACCCTTTTCTCGGCGCGCCCCTCTTCGACCTCCAGGAACCCTTCTTCAAGGAATTCACCCGTCCCGGACACTGGCTTCCCACCCTCACGGTGGCCATGGACGGATCCGTCCTCGTCTTCCGGGACCGCCGCGACCAGGGAATCATCCAGGTCTTCCGCAGCGAAGACGGGGGCCGGAAATGGCAGAAGCCTGTCACGGTGGGCAAGCTGGTCGAAATCGAGGGAGACACCTTCGACGGGGGGAGATACAACGACTGGCATCACAACCGCAGCATCCTGGGCACGGTCGTGGTGGACGAAACGAACGGCGACATCCTCGTCTTCATGACCAGCATGAAGCCCGCCGAGGTCATCTACCGGAGCGGGGACCACGGAAAGACCTGGAAGCAGGAGAAGATCACGATCCACCCTGACAGGAACGGATGGCTCACCTGCGTGATGGCCACCTGCGAACCGGGTATCACCCTGAAATACGGAAAGCACAAGGGGCGGCTCCTCCTTCCCACGCGCGTCTTTGTGAACTACTTCAACAAGGGCAACGGCGGCAAACACTTCAAGGATCATTACAGCAATGCTCTCTACAGCGATGACCACGGAAAAACCTGGCATCCCAGTGCGCCCTTTCCTGAGACCGGAACGGGAGAAGCCGGGCTCGTCGAGTTGAGTGACGGCCGGATCTACTACAACTCCCGCACACACACACGCCCGGGAAACAAGCGCATCGCCTGGAGCGGAGACGGAGGGCAAACGTGGGGGCCTGCCTCCGAATCTGCACACCTCCCCGACGGTCCACCTGACGTCTATGGCTGCAAGGCCGGCCTTCTCCGCCTCCCCGTCGAAGGCAAAAACATCCTCATCTACAGTTCGCCCAAAGATCCCAGGGCAAAGAAACGCAACGACATCATGCTGCGCGTGAGCTACAACGGCTCCAGGAGCTGGCCCACCCGGCGTCTCGTGACTGGCGGACCGGGGAGTTACACGTGGCTCGCTGCCGGCCGGAAGGGAACACCCAGCGAAGGTCTCCTCTATATGCTCTCCTGGGAGAACACCCTCCTGCGCTTTAACCTCGCCTGGATCGAAGCGGGCAAGGAAGAAGGGACGAACGAGTAGCAAGAAAACCGCCATGAAGATCCTCGTCACCGGAGCCACCGGAAAAGTTGGCCACGCATTTATTGATCGCGCTCTCACCGACGACCGCCTCCCCGCAGCCACCATCCGCGCCTTCTGTCACAACCGGGTCCTTCCTGGAAGTGATCGCCTTGAAGTCGTTCAGGGAAATATGGCCGTCCGCGCCGACGTTGAGAGCGCCCTCGACGGCGTCACCCACGTTCTCCATCTCGCCACCTGCAAGGAGACGCCCGACGACGTCATGGACGTTACCGTGAAAGGGCTCTTCTGGCTCCTCGAAGGCTGCCGTTCCAGCGCAACCTTCGAACAGTTCATTCTCATCGGAGGCGACGCCGGGATGGGGCACTTCTTCTATCCTCATCCCATCCCGGTCACCGAGACCCAGGCTCACAGCGCCTACCCCGGCTGCTACGCCCTCTCCAAGGTCCTCGAGGAGGTCATGCTCGAGCAGTACTGCATCCAGTACGACTTCGCCGGTTGCTGCCTCCGCGCTCCCTGGATCATGGAGAAGGACGACTTCAGGCACACCCTGACCTTCGGGCCGGACGTCTTCGGGGGACCCCGCTGGAGTGACCTGGTGAACCCGGAGCAGGCTGCCGACTACGCCACCAAAGGAACGATCCCCGTCATGCTCGATCCCGGGGGGACCCCGGTAAAGCGCAACTTTGTCCATCTTGATGACCTCGTTTCCGCCATGATGGCCGCCCTTCTGCACCCTGAAGAGGCTCGCCAGGAAACTTTCAACATCTGCATGGATGAACCGGTCGACTATCGTGAGGTCGGCAATTACCTGGCCGAGTCACGTGGACTCCCCACCGTCGATCTCACCACCGAATTCCACAGCACCTGGCTGGATAATTCCAAGGCCAAGTTTCTTCTCGGTTGGCGCCCGCAGGTAAACCTGGCGCAACTCATTGACCGCGCCTGGGACTACCAGCGCGCTGAAGATGATCCCCGCAGGATCTGGTATCCCGGCTAAGCCGGATCCTCAACCACCGAGACCCACCCGAAGCCGGAGAAACCGTCGTGGGGATGCGGTGAGGTCAATAAGGGTACGAACCGTGACCGTCTCCGTCCCATCCCCGTTGTCAACAGGCACTCCGATCTGCCCGGTGAATCCCCCGCCCGTCTCCCAGGAGACAAGATCCTCGGAAGTTTCCACCGTGTAACCGATCTCGGAGGCTCCCCGGCGCACCCGGTAGCTCAAAGCGGCATAGGAGAGCTCGCCCTCTTCCACGATCGAGAGGGAGGGAAGAAAGTTTGAACCCTCCGTGACAAGATCCGCGCCAAGCGCGTAGGCAAGGAGATTGGAAATCGAGGTGGTCCCGTAGAGAGCGAGCGGATCGCTGGCTCCCTGTGTGGCCAACCAGGACTGGAAGGCACTCCCGCTTTCAAGAGTGCCGGGCGTTCCCTGGACGGCAACAGACGCCCGCCAGTTCACGGGAAGCGAGTGATCAGGAGTGGAATCCGGATCGACCAGGACCAGGGACGGGCCAGCACCGTCTGCCGCATCGGCCCATGGAGTTTCATCATCAAAGATGAAGTCCCGAATGCCATCACCGGCACCGAAGGACAGCTTCAAACGCTCTCCGCCATTGTCGAGTCTGTCCCCGTCCTCCCACACGCCCGCCACCGGCAGTCCGTTCCCATAGCGCATCTCAAAAGCAGCCCGGTTGGCAACCACGAGCACGAATTCCCCGGGAGCCAGGGTCGTGATGCCCGCGCCGGAGAAGTCGAAGTCAATGCCCTTGGTGAAGCGCAGGTCGGTGAGATCGAGAGTGACCGCACCAGCGTTATACAATTCGATGAACTCAAAGAAATCTTCATCATCGAAACCGGCGGCAAGTTCGGCGGGATCTGGTCCGGCGGGATGATACATGAACTCTGAGATGACCAGGCCGTTCAGGTAGTCTGAAATATCGGGGAGAGTGGTGGTGAATTCCAGCGGCAGCGACCAGTGACTCCAGCGCCCGCTGCTATCCCTGTGCCGCACGCGTGCACGATAGGTGCGCCCTGAGCGCACCGCCACGGTAGGGATCGCGAAGGAGGCAGTGTAGGAAGGCAGTTCTCCCGATTCCCAGTCCGCTTCCCACTCCAGCTTGAACCGTTCGGTGGGATCGTGACCGGGAGCGGCAGGATCCGTAATCCCGGCAAGACGCCACTCCATCGCTCCGAATGTCCCCGTCCCCTGCGGGTCAGAGAATCTGCTGCTGCGGAAAGTGAGTCCATTGGTGGGAAAACCGGGCGCCCCGGCATAGGTGATTCTAGGGGTGTTGGGAATCTGCCCTCCTTCCCCCTGCGAGGCCTGCAGGGAATCCAGGTGGGACGCTCTCCCGCCCGCTCCTACACCCCCGCCCGGCCAGTTGCCCCCGTTGAAGGCGAAGTTCTTCATGTCCTGGACCAGGCTGGCGAGGGAACCTGCGCCTGCCCCACCGAGTCCTCCGTAGTTGCCGGCGTCGGACGGCGCACCCTTCCATCGGTCCGCATCGGCCGCCTCAAACTCCGCGATGAAGGAGGCAAACTCTTCCACCAGGGGCTCGATCTGGTCGGGTTGCCAGAGAAGGTCGCGCAGCTCCCGGACCACATTGAAATACTCGGGCCACAGTGAGGGGGTGGTGTTGTTATCGCTGCCTCCACCCCCGGCGTTGAAGAGGGCGTTGTAAACGGCATCATGCCCGCTGTTCCAGGTCGGCCCCCAGCTGGCATCAGTGTCCCATGGCAGAATCCAGAGTTTGCCCCGGTTGTTATTGACGGCGAGGTAATCCGGTTCGAAGTAGTAGACCATGTTCTTGTTGGCGCTCGGCCAGTAGTCGTAGTGGCGGATAGCCTCCACCATCGCATGCCAGAGGTTCCACTTTTCCATGTTCACGTGCGCCGTGATGTATCTCTCCGGATCTCCCCCATCGAGATTGTTCTCGATGTTGTCATGATCTGATCCGTCGTCGGGAGCAAAGGCGGCCTGGTAACGCTGTTGACGCTGCCAGTCTCCGGTCTGATTGATGAGCTTGTAGAGATTCCCCTTCTCCATGCCATGCGCTTCCATGAAACGGACATCATACGTCTCCAGCACGAAGTTGAGCCCGTGAAAGTCTCCCCGCCACCGGTCAGGGGCCTCGCTCGAATCGTCAATCACGCGCCAGTGCACCCAGTGGGTATCGGGTGCGGGCACCCCGATTCTGTTGAAGAGATACATGCTCACCGCCTCGTTGAGGGCGTGGGTCAGGGTGCTGCGGTTGTCGAATCCCTTGCCCGTGGTAAGGGTCCGCCACTTCTTGTCATATTCCCGTCCGAACTGGTCCCGTGCCTGGAAATAGCCCCCCTGGTTGAAACGGAAGCGCATCGAACGCTTGCCCGCGGCGTGATACCGGCCATTCGCTCCCCGCAACCGGTAGCGGATGTTGTCGTAGACCTTGCCGTCGCAGACGATTGCACAGGTCCAGTTGTAGAAGAAACGCGCTTCGGTTCCCTGGCTGATCTGATCGCCTCCACCGTAGGCCAGGCACTCGGCATAGTCTTCCGCCCGCGTGATGACATGATAAACCGGAAGCGTCTCCAGGGTGGCCGCCGGATGACGGTTATAGGATGGCACCCCATCATAGACAAAGCAGGCGAAGTTCCGGGCTTCGTCGTCGGGATAGGGCACGCGTTCGGAAAGACCCAGGTCGTCTTCCACGGTGATACGGTAGCGCACCAGGGAACGGTGGGTCTGGACCGGCAAGGTGACGGTGAAGATATCGTCGCCACCCAGGGCATCGTTCCCGGATCCGTCGTCGACCATGGCGAGCGGAATCCATCTCCGATCGTAGGCGGGGTTCTCCGGGCGCGAAACGGAAAGGTTGATGTTTCCTCCCGATACCGGAAGCGGAAGATGGGAGGGAACGTAAGCCCCCGGTGCCACGACCTGGTATTCGAGGGTCACCGATCCCACGCCCTCGGGATCGGTAATGAGGGCCGTAACCACAATGGGGTCCACCGAGGTCGGCTGATCCGGAGCATGCCTGACCTTGCGGATGTTGGGTGCGGCATTAACCGCGAAGGCCGTGTTGCGCGCGCCCGGCGAAGGGGTGGCTATTCCCCCGGTCGCCGAGGGGCGCTTCACCTCGACATCGAGTCCAATGTCGGAACTCCCCAGTGTGCCGTTGATCAACTGCACTGCCATGGTGTTGGTTCCCTCCACCAGGAAAGCCGCGGCATTGAGGACACTCTTGGTCTCGTAGGCTCCCTCGTTCCCCTGGTTGTTCGCAGTCTGTCCCACCAGGGGTGCTCCGTTGAAGCGACGGCGCTCCACTTCCACCCCATTGATCCACATCACGAATCCGTCGTCGGAGGTCGTCCTGATCGAGAGCTGGGAAGGCACCTCTCCCGGCGCGATTGTGAAGGTCTTGCGCAGGAACAGATGCGTGTAGCTGTTCTGCATCCCGTTGATCGTGGTATTCAGTGTCACATTGCCCACCCTTCCGTAACCGAGCGGCAGCTGAACCCCCGGCGTCCAACTGGCGTCTTCCACGAAGACCTGCTGCCGCCAGCTGTCAACCGGATCGGAGGCCTCGGTCGCACCGGACCGCCAGCTCCAACCGGTCGAGTTGAGGGGCACGTAGACCAGTTCCGGTTTTCCCGACTGGGGAACGGAAGCCCGCCACGAACTTCCCAGGCTGTTGTCGAGTGCGGGATTGATGAGTTCGATCGAGGCCCCCAACCCATCGGCCAGCACCGGCCAGGGAAATCCCACCCGGTAATCGGCAAGATCAACCACCACGTCGTTCTGATCCCGCAGCCGTATGGTCTCGCCCTCGGAATCAAGTTGCCCTGCATAGGGGCCCAGAGCACTGGCTCCCAGGGTGGTCCCCAGGGTGACGGGGTCTTCGGCAATGACGAGGTAGCCGTCGGCTGGAATCACGGTCCCGGCGGGAAAGGAATAGTTTATCGCCCCTGAAAACCGCCACCCGGTAAGGTCAGCATCGCTTCCGGCCGGATTGTAGAGTTCGACGAATTCCTGCCGAACGGTGTTGTCAGGCGGATTGAAGTGAATCTCATTGATGACGACGTCGTTGGAAACCTCGACCACGGTGAAGAGGAGAATCTCTTCGAGAAAGAGGCCTCCCGGGTCAGTGGCTCTCACCCGAATGGAGAACGAGTTTCCCAGCTGTCCGACAAACCCGTCGACCGCGCGCAACTGGTTCCCAACCATGCCGAAGAGTGCGTTGTCCGTTGACCCCTCCCCTGGAACAAGGGCAAAGGTGTGCGTATCAGCCGGGTTGGGATCACTCACCTGCAGGATGGCCACCAGTCCACCTCCCAGGACGTTTTCCCCGATCTCCTGCGTGCTGGCGGCAATCCCGGTCGGCGCGGTGGCCAGGGCTTCGACTTCGATCCTGACGGTGGCATCCGGAGACTCATATTTCCCGTCGCTGGTCCGGAAGGTGAAGGAATCCGTGCCCGTGAATCCAACTCCCGCAGTGTAGGTGAGATGGGGCGGTGTCCCGTCGAGAGTTCCATTGCCTGGACCCGATCGCACCACGAAGCCGAGCGGCCCGGGGTGTGAGTTGGGATCGGCCCCGGTCAGGATGATCGTGACCGGGGTGGTGGTGACCGTCTGGAGCACCTGATCACCTGCACTCGGAATCCCCGGGTCCACCGCGATCTCGGTCGTTCCTGTCCGCACCGAGCCTGGATTATCGGTATCCCAGACCAGCAGAGTGTAGGTGAGTTGCTGTGGGATCCCTCCCGTGTCTCCCATGGTCACCGCAGTGCTGCCACTGGCATTCGTCGAAGAGTGCACCACCATGTTGGTGGAATCACGAACCTCAAGGGAGAGTGACCCAGTCACCTTGCTCACATCGATACTCCAGGAAAGAGTCACCGTTTCCCCTTCAAGGCGTGCCGCCGGCGTAGCGATGAAGCTCTCGATGCGTGGTCCATTCCCAGGCAGATCGTCAGGGCCGGTCGCGTGGCTCTCCGCAACCTCGGCCACAGAGAGAACACCGTCCCAGATGCGGAACTCATTGATCGATCCGGACATGTTGGCATCGCCCCAGGCAGACGCACCGATCCGCTCCCAGGAACTGGGCAGGATGCTCAGATTGTTGCCGTCCCCGCTCAGATTGGGGGGGGAGGCCTGGATCTGGACCCCGTCAATCCAGGCATTGACCTCTCCCGATTGAGAGATCGTGAGCGCGAGGTGGTGTTCGGTCCCAAGGGTCGGGCGCGGACCGAAGTTCGCCTCCGCCATGCCCTGGTATTGAATCCGTCCCTGACCACTGCCCCCCTGCTGGAGATTGAAGATGATATTGCTGCCGGAGGTCCCGTTCCCGAAGGAAAACAGCTTGGCCCAGCTCCCGCTTCCCTGGTCAGTGTACCAGGCCTCAAAGGTGACCCCGCTGCTCCCGAAATTGGAACCGATCCCCATCGTGCTGGTGAACCCCATGCTGTCACCCGACGGGCCATTTGGAGCCCCGTCCAGAATCAGTTCTCCTCCACTGACAGATGCATCATCGATCAGGATGCCGTCGTTGCCGCCCACCGAGTCACTGGCATCGACATCGAAGGAGTAGCGGTGGGCCAGGGTCGCTGCATGACAGGGAGAACCGAGAAAAGCGGCCAGCAGGATGAACGCGGCAAAGGTCAGTCGCTTGGAGGAAGGCACGGTTGATTCCTGGTAATTAGGGGGTTGCACCGGGTCGCGAGAACACCGGAGCCGGCACCTCTCAGCTTAGTCCCGTAAGGTTACCTCAGGGGACTGAAATTTTCAATGGTTAAACACCACCTCCATGGAAGGTTCAGGCAGGGTTGTTCCTCCACGAACGAACCACGGTCACCGGTTACTCCACGATCTCTATGTTATCAATCGTCAGTCCGCTGAAGGCGTCTGCAGTGGCGTCGCTCACGAAATTCCACTCGACGACCACGTTCTCTCCGATGGCTTCCGGCACGACCGGAATACTGACGCTTTCGTAATCGTCGTCGAAGATGCTCATGTCGATGTCAGTTTCCGCTCCCAGTTGCACGAGGTCGGAGGCGCGCCGGAAACGCACCACCGCGGTATCGCCAAAGCCGTCTGCATCCCGGAAGACACTGAAGACCAGTTCCGCACTTCCTGCTGCACCCAGGTCGATGGCAGGAGAACGCAGGGAAATGTTGGAACCGGAACCGTAGTCACCGATATTAGTGCTCCACGCACTGGCGGATTCGTCCGCTCCGGCAAGCGGCCCGGTGGAACCAGCCGGGGTCCCCAGTTCCCACCGGGTGTTTTCAAGGGCGTCATCCACAAGGGTTGTCCACCCCGGAGCACCCGACTCAAGATCGTCACTGAAGAGGATCACCCGCGGTGGGCCGTCTGACCATTCCAGCACCCGGTAATAGCGCATTCGCGTCCCCGGCGGGATGTCGGTATCGGTCACCGTGGTGCTGGTTCCAGTCGCCGTGATATCGATGAATTCGCTCCAGACAACCGGACCACTCTTCATGTCCACCGACCACTCCACGGTGTAGAAGCGGCCTGGTACTGAGTTCCAGGTGATGTCCACGGTGTCACTCGCAGAGTTGTAGCTCACCCTGGTGATCTGGAACGGTGTCGCAGGCCCGACGATGTCCGGTCCACCCGCCAGATTGACCACAACCTCCTCGGCGGTGAGTTCTCCCCGCCAGATCCGGAACTCGTTGACCGACCCCGTCATTCCCACGTCCCCCCAGTTCGAGGCCCCGATTCTCTCCCAACTGCTCGGGAGTGTCGCCAGATCGTTGCCATCGCCTGTCAGGTTCGGCGGGGAAGCCTGGATCTGCGCGCCGTCGATCCAGGCATTGATCACTCCGACAGGAGAAATTGTGAGAGCGAGGTGATGTTCTTCCCCGAGGGCGGGACGGGGTCCGAAATTTGCTTCCGGCATTCCCTGATACTGAATGCGCCCCTGACCGCTGCCACCCTGCTGGAGATTGAAAATGATGTTGCTGCCTCCGGTTCCATTGCCGAAGGAAAAGAGCTTGGCCCAGCTCCCGCTGTTGTCATCGGTGTACCATGACTCGAAGGTTACGCCGACCGCTCCGAAATTGTTGGCCAGATCCACCGAGTCAGTGAATCCCATGCTGTCGGCATTCGGCCCGGTCGGGTCACCGTCGAGGTGCAATTGGCCGTCCTGCACGAAGGCGTCACCCACCAGCACCCCGTCGTTCCCGCCCACTGAATCGATCAATTCCGCACCGGAGTTGAAGGAATAGCGGTGGGCCAGATTGGCTGCAAAGGCACCCGGATCGTCGGGGTCGTTGGGATCGGTATTATTGTCGATTTCCTGTCCATCGGGGGAAAAATCGCCATCGGAGTCCGTATCGAGTGGATCGGTGCCGGTGTTGTTGACATCGACAAAGATGCCCGTTCCGGTCTCCACCCCGTCGGCAAGGCCATCCCCATCGCTGTCGGCATTGAGAGGGTCAGTGCCAAGGGCGACTTCCTCCCCATCGGTGAGTCCGTCATCATCACTGTCCTCATCGGAGGGATCGGTTCCATCCTCTTGCTCCTGGCTGTCGCTGCGGCCATCGCCATCAAAGTCACCTGTTCCCGCACCGGGTCCGGGGGTCGCTCCAGTGCCATCCCAGGCCGTCCCGTCCAGATCGGTCAGGTTGCCCGTATAGTTCTCTTCCCAGGCATCGCGGAGGGTGTCGTTGTCGTCGTCTGTCGGAGGTTCCCCGGGGCCAACCGCTCCGATAGAGACGTTGACCTCGTTCAAGCGGGTCCAGCCCCAGCCACCATCATCGGTGGTGAAGAAATCCAATTCATAGCTGGCGTCGGGATCGATGCCGTTGGCGACCAGGTCAGCCTGGGTGTAAGATAGAGTCTCAACTCCGCCACCGTCTGCAGAGTCGTAGCTGACAAAATCGTATTCCCCGGTGTTCAGGTTGCGGAAGCCGAGCCCTTTCTGACCGGCGTTGTTCGTGTTGCCGCCGTTATAGTTCGTCACCGCCGCCAGGTCCGCAGGGTCGGGGGAGTCGTTCTGGTTTCCCCGCCCCCCTTCCCAGAGAATGTCGATCACATTGCCAGCCGGACTCACATTGCTGAGGCTGAAATTGACGGTCGGGGAGGTGAGGACCGCAACCGGGTGGGCCGCGTCGTGAGCCCTCGTGCCGGTTGTCTGGGCGGGTTCAATGCCGTTGCCATCGTTAGCGAAATGGCCAGCTGTCACCGTCCACCCCTGGTTGGTGCCATCTCCATTATTTCCAAAATTCCAAGTTGGCGCAGTGCCCGGGATGATCGGAGCGCCGCCAGCATCGTGCGGATCGGTGTTTTCACTCACCTCGAGCCCGTCAGGGGCATTGTCACCGTCGGTGTCGCCGTTGAGCGGGTTGGTGCCGGTGTTGCTGGCATCAACAAAGGTTCCGGTGTTGGTCTCCACGCCGTCGGACAGGCCGTCTCCATCGCTATCGGCATTGGTGGGGTCGGTGCCAAGGGCGGCCTCCTCCCCATCGGAGAGGCCGTCATCGTCACTGTCCTCGTCAGTGGGATCGGTCTTCGCGGAGAGTTCCTCGCTGTCGCTGAGGCCATCACCATCAAAGTTCCCAGTGCCTGCGCCAGGGCCCTCACCGTTTGCGTTTCCATCCAGCTGAGTCAGGGCATCGATTCCGGTCCAGCGCAGTTCCCACTCGTCAGGCAGTCCGTCCTCATCAGCATCCTCCGCGCCGGGAATAATGTCTGGTCCGGCCGCCAGGTTGGCAGTCACTTCGTCTTCGGTCAGTTCCCCGTCCCAGATGCGGAATTCGTTGACCGATCCATTCAAACCCGCGTCTCCCCAGTTTGAGGCCCCAATGCGTTCCCACGAATTCGGCAGTGCACTCAGGGATTCGCCGTCGCGGTTCTCCTGGATCTGGTTGCCATCAAGCCATGCGTTGAGGACCCCTTCGGGAGAAATCGTCAGGGCAATGTGGTGTTCAACCCCCAGATCCGGACGTGGCCCGAAATCCTGATCCGGAAGGCCTCGATACTGGATCAGACCCTGCCCTCCTCCTCCCCGCTGTGGATTGAAGATGATGTTGTGACCCCCGGTGCCGTTTCCAAAGGAGAACAGCTTGGCCCAGGCACCGCTGCCGCTGTCAGTATACCACGTCTCAAAGGTCACCCCGCTGGCACCATGGGTTCCCCCAATGTCAAGGGTGCTGGTGAATCCCATACTGTCGGCACTCGGACCGTTGGTGGTGGGAGCAAGGACCAACTGTCCCCCAGTGACCGAGGCGCCGCCAACCAGCACACCGGTGTTACCACCAACCGAGTCGCTCGTATCTCCATCAAAAGACCAGCGGTTGGCCAAGGTCGCTGCGTGAGCGAGGTTAACAGTCGCGACAGACAGGAGCGTCAGCAGGAGGATGCTATGGCGTGAAGACTTCATGAATCCGGAGGAGTTGGTTTAAGCCAGGATATTCAATGAAAAAACCCGCAGTTGAAGGGCCGCGGGTCTCTGAAAAGATAACCGGGCCAAATCAACTGGGCCCGGTCTTATTTACCGGGACCGCCGGCGGCGGAGCATGAGGAGCGATCCGAACACCAGCATGATCATGCTGCCCGGCTCGGGAATAACCGTGTCCGGTCCGGCGGCCAGGTTGGCAGCCACTTCGGCTCCGGTCAGTTCCCCGCTCCAGATGCGGAATTCGTTGACCGATCCAGTCATGCCGGCATCGCCCCAGTTCGAGGCCCCGATTCTTTCCCAGCTGTTCGGAAGCGTCGCCAGATCATTTCCGTCCCCAGTCAGGTTCGGCGGGGAAGCCTGGATCTGCGTGCCGTCAATCCAGGCATTGACCAGACCATCAGATGAAATCGACAGGGCGAGGTGATGCTCAACATCCAAAGCCGGACGAGACCCGAAGTTGCTCTCCGGCATGCCCTGGTACTGGATGCGGCCCTGGCCGCTGCCACCCTGCTGAAGGTTGAAGATGATGTTGCTGCCTCCGGTTCCATTGCCGAAGGAAAAGAGTTTCGACCAGGCCCCGCTGTTGGCATCCGTATACCACGCCTCAAAGGTCACCCCGCTGGCACCGTGGGTTCCCCCAATGTCAAGGGTGCTGGTGAATCCCATGCTGTCGGCACTCGGACCGGTGGTGGTGGGGGCGAGGGCCAACTGTCCCCCAGTGACTGAGGCGCCGCCAACCAGCACACCGGTGTTACCACCAACCGAGTCGCTCGTATCTCCATTAAAAGACCAGCGGTTCGCAAGGGTCGCGGCACTGGCGAATCCCGCAAAAGCGGAGACGAGAAGAGTGAGAAGGGGAGTGGCTCTCATGGTTGAACTGATCGTTATACACCAAGGAACCTGAATGGCCCTCAGCATCCGAAGTCCTATCAATTCCGGGGTGACCGTCAAACCAAATCACTGCATGGGTCATTGGAAATGATTGATTTTCCGTTCTCGGGGATAGTTCTTTCTCCAGAATCATCTGGTGGCTGTCTTGCATGCACGGGCCGCGAGCGCTAGAAGATCCCGTGACTCCGGTTTCCCTCCGCCAGTTTTTTCCCTGCGCTGCAATCGGCGTGGGACTGGGGTTATTCACATCGTCCTGCTCGGATTCCAGTGAATCCGGAGACACGGGAAGCAACACCAGCAAGGTTCTCTCCGCTGACGCGACCTTCCGCGCGATGGTGGCAACCGAAGAAACCATCGCCGAACTGGTTCCCTCGCTGAACCGGCTCGGCCGGGCGGTGCGCGACTTGTCACTTCCGGGCCACTTTGCCAGCCCGGTCTTTGCCATGGAGGCGGTGGCCATTGATCTTGGGAGCGCGGGCGATCCCAAGGCTGATGCCCGACTTCCCCTCCAGCACCACGAGTGGGAAGTGTCGACCTCCGAGGTTCGCGTTGCCGATTTGAGGGGAGGGCTGTGGAAAACCCTGTGGGAGGAAGCGGACGGCCTGGAGGACGCCAGGTTTGGCGTCCTGCGCGGCCGGATGGCCGGGGACGGGGCATTCGTGAGCGAGCTCACCTTCAGCGCCCGGGGATGGAAGAAGAAGGAGGAAATCATGGCCTGGAAGGGCCGAGTGGACCTCCATTGGCAGAAAAACGGAGAAAGCTGGCAGATCACACGCTGGGTTACCAGGCAGATGCACGTCACCCGTGCGGCAGCTCCTCTCTTCCGCGAAGTGCTCGGCCGTGCCCTGCCCAATCCGTCTGAATACCGGCGGGCGCGCTCCTCCATCCACGAACGCTACCTCCGCGAGGTATTCTTCACGGGATCGACCACCTTTGCTTATCCCAAGGACTACTGGATCTACGTTCTCTCGTGGGATTCGCTCGACCAGCACACTTCCGTCTCGGTGGTGGATATCGACCAGGACGGCTGGGACGACTTCTACGTGACCGCCCGCTGGGGGAGGAACCAGCTCTGGCGCAACCGGGGCGACGGCACCTTCACCGATATTGCACCGCGCGTGGGGCTGGATATCGATGGCGTCTGCAACTGCGCCCTTTTCGCGGATTTCGATAATGATGGCGACCAGGACGCGTTCATCGGGCGCAGCCTCGAGCGGGGACAGTATTACCTGAACGAAGGAGGGCGATTCATCGAGAGCTCGAACCTGATCGATGCTCCGCTCCCCTACTGGGCCTCGGCCCTCTCCGCCACCGACTTCAACCAGGACGGCTTGCTGGATCTCTACATTTCGACCTATCGCCTCCCCATCTCCAAGCCGATGAACATCCTGGCCAGCCGCTTTCTCGAACCGCTGGAACGGGAGGAGTTCAAGAATCGCCGCCGTCGGGACCACCCTGTCTTTCGCCTCACCGGACCACCTAATGTCCTGCTGGTGAACCTGGGAAACGGAAGGTTTGCCAGGGTGCCGGAGGCCGGCGGCACCGACCTCTGGCTCTCGACCTTTCAGAGCACCTGGTCCGACTACGACAACGATGGGGACCCGGACCTCTTCGTAGCCAATGACTATGCTCCCGATTATGTATTCCGTAATGACGGTGGCACCTTCGTGGATGCAACCAGGGAACTCGCCGGCGAAGAATTGCAGGGCTTCGGGATGGGCGTCTCGCTCGGCGACTATGACAACGACGGCCGGCAGGATCCCTATTTCACATACATGTACAGCAAGGCGGGCAGCCGGATCACCGGGATGTTCGAGGGCCTTGAACGCCGGATGTACGAGGGCGTCGCCGGCAACAAACTCCTGCGCAATACACCCGATGGATTTGAGAATGTCTCCGGTCATGGACCGGGAAAAATGCAGGTGATGCGGACGGGTTGGTCATGGGGCGGCCAGTTCAGTGACTTCGACAACGACGGATTCCTGGACCTCTACGTTGCCAACGGACTCTACACTCCTCCCCCCGGCACCGCCACCGAGGTGGACTTGTGAAGTGACCTCTGGCGCTCGGTCGTGCGCTCCGATGACAACCTGCAGAAACGATTCGCCAAAGAGGACATCGATGCCCGGGTCTATGGCAACATGCCCGGGGTGCTGGACACCAATACCAAGGTGAACGGCAAAAAGGTCCTGCGCAGCCATTCGTTCAGCGGGAGTGAACTGAACAGTGTCTTCCATAACCGGGGCGGCAGGAGCTTCTCCGATATCTCCGGGGTCAGTGGCCTGGACAGCATTGCTGACAGCCGCGCCTTCGTCTACTTCGATTACGATCGGGACGGCCGGACCGACATCGCTCTCACCAACACCAACGAACCACAGCTGCAATTGTTCAGGAACGAAATACCGGCTGCCGGAAACACAATTCACGTGCGCCTGATTGGCGGGAACCAGAGCTCGCAACCGAATACCGGGTGGAGTGTCCGGGATGGCTATGGCGCACACGTGCTGGTGGAGGCCGGCGAGTTGAGATTGCGCCGTGAACTGCGGTGTGGCGACGGTTTCGCATCCCAGAACAGCCTCCTCCTTCCAATCGGGATCGGCTCCAACGAAACCGCGCGAAAAGTCACGGTAGAGTGGCCTTCGGGCAGGCGCAGCATGGTGGAAACCGTGGCTGCTGGAAGCGTGGTCACCATCAGGGAGAATTCCGCCCAGGGGAAACCCACCCTCTCCCCCCTGGCACCTGCTCCTCCTCTTCCGGGAAACGTCGAGCGGGAGGATTCGCCCCATCCCGCTCTGGATCTCCCCCTGCCGGCCGCCAGGCCCGATTTTTCGATGGTGATCTGCATGGCAACCTGGTGCGCAGTTTGCCAGAGCGAGATCCCGCACCTCAAACGCCTGAAGGAGGCAACCGCCGGCCGGATCGCCTTCTTTGGTTTCCCGGTCGATCGGGATGACGATGCCGGCAAACTCCTCGCCTATGCCGACACCCATTCACCTCCCTACGAAATACTCACCCGGACCAACGACCCCCACCGCGATGTCATGGCCGCCTACTTGAACAGGACCTTCGGCAACACCCCTCTGCCAAGCACCCTCCTCCTCGACCGGGAAGGCCGGGTAATGGCCTCCTACAAGGGAACACCCACCCTCTCCGATCTCCGCGGGATTATTCGCTGATTTCCAGCAGCGGTCCGTCCGGGACAGGCTTCAGGGTGGACTCGGCACCCGAGGGCCAGCGCACCTTCAGCTGCTCAAACGATTCCCCCTCGGCCAGGGTGACCCGGATTGCCCCGGCGTTCTGCGCGGAAAGCCCTTCTCCCAATGAGCGCCGGTAGACGCGCGTGCCCCGCGAGGTGGTCACCGTCACCAGCGCACCCACTGCATCGCGATTGCTCTCCTTTCCCCCCGTCAGTCTGATTCGAACCGCACGGCCTGATCGACCGGATTCCCCCATCCGGTTGCGGAACAGGCGCAGACGCGGAGCGTTCACACTGGCAAGGGCCATGTCGAGCCACCCGTCGCCATCATAGTCCAGCACTGCGAAACAGCGGGCGTCTTCGCGACAGTCCACTCCACTGACCAGGGAGCGATCAATAAACCCGGACTCCCCTGCCAGCAAAAGCCGGTTGCGCTCATTCCCGCTGAACGAATTACTGCGAAAGGCCGGCCCGTTCACCCCGGGCGGAGAATTCCCAGTGCCCTCCTGCCGGACCCGCAGCTGAAAATCGAGCAGCGGTGAGTTCCAGTGTGGAGATCGCCGGAAGGCGTCGCTCTGACCCGGATCCGAGAGCACGACCGTGCTCCAGAAGCAACTTCACAAGTCAACCCCGGTGGCCACGGAGGCTGGAGCAGTATAGTAACCACTCGGAACGTAGAGATCGAGGCGCCCGTCATTGTTAAAATCGGCAAACTGACCTCCGAAGGCCCATCCCACCTTCGTTTCCGGGGCCCCAGCCTCGGCAATCTGCCGGAAGGTTCCCCCGTCGTTGCGGTAGAGGAAGTTGCCCCGCGCAGCCACCGTGATGCGAGGATCGACTTTTCCGACCTTGGCGATGATCCGGTTTCCCGCCTTGGAATACATGTTGGAGATGAAGAGATCGAGATCTCCGTCATTGTCGTAGTCCCCCGCCGAGGCTCCCATTCCGAAGGCCATCTCTCCCTCGGGAAAGAACTGCCGGTAGGCGTTCACCAGCACCGGTTCGTCCGCGCCACGCGGAGTATCGTTGCGCAGGAAGGAATCGGGCGCATAGTCGTTGCAGACATAGAGATCGTCGTCCCCGTCTCCATCCGCATCAAGCCAGAGAGGCTGGTAGCTCTTCCGCCACAACTCGATGCTGTCACCGCCTGCCCGCTGCAAACGACCACCTCCGCGGTTCATGAGCAGGACATTGGGTGTTCCGCGATCATCAAAATAGGGATGCGTCCCTGTCATCATCTCATCGAGCCGGGCACCCTGCCCGGGTTGGAGATAACGTTCCTTCCAGACCGGGCGGACATCGGTCCCCGGGCTGTAGGTGCAGAGATAGACGTCCAGCAGGCCATCCCGGTTGATGTCTGCCGCCGCCGCTCCAGTGACAAAGAACTGCCGCCCGAGGTCACTGAATTCCCCGGTCACCTCCCGGTAAACCCCTCCTTCGTTGCGAAAGTAGAGAGTCGGTTCAATTGAACGGCCGAGCAGGAGATCCGGATCCCCATCGTTGTCGAAATCGGCAAAGAGAGCGCATGTCGTGCAGTTGTAGCCACGCAGACCCACCCGCGCCGTGACATCCTCGAAAGTACCATCACCACGATTGCGCAGCAGGTGACCGGAGGCCCATCGCGAGCTTACGAACAGGTCATCGTGGCCATCCGAGTCGTAGTCCACCACGCTCACCGCCGGATACTGGAAGCTGCTCTCCATGTCCGCGAGGTCGGCATACTCCCGCTTGGCAACCATGAGTTTCATCTCGCGGAGCGCCTTAGTGGTCAATTCCTCCTGGAGCGACCGCCTCACCGCATCGCGGGTGATGCCATCGGGCAGGGCCTCGTCGAGGACCTCCTCGAAGAGTGGGTCAGTCGCACGGTCCTCCTTGATCCTGAGCCACTCCCAGTCGACCAGTCGCCAGCCGTCCTCACCCAGTGTCCAGTTCATCTGCAGCTTGGCCTGCACACCGACAACCGCCCCGCTACTCCCCCGGCGCATCCCCTCGAACTTTGTGGTGATCGTGAAGGACGACTGGTTGAGCTCGCTGGAAACAATGCCGAAGGAAGCGTTTTCCCACTGCGCCCCGTCTTCCAGCAGATCCTCAAAGAACGCCCGCGTCCCTTCTCCTGTCACCTCCTCTGGTAATTCTTTTCGCGAGCCACTCACCAGCGACCCTGCCAGTGCACGGAGGGCCGGAGTCAATTCCCTGGTCAATTCCTCACTCCGCACGACCTGGCGCACGATCTCATCAGGTTCAACCGCGGCCCGGGACGAAGCTGGCAACACTTCCTTCTCCTCACAGGACGGGGACAAGAGAATCGCAGGCAGGCAGAACATGGACGGAAGCACGAAACGGCTGAACCGCCACCTGATCGATGAGACCGTCACTATCGGCAAACTTTTCAATGCGAACTCCGAACCAGTCGAGGGAGAGGACAACAACCGGAGCGAACCCTCCCCCACCGCAGGTAACAGAGTCGCACCGGGAGGAGGGGAAGACAAGGGAATCCCGCCCTGAGGAACTCCAGTCCCTGCGTGACCCGGTCGACAACCGGACCCCGCCGGTCGCGCGAAGCGGTGGAACTCAGGGGGAACCGCGGTCAGTCCGCATCTACTCCCACATTGTCGATCGATAATCCGCTGAAGGAATCCAGACTCCCGTCACTGACGAAGTTCCATTCGATGATGACATTCTCTCCGATGGCTTCCGGGACGACCGCTATGTTGAGCGTGACCCAGTCGAGGTCAAAGATGGTCATATCCATGGCGATTTCTGGGCCCAATTGCACCTCATCTGCAGCACGCAGGAATCGCACAACAGCCGTGTCGGCAAATCCATCGGCATCGCGGTAGACATCGAAGGTCACCTGCGCCGACGGCACGTTACCCAGGTTAATCGCGGGCGACCGGAGGGAGATATCGGAATTCGGACCATAGTCTCCCAGATTCGTCGACCAGGCGTTGGCCGAGTTGCCCGCCCCGCTAAGCGGACCAGTCGTTCCCGACGGGATTCCCAGTTCCCACAATGTATTGCGCATCTGGTCGTCCTCCCGGGTTGTCCAACCACCCTGCCCCGACTCGAAATCATCAAAGAACAGAGGCGGGATGGGGCCTCCAATGAGCTTGTAGAATCGCACGGGATCCAATGGCTTCGGAATGGAGATCACATTCCGCGGTGGGGTGGCTGCAATACCCGCCAGCCCGGGAACCACCGACCAGGTGGAGGAATTGGGATTAGCCGCCAGGTCATTGGTGCTCACGATCGAGTACTCCTGACCAGCAAAGCTGTTCCAGGAAAACTCAAGATTCACACCACCGTCCGGACTACTCACCCTGAACTGGTAGGCATCCATGGTTTCCGGAACGATGATAAGCGAACCCCAGCTATCCCCGTTGGCATCGGTGTCGAATTCGGCCGGATCCCCGCTGCTCGCTCCAAAGACACCGGCATAACCAATCCCCCCGAAGTCGCTCACCGCGGAGGAATCCCCATTGTAGTAACCGAAACCGATATCCGCGGCCGACTGGGCCCCGCCCCCGTCCTCCGACATCAGGATCCTGGCGTCAAACCAGCCCCCGCTTCCGAAGTTGTAACTCGCAAAACTGCGCTGGTTCCAGCCCGTGTTCTGGTGAACCACCGGAGCTGCGGTCCCGGTCAGGTCCCTTGCACTGGCAATCGGGGTGACGGTCACCTGAACCCGGTCGTCATAGTTCTCGGTGAAGGTGAAGGTGCCATCGGTATCGTAGAACTGGAAGGTGAAGGCCAGGTCATGGTGGTCCCCGGTGAGGTCAATGCCCCCGTTCCCCGGTTCCCGGTCCACATCAATCGCAGGAATGATGGAGGTATCCGGGGCATCAATCTCCCCTCTTGGCTCTTCCTCGTCGATATTCAGCGGAAGCTCCCCGGTGAAATCCGCTCCGGGCAGGCCATCCGTCCGCCGGTAGAGTATGGATTCCGGAAGATGGAGCGCCCCACTGGGAGCAAGTGGTGCTCGCGGATGTGAATCCTCGTCGTTCGGATCGAAACCGACTGAAACCTCGTCACCATCCGTGAACGTGTCACCATCGGTGTCCGGATCCAGGGGATCACTTCCCGTGTCAGTCGGTCCATTGAAGACAGTCGTGTTCGTCTCTGCTCCATCCAGGAGACCGTCATCGTCGGTATCGGAATCCAACGGATCGGTCCCTGTATCATCCGGACCGTCAAACACCCCGGAATCGCTCTCCACTCCATCCACCAGTCCGTCGTTGTCGCTGTCCTCGGCAAGGGGATCGGTTCCGTTGGCCTTCTCCTCTCCGTCACTGGAGCCGTCCCCGTCGGAGTCCACCACCGTGGGATCGGTCCCGTCGGCAAACTCCACCGGATCATTCACTCCGTCACCATCGAAGTCCCCGGGTCCCAGCTGGGTCAGGTCACCCGGGAAAAACTGCTCCTCGTAGGAGTCGTCGATGCCGTCGCCGTCAGAGTCAGGACCGGGACCTGCCTCAGTCTCAATGGCCGAACCGTAGCTCTCACCATTGCCGTCGGTGTCGAAGACCGCCTGGCCAGCACTGGCTCCGAAAGCAGGAAGGTAACCGATGCCACCGAAGTCAGCAGGACCGCCATTGCTTCCATCCCTATTGTATCCAAAACCGATGTCAGCGGCCGACTGGGCCCCGCCCCCGTCCTCAGTCATGATGATCCTGGCGTCAAACCAGCCCCCGCTTCCGAAGTCGTAGACGGCGTTGCTGCGCTGGTTCCAACCCGTGTTCTGGTGAACCACCGCCGCGGCGGTCTCGGTCAGGTCGGTGGAACCGGTAATCGGGGTGATGGTCACCTGAACCCGGTCGTCATAGTTCTCGGTGAAGGAGAACGCTCCATCGGCATCGTAGAACTGGAAAGTGAAGGCCAGGTCATGGTGGTCACCGCTGAGGTCAATGCCCCCGTTCCCCGGTTCCCGGTCCACATCGATCGCCTCGATGATGAAAGAGTCCGGGTCATCGAGCTCCCCGGCGGGGGCCTCGAGATCGACATTCTCCGGCAGGGCCCCGGTGAAATCCGCTCCGGGGAGATCGTTGGT
>MPMF02208850.1_pt1 | contig 45277 bp, 47 predicted proteins | sample 1617271 | NCBI WGS metagenome assembly MPMF02 (sample SAMN05944812, study PRJNA350692) | marine metagenome | biome: marine; feature: ODZ; material: water; isolation source: 120 m water sample prefiltered with 30 um filter, filtered on to 0.2 um... | place: Pacific Ocean | collected 2012-04-09... | reverse complement strand
CTGCGATCGGCTCAACAACAGCGACAGGCTCCTCCTCCACTGCGATCAGCTCAACAACAGCGACAGGCTCCTCCTCCACTGCGATCGGCTCAACAACAGCGACAGGCTCCTCCTCCACTGCGATCGGCTCAACAACAGCAGCAGGCTCCTCTTCTTGCAGGGAAGGCAGGGTGGCAACTCCGTATCGATGCACCCACTGCACCTGAAGCAACGTCATCAGGCGTTGATCGTCAAGCTGCTGAGCCAGGGTCATCTGTCGCTGCAGCTCAACCTGGCGAGGCGAGGGGGAAAGGAAGGCGGAGTTGTTCACAGGATCAGGCGAGTTTGCGGTTCAACAGAGGACGAATCATCAGGAACAAGCCCACTGAGAGTGCCAGCAAAACCGTCAGACAGCCATAGCCGCTGACAGCGCCATAAGGAGCGTCAATCAAAACGGCGCTGAGGTCGAGTGGGCCCGTATAGGCAGCACGGATGGGTTCAATTGCGAAGGTAAGAGGATTCAGTGCTGCTAGCCAGCCCAACCAGCCCGGCATGAAGGAGAGGGGCGCCAGGGCGGTGCTGGCGAACAACAGCGGCAGGTTGGTCACGAAGATCACCGCAATCAGCTCGATATGACCTGGCAGGGCAAAGGCAAGGCCGAGGCTGAGGGCTGTGATGGCGATCACCAGTAGAAACAGGGTCACGATCACAAGCAACAAACCGGCAGCACCTGGCCATCCATAACCCAGGATCGATGCCATGGCCATGATGGCAAGACTCTGGGCAAGGCTGAGGGAGGTGATGTAGATCACCGAAGCAAGCACGATCGAACTTCTGCTGCGCAGAGGGGCCACCAGCAAACGATTGAGAAACCCGAATTCCCGATCGAACATCACCGGCAGACCTGCATTAAGCGCACCACTGAAGGCGGTGAACACGATCACACCGGCACCCAGGAAGCGCCCGTAGCTGCCTCCACCAGGAAGCAATCCTTCTGGAGCCTTGGCGAACAGCGCTCCGAAGAGAACCAACCAGATCAGCGGCTGCAGGATGCCGGCAATCAGTGTGGAAGGTCGCCGCATCAACTGCAGGAATAAACGACGCGTCAGTGCAAATGTTTCCTGAGCCAGATCAGCCAGAGGACCCTGCTCAGCGGAACGGGGCGTCAGAGCGGCTTGAGGACTGGTCATCGAGTTTCAGAACAACGGAATCGAGGAGATGGCGGCAAGGAATCGGAACGGAACGAAGACAGATCGATTGACGAGCAACCCTGAAAGCAGTTGGGGAGTCACCCCATGGCTTGCTTGCGTTCCTGCTTGGTATCACGTTGCCCGGCAACTGCAAGTTCGGCATCCATCAGGGTTCTGCCAGTGGCCTGCAGATACACATCATCGAGGCTGGGACGGCTCTGGGCGAGGGCGAAAACAGGCAACTCGGCCCCACCGAGCTTGGTTCGCAGCCTGGTAAGAACAGCTTCCCCCTCAACAACAAGATTCAGGGAGAACCCCTGAGCCCTGTTCACCACAACCTGGCTCACCCCTTCCACCTGCTCCAGCAACTGACGGACCTGCTCAGCTTCAACTTCGTCACTGAACTCCCGCACCCGCAGCGTCACCCGATCACCACCGAGCTGGCGTTTGAGTTGCTCCGGCGTGCCCTCGGCAATCACAAGACCGTCATCGATGATCGCAATGCGATCGGCGAGGGCCTCCACTTCTTCGAGATAATGGCTGCTGAGCAGAACCGTGGTCCCCTGGGACTTCAGCTCCCGCAGCAACTGCCAGATCGCAGCGCGACTCTCTATATCCAGACCCACAGTGGGCTCATCGAGAACCAGCAACTGTGGTTGATGCAGCAGACCCGAGGCGAGATCCAGGCGACGTCTCATCCCTCCCGAATAGCTGCCGCAACGTCGGTCGATCCACTCATCCATACCAAGACGCCTGTTCAGTTCGGCGATGCGTTCGTCCCTGTCCCGCCGATGCAGGTGATAAAGATCTCCCTGCAGTTCAAGCAGTTCACGGCCTGTGAGAATCTTGTCGACGGCCACCTCCTGGGCGACATAGCCAATCTGCTGACGCACACCGCGAGGATCCCTTAATGCATCGATTCCAACCACGCTGACAGTTCCTGAATCAGGCGCCAGAAGTGTGCAGAGAATCCTCAGGGTGGTGGTTTTACCGGAACCATTGGGTCCGAGAAGGCCATAAAGGCAACCACATGGAACGTTGAGGGTGAGACCCTTGAGAGCCTGCACAGACCCATAGGACTTTTCTAGTTTCTGCAGTTCGATCAATGCCATCGCCTCGACTCCTGAGAAGTGAGATAAAACCCAACTAGCCCATCACGATAATGAACATCAACGAAATTTGAAGGGATCGATCTGATCACCCGATGGAAAGGCTGGTGCTCAACTGCAGCAGAAGATCCCAGCTTTGGTTATTGAACTCCACCGCAACTGGAAAACGACTCACCACCAACAACAGACAGATGCCGAACATATAGAGGATTGACCAACGGAAAAGGCCTTTGGCTCGATCAAGATTCTCAGGATCTGCTGACAACCTCCGCACCATCTGAAGGAGTCGACCGTTGAAGGGAAGCAGCAGCAAGCCGTAGAAAAGTCCACCCTCCGGCAACGCCAGCACACCGAGGCCGCTGAGCAGAATCGTCGCCCAGCCATAGCGCTCAATGGCTCTGACGGTCACCGTCGGCCCCTTCACCACAGGCAACATCGGAATGCCAACCGACCGGTAGTCGTCTTTCAGCAACAGGGCCAGTGCCCAGAAATGTGCGGGGGTCCAGACCATCACCAGAGCAAAAAGCCACCAGCTACTCAGCCCCACATGGCCAGTGGCAGCCGCAGCGCCGACCAGCGGAGGGATCGCTCCAGCAACACCACCAATAACGATGTTCTGAGGTGTACGAGGCTTTAGCAAAGCCGTGTAGAGCAGCACATAGCTACAAAGTCCAAGCAGTGACAATGCCGCTGCGAGGCAATTCACACCACTGACCAGCAGGGCCGCTGCTGCCAGGGTGCAGGAGATGGCTCCAGCGAAGGCAGCCGTTGGCGAGAGGCGGCCGGAGGGAAGCGCCCTGGCACTGGTGCGCTGCATCCGGCCATCAAGATCCTGTTCCCACAGACAGTTGAGAACGCCTGCAGCGGCTGCTGCCAGTGCCCCACCACCGAGGGTGCATACCAAGCGAGGCGAAGACAGGGGCCAACCGTCGCTGAGGGCCATCCCGCCGATGGTGGTGGCCAGCAGCAGAGGGATCAGCCGAGGTTTGGCCACCTCGAGCCATGGAGGCAGCTTGATCCGTTTACGGGAGGGAACCAGCTGATCTCTGGTCAACTCGGACTGAGGGATGACCGATGTTGAACTAACCATGACATTGCTCCAGAGCTGAATCTTCAATCAACAAAGACAGGGGAAGAGGCTCGGCCTCAGGGGTGCGAAAGGTGAGAGCGGAGATCAGTGCGACCAGAATTGCCGCCACCAACTGATGGGAAACAGTCACCGCCGGCTGGGAGAGACCGAGGCGGAGGGTGAAAACACCAAGAGTGATCTGAAAGATAACCAGCCCGATCGCTGCCAGCAGAAACGGCCACTGCCGCCGGGGCCATCCACCGATCACCAATGCGGTGAGGGCGAAGGCGATGACCGTGCAGGCCACAGGGGTCGCCGTGAGTCGATGCCAGTTGAGCCACTGGCAGGCCTCACCTCCAGCCAGACATCTCTGGGCAGCCCATGACGTGGCCATGCGTGCTCCCAGCAGGCATTGACCCACAACGGCAATCAGTGCCGTGCCCCCCATAAGCCGCCACCAGAGAGGTGACGCCCCTCCAGGTGAGGCCAGTAAACGCTGAGCAAGAGCACTGACCATGGCCACCAGCGTCAGGGCCAGTGCCAGGTGAGCAGTGACAATTCCTGATGGCAGAAGCTGAAGAACGGTGAGGGCGCCAAGGCCACCCTGAAGCACAACCATCAGCACCAAAACAGCACTGAACCAGGGCAACCAGGCTGGCAGCCTCGAACGCCAGACAACGGCCGCTGCCAGTTGCACCAACAGCGCCATGCCAACAACAAAGGCATCAAGACGATGGAACCACTCAAGAAAAACCTGAAGATTCATCTGCCGACCCGGCAGAAAGCTGCCGAAACAGAGAGGCCAATCCGGGCAAGCAAGGCCAGCCTCCATCACCCTTGTCGCACCACCGATCACAACAAGGGCAATCAATGCCACAACAAGATGAGCAGAAAGCTGGGCCAGACGCCACCGAATCGTTGTCAAGGACGAAGCGGTCAAAGGATCAACTCCATCCTTAGGCATTGGGACCGATTCATTTGACCGTAGCGATCAGATCAATCACTTCTAGCTGTGTGGACTAATGAAACAGAACTGGAACGGTTTAGATCGTCTAACCCTGACAAAGAAAAAGCAAAAAAAAGCAGGCCTTATTGCCAGTTTTTTGCTGCTACCAGGGACCTGAGGTCCGAATGCAGCACGATTTAACAATCACTACATTGTATTGTGGAGCAATTTAAATAGGCTGAAAAATGATTGGTTTCGGCTAGTGCAGATTCCTTCGGCCATCCTCACGCTGGTTCTGGGCATGGCCCTGATGCTGGTTGGACTATGGATAGGTCAGAACGTCAATTTCCTCCCTCTGGACGCCAGTGCAAATGCACCCATTTACGACGAGTTTTTCCGGTTTCTCTTCAGCATTGGGGCGATTTTATTCCTCGGTATTGTTGGACTGGTCATTTTCAGTTTGATCAGATTCCGCCGCCGGCCAGGGCAACTTGGAGACGGAATTCCCCTGGAGGGCAATCTTCCTCTTGAAATCTTCTGGACCGCAGTTCCAGCAATTCTCGTTCTGTTCGTAGGCCTCTACAGCTACGACATCTATGACCGGATGGGTGGGATGACTCCCCTCAGCGGGTCTGGTCATGACCATTCAGCGATGGCGAGTGAGGAACGGGTCTGGGGTGGAATCAGCTCCGCCAAAGAAGATGCATCGACCCCGGCGGGCATTACCCAGGGACCGATCGAGGTCACTGCAATGCAATTCGCCTTCCTGTTCCATTACCCCGGGGCTGATATCACATCAGGGGAACTGCATGTGCCCATAGGACGTCCGGTGAATCTCCGGCTTGAATCCAAGGATGTGATTCATGCCTTCTGGGTGCCTGAATTCCGGCTCAAGCAGGACGTCATCCCAGGGCAACCCACCATGCTCAGCTTCACGGCAACCAAGCCGGGGCGATACCCGATTGTCTGCGCTGAGCTTTGTGGCCCTTATCACGGTGGGATGAGATCCACTGTGGTTGTAGAAGATCCGGAGACGTATGACGCCTGGATCACAACGAACGCCAAACCCCCGGTTACAGAATCATGACTGTTGCCATCCCTCCCTCCAGCAATCAGCCTTCGGCACATCTTCAACCAACAGGCTGGCTGCGTTACTTCAGCTTCAGCGTCGACCACAAGGTCATCGGCTTGCAGTATTTGGTTTGTGGATTCCTCTTCTATCTGATCGGCGGCGCTCTGGCGAGTGCGATGCGCGTCGAGCTGGTCAGCCCCATCTCAGACTTCATGCCCCGGGACGTTTACAACCAGGTGCTCACCCTGCACGGAACGGTGATGATCTTTCTCTGGATTGTGCCTGTGGTGAATGGCGCCTTCGGCAACTACCTGATTCCCTTTTATGTGGGAGCCCGTGACATGGCCTTTCCACGACTCAATGCCGTGGCGTTCTGGATGATCCCGCCAGCTGGCCTGCTGCTGATCAGCAGCTACTTCATCACAGGGGCTTCTGAATCCGGCTGGACGGCCTACCCACCCCTGAGCCTGACAACCCCTGCAGCCGGACAGATCCTCTGGATTCTGAGTGTGCTGTTTTTGGGCGGCAGCTCGATCTTCGGTGGCATCAACTTCCTTGCCACCATCCTCAAGATGCGGCGACCGGGCCTGAAGCTCATGCAGATGCCCATGTACTGCTGGGCGATGCTGGGCACAAGCATTCTTGTTGTGCTCTCAACCCCGGTGCTGGCAGGCACCCTGATCCTGCTCAGTTTCGACATCGTGGTTCATACCGGATTCTTCAATCCCGACCTTGGTGGTAATGCAGTTGTCTATCAGCACCTGTTCTGGTTTTATTCTCACCCTGCGGTGTACATCATGGTGCTGCCGGCGTTTGGTCTGGTCAGCGAGATTCTTCCCCCTCACTGCCGCAAACCACTTTTCGGCTACACAACCATGGTCTATTCGATCATGGCGATCGTGGTGCTGGGGCTGGTCGTCTGGGCCCATCACATGTTCACCAGCGGAACACCTCCCTGGATGCGCCTTTTCTTCACGATCGCCACGGCTTTCATCGCCGTGCCGACCGGGATCAAATTCTTCAATTGGCTGGCAACCCTCTGGGGGGGGCGGATATCCCTGAACAGCGCTGTGTTGTTCTCCTGTGGTTTCATCGTCAACTTCGTGCTTGGTGGGATCACGGGAGTGGCTCTGGCTCAAGTGCCATTCGATGTTCATGTCCATGACACCTATTTCGTTGTCGCCCATTTCCACTACATCGTCTATGGAGGCTCGGTCTTTGTGATCTTTGCCTCGATCTATCACTGGTATCCGAAGTTCACCGGTCGACTGATGAATGAACCCCTCGGCAAGCTGCATTTTCTACTCACCTTCATTGGCTTCAACCTCTGCTTCGCCCCCCAGCACTGGCTCGGGCTCAATGGCATGCCAAGACGGGTGGCTGAATACGACCCGCAATTCACCTTCATCAATCAACTCAGCAGCGTCGGTGCACTGCTGATGGCCATCAGCACATTGCCCTTCCTCTGGAATGTCATCCAGAGCGCGTTCAATGGTGAAGTGGCAGGAGACAATCCCTGGAATGCACTGACGCCTGAGTGGCTGACCAGCTCACCACCACCGGTGGAGAACTGGAAAGGGGAAGCCCCCCTGGTCACCGAGCCCTATGCCTATGGGGTTAAAAACGACAAGATCGACCTGGCTGTGGCCAGTGGCAGCCAACTCTGGGGGAATGGCCGATGACGTCCTTAACCACGTCAGACCAGGAAAAGAGTCTCGAACACGACCAGGAGCATGAAGCCCACCCTGACCATCGCATGTTCGGACTCGCCACATTCCTTGTGGCCGATGGCATGACCTTTGCCGGCTTCTTCGCCGCCTATCTCACCTTCCGGGCCGTGAATCCCCTGCTCCCGGATGCGATCTACGAGCTCGAACTGCCCCTGCCCACTCTCAATACAATCCTGCTGCTGGTCAGCAGTGCGACATTCCATCGCGCCGGGCAGGCCTTGCGTCGTGACCAGGCGGGACTCTGCCAACGCTGGCTTCTGATCACAGCAGGCCTCGGACTGGCCTTCCTGTTCAGTCAGATGGTCGAATATTTCACCCTGCCCTTTGGCCTGACAGACAACCTCTACGCCAGCACCTTCTATGCCGTGACCGGCTTCCACGGTCTGCATGTCACTCTGGGGGCAATCATGATCCTGATTGTCTGGTGGCAGTCACGATCTCCGGGAGGACGGATCACCAGTGCCAATCACTTTCCCTTCGAAGCAGCAGAGCTCTACTGGCACTTCGTAGATGGAATCTGGGTGATTTTGTTCATCATCCTCTATCTGATCTAACGGCAAGGACTCAAAAAGGGCTCAAAAGAGCTCCAAAAGACTCCCCGACATCCAGGTATCAATCAATGCCTTGCCACAGTTGAAAGAAATAGTCAGAATTGATAGGAATGAAGCTGGCAAAATGCTGGTCGGCAAAGAACTCCTGGACAAGGCAAGATCACTCAGCAATCGCTCTGAGGATGAGATTGCACGGGGATGCGGCTACGTCGGGCCGAGTGGTCGTGTACTTAAAAAGAGCTTCTACAGAGCTCTCGTTGAGGCCAAGGGATACAAGCTTCCCTCCAGCGGAGGCTCTGGATCCGGTGGCGGTGTCCGAGGTCGCCAGGCGGAATTTCGCACAAGGGTGCACGGCAATGGCAACCTGCTGATCGGCCACGCCTACACCCGCAAGCTCGGTCTTGAACCTGGGCAGGAATTCCGGATTGAGATTCACCGTGAATCAGGGGCGATCTGGTTGCTTCCCCTTGAAAAAGTCACTCTTGGCGGTGAAAACTCCGATGAGCTGGATCTGCCTGAGTCGAACGACAGCTAGCAGATCCAGGCCAGGGAAGGAAGATCACTGATCACTGCCTGTGCCGATGACAGTGCAAGGTGTCAGTGATCTTCTGGGCCATTCAAATCCCTTCAGGCCATCGCCGGGGGATCCTGATCGTCATGAATCGATGAGCTGAAGGCAATCAGGTCGATACCGCTGAACAGGAAGCTGATCCCGACAAGCACCCCAAGCACCCAGAGCAGATTCCAGAATTTCAGCGTGAGGATCAGCAGACCAAGGATGAAGGTGATCACGCCATTGGCGATCGCCCAGCCAGCACCCGGACGACTGGAGTTGATCAAACCACTGCAAAAGGCGACAACACCTTCCACCAGGAAAACAATCCCGATAGCCAGGGAAAAGGCCGCCACCTGCTCGGCAGCTTCAGCAGGATTGCGGAAGTTGCCGATCATCGAACCGCCGGCGACCAGGAAGAGGGTCGAGACCACCAGACGCCAGAAGCAGATCCAACGGCCCATTCGCCCAGATCTCGCCAGATTGCTGACCCAACCGACGATCCCGCCAACCAGGAACAGCACCGCAATCACACCTGTGGTCCAGAAGGACGCCACCACAGGAAAGATCAGAGCTAAAAGCCCGAGCACGATCAGCAGAATCCCTTCAGCGATGGCAAAGGCCTTGAAGGTTCCCACTGATTCGGATTGTCCGTCTCCAGACATCAAAAAGTCCTTAACTACAGCACCTGCACCTTATGGATAAGGACCAGATCCGACCACCATTTTTCATACACCAGCGCCAAACCTCTGATCAGCTCCATCCATGGCTAGACAGCCAGTCCGTGGAAAGATCAGTGGCCATGGCCTTTGATCCCCGCTCCGACTGAGGCGATCCCTGCAGCAGACGCTCTGCATATTTGGCCATCAGATCAGCCTCGAGGTTGACGACATCCCCCTGACAGAGATGCTGCAACGATGTGGCTGTCCAGGTGTGGGGGATGACGGCGACCCAGAAGCGGCTTCCCGCCTCGGCGCAGCCGGCAACCGTGAGGCTGATGCCATCCACGGCAATGCTGGCCTTCTCGCAGACATAACGACCGAATCGGTGCTCACGCCAACGGAGCTCAAGATGCCAGGACTGGGGCAGGGCCTCGACAACGAGCACCTCAGCGGCGCCATCAACATGGCCACTGACCAGATGGCCGCCAAGGCGATCGGCAAGCCGCACCGCCGGCTCGAGATTCACCACACCGCCGCGATCAGCCTTTGGGCCAAGGGTGGTGCGGGCCAAGGTCTCCTCGCTCACATCAGCCAAAAAGCCATCGGCGACAAGACTCACCACCGTCAGACAGACGCCATCCACAGCAACACTGTCCCCAATTCGGAGGGGGGAAAAAGGCTCACAACCAACCACCAGCAAACCTGATGAACGCCGCTGAACCCGACCAACGGCCTGTACCAGCCCTGTAAACATGGCAAACCCTCTAGAGGAAGCTCACCTCGTCATAATCAAAGCAGGGGAGAGGATCGGCCATGGTCGAAATGAGTGTGGCAGGACTCGCCATCGATGCTTCGACCCGAAGTCCGATTGTGCTGCTGCGGGATTCCACCGGAAGGCGGCAGATCCCGATCTGGATTGACCAGGCCCAGGCCCACAACATCATGGCCGGCATTCAGGGTTCCCCGGTGCCTCGCCCCCTCAGCCACGATCTGATGGTGTCTCTGCTTATAGCCGGCAATCTCCATCTGGAACGGGTGATCATCCACGCCATTGAGGACAGCACCTTCAGAGCGGTGCTCAAACTTCGGGCCATGCATGCAGCAGTGGAGGGGGAGCCGGAAAAAAAGGAGGGCAAAGAACAGGTCAAGCAGCAGGAGCTGCAGCAGCACTCTGCGGCCTTGATTGAAGTGGATTCACGCCCCAGCGATGCCATTGCACTGGCGGTGCGCACCCACTCCAGCATCTGGATGCTGGAAGAAGTTGTGGCCGAAGCCTCGATTGCCGTGGATGAGGAAGCCGATGCCGAGGATCAGGACGAATTCCGCAAATTCGTTGATCAAGTCAGCCCTGCTGCACTGATCCGCCATCTGCAGAATCGCGAACCCGCCACAGACCAGTCATCCGGCGAGTCATCCGGATCGAGCAGTGCTGATCCAAGCTCCAGCCCATGACTCCAGTTCGGCGCCCCTTCGGCCGGGGTCCGGATGTGAGCCTGTTCACCCTGGGGACCATGCGCGCACTCGCATCAGCGAGTCAGATGCTTGCAGTGGTGAGAGCGGCCCTGGCCGCAGGGATCAATCACCTTGAAACCGCCCCCGCCTATGGCCCCGCCGAAACCTTCCTTGGCGCCGCTCTGAGCAGATTGAAGCAGGAGGGCCAGGAGCCCTCCGGCGGATGGGTGATCACCAGCAAGTTGCTTCCCGGCCTGGAGCTGATGGAAGGCCGAAGCCAGTTGACCGGACTGCTCAAACGCCTGGGGCTCTCAAAACTGGACAACCTGGCGGTGCATGGCCTCAACCGCCCGGAACACCTCAACTGGGCCCTGCAGGGCGATGGTGCCGAACTACTGGCCTGGGCGGAAGGGGAAGGTCTTGTCGGCCAGGTGGGATTCAGCAGCCACGGGCCTCTGCCTCTGATCACAAAAGCACTGGACAGCGACCGCTTTCAGTTCTGCAGCCTGCATCTGCATCTCCTCGATCCGGAACGCATGCCCTTGGCTGCCCAGGCCCGCAAAGCCGGCCTGGGGGTGATGGCCATTTCCCCGGCAGACAAAGGCGGGCGCCTACAGGCCCCCAGCCAGACCCTGATCGAAGACTGCGACCCTTTTCCACCTCTGCAGCTCGCCTATCGCTTCCTGCTCTCAGCCGGGATCAGCACCCTCACCGTTGGTGCCGCCAACCCAGAGGACCTGCTGCTTGCCAGCCAGATGATGCATTGCGATGGCCCCCTCGAAGCAGAGGAACGTCAGGCCATAGAACAGTTGCGCAGCAAGGCCTGCCAAAGGCTTTCCCCTCAGCAATGCAGCCAATGCAGGGCCTGCCTGCCCTGCCCCATGGAGGTGCCGATCCCTGATTTGCTGCGGCTTAGAAATCTCAGTGTTGGCCATGATCTGCAGGCCTTTGCCCAGGAGCGCTACAACCTGATCGGTCGCGCTGGTCACTGGTGGGAACAGCTTGATGCCAGCGCCTGTGAGCGCTGCGGAGCGTGTCTGCCCCGCTGCCCGGAGCATCTGCCGATACCCGATCTGCTGGCAGACACCCATCAACGGCTGGTGGCCCCACCGCGACGAAGACTATGGGGCTGAGCGCCGCCAACGCTCCTGCAGAGCCGCCTGCTCGCCAGGCAGCAAGGGCGGCAGAGACCAACATCGCTCAAGCACAGCCTGGGGTGGCAAGACAAGTTCACGATGGGCAACGGGCACCCTGGTCAGGGCAGGTTCCAACTCAACCCTGGGCAGAGGAGACATCCATCCATCGGCGAGCAGCTGAGCGAGCATGGGCATGGTCCAGGCCTGCTCAACCCAGGCCTGAGGCAACGGCTCCCTGGTCTGGGCCGAACGAACCAGCAGGGTCCAGCTCAAGGGAGCGCCGCTGTCCGGGAGCACCGCCATCAAGCGGGGATCACGGCGCAGACTGGCCATGCAGCGCTGCAACGGCAGCACCACAACCCTTGCCTCACCCTGCAGCAACCATCTGAGCGCCTGCTGATCATCAAAGGTGAGTAGCTGAGATCGCAAACGCTGCAGTGAATCACGACTCTCAATACGCTCTGCCAGGGCCATCACCAGGCGCGGACTGCGAGGCAGCACCACACGGCCGCGCAAGTCTGGATCCAGCAACACCTGCCAGCCCTTGCTGGCCTCAGCTTTCCAGGCTTCGCCATGCTTGAACAGCATCACCCATGGACTCACACCTACCGGCATCACCCTTGCCGCCAGTTCGGAGCCAAGACTGGTGAGATAGGAGCGGGCCTGGTTATTGAGGCGACCTTCGAGGGGCGGGGCCTCAATCGGCTGCAGCGCATCAGTCGGCAAAGCTGTCAACCAGCCGTCAGTCATCGCCAGCAGCGCCGCCCCAGCTCTCAGCGCTTTGCCATAGGGCTCGGGTTCGGAAGCATCCTTGAGAGGGTGAAACTGCCAGGGAGCTGGAAGTGCACGACGCCAACGCTTGGGGAGGGTTTCCGCTGTTGCCCACAATGCAGGCGCAGCAGAAGAGCGTGCACAGCCGGCAAGCCCAGCCAAGCCAGTCAGCAATCCCAGGCGCAGAAGCTCTCGCCTGGACAGGGCTCTCGCTGGGATCAGGGATTGCACTGGGGTTGGCGTGCTCATGGCTGAGACCCTACGGGGCAATCACGGGCTGACGAGCCTTCCGTTGCCGCCAAATGATCCATGGCCCGATCACAGGCTTCCAGAAGTTCCTGAATGGATGCACCCCGCAGCTGTGCAAGCAGAGAAAGAGCACCGGCCCCAACTCCCTCCTTGACAAAGCCAAGCTCATAATCCCTGAGCCGGGAGTGACGGCTTGCTTCAAACCTCAGGCCCGTTGCCAGTCCTTTGAGCTGCACACCGAAATGGTTCATGGTTCGATCCAGCAGGCCACCAAGGGCCCCCGATCGACCCTGGCAACGATCTGACTCCGCCGCCAGCCAGGCCGTGGTGCCAAGACACACACCTTCTGCCAGTTGCTGTCGCCCGGTCTGACCCTCAGCAGCCAGCGCAAGGGCTAACACCGCCACCATCTGACTACCACCGCCTAAAAGAACCGGTTGATCCGCTTCCATCGCACCAAGCAGCAGACCTGCCGCCAGGGCCTGGAACGGATCACCCACTGCTGCGAGAACGGACTGGGGGGAGGGCTGAATCGGGAGTTGCGCAGCACGCAGCCCCCGCTCCACCAGGGACTGCTTCAGGTTCATGGGAGGGATGCGAGCACTGCCGCTGATCAGATCTGCCACTGACAGCCCCAACCCAGTCAGAACAGCCTGGGCCGTAGTTGTTCCCCCCGGGACACATTCCGCCAGCAGCAGAGGCCCTCTAAGGCCTTTGCCAAGCCTCCAGCCCCGCTGCCAGAGCACCTGAACGCGTTTCAGATCCATCGCCTGCCCCGAACTCAGGCAGGCAGCGGGGCCTCGGTTGGCTGGTTCAAGGCGCAGATGGGGGAACTGCGGTGCCAGGGGCAGACCCGCCGCCGCCACAAGCGGGGTCAGGCCAAGCCATTCGGCAGCGACTCTGCTGATCAGTGCTGGCGAGACGCCCGCAGGCAACGGTGGCAGCGGCCAACGCCTCTGCCTGCCTGGTCCGAACAGCAGCAGCTCAGCATCCGCCAGAGCCGTGAACCGTCGCGCCGCCGCCGTGGCCCCCGCAGCGGAGATGCCTTCAACTTCGGCTGTTGCCGTTCCAGCCAGAACCAAAAACAGCGTCACGGCTTGATCAGGCTCTTGCCAGGGTGTCAACCAGGTGCGAAGAACGTCATCGCTGCAACCTGAGCCGATGACAGTGCATCCCATCGCCAACGGCTGAGGCCTGGATGCTGCAGACGACTCAGAGTGGATCAAGGGCAACAAGACCTTGGAGTGCAGGGGGCGGCTCTGGAATCGGAGCCTTCAGCCGGGGAAAGATCCAGAAAGCCAGGGCATGCAGTGCAAGCACATAGATCGTCTCCTGAACCACCACAAGCGCCAGGGCCATCAACTGAACCTGAAGGAGATCTGGGGCCAGGGGCAGATGGAACAGATCCACAAGCCGCTCCAGCAAGCCTGCGCCAGCCCGGGTGATCACCACCCAGAGATTCTCTCCGACAAGCACGGACAGAACGAGAACACGGATCAGGAAGCCACTCGTGCCCAGCAGCACACCGACACTCCAGCTCAACCACCAGCTCAGGCCCCGTCGCCAGCTCCAGCCAAGCCAGAGCGCCAGCAGCCCATAGGGGAACAACATCAGCGGTCCCCGGACGGGACCCATCAATGCCACCAGCAGCAGGACCGCCAGAGCAACACCTTCAAGGCCTGCATTGTCACCACGGCGCAACTGCAGCAACGCCAGGGGCAAGGGCAGCGCCAAACGGAACATGGCCCCACCGATGGGCAGGTAATAGAGAGCCAACCAGATCAGACCCGTGGCAGCGGCCAGGTAGGAGGTTTCCATCATCCTCAGGGCCTGACGCCGGCTCAGCCTCGTCTGGCTGCTGCGCTCCATGGGGCCGGATTGCCTCAAGGCTGATCTCCCGCCGCTGCAGGGGCCAAGCGCCCAGGCGCAGACGGCTTGACCCGCTCGATTGTTTCCACCTCAAAGAGCACACCGGCCTTGCGCAGAGCCTCGGTGACGGCCTCCGCCGGTGCCGAGGGATCAGCACCGGAAAGCTTGATGATGATGCGATAAGGCTGGGTTTTGACAGTTCTTGAAGACTGCACAACAGCAGGTTTGTCCGACTCGGCAGCATCCGGCTTTGGCTCGCGCCTTGGCACTGCCTGCTCAGGCTGCTGAGGCTTGCCCCCGGTATCGGAGTCCAGCCTGGACTCCTCCTCTGTACGAGCATCGCCTGGATCCTTTCTGCTGGCAGCGGAGCCAGTCGAGGCAGAGCCAGTCGAGGCAGAGCCCGCTGCAGCCGCTTCCCCTGGCGCTGCTGCCGATCCCTGCTGGGGGGAATCAAAACTGTCGGAGAGCTTCTTGCCATAGGGGGTGCTTTCACAGCCCTGCAGGATCACCACCAGCACCGACATCCCCAACGCAGCAAGCCAGCCTGAAGCCACTGCCCCGATTGAGACCCTGCTCATGAGGTATCAGCAGGCTTGATCACCCGCACCGCACTGGCCCGCAGCCGACCGGTTTTTGTGGTGGCTGGCGCCTTGCGGGCAGCGGGCTGCTTGGAGGTGGATTGCTTTGAAGTGGATTTGCTGGCGGTTTTGGCGGCGGTTTTGGTGCTGCTCTTGGTTGAAGCCTTCTCGGACTTTGCCTTCCTGGAACTGCCACCTGTCTTTTTGCTGGCGGCCTTGGCGGCAAGCAGTTCCACAGCCTCATCAAGAGAGATGTCATCCGCACCCTTGCCCTCCGGCAGGGAGGCATTCACCTTGCCCTGCTTCACGTACAACCCATAGGGACCGTCGAACACCTGCACCCCCTCATCGCTACCAGCAGGGACACCAAGGTCCTTGAGCGCCGTTCTGCCACCTCGCCCACGCTTGGGCATGGCCAGCAATTCAAGAGCGCGACTGAGTTCAACCAGAAGCACATCGTCTTCCCCCTTGAGGGAGCGATAGTCCTTCTCACCTTTGCCCTTGTCCCAGACCACATAAGGACCGAAGCGGCCCAGGCCCGCCTGGATCCGCCCCCCATCCGGGTGCTCACCGAGAAGCCGGGGAAGCCGCAGCAGCCCAAGGGCATCCTCCAGGGTCAGATCCTCAGGCTTGGCCCCTTTCGGCAGCGACGCCCGCTTGGGCTTGGGCACCTCATCACTGACCTGCCCACGCTGCACATAGGGGCCGTACTGTCCGAACAACAAATAGACCTGTTCCCCAGTTTCAGGGTCTTCTCCCAGGGCTTCAGGACCATCTGACTTCTGTTTGAGGATCAACTCAGCCCGCTCCTCATCGAGATCAGCTGGGGTGATCTCCTGGGGCAGGTTGGCCTTGATCAGCTCCTCTTCACCATCGTCACCGACCCGCTTGGCCTCCAGGTAAGCCCCGTAGCGACCGATCCTGACAACACAGGGCAGCCCCTGCAGGTCAATGGTTCGGGAGGCCCCGGGATCGATATCCCCCTCACGCTGATGAACCTGCGTCTCAAGGCCCTCATTGCCCTTGTAGAAGGTCTTGAGATAGGGAAGCCATGACACCTTGCCCGTGGAGATCTCATCCAGGGTGGACTCCATCCTCGCCGTGAAGCTGGTGTCCACAAGGTCTGGGAAGTGCTCCTCCAGCAGGGCCGTCACCGCGAAGGCCGTGAAGCTTGGCGTGAGGGAATTGTTCTGCAGAGCGGCATAGCCACGATCCACGATCGTGCCGATGATGCTCGCGTAGGTGGAGGGTCGGCCGATGCCCTCCTTCTCGAGCATCTTCACCAGCGAGGCTTCGCTGAAACGGGCCGGTGGCTGGGTCTGGTGCCCGAGGGGTTCCACCTGCAGCGGCTTGGGGGCATCCCCCACCGCCAGCGCTGGGAGCAGAACCTCCTGACCTTCCAGGGCCGCATCGGGGTCATCACTCCCCTCCACATAGGCACGGAAGAATCCCGGAAAATCGATGCGCTTACCGGTTGAGCGGAAGCTGGCAGAGGCAACGCTGAGATCGATGGAAAGCATCGTCAGCTTTGCCTCCGCCATCTGGCTGGCCACGGTTCGTTTCCAGATCAGTTCATACAGCGCCAGATCCCTGCCTTCCAGAGATGTGTCACGAGGGGTGCGAAAGCTCTCCCCGGCGGGGCGGATCGCTTCGTGGGCCTCCTGGGCATTGCGCGACTTTGTGCTGAACTGCCGCACTGACTTGCTCAGATACTCCTTGCCATAACGAGACTCCACACAGCTGCGGGCGGCAGAGATCGCCTGCTCGGAGAGATGCACCGAATCCGTCCGCATGTAGGTGATGAACCCCCGCTCATAGAGCCCCTGAGCACAGCGCATGGTCTCTCTCGCGGACAGACGCAACTTGCGATTCGCCTCCTGCTGCAGGGTGCTGGTGGTGAATGGCGGAACCGGCTTGCGGGTTGTCGGCTTCTCTTCAACCGTCTCCACCCGCCAGGGCAAGCTTCGGACCTTCTCCGCCAGATCGTTGGCATCCCTCTCGCTGAGAAGACGCACTTTGCTGGCCGCCTTCAGCTCTCCGGTGGACTCATCGAAATCGTTGCCGGTTGCAATCTTCTGGCCATCGAGATGGGTGAGTTTTGACTCGAAATGATTGCCGCTCTGATCCAGCTGAGCCTTGAGATCCCAATAACTGCCACTGCGGAAGGCACGCCGTGCTCTTTCGCGCTGCACCAGCAGACGCACGGCAACGGATTGCACACGACCAGCCGAGAGGCCCCAAGCCACCTTCTTCCACAACAGGGGCGAGAGGGTGTAACCCACCAACCTGTCAAGAATGCGCCGGGTCTCCTGAGCATGCACAAGCTCCATATCGAGATCCCTGGTCTTATCCAGAGCCTTGGCAATGGCCTCCTTGGTGATCTCGTGAAAGACCATCCGCTTCACCGGCACCTTCGGAGCCAGCAACTGCAGCAGGTGCCAGCTGATGCTCTCGCCTTCCCTGTCCTCGTCCGTTGCCAGCAGCAACTGCTCTGCACCCTTCAAGGCATCCTTCAGTTCCCGCACCACCTTCTTCTTGTCCTTAGGCACCACATAGAGCGGCTCGAACTCGGATTCGGTGTTGACTCCAAGATTCGACCACTTCTCCCCCTTCTGAGCCGCGGGGATCTCGCTGGCGTTGTTCGGCAGATCACGAACATGACCCATGGACGCTTCCACCCGAAAGTCCTTGGGCAGGAAGCCACGGATGGTGCGGGCCTTCGTGGGGCTCTCAACAATGACCAGAGTGTGCGCCACAGACGAGCCGATAACCTTCCTCCTTCTTTATCGCACCGTCGCAACTCTGGCAGCGAAGAAGTCAGCAGTGGAGAACGCAGCATCGGCGCCGCTACAGTCGCCAGAGCCATTCAGATAGCGAGCTCACCATGCCCGACTTGGGTGCATTTCTCCTCACCACCCAGGCCATGCCAGCTCCAGGCGAGCTGCTGAATCTCCCCCTCAACGCCTTGGCTGTCGCCCCAGAAGGCGTTGTTCTTCTGACAATGCTGGTGACCTTGCTTGTGGATCTAGCAGGGGAGAAGATCTCAGCCCGATGGGTGCCTCCCGTTTGCTATCTAGGTCTTGGCACGGCCCTGGTTTTGCTGGCGCTGCAATGGAACAGCCCGCCAGAGCCCTCCTTCCTCGGCGCCTTTCTGGCTGACAATCTCGCCATTGCCTTCCGGGCGGTTGTGGCACTTTCGACGCTGCTCTCCCTTCTGATCAGCTGGCGATATGCCGAACAGAGCGGCTCTCCTGTGGGTGAATATGCGGCCATCCTGCTGGCGGCAACCCTGGGAGCGATGCTGCTCTGCGGATCCACGGATCTGGTGAGTGTGTTTGTCTCCCTGGAGACCCTCTCGGTCGCCAGCTACCTGCTCTCGGGTTACATGAAGAGAGATGCACGCAGTTCGGAAGCCGCACTCAAATACCTCCTCGTCGGTTCGGCGGCTGCCGCGGTTTTTCTTTACGGCGCCTCTCTGCTCTATGGCCTCAGCGGCAGCACCAGCCTTGAAGCCATCGGCCTTGCCCTGCAGACAAGTCCCACACCACTGGCGGCCCTTGCCCTTGTCTTCATCCTCGCCACCGTGGCCTTCAAGATCGCGGCTGTGCCCTTCCACCAGTGGACTCCTGACGTCTACGAAGGATCACCCACTCCAGTGGTGGCGTTCCTCTCGGTGGGTTCCAAGGCTGCAGGCTTCGCCCTGGCCCTGCGCTTGCTGGTTGGCTGCTTCGGCAGCTTCGACAGTCAATGGAAACTGCTCTTCACAGTGCTTGCGCTGCTGAGCATGACCCTGGGCAACGTCGTGGCCCTGGCTCAGACATCGATGAAACGGATGCTGGCCTATAGCTCCATCGGTCAGGCCGGCTTCGTGATGATCGGCCTGGTCTGCGGCACCGAGGACGGTTTTGCCTCAATGGTGCTCTACATGGCGGCCTATCTGTTCATGAACCTGGGCGCCTTCGCCTGCATCATTCTTTTCTCAATTCGCACCGGCAGCGACAGAATTGCCGACTACGCCGGTCTTTATCAGAAAGATCCATTGATCACCCTCGGGCTCAGTCTCTGCCTGCTTTCCCTTGGCGGAATTCCACCGATGCTGGGTTTCTTCGGCAAGATCTATCTCTTCTTCGCCGGCTGGGCAGATCATCAGTATCTGCTTGTTGTGGTGGGCCTGATCACATCGGTGGTGTCGATCTACTACTACATCTCAGTGATCAAGATGATGGTGGTGAAAGAACCTCAGGAAGCCTCGGATGTAGTGAAGGCTTATCCACCCATCCAATGGAACACCTTGGGATTACCACCACTGAGAGTGGCCCTGTTGTTCTGTGTCCTCGTCACTTCAGTGGGGGGAATTCTCTCGAATCCCCTGTTCGAATGGGCCAATCACGCTGTGACTTCAAGCCCCCTGCTGCAACAGGCGATTGCGATGAGCTCCCAGCGCGCCCTTGGTTAACTCCCCCCCTGACAAGCAATCTGTGGCCGTGCTTGCCGATGTTTGCAAGCACTACGGCAATGGAGAGTCGACCGTCAAGGCCCTTGACCAGCTCAACCTCAATGTGATCAAGGGTGATTATCTGGCTGTGATGGGGACCAGTGGTTCAGGCAAAAGCACGGCGATGAATATTCTTGGCTGCCTAGATCGCCCCACCAGCGGCAGCTACCTGCTGAATGGGATTGCCGTTGAAGATCTCGACGACGACGTCCTTGCTGATCTGCGCAACAGGCAACTGGGCTTTGTCTTTCAGCAGTTTCACCTTCTCCACCACGCCACTGCCCTGGAAAATGTGATGCTGCCGATGATCTATGCGGGCGTCCCTTCCCAGGAAAGGCGCCAACGGGCTGAGCAGGCCCTGGAGCGGGTTGGACTGGCAAAGCGAATGGAAAACCGGCCGAATCAACTTTCCGGAGGGCAGCAGCAAAGGGTGGCGATCGCTCGGGCAATCATTAACCAACCGAGCTTGCTGCTTGCCGATGAGCCCACAGGCGCCCTTGATTCGCGAACCTCAAATGATGTGCTGAACCTCTTTGATGATCTCCATGACCAAGGCATCACCATTGTTCTGGTGACCCACGAGAATGAAGTGGCTGCAAGAGCTGACAGCATTGCCCATTTTCATGATGGCAAGGTGGTTGCGATCAGTTCCAGTGAGGAAGGTGATCGCCAAGCGGGGCAACAGATTCCGTAATCAGACTACAATTAATACGAAAAAGCCAAGAGGAGACTGAAGTGTCGAGAGAGCCTTCACCTCTCATGGTCGCAGTCGTGGACGACAACCCGAGAATCCGACAGCTAATTGAAGACGAGATTCACGATGAGGGGCACAACGTCAAAGGATTTTCCTCAGGTGAGGCCTTTCTGAATGCTGCTCGTCAGGAAAGCATCGACCTTGTACTAATGGACCTGATGATGCCGGGCATGGACGGCTTGGAATGCCTTAAGAGACTTCAGCATCAGAGCCAGCATGGAGCGACCCCAAGAGTTGTGATCGTCACTGCGCTGAATGACAGCGGCAAAAGACAAGCAGCGTTTCAGGCAGGTGCCGAGAACTACGTACTCAAACCAGACCTGTTCGAACAACTGCCCTCCCTTCTGACCAGATCAGATCAACATTAAGAACCAACACTTTCTTCGTCAATACTTACCAGCTCTGCTGCTTAAAGTAGGTCAGGTTCAACACCTGAATGGTTCAAGATGCTCAATCTCGCACCAGAATCCTACTGGTTGACGATGAAACCAAACTGACAGAACTGCTCCGCCTAGAGCTTGAAATTGAAGGCTATGAAGTTGACATTGCAAATAATGGTGCTTCTGGACTGATCAAAGCCCGCAGCGAACCCTTCGCAGATTTGATCATCCTGGATTGGAATCTTCCTGATTTCAGTGGTATTGATATCTGCCAGCGCATCCGCTCAAGTGGAATCAAGACACCCATCCTGATGCTCACTGGCCATGACGAAGTAACTGATCGCGTCAAAGCACTAGATTCCGGCGTGGATGATTATCTTATTAAACCATTTTCAATCGAAGAACTGATGGCTCGGCTTCGGGCCATCCAACGCCGAGCAGGGGATTTTTCTGAACATAATGATAACATTCAGGGTTCAAAGACACTTAGTGCTGGCAACCTCACAATGAATGTATGCACAAGGGACGTGCATCGAGGAGAACGCCTCATCAAGCTTTCTGTCAAGGAGTTTGAGCTGCTTCATTACCTGATGCAAGGGGCCGGGAAAGTGCACAAACGTGAGGAGATCATGAACAGAGTCTGGGGAGAAGATTTCTTTGGCGACGACAACCTTCTTGATGTATACATCCGCTACTTACGTCAAAAGATTGAAGAGAAAGACCAGCCAACTCTGATCCACACAATACGAGGGGTCGGCTTCATCCTTCGCGATGAAACAAGCTGACCCCTACTCAGCAACAACGATTGCCGACTGCTTCCTCTCTGCTGCTTCCTCTCTGCTGCTTCATCACAGCTTCGGCATCGCTGCACTGCAATCGGCGAAGGGCGGCAGAGCCTGGGTGGATTTGATCAATGACAGGCCATCTGTCGACGCCTTGGCTGATCAGTACTCTTCAATCTCGATGGAGTGATTGTCGATGAAGCGAAACACTTCCTCGCGATCGAACACACTCCCAGTGGCGGATGTGCTGCGCACACAGCTGGCCCCCATGGCGCTGCCCCAGCGCATGCAGGTCTTGAGATCATGGCCCTGAAGAAGGGAAGCAATAAATCCCGAGTCGAAGGCATCGCCGGCGCCGATCCCACCTTTGTATTCGATGTCGTAGGCACCCATGCGCAGACGCGTCTCATCGCTGATCAAGTGGGCACCGGCGCCCCCCTCCGTGATCACAACTGTGTGAGCACCCGCTTCGCGGAAGAGCTGAGCCTGCTCCCAGGGGTCTGAACGGCCTGTGAGCCATGCCGCTTCATCATTGTTGGGAAGAAAGACATCAGCCAGGGGTAGGAAACGGGAAACACGTTGCATGGCATGGCGATCAGCCACTTCAACCACATCAAGCAGAATCGTTGTGCCTGCCTCTCTGGCTTTCTGAAGACGTTGAATCATGGCGTCGGTTTCGAGGCCATCCAGCATGAGAAACCCGCCGATGTACACAACAGAGGCAGATTCCATCAGCCCTTCCGGAATCATCTCTGCAGTCATCACAGTGTTTGCTCCCGCGCAGGAGATCAAACGACGGTCTTCTCCTCTGACGTTGATCACAGCGGTGGCAGCTGAGGCTGCAGTTGTGGAGCGGATGACGCCCTTGGTGTTGACGCCTTGCTGCTGAAGCGTCTTGAGGATGAAGTCCGCGAAGAGGTCGTCGCCAACGCAACCGGAAATACCAGTGTTCACGCCCAGATGGGCGAGGTCAAAGGCAGCGTTGGCAGCACAACCTCCCAGGCTGAGCTCCATTGCTTCCGTTTCGATCAGCTGCCCCTGTTTGGGAATGGATGCCACGGGATGACAGACCAGATCTGCACAAAGGAGGCCCAAACAGAGACAGTCCATCGACAGCGTGTTTGCCTGGGGCCGATCTTTCAACAGATTCAGAAGTTTTGACTGGCCAGGCAACGAAAAGGACTCAGCCACCGGGACGTTCGAGACTCTGCATCAACTGACCAATCAACAGTGAAACGGCATCCCCACTCGCCGCCGTCAACGGATTGAGATCAAGCTCACCTGGATCCATGGCAACCCAGGATTTGCCCTCAGAGCGACGAAGTTCGAAATGCAGATGGGGACCGGTGCTCAAACCAGTACTACCGACTCGACCGATCACCTCCCCCTGACGGACCTGCTGACCAGCTTTCACATAGATCTCAGAGAGATGGCCATAAAGGGTCCTGCGCAGGGGCTGCTGATGTTCGAGTTCGATCGCAATGCCATATCCCCCTGCCAGGCCACTGCTGACCACGCGTCCGGACATGGCCGCCACCACTGGCGTGCCTTCTGGTGCAGCCAGGTCCCTGCCGGCATGCATCAACCAGCGTCCAATCACCGGATGAATTCGCATGCCGAAACCACTGCTGGTGAAGGCCGAACCGATGATCGGGAACAACAGGCGGCGATCACCGTTGCCGGGAAGAGCTTGGGGCTTTGGCGTCACCGCGAACACAGAAGCGAGGCTGAAGCTGCCGCCCTCTCCGGCCAGCAAGGCTGATACCGGCACCGTCAGCGGCTGCCATGGGCGACCACCAGGCCATGGGGAGCCCCGTTTGCGGCCACGCAATCTCAACTGAGTCAGGGCCCGGCGGCTGCCTGGGGTTAAAGCAATTCCGCTGGAACATTCCTGTTTGGACAGGGCACCGCTCTTGCAGGCGGCCTGAAATTTCGACACATCAATCGGCTGCCCGATTGCACCTGTCTGCAGCTGTTGCTTCTCGAGAGGCGTGATCACCCGGTCACGCTCGAGAGCGTCCAGAGACTTGTCAAAGGACCTTGGCGGCAGTTCAGGCACAGGCAGAGCGGACTGGGACGGTCGCAATGGAGACTTATGAGTCGGAAGTGCGACTGGTGCCAGAGGGCTGGAAGGCAGTGCGACAAAAAGAGCAGCGGCAATCCAGCGCAAAACGTTCAGCCAACCGATGAATGTTGGCTGATCTTATCGATAAGTATCCAGACGATTCATTCATTGATCCCAACGTGTCCAGAACACAGATTCAGAGCCCCGCTGAAGCCTCAGGGCTCCATCGTTTCTGAGACCCAAAACCTGCCAGGGATCACCACCGCCTGGATCCTTCAGGACCTCTGTCCAGAGTCGCTTTTCCACCTGGGCAAGCAGCCATTCCGTTCGTCCCGCCAGATCAATGCTGCGCTCCAGGGCCCAAAGCACCTGGGCCGACCATTTCTGTGGCAGACACTGACCGGCTGAAAGCAGTTCACACAGGGCAATCCCTTCCCTGGGCACGGGATTGCAAACATTGAGGCCCAAGCCGATGCGGGCCAGCCGAACCTGATTGCCGCGATGAACAAGACGTGGCAGCACACCAGCGACCTTGCGTCCCTGCAGGATCAGATCGTTAGGCCATTTGATCCGCACCGGCAGGCCATAGCTCTCAAGTTGTTCGGAGAGTGCAAGCGCCACCGCCAATCCGAACACGGCCACCAGGGAACGTTGATCAGGCCAGGGCAGTGCTGCACTGATCCAGACCCCACCGGAGGGCGCCTGCCAGACCCTGCCCTGCTGCCCCCTTGCCCGGAGCTGACGTGCGGCGAACAGTGCCCTTGGCTGTGGTTCTGAACAGGGCTGTGGTTCTGTCCAGGGCTGGGCCTCAAGCCAGCGGGACAGCCCAAGCTCGGTGCTTGTGCAGACCGACTGCCAGCGAAGGCTCCATGGGCGCCTCGACGCCACGGCCCCTCGACGCCAGAGGCGGGCGATTGCCGCAGCACCGGTGTATGGCTCAGCCGCGGCCATGCCACCAACCACTCATCCGACTGACTGCAGCCTCCAGCTCTTCCGCTGGCCGCACCAGAGCCAGACGCAACCAATGCTCACCTCCTGGACCGAATCCAGAGCCGGGAGTTAGGGCAACACCGGTCTGATCCAGCAGATCAGCCACCAAAGTCTCATCATTCAGCCCCAGCTCGGCAGCCCAGGTTGGTAAAGGCAGCCAGAGGTAAAGGGCCATGGATGGCAGCGGAGCACTCCACCCCAGAGCGGCGAGGGCTCCATGGGTTCGATCGCGGCGTTCCCGATAGACACTGCAGATTCTCCGGGGCCAGTCATTGGCCTCGACCATGGCGGTGATGGCCCCCTGCTGCAAGGCCAGTGACTGATTGAAATCAATCACACCCTTCACCTCTCGAAGCGATGAGATCAAGGGTTCAGCACCGATGGCGAAGGCCAGTCGGAAGCCCCCCAGACAGAACCCCTTGGAGAAGGAGAAAAACTCGATACCCCACTCCCTCCATCCCGGACAACGGAGCAGGGATGGAGCCTCTCCCTCCAGGGCCAGATCCACATAGGGATTGTCATGGGCCACAACCACCTGATGGCGAACACCACGGGCCATGGCGTCATCCAGCCAGCTCTGTTCACCCACCTGCGCCGTGGGGTTGTGGGGGAAGCCAAACATGAACAACTTCAGCTGATCCCACTGACTTGGCCGGATCCTTTCGAAGCATGGTCGCCAGCCCTCCTCAGGCAGCAGCCGCAAATGCTCGATCTGGGCATCGGCAAGCAGCAAGCCGCCGCGATGGGAGGGATAGGAGGGATCGAGGATGAGCGCCGCATCACCAGGGTCCAACACAACCAGGGGCAGATGGGCCGTTCCCTCCTGAGAGCCAATCAGCAACTGCACCTCACGTTCAGGGTCAACAACCACCCCGAAGCGATCGTCACACCAGGCAGCAACCGTCTGCCGAAATGGCCTTGTGGCGGCGTGAAGGCAGTAGGCGGAGCTGGTGGAAGATCTCAGGGCTTCAGCCATGGCTTCCAGGGCCACCAGGGGTGGAGCAAGGTCAGTGGAGCCCAGGGAGAGATCCACCAAGGGCTGACGGTCATCCCCTGCTGCCTTGAGGCGATAAGCCTCTTTGCGACGGTCATTGCGAGAGAAGACACCGCTGCCGAGTCGTTGAACACGCTTGGAAGTGTTCATCCCAGGAGGCCTGTGAGCGAAGGGTGCAGGGGGCCGAACCTCAGAGTTTGTCGATCGAGCGCTTCAACTCCTCGAGATCAGAGTCAACTTCGCTGACCTTGACAGGTTCAACCTTTGCTGGAGCAGTGTCTGCGGCTGGCAGAGCCACGGCCTCAGGGCCGCCCTTGAGCCTTTCACGCAAAGCATCCAACTCATCATCAACATCACTGCCCCCCTCAAGGGCAGCGAACTGGCTCTCAAGATCAGCCCCAGCCAACTCAGCCGCAGCCTGACTGTTGGCCTCCATCGCATTGACCTTGTCCTCCATGCGCTCAAAAGCCGACATGGCGGAATTACTGCCCATGCTGCCCACAGCATCCTGCAACTGCTGCTGCGCCTGGGCCGCCTGAGCTCTGGCCTTGAGCATATCTTTCTTGGTCTTGGCCTGGGCGATCTTGCCCTCGAGGCTCACCAGGCTCTTCTTCAGCATCTCCACCTGGCCGTCCTGGGCCTGCACCTGAGTGGACAGGGAGGTGGCGGTTTCCATGAAGGTCTTGCGCCTGCTCAGGGCCTCCCTGGCCAGATCCTCCTCCCCCTTCTTGAGGGCCAACTCAGCACGCTCAAACCAGGTTTTGGACTGGGCTTCCGCCTGTTCCCCCTGGCTGCGCAGACGCTTCTGACTGGCAATGGCCATGGCCACGGCCTGCCTCAGCTTGACCAGGTCGGTCTGCATATCTGCGACCGACTGATCCAGGATCTTGATGGGATCCTCCATAGTGCTGATCGCCGCATTGGCATTGGCGCGCAGCAAACGACTCAGCCGATCAAAAAAGCCCATTGGGCAAGCACAGGGTCCTGCTGGAGGCTAGCGAGCTTCTGCAAAGTGTTCACCTACTCTGCCCAGATGGCCCTGGCTCCAGATGCGCAACGCAAACGGCTCGGATCGGGTCGAGGTGAGTTGCTGCAACCGGCAGCACCAGCCCCTGCAAAGCATCTTGCAAGCCTTCTTCAGGATGTTCAACGCAACTGGAAGGAACAGGGATCCCTGGCAGGACTCTGGCAAGACTGGCCGCGGATTGCCGGTCCCCAACTGGCCCCCCATTGCCATCCCCTCAGCATCCAGAAGGGCACCCTGGTGATCGGAGCCAGCCATCCCCAGTGGCGGCAGGCCCTTCAATACAACCGCCCCCAGCTGCTGGCTGCATTACGCGCTGCAGGTCATCCGATCAGGGATCTGCGTATTCAGCAGCATCACCCCGCCAAAGCCCCACAGATGGAGAGCGAAGCAGACCTCTGGGCCGTGCATCCAAGCCGAATCGATGTTCATGGCATGGCCAACTGCCCCAGTTGCAATAGCCCCTCACCAGCAGGGGAAATGGCCCGCTGGGGACATTGCGGCTTCTGTCACCGCCAGAAACTTGCCGATCAATAGCGCTCGGGCCGCGGCAGTTGCCAATTGGGCAGGGTTCCCTCAGACCTGAACTGATCGGCACGGTCCTGCAAGCGGCGACGATCCAACCGCCAGACCTGATAGACCCCGTATCGACCAAGGATCTCAGGCTCAAGACCCCGCCAGTGCTTCTGAGTTGCTGTGCCCTGATCAATCACGATCAGGGCGGTTGAGGACCCCCTTGGCCCTGCAAGGGGCCGACCGGACCAGCCGCGGCGCTTCTCGTTGCGCAGACGGTCGGAAAGATTGACCAAGGCCTTCTTGGAACGCCCCTCATAAACAACCACCTGATCGGTGTAGAAGTGCAGGGAAGGCTTCATCGCACCCACCATCACCAGGGGTTCCAGGGGTCTCTGTTCAGCAAGAAGCAGCACAGCAGTTTCACGGATGGGCAGCTGGCGCACCCTGTCGCCGAGACTCCACATCGGCAGCAATGCCAGCAGATGAAAAGCCAGCAGAGGCCCCTGAACAGCAAGCAGCCGGCCGGGCACTGGTCGCCAGGCGAGCCAGAAACCGAGGGCTGCGGCAACGCTGAAACACACTGCCGCCCTGAGCACCAATCTGCTGCTGAGCAGCTCCATCGCAAGACTGGGCATCTCAGGATCGTGAATCCTGATCACCCAGAGCGGTGATGCCCAAAGGCCGGCCGCCAGAGCAACCAGCAGTGCCACTGAACCGAGCCAGGCCCAGAGCAGTCCTGGACGAGCCCGGGCTGAACCGGATGCCGCCAGGCCAATCAGCAGGGCCGCGGCCGGTGTGGCAGGCAACCAGTAACTGGGCAGTTTCGTGGCCGCACAGGTGAACAGCAACAGCACAGCCAGCAACCAGCAGGCGGCGAATCGCTGCAGAGAGGTTTCAGGGCCAGCCTGAACAGAAGCAAGACCTTTCCTGAGGGGCAGGCAGGCCTGCACCAGACCGAGGATGAGCAGAGGCGTGAACGGCAAAGACGCCACCACCAGCACCGGCCCGAAAAACCACCAGGGCTGCAGATGGTCATTCACCACAGCGGTGAAGCGTTGCAGGTTGTGATAGCCAAAGAAACTGTCCCAGAAGGGCTGCCCCTCCACCAACAGTTCGGCCAGATACCAGGGCAGGCTGATGACGGCTGTGATCAGCAGGCCGGGAACAGGGCGAAGACGCTGCCAGAGAGTGCTGAGATCCCTCTGCAAGCCAGCGAACAGAATCAGAACCAGCCCTGTGATCACAACCGCCACAGGACCTTTGGTCAGCACCGCCAGCCCGAGCACGCACCAGGCCGCCCACCATGACTGGCTTTGGGGCGAGGCGTAGCGACGCCATTGCAGCAGCAGGCTCACCCCGAGAGTTCCGCAGAGCAAGGCATCGCTCACGGCGATTCGGCTCCAGACCAGCACCAATGGAGAGAGTGCAAAAGCGAGAGCCACGACGACACCAGTCCGACGTGGCAGCGGATCGCTCTGCAGCGGCCAGCCCATCACGGTGTCGGCGAGCACAAGCATCAGCACAAGCGAGGCCAGAGCTGAAGGCAAGCGAGCAGCCCAGGTGCCGAGAGGATCCCAGATCGCTTGCCCGGGAAGGGCGTAGCCGAGACCCATCAACCAATACACCAGTGGCGGCTTATCAAAACGAGGCAAACCATTGACCCTCGGCGTGAGCCAGTCAGCGGTCTCAGCCATGGCACGCCCCGCCGCTGCAAACAGGGGAGGGGTCTCATCGACAAGCCCTGATGCCCCAAGTTGCCAGAAGAAAATGGTCACCCCCAGGACCAGAATCAACAAAAGGCCCCGACGGCGTTGAAAGCTAGAGATCACCACGGCCGCAGCTGACGAAGTCAGAAGGTTGCGGTGATGGTGGCATCCCTGCCCCCCAGGCCTGAAAAAATCCAGTCCTCGACTCGTTCAGCAAACACCTCCTTGGAGGCCGAATGCTCGACCCAACGACGGCAGGCCAAACGGTCAATTTCAGGGACTCTTGTTGTGGCGGCAGCCATGGCCTCGATGTCATCGGGGCTCACCAGCCAGCCGGTGAGTCCCGATTGAACAATCTCGCCTGGCCCCCCCCGGTCATAAGCAATCACAGGCACACCGCAGGCCATCGCCTCGACAATCACATTGCCGTAGGCCTCATTCCATTTCGGCGTGTTCAACAGAGCGCGACACTCGCCAAGCTCGCCCTGCAGCTGATCCGTCGGTAGGAAACCACGCCATTGGATCGTCCCAGGGGGGACAGTCGCCTCAACGGCAGCGGCATAGCCCTGATCAGTGATCATGCCCCAGACATAAAGCTGCTCCTGCAGGGCCGCCGCGACTGCCGCAGCATCCTCCAGCCCTTTTTCAGGAGCCACACGACCTGCCCAGCCAAGGGGGCCAGACCTGGAGGTCCGCAGCCTGTAGACACTGAGATCAAAACCGTTCCCAACCACCACAGGGGGCTCAGGAAGGCCGAAATCATTGGCCTGGCGGTGCGTATGAAAAGCAAGCCTGCGTTGATCCCAATGGGCCACATCAGCGATTGCAGCCTGCACAACCCTGGCCACGTTCCCCATGCTCACCAAATGGAACAGTCGAGCGCTGACCCTTGATGTCAGCCATAGAGGCAGCCAGTCATAAGCGAAGTTGATGACGCCATCGACAGAGCCCGACTCGAGCAATGCCTGCTCCCAGAGACGGGGCAAGACACCATCCCAGGGCATCGTCACAGGGTCTTGAGGATCGGCATGCTGCCAGCTGGGCTGATCCGCCCCCGGGACCTGAACCAACCTGACCCCGCCACATCCCCTTGGCAGAACCGAACCCTGGGGGGCCACAACTGTGAGCTGATGGCCCCTGGCCAGCAAGCCCTGCACCAATGACATCAGGGTGAGTTCCACCCCCCCTCCGCCACCGCTGCCCAGATAACCGATCGGTGTGCTGACCAGAACCAGCCTCAGACTTGCGCTGTTCATCAGCTGATTTGCTCCGGTTCAGGCCCCTCAGGCAAGGGTGGCGGTGGATCCCAGAAGCGACGGCGCGTACTGACAAGCCCCACGGAGAGCAGCACCAGACCCACCCCTGACCATTGCAAAGGCCGCAAGCGCTCATCGAGCAGCAGACCGCCGGCCGCAAGCGCAAACACCGGCGTCAGAAAAGCCAGACTGCTGAAACTGGTGAGTTCCTCACGATTGGCAAACCAGAAAAACAGTCCATAGGCCACCGCACTGCCCAACAGGCTTGCGTAGGCCATCAGTGACCACTCCAACCAGGACCAGTCTGGCCAGAGGGGCCAGTGACGGTCGCAGCCATGCCAGATCAACAAGGGCAAACCGCCCAGCACCATGTGCCAACCGGTCACGGCAACAGGGTCACTGTTGCGGCAGGCATAGCGACAGAGCACGGTGCCAAGGGCCATGGCAACAGCGGCAGCGAGCATCCAGCCCTCACCTCCATTCCAGAGGCCGGAGGCCGTGACCGGCTCGCCGAGCAGCCACCAGTGGCGAAGCAGATCCGGGGGGGCGCCAAGACAGAGGATGCCGACAAGACCAAGCATCAAGCCCAGCCAGCCGATCGGATTGATCGCTTCACCGAAGAGGGTGCGCGCCAGCAAGGCCACCAGAAGTGGCTGGGAATCGATCAGCACAGACCCCAAGCCGGCGCCGGTCTGCACCAGCCCCCGAGCCAGAAAGATCTGAAAAAGGCTGGCATCAATGACCGTGAAGATCAGAAACCAGAACCAGTCGGAACGGGCCACCGTCAGGCAGCGGCCAAGCCATGGCACCGCCGTCAGCAACACAATCCCAGCCGGCAGAAGTCGCAGACTGGCCACCAGCACCGGCCCAGCGGAGCTCACCAGGGGAGTCATTGCAGCCATGGCCGTGCCCCAAAGAGCAAAAGGCAGAAGCATCAACAGCCAGTGGCGAATCGAAACCATCGGGCCAAGCGTCGGTCTCCTTTTTAAGATCCTGACCAGTACGACTGACTTAGATGGTCTGGCCCTGGAGCCGCAAATCTCGCCGACGAATGGCACGCATCACGATCGAAGGTGCTATTTCCGGGGCAACTCGTAAGCGGGTACTGAAAGCTCTGCGGGAGGTTGAACGCCGGGAATGCCCTGCCCTGCTCCTGCGGGTGGACAGTCCTGGGGGAACAGTTGGCGACAGCCAGGAGATTTACGCTGCACTGATCCGCCTGCGCGAAAAAGGCTGCCAGGTGGTGGCGAGCTTCGGCAATATCTCCGCCTCGGGCGGGGTCTACGTGGGCGTTGCTGCCGACAAGATCGTTGCCAATCCAGGCACGATCACAGGCTCGATCGGCGTGATCCTGCGCGGCAACAACCTCTCCAAGCTGCTGGAACGGATTGGCATCCGCTTCGAGACGATCAAAAGTGGTGCCTATAAAGACATCCTCTCCCCCGATCGCGCCCTCAGCGAAGAGGAACGGCAGTTGCTGCAGAGCCTGATCGACAGCAGCTATGAGCAATTCGTAACCGCTGTTGCTGAAGGCCGGAAGCTGCCAGAGGAAACAGTGCGCGGTTTTGCTGATGGCAGAGTGTTCAGCGGTGCCCAGGCCAAAGAGCTGGGTCTGGTGGATGAACTCGGGGATGAAGAGCATGCCCGGCGACTTGCAGCACGCCTCGCCGGCCTCGATGAGGAAAACAGTCGCCCACTGACCCTTGGGCGTCCAAAGAAGAAAATCTCGAATCTGCTGCCAGGATCCAGGCTGATCTCAGAGCTGTTTGAGCATTTGAATCTCGAACTCTCCACTGCCGGTCAGGTCCTCTGGTTGTTCCGCCCATGAACGCTGCCATGGCGAGCGAAAACCTTCAGCTGCGGGCTTTGAGAGGGGCAACCACCTGCCATGCCAACAGCATTGAAGCCATTGAGCTCGCCGTCAGTGAACTGGTCATGGCCCTGGTTGATCGCAATCAGCTGATCCCGGAACGGATCGTCTCGATCACCTTTTCGGTCACAGCCGATCTTGATGCCTGTTTTCCTGCAGCCATTGCGCGACGACAGCCAGGCTGGGATGGGATCGCGCTTCTCGACTGCCAGCAGATGGCGGTGAATGGAGATCTCAATCGCTGCATCCGACTGATGGCGCACGCCTGGCTGCCCACTGACCAAACAGCCCATCACCCCTACCTCGGCGAGGCCAAAGGTCTTCGCCCAGACAGATCCGGTCACAACTGACAGCTGCCTCTCCGGCCCAGAGTGCCCCTCTCAAGCAGTCAGCATCGGGAGAATTCATGGAGATGACCTGCCTGTGTTGTCACTCAGACGACTGAACCCGATGAATCACTTCCGCCCCATAAGCCGGCCAGGCCCTTTGGCAGCAACTGGACTGGCGGCAGGCATGCTCGCTTCAGGCCTTTTACTCACGGCCATTCAGCCGCAAAGGGTTGAGGCAAACGCAACACCATCCCTGATGGAGTTCCGCTGGGAAAACTCCAAGGACTACAGAAAACTTTATTTCACCCAGAGTTCAACAAGAAAAAATGAGAGGTCGCGCTACTACTTCGTTCTGCGCCCAAAGGATCGCAAATCTGCCATCCTCAAACTGAACATCACCGTTCCTGATTACTTCAAGGCCAACATCAAGGCGACAAGGGTAAGCCTCTGTCGAATGCAACTCGGGGGAATGCTGTCTCGAACCAAATGCCTTGAAAAGATCCCTGCGGTGATCGAGGTGAACGAAGCGCAAACCTCCATTGATGTGTTCCCGGACACGCCCATCCCCGTGGATGGCACCTACGCCGTTGAGATGAAGATTTTCAATCCGAGCAACACTGGAATGTTCCAGTTCAATGCCTTGGCCCAGGCTCCCGGAGATATTCCTGTGGCCGGCTACCTAGGCAGCTGGCTGATTGAGATCGAGTGAGCTGATAAGCTCACTGATTCCCAGAAGCCCTGACGGCAAGACGTTTCAATGACAAAACGCACTCTTGGAGGCACAAGTCGCAAGCGCAAACGGGTCTCTGGTTTCCGCGTGCGCATGCGCACCTATACGGGCCGCAGGGTGATCCGTACCCGCCGCAGACGTGGACGTTCAAGACTGGCCGTTTAGGGGCAGCGCCCGCAACCGGCATCCGATCATCTCCACAGCCCGGCAATTCAGTCATGGTGCTGCCAGCAACGATGAGGATCAGGGGCCACCGCTGCTTCGACCGTCTCCACCGCTCCGGGAAAGGCTTTCAGGGGAAGTGGATGGTTCTCAGAGTGGTCTCATCTCTGCAGAGACTGATGAAGTCGCCACAACGGGATCAACAGCCCAGTTGCTGTCGTTGTGCGGTTGTGATCAGCAGCAAAGTGAGTAAACGGGCGGTCGTGCGCAATCGCCTAAGGCGTTTGCTTCACAACCATCTGCGGCTGAAACTCGAAGATGTCAACGCCCATGCGGGCCGATGGGCCCTGCTGAGCCTCAGACCGGGAAGTGCGGCAGCAGAACCGGCAACACTGCTGGAAGAATGCGACAGATTGCTCATGGATGCAGGCTTGCTGTGATGACCATGCTCAAAACAACGCCCAGTGAAGAAGTCTTTTATGAAGGCGGCCCAGCCCGGGGTGATCTGATTTTCAATCTGCTGATCGGCGTCACGATCATCTGCCTGCCTTTCACTATCGGGGCGATCGTCAGATCCCTCTGGCTTCGCTTCCGGATCACCAGCCGGCGTGTTTCTGTCACCGGAGGTTGGCGGGGTCGGGATCGAACCCAGGTTGTCTACAGCCAGATCTGTGATGTGCGCTCGATCCCCCGAGGCCTTGGTGGCTGGGGGGACATGGTGCTGGTTCTCGAGGATGGCGCCAAACTTGAGATGCGCTCCGTCCCCCGCTTCCGGGAAACGGAAGCTTTCATCCTGGAACACATGACCAAGCGTCGTTCCAGCGGCTCAGCTGCTGATGTGAAGGGTTTCGCCGCCTAAAACACAGCATCCCCTCACGCATCGGCACGGCTGCTGATGCACACTGGCATCATCCTTTCTTCAACCTCAGGGCGCGATCGTGATCGGGTACATCTCCGACAATCTGCTGCTCCCGATCCTGGACTTCTTCTATGGATTGGTACCCAGCTATGGCCTGGCCATCGTGGCTCTCACGGTGGTGATCCGCCTGGCACTGTTCCCACTGAGTGCAGGCTCCATCCGCAACGCCAGACGGATGCGGATCGCCCAGCCGGTGATGCAGAAGCGACAGGCTGAAATCAAATCCCGTTTTGCCAAGGATCCTCAGAAGCAACAGGAGGAGATGGGCAAGCTGATGAAGGAGTTCGGCAGCCCCCTGGCGGGTTGTCTGCCCCTTCTGGTGCAGATGCCCATCCTGTTTGCCCTGTTCGCCACCCTCAGAGGCTCACCCTTTGCCGATGTTCCCTACATGGTGAACATCAAGGTGTTGCCTGCTGATCAGATCGCGGCTGTTGAACCAAAACCGTTCAACAGTGCCAGCCATTCGATCTTCATCAGTGAAACCGACCACGTTCCCGTGATCGCCAGCCTGCCTGGAGGCAACAAGCTTGGAACCGGTGAAAATGCGCAGATCTCCCTGCATACAAAATCGGGAGAAAGCTTCAGCAGCGTGCTGAACCGCCTCGATGACGGAGACAAGTTTGCACCGAGCTGGACCGTCAGCAAGGGCGAAGGCGTGGTGACCGTTTCCGATCAAGGCAAGGTCAAAGCCCTCACAACGGGAGATGCGACGGTTGAAGGCAAGATCCCAGGGCTGGCAGCACGCAGTGGCTTCCTGTTCATCAAAGCCCTCGGTCAGGTGGGCTTCTATACCAACGGCACGGTCAACTGGGATATCGCCATCCTTGTCGGAGGCTTCGGACTGACCCTGTTCGTCTCTCAGCTGCTCTCCGGCATGGGCATGCCAGCCAATCAGCAGCAATCAACGGCCAACAAGATCACGCCGGTGATGATCACAGGGATGTTTCTGTTCTTCCCCCTCCCGGCTGGCGTTCTGCTTTACATGGTGATCGCCAATATGTTCCAGGCCTTTCAGACCTTCCTGCTCAGCAGAGAAGCTCTTCCTGACAATCTTCAGAGCATTCTCGAAGAGCAACGCACCAAAGAGAGCAAAGAGGCCACCGTCTCAGCGTCAGGGGGCAAGACATCCCGTCTTCCCTTCGAACCCAAGGGCGGTAAATGATTCCAGGGCTCAAAGCGGTTTTACTGCAGGAGTTAAGAGCCCTTGCATCGCCGCGAGTCTGGGATGTTGAAGGACACCTCGATGAGCTGCCATCCCTGACGCCGGTGCGGGGATCGGTCAGGGTCGAGCACCTCGGCAGCGTGCTTGAGGTGAATGGATCCCTCAGCACCATCATCAGCCTCTGCTGTGACCGCTGCCTGGGTCAGTTCAACCACCAGCTTGCCTGCGAAACCAGAGAGCTGATCTGGCTTGGCCAGGAAGATTGCGATCAAACTGGCGCAACAGTGCTCGAGGGAAATGACCAAGATGGATTGCTGGAGCGTCTTGACCCGTTTGGCAGCTTTGATCCCCAGCGATGGGCGTTCGAACAGCTGAGCCTGCAGCTACCTGTGGTGAATCACTGCGGCGATGGCTGCCCAGGCCCCCCCTGCGCTCTGAACTCCCTCAACCCAGCCAAGCAGGCCGCTGCCATCGGTTCTGAACAGGTCGCCATTGATCCCCGCTGGGAGACCCTGCGCAAGCTCCAATCGCCATGATGAGCTGGGATGACCATCTGGATCTGCTGATCCGCGCGCGAACTCCACTGCTCTGGATTCGCAGCAGCGAAGAGGATCGGCTGGAAGTGCTGCTCGAACAAGCCGCAAAGCGGCTGGCACCGCGTCGCCTCAGCCGCTGGGATTTCATCGACGGACTCCAGGGTGTTCTCAACTGCGAAGGGCTTGGGGCCAGGCAGCCCATGGCTGTTCTGCAATGGCTTCAACAACTGGATTCCAGTAACCCGACCCTGCTGCTGCTCAAGGATTTTCACCGTTTCTGTGAAGATCCCGGCATCGCCAGGATGCTGCGCAACCTTGTGGGCCATCTCCGCCAGACCCCACATACCCTGGTGCTCTGCTCCGGCCCCTGGACCCCCCCTGCTGATCTGGATGAGGCCCTGACCATCCTCGATCTGCCGCTCCCCCAGGAGCAGGAACTGAGAACGTTGCTCAGCAATATCGCCCAGGCCAGTGGTCAGCTTATGGAGTCCGATGAGCTGGAGGAACTGACCCACGCCTGCAGTGGCCTGAGTGAATCAAGGGTCCGTCAGGTCGCGGCCCGTGCGCTGGCCCAACGAGGCAGGCTGGGCCTTGCCGATCTGGCGGAGGTGCTCGAAGAAAAGCGCCAGGCCGTGGCCCGCAGCGAAGTGCTCGAATACTGCAACGCCGAAGCCACCCCTGCCGACATCGGCGGCCTGGCCTCCCTCAAGGCCTGGCTGGATCAACGCCATCAGGCCTTCTCTGATGAAGCGCGCCGCTTCGGGCTGCCGGTGCCGCGCGGAGTGCTGCTGGTTGGCCCCCAGGGCACAGGCAAATCACTCACCGCCAAGGCCATTGCCCACAGCTGGTCGATGCCGCTGCTGCGCCTGGATGTGGGGCGTCTGTTCGCCGGCCTGGTGGGAGCCAGCGAAGCCCGCACCCGGGAAACAATCCAGCGCGCTGAGGCGATGGCACCCTGCGTTCTCTGGATCGATGAGATCGACAAGGGCTTTGGCGGCGATGCCCGCAGCGATGGTGGCACCAGTCAAAGGGTGCTGGCCAATCTGCTCACCTGGATGTCGGAGAAAACCTCTGCCGTGTTTGTGGTGGCCACAGCCAATGGCGTTGAAAGGCTTCCCGGCGAATTGCTGCGCAAAGGTCGCTTCGATGAAATTTTTCTGCTGGATCTTCCCTTCAGTGAAGAGCGTCAGAGCATCCTTGAACTCCATATTCGCCGGCGACGGATGCAATTGAGCCTGCCCCTAGCAGCTGTGGTGGATCGCACCGAAGGCTTCTCCGGTGCAGAACTCGAACAGACCGTGATTGAAGCCATGCATCTTGCCTTTGCCGAACGCCGGGAACTGAGCGAAACCGACCTGATCCTTGCCGCCAGTCAGCTTGTGCCTCTGTCGCGAACAGCCAAGGAGCAACTGGATGCGCTCAAGACCTGGGCGTCCAGTGGGCGGGCCCGACCGGCTTCGGCAATGCTGGCCTCCAGTTCCCCGCCGACTAGGCCAGGACAGGCCTGAGCAGCCCTGCATTCCAGTGGATGCTTGAGATCAGGCTGATTGCACACTTTTCAGCCCTGCCGTCGCTGATTCCGAGCCAGGTCCTCGCAAGCACCCGCCTAGGCTGCCGACGCTGATTTCAGAACCCCTGTGCTCGACCAGCGTCTGGTGCGTGACAACCCGGAAATGATCGCCCAGGGGCTGGGGCGAAGAGGCATGCGCGTTGATCTCAACGGTCTGCAACTGATCGCACAGCAGCAGAGAGACATCGAAGAACAGCGCAGCAACCTTCAGGCCGAAGGCAATCGAATTGGCAAAGACGTGGGCAAACGCATCCAGGGCGGTGCCGATCCCAAAGGCGATGAGGTGGCTGGTCTGCGCCAGCAGGGCAACAAGATCAAACAGCAGGTCTCCGTCCTTGAGGAGGAGGAGAAAACACTCACAGCCAGGCTTCGAGAGCAACTCCTCTCTCTGCCAAACCTTCCTGCCAGTGACTGCCCTGACGGAGAGGATGAAAACGACAACAAGGAAGTGCGCCGCTGGGGGACGCCCCGAGAAGATCAGGGGCTTGAGCAACACTGGGAGATCGCAGCGCGATTGCGCCTCTTCGATACCGAGCGCTCGACCCGCATTGCCCAGAGCCGCTTCGTCACCCTGATCAGGCAGGGAGCCCGTCTGGAGAGGGCGCTGATCAACTTCATGCTCGACCTGCACACCGGCAAGGGCTACACAGAAGTGTTGCCTCCAGTGCTGGTCAACACAGCCAGCCTCACCGGATCAGGACAGCTGCCGAAATTTGCCGAAGAGAGCTTCCGCTGTGCGGACGACGACCTCTGGCTGACGCCAACGGCGGAAGTACCGGTGACATCCCTGCATCGCGATGAGATCATTGCCGCCGAGCTGCTGCCTCTGCGCTATGCCGCCTACAGCCCCTGCTTCCGCCGGGAAGCGGGAAGCTACGGACGCGACACCCGTGGACTGATTCGCCTGCATCAGTTCAACAAGGTGGAGCTCTACTGGTTCGCCCACCCTGAATCCTCAGAGGAGGCTCACAAGCAGATCACAGCTGATGCCGAAGCGGTGCTGCAGACCCTGGAACTGCCCTACCGCGTTCTCGACCTCTGCACCGGCGATCTTGGCTTTTCCGCCAGTCGCACCTTTGATCTCGAGGTGTGGCTGCCCGGGGCCGGGACCTTCCGGGAAATCTCCAGTTGCAGCATCTGCGGTGATTTTCAGGCCCGCCGTTCAGCGATACGGACCAAGGATGGCAAGGCCACCCGCCTTGTTCACACCCTCAATGGCAGCGGCCTGGCAGTGGGACGCACGATGGCAGCCCTGCTCGAGACCGGACAGCAGAGCGACGGCAGCGTCCTGCTACCCAAGGCGTTGCAGCCCTATTTCGGAGCTGATCGCCTCACGCCAGAATGTGACGATTGATCGAAGCTTGATGAACGTTCTTGCTGCACTGGCGGTTCTAGGGCTGCTGATCGTGATCCACGAAGCCGGACATTTTCTGGCAGCCACGGCTCAGGGCATCCACGTGAATGGTTTTTCAATCGGCTTCGGACCTGCTCTGATCAAACGTCAGCGGCGGGGGGTGACCTATGCGATCAGAGCACTGCCCCTGGGCGGATTCGTCTCATTTCCAGATGATGATGAAGACAGTGAAATCCCTGAAGACGACCCTGATCTGCTGAAAAATCGCCCGCTTCCCCAGCGAGCTCTTGTGATCTCGGCTGGGGTGCTGGCCAACCTGATGCTGGCCTGGCTGGTGCTGGTCGGTCAGGTCGCCTTTGCCGGACTGCCTGAAGATCCCGATCCGGGTGTGCTGATCATGGCCATTCAACCTGGAGAAGCCGCTGCCGAGGCCGGACTCGCCCCAGGAGATCAGATCCTGGGCATTGATGGCCATGGGCTCGGCCAGGGCCAGGTCGCCGTTCAAGCCATGGTCGAACAGATCAAGAGCGCCCCTGACAGGTCTCTGCAACTGGAGCGAATGCGTGCAGGTGAACGCAGCTCGATCACCCTCAGGCCAGCCGATCATCAAGGCCAGGGACAAATTGGTGCGCAGCTTCAGGCCAATGTCACTGGCAAAACCAGATCAGCGGAAAACCCCGCTGAAATCCTCGGCAGGTCCAGCAGTGAGTTCTTCAATCTGTTCAGTCGCACCGTGAAGGGATATGCAGGCTTGGTGACCAACTTCGGATCCACCGCCCAACAGATGAGCGGACCGGTGAAGATTGTCGAGATGGGTGCCCAACTCACCAGTCAGGGCAGTGCTGGGCTTGTGCTTTTCACAGCGCTGATCTCCATCAATCTTGGAGTTCTCAACGCCCTACCACTGCCACTGCTCGATGGCGGCCAGATGTTGATGCTGGTTCTCGAAGGCATCAGGGGCAAACCGGTGCCGGAGCGGTTTCAAATGGCCTTCATGCAATCAGGATTTCTGCTGCTGGTGGGCCTGAGCCTGGTGCTGATCGTCAAGGACACATCGCAATTGAATGTGATTCAACAACTCATCGGCCGCTGATCGCGATCCTTTTTGACTCTGCCGGTGTGCAGGTAGAGTCTGTTTCTGATTCTCCTATGTTGAACTCGCCGCATGGCCAAGAAGTCAATGATCGCCCGCGATGTGAAGCGCAAGAAGATAGTTGAACGCTATACGGCCAAACGCACAGCACTGCTTGAGGCCTTCAACTCGGCCAGCGATCCGATGAAACGCCTGGAGATTCATCGCAAGATTCAGGCGCTTCCCCGCAACAGCGCTCCAAACCGCATCCGCAACCGTTGCTGGGCGACCGGCAAGCCCCGTGGTGTTTATCGCGATTTCGGCCTTTGCCGCAACCAACTGCGGGAGCGCGCCCATAAAGGTGAGCTACCCGGTGTTGTGAAATCCAGCTGGTGATCAAGGTTTCTCGGGTCTGAATCGATCCATGCACAAACCCATAAAGGAGGTGGTCAGCACCTCCTTTTTTTGTGCCTGATTTCAGCAGATGGGAGCAAATGCAGTGATCCCGCCCATGACGTCCAGTCAGGTGCAACAATGCGATAGATCAGAAAGACATAAAGAACACGTGCAAGGTCAGACACAGTCAATCTCCTTCGATGGCCGGGAGATTCGACTGACTACAGGGCGATTCGCCCCTCAGGCTGGTGGTTCAGTGATGGTTGAGTGCGGTGATACCGCAGTTCTTGTCACCGCAACGCGATCATCAGGCCGAGAAGGCATCGATTTCCTTCCCCTCATCTGCGATTACGAGGAGAGGCTCTATGCCGCGGGACGGATCCCCGGCAGCTTCATGCGCCGTGAAGGCCGCCCCCCCGAGCGGGCCACGCTGATTGCGCGCCTGATCGATCGGCCGATGCGCCCCCTGTTCCCCGCTTGGCTGAGGGACGACCTGCAGGTTGTGGCGACATGCCTCTCCCTCGATGAAAGGGTGCCTGCTGACGTTCTGGCCGTGACCGGAGCCTCCCTGGCCACGCTTCTGGCTGAAATCCCCTTCGCTGGACCGATGGCGGCCGTGCGGGTCGGCCTGCTCGGTGACGATTTCGTTCTCAATCCCAGCTACAGGGAGATTGAACGCGGCGACCTCGACCTGATCGTTGCCGGCACCCCGGACGGCGTGGTGATGGTGGAAGCGGGTGCCAATCAGCTGCCCGAGCAGGATGTGATCGAGGCGATTGATTTCGGCTACGAAGCTGTCTCTGAGCTGATCAAAGCCCAGCAGAGCCTGCTGAAGGACCTCGGCATCAAGCCTGTGACCCAGGATCCGCCAACCGAAGACAAAACGGTTCCCGCCTACCTCGAGAAGAACTACACCAAGGCGATCGGCGAAGTTCTCAAGCAATTCGAACAGACCAAGGCAGAGCGTGACGAGAAGCTCGATGCCATCAAGGCCAAAGCCAGCGAAGCGATCAGCGGCCTCAAGGATGAGGATGCCGTCCGCAAGGCGGTGAGCTCAAGCGGCAAGCTGCTCGGCAACAGCTTCAAGGCCCTGACCAAGAAGCTGATGCGTGAGCAGATCCTCAAGCAGGGCAAGCGTGTGGATGGCCGCGGCCTCGACGAGGTCCGTCAGATCCATGCTGATGCAGGAGTGCTGCCGAAACGGGTGCATGGTTCCGGGTTGTTCCAGCGGGGCCTCACCCAGGTGCTCTCCACCGCCACCCTCGGCACCCCCAGTGATGCCCAGGAGATGGATGATCTCAATCCGAATACGGAGAAGACCTATCTGCATCACTACAACTTCCCTCCCTACTCCGTAGGCGAGACCAAGCCGATGCGCTCCCCCGGTCGACGGGAGGTGGGCCATGGAGCCCTCGCTGAGCGGGCAATCATCCCAGTGCTGCCTGAGAAGGACACCTTCCCCTATGTGATCAGAGTGGTGAGCGAGGTGCTCAGTTCCAATGGCTCCACCTCCATGGGTTCGGTCTGCGGCAGCACCCTGGCACTGATGGATGCGGGTGTTCCCCTCAAGGCGCCGGTCAGCGGTGCAGCCATGGGCCTGATCCGCGAGGGCAAGGAGATGCGCATCCTCACGGATATCCAGGGCATTGAAGACTTCCTCGGCGACATGGATTTCAAGGTCGCAGGCACCGAAAAGGGCATTACCGCCCTGCAGATGGACATGAAGATCACCGGTCTGTCGATGGAGACCATCTCCACGGCCGTCAATCAGGCCCGTCCAGCCCGTCTCCACATCCTTGAAAAGATGCTGGAAGCGATCGACACCCCCCGCGACAATCTCTCACCCCATGCCCCGCGCCTGCTGAGCTTCCGGATCGATCCTGAACTGATCGGAACGGTGATTGGCCCCGGTGGTCGCACGATCAAGGGGATCACAGAGCGCACCAACACCAAGATCGACATCGAGGACAGCGGCATCGTCACCATCGCCTCCCACGATGGTGCCGCCGCAGAGGAAGCTCAAAAGATCATCGAAGGGCTCACTCGCAAGGTGAATGAGGGAGAGGTCTTCAGTGGCTCGATCACCCGGATCATTCCGATCGGTGCCTTTGTGGAGATTCTTCCCGGCAAGGAGGGGATGATCCATATCTCCCAGCTCTCCGAGGCCCGGGTCGAGAAGGTTGAGGATGTGGTGAAGGTAGGCGATGAGGTGACCGTTCGCGTTCGCGAAATCGACAACCGCGGCAGGATCAATCTCACCCTGCGAGGAGTGCCCCAGGGAGGCGAGATGGGCCAGCCAGAGCCTGCTCCAACTCCTGTGGCCCCACTTGTCTGAGCTTTAGCCTCAGACTGCAAAACCTGGATCAATCCTCCCCATAGCCCCTGCCGCCTGTTCACACAAAGCGGCATGGGCTTTCCCATGGCTGGCAATCAGACATCCCGCCTGGCGCACATCACCGGTGTTGTAGGTGAGTGGGGAGCCATCCGCATGGGTGAAGGCTCCACCCGCTGCCATCAACACCGCTTCCGGAGCTGCCATGTCCCAGTCCTTCGGGGCACTGCGACCAGACAGGGAGACATAGAGATCGGTCTCGCCTCGGAGAATGGTGGCAACCTTGCAGCCAACGCTACCAACGGCTTTCGAGCCGGCGAGGTTCAACTGCTCAATCAACTGCTCAAGGCGGTCATCACGGTGGCTGCGGCTGGCCACAAGAATCAGCTCCTCAAGTTGAGCGCGGCGACTGAAACGCACCGGCGTGCGCTGCCCCTGACGGTCTTCGCACCAGGCAGCTTCGCCTACCACTCCAAACCACAACTCCTCCGCCTCCGGCAGCAAGACAACTCCCAGCACCGGGCGCCGCCCCTGAACCAGCGCAAGGTGCACGGCGTATTCGCCGGTGCCCTGCAGAAAGTCCTTGGTGCCATCGAGTGGATCAAGAATCCACAACCACTCGGCAGCTAAAGGTTCTCCTGGCGTCAGCTGCTCCTTCGCCGTCTCCTCACTGAGCAGGGTCCAATCAGCATCGGGGAAGGCCGCTTCGAGACCATCCAGCAACCAGCGGTTCACCGCCAGATCCGCAGCAGACACGGGCCCCTCGCCGCCGAGATCAACGCTGAGGGCCTGGGGAAATCCATGGGGCGGCTGCTCGCCGCGGGCGTAGGCCCGCAGAATGTCGGCAGCTCCCCAACTGAGCTGCCGCAAATGCTCCAGCAGGTTTTCCAGACTCACACCTGCAGGAAAGTTTGGGGAGCTCGGCATCATGGAGAAGTACAGGCGGGGCCATTGTGGGGCAGAGACCGGAACCGGCACCCGGAGTGCTCTATGTGGTGGGCACACCCATCGGCCATCTTGGCGATCTTTCGCCAAGAGCCAGGGAACTGCTGGCAAGCGTTTCAGCGATTGCCTGTGAAGACACCCGCCACAGCGGCCAGCTTCTCAGCCGCATCGGTGCTCAGGGGCATCGCTACAGCTTTCATCAGCACAACACCCAGAACCGCATCCCGCAATTTCTCAAGCTGCTCTCTGAGGATCAGAGCCTGGCCGTGATCAGTGATGCAGGCCTACCGGGCATCAGCGATCCCGGAGAAGAGCTGGTGGCAGCGGCCAGGGCAGAAGGCCATGAGGTGATCTGCATTCCCGGGCCCTGTGCTGCCACCACGGCCCTGGTGAGCAGCGGCCTGCCCAGCGGTCAATTCTGTTTTGAAGGATTCCTGCCCCCCAGAGGCCGCCATCGACGCGAGCGGCTGAGCGCGATCGCCAGGGAGCCACGCACAACGGTCATCTATGAGGCACCACACCGACTGATCCAATTGCTCGGGGAGCTGCTGGAACAATGCGGCGCGGACCGCCCGCTGCAGGTGGCCCGTGAACTCACGAAATGCCATGAGCAACAGGTGGGACCAACCGTTCATGCAGCCCTGGAACATTTCCAGGAGTGCAAGCCCCTGGGGGAATGCACCCTGGTGCTGGGAGGCCAGCCAGCGCCTGAGCAGCCAGCGAAAAGCGATGAAGAATGGCGCGCTGAACTGAAGGCACTGATGGCTGAGGGGGCCAGCGCCAGTGACGCCGCCCGCCAACTTGCCCTGCAATCAGGGCGATCCCGCCGTGGCCTCTATGCCCTGTTACACCAATCCGAACAGGTGCAGAACAACAACAACTCCAAGGAGGCAAACTGAGGATCTGATTCAGGCAGACCCATGCTGCTGCAGCTCCGAGTTCTGACCATGACCCTCTGCAGCAGCATGGTGCTGTTTCTGGTGCTCTGCCTTGGAGCTCAGAACCTCAATGATCGCGAAAACCTGCGTCTTGGCGTGGCAGAAACCGCTCCCCTGCCATCGGGTTTTCTTGTTGGCATCTCGCTGGTGCTGGGGGTGATCAGTGGCGGCAGTGCAGCAGCGCTGTTGATGCCAGGATCACGCCGCTGATCATCGGCTTGGCTCAGCGATCAGTTCAGATCAGTTGCTTGGCTCAACGATCAAGAGCCACCAGAGATCCCTCGATCACCAAGCGGGTGATCCCCCTGGCCAGAAGATAAGGAACGGAGCACTCAAACACTGCGGTATCTGGAACCTTGATCACCCGCTGACTCCGCCCACACTGACGCTTGGCGGCCCTTGGGTTGGCATAGAGACAAAGAGACTGGCGTTGCTGCTCCTCAACAGCCAGGGGGCCCAGCTCCGGATAATCACTGAGTGGCCTTGGATCAAGCTCCACAACCTTGTCAACGAGAAGATAGGCACTGGCCGGAAGCACTCCGGGAGCAAGGGGTTTGCAGGTCAACTGCTGACGCTCAAAAAGGTCCTCACCGGTCTGCAGGGTTGGGACCACATGGAAGGTTTCGGCGGTGTCATCCCCCTCCGGCTCACTGTCCAAATCCTCTGAATCGTCCGCACCAGCATCCCCCTCACTGAGCTCATCCTCGCAATCATCGCCAAAGTCATCGGCATCATCGAGAGCAAGAGGACCAGCCCCCTCATCCCCCAGATCAGCCGCCGCCTCAGAGATCGCACTCTCCGCTTCTGCATCCTTAGGGGCATCAGCGACAACAGAGCTGAGATCCGACTCAGCCACGCTGCTGCTGCCTCCACCCCTGGCACGCACTGCCTTGAGCTGCCGGTATTCGTCTTCGCTCAGCATCGCCTTGGCAATGCGGCTGACCGTGTTTGGACTGCAATTGAATGCCTGCGCCAGGCTCGAGGTGACCTCCCCCGAGCGATATCGCTCCACAAGGTCCTGCTTCTGGCTGTCGTTGAGCCGACTGGCCGCCATGGGTTGCAACTGCGCAGCTATCAACCATAG
>MPMF02242035.1_pt1 | contig 45485 bp, 40 predicted proteins | sample 1617271 | NCBI WGS metagenome assembly MPMF02 (sample SAMN05944812, study PRJNA350692) | marine metagenome | biome: marine; feature: ODZ; material: water; isolation source: 120 m water sample prefiltered with 30 um filter, filtered on to 0.2 um... | place: Pacific Ocean | collected 2012-04-09... | reverse complement strand
GTGGCGGCCATGAACCCCTGTCCCTGTGGAGGGTCGGGTGCACCCGGTGGCTGTCGCTGTCCGGAGCACGTCCGGCTCAAGTACCTCCGGCGGGTGTCAGGGCCCCTGCTCGACCGGTTCGACCTGCGCATCGACGTCGACCGGCCGGAGCCCGTCGAGCTCCTCGACGGGAGCGACGGAGAACCTTCGTCTACCGTTGCCGCGCGGGTTGCGGAGGCCCGGGAGCTTGCCCGCTCGCGGGGCGTGGCCGCAAACGTCGAACTGGACGCACCGGCACTTGCAACGGCCGCGCCCCTGTCCCACGAGGCGACGCGCCTCCTGGAGGCAACGCTGCATGCGGGCCGGCTGAGCGCCCGCGGCCTGCATCGGGTCCGCACCGTTGCGCTCACCATTGCCGACCTCACAGGTCGGGAGGGCCCGATCGGCCCCGACCTCATCGACACGGCCCTCGGGCTCCGCATCGACCCGTTTCGCCCTGCCGGGCATGGCATCCACTGACGGCGTCGTGGCCTCCATGTCCGAGCTTCCCGATGCGGCCTGGCTGACCTCCCTCCTCGGCCTGCCGGCGATGGGACCGCGCCGCCTGGGTGCCCTGCTGGACGGCCGGTCGCCGCCAGAGGCCTGGACGGCTGTGCGATCCGGAAGGCCCCTCCCCGAGGTGGCCGACGTTGTGGGTGGTCGGGTGGGAGCGCTCTTCGCCGAATGGGCGAAGGCGGCAGGCGACATCGATCCCGCGGTCGTCTGGGCGGCCACCCGGGCGGCGGGGGTCGAGGTGGTCACCCTCGGCGATGCTGCCTACCCCCGGTGCCTGCTTACCGATCCCGAGCCGGCGCCCGTGCTGTTCGCCCTCGGGCGCCTGGATGCGGTTGCCGTTCCATCCCGTGTGGCCATCGTCGGTACACGTCGCTGTACCCGCTACGGGCGGGATGTGGCCATGGAACTCGGAGGCGCCCTGGCCGAAGCCGGCGTGGCTGTGGTCTCAGGCCTGGCGCTCGGCATCGACGGTGCCGCACATACAGGTGCGCTTGCCGCTGGGGGAGCGCCACCGATCGGCGTGGTGGCCACGGGGCTCGACATCGTGTACCCGGCGGCAAACCGTCGCCTGTGGAACCGGGTTGCCGAGGCGGGCGTGCTCTTCACCGAGGCTCCGCTCGGCACGGGCCCCCGAGGCTGGCGATTTCCGTCCAGGAACCGGATCATCGCAGGGTTCGCCGATGTGGTTGTCGTGGTCGAATCGCACACCTCCGGTGGTTCGCTGTACACCGTCGAGGCGGCGCTGGACCGTAATCGTCCAGTCCTGGCCGTCCCGGGCCCGATCCACAGTCCGGCATCCCGGGGGACCAACCATCTCCTGGCCGAGGGGTGTGTGCCGCTGTGCGGGATCGACGATGTCCTCACGGCGCTCGGCCTCGTCGGGTCCGCACCCCTGCCGGACGACCGCCGGACCACTCCCGACGGTTCGGACCTCGGGGTGCTCGATGCCGCCGGCTGGTCGCCGACGACCCTCGATGCCCTGGCACGGCGGGTCGACCTGGCCCCGGTCGACCTGGCTTCGTCGGTGGCTCGACTTGTCCGCACGGGCTGGTTCGACGAGGAACGGGGGTTCTACCAACGGGTGCGCTGATGGTTCGAGTTCTGGCACTTCGCTCCCCCCTGCGACTTCGATCCTCCGAGGGAGGAAACATGGTCCAACGACCTGCCCTGCTGCCCATCGCCGCCGCGTTCGCACTCGTGGTGCTGGTCGGCATCCTGACTGCTGCGCCGGTCGCCGCCCAGCCCGGCCCCGGTGGCCGCGACCCTGCCACCGGTGTCGACCACCCCGGAGATGCGCCGGTCGCCTATCAGGCCCCGGTCTACACACCGGTCATCGACGGGTTCCGACCGCCGGCCCGGCCGTGGTTGCCCGGCAACCGTGGCTACGAGTACGCCACGTTCCCCGGGCAGGTGGTGCGTGCCGCCGCCGACGGGAGAGTCTTGTTCGCCGGCACGGTTGCCGGCACCCGTCATGTCACCTTGATCCATTCAGACGGTCTACGGACCAGCTATTCGTTCCTGGCCTCGGTCGAGGTCGCGCAGGGCCGGGAGGTCCTCGCCGGGACGGCTGTGGGACGCGCCGCAACCACGTTCCACTTCGGTGTCCGCGACCCGGACGGTACCTACCTTGATCCGGGCCTGCTGTTCGAGACCAACGGCGTGCTTCGGGCCCGGCTGGCCCCCCACGACGAGGAGGCGATCGTCGCTGCGGCGCGAGAGTTCCTCGGCGACGAGCGGTCGGCGTTGGGGAACCTGGTTGCGGCCGCCGGGTCGGCGACCTCCTGGGCGGGCGCGCAGTTCGTCGAGGGCGCAACGCTCGGACACCAACTGCTTGTCAGCGCCGGACGGACAGCCCTCGGCGGCCTGACATGGTACGTCGAACGCCCGATCGCGACGGTGGGCGCCTCGATCGACCTCGCCACCGACCTCCTTGCAGCGCTGCCGACGCCCGAGTGCACACCCTCGGAGGTCGGCGTCGCGTCACCTCAGGGTGGCCGCGTCGCGATCCTGGTGCCGGGCCTCGGTTCCGGACAGGACGGTGGACCGATCACCGACCTCGACATGCGGGCCCTGGGCATCGATCCCGACGACGTCGTACGCTTTTCCTACGGGGGAGGGCGCTTCGCCGGCGACGTCCCCGTCCCCGAATGGGCTACGCGGTTGGAGGCTTCTCACGAGGTCGCAGGCGATGTGTACCGCCCGGTCGAGGAGAGTGCCGAACTCCTGGCGCAACTCCTCTCCGACATTGCGGGGGAGCGGCCCGGTGCCACCCTCGAGGTCTACGGGCATTCGCTGGGCGGCCTAGTGGCGCTCGAGGGTGTCGCCCGGTTGGCGGCTGACATCGATGCGCCACAGTTGCGCCTGGTGACGCTGTCGACACCGCACGGTGGAAACCTCCTGGCGGAGGGATTCGACTTCCTGGGTGCGCTGCCGGGCGTAGCCGAGGCCTTTCGCCTCGGCGGACGCCCTGAGGTCGGCCAGCCGGTCCTCGCCGACCTGGCGGTGGGTGCCCTGCGTCCGGCACCTGCGGGCGTCGAGGCGCTCAGCCTTGTGGCCTCCGGCGACCTGATCGTCCCGGCGGGTCGTGCCGAACTCGACGGTGCCCGCACGGTCGTCGTCGACATGCTCGGCACGGACGCCCATGGAGGCCTCGTCGGCCACCGGGACGCCCTACGCGAGATCAGCCTCTTCCTCGCAGGTCGGCCTGCGGCCTGCCAGTCGCTGGCAGAACGCCTGGGCGGGGTTGCGGTTCCGTTCATCATCGAGTCCGCAAACCAACTGGTCACGGCATACGGGTTGTCGGGGTACCTGGGGTGACCGGCGCCGTGGGTCCCGGGAGTCGCGATCCGCCGCCCGACTCCCGGGGGAGCCGCCGTCGGCCGCCGCTACACTCCTGCGCTGGCCACCGCACCGTGTGGTGGCCGCGAATCCACCTACACCCCGACCCACCCACGGTCGCCTCCGGGCGCAGGGACGGGGCGAGTCGAACCGATGGGAAAGGAGGGCACGGCATGGCTGTCGTGACCATGAAGCAGTTGCTCGAGGCGGGTGTGCACTTCGGTCACCAGACCCGCCGCTGGAACCCCAAGATGCAGCGGTTCATCCACGGCGAGCGGTCCGGGATCTACATAATCGATCTCCACCAGACCCTCGACCGGATCGAGAAGGCGTACGTGTTCGTGCGGGACCTCGTCGCCGATGGTGGCCGGGTGCTCTTCGTTGGCACAAAGCGCCAGGCACAGGATCCGATCAACTCCTACGCCGAGAAGTGTGGGATGCCGTTCATCAACCAGCGCTGGCTGGGTGGCACCCTCACCAACTTCTCGACCATCTCGAAGCGTGTCGGCAAGATGCTCGAGTACCAGCGCATGCGCGACTCGGGCGAGTTCGAGGCCATGCCCAAGAAGGAGGCGCTGTTGCTGTCGCGCGAGCTCGAAAAGCTCGAGCGGAACCTGGGTGGTATCCGGGACATGGAGCGGCTGCCCGATGCCGTATTCGTTATCGACACCGCCCGTGAGCACATCGCCGTCACAGAAGCCAACAAGTTGGGGATCCCGATCGTGGCAGTGGTCGACACCGATTGCGATCCGGACGTGATCCAGTACCTGATCCCCGGCAACGACGATGCCATCCGGGCCGGCCGGCTGCTCTGTCGCATCCTGTCCGACGCCGTCGAGGAGGGTCGCTACATCGCCAACTCCCGCATCGCTGCAGCAGAGGACGAAGGCCCTTCGCTCGATGCCGACGACCGTGCCGCCGAGCAGGCGGAGGCACGTGTCGAGGCCGAGGCGGCAGGAGCCGAACGTGAGGCCCGCGTGGTGGCGTCTGTGGAGGTTCCCGGTGAAGCCGGTGAGGCCGTAACCGAGGCGTCCGCTGATGCCGGTGATGCCGTAACCGAGGTGTCGGCTGAAGCCGGTGAGGCCGTGGCCGAGGCTCCCGCCGAAGCCGATGATGCCGGTGAGGCCGTGGCTCCCGCCGAAGCCGATGAGGTCGCTGCCGGGACCTTCCCCGACGACGAAGCCGTGGAAGGGTCCTGACTGGCATGGCTGACATCACTGCACGAGAGGTCAAGGCCCTACGTGACGCCACCGGCGCCGGGATGATGGACGCCAAGCGTGCGCTGACCGACGCCAACGGCGACTTCGAGGCGGCTTCCCAACTGCTGCGCGAGCGCGGCCTTGCAAAGGCGGCAACCCGAACCGACCGGGACAACGTCGAGGGCGTCGTAGCGCTTGCCGGCAACGGCACCCGTGCGGCGTTGGTGCACGTCAAGTGCGAGACCGACTTCTCGGCCAAGTCCGATGCCTTCATCACCCTGGTCAACGGCATCGCCGACGTAGTCCTCGCTGACGGCGAGGGTGCGGTAGAAGGCTTCACCGGAGCACTCGAGGACCTCAAGCTCTCCACGAAGGAGAACATCGAGGTCGGTACGGTCACCCTGGTCGAGGCCGCCGAAGGCAATGCGCTCGACACCTACCTGCACGTCCAGGACGGGCGGGGGGTCAACGGTGTGGTCGTAGAGGGTTCGGGCGTCGACGCCGAGGCCCTGCACCAGGTGGCGTTGCACGTCGCCTTCGCCAAGCCGACCGCCCTGTCCCGTGACGAGGTCCCGGCCGACCTGGTGGACCAGGAGCGTGCGTCGCTGCTCGAGATCACCAAGGCAGAGGGCAAGCCCGAGCAGGCCTGGGAGAAGATCGTTGAAGGTCGGCTTTCGGGTTGGTACCGCGAGTCGGTGCTTCTCGAACAGGGGCTCCACGGCGACAAGGTCCTGGTGAAGGATTCGCTAGGCGGCGGCGACATCGTTCGCTTCGCCCAGGTATTTCTGGGAGGCTGATGCCGTGACCGAACGCCTCACCCCACGTTGGGACCGTGTGGTCCTGAAGGTGTCAGGAGAGGCGTTCGCCGGTTCCGCCGGGTACGGCATCGACGGCGAGATCGTCGCCCGGATCGCCCAGGAGATCGTCGATGTCTGTCGCGAGTTCGAGGTTGACGTAGCGGTCGTCGTCGGCGGCGGCAACATCTGGCGGGGCATGTCGGGCGCCGGTGCGGGCATGGACCGCGCCCAGGCCGACTACATGGGCATGTTGGCGACCACCATCAACGCCCTTGCCCTCCAGGACACCCTCGAACAACTGGGTCAGCCGACCCGGGTGCAGACCGCCATCCGCATGGAACAGATCGCCGAGCCGTACATCAGGCGGCGTGCAACCCGCCACCTCGAGAAGGGCCGGGTCGTCATCTTCGCCGGCGGCACGGGCAACCCGTTCTTCACGACCGACACTGCCGCTGCCCTGCGCGCAGTCGAGATCGAGGCCGGGGTGGTGCTCAAGGGAACCCATTCAGGAACCGACGGCATCTACACCGCCGATCCGCAGGCCGATTCCGAGGCGACCCTCCTCGACAAGGTCAGCTACCTCGAGGTGATCCAGATGGGGCTTCGGGCGATGGACGCCACGGCGGTCACGCTCTGCATGGAGAACAACCTGCCGATCGTCATGTTCGACCTGATGACATCCGGAAACGTCCGATCCATCCTCGCCGGAGAGTCCGTCGGTACTCTGGTCGCCTGAGCTGGGAGGATCCTTGAGCGACGAGATGGTCCAGTTGGTCCTCGAAGAGGCCAAGGAGAAGATGGCCGATGCCGTTGTCCATACTCGACGCGAGTTCTCGACGGTACGAACCGGTCGGGCTTCGTCCTCGATGGTCGAGAACCTGACCGTCGAGGCCTATGGCGTCGAGATGCGGATGCAGGAACTCGCCACGTTCAGCGTGCCTGAGCCCCGCCAACTCCTGATCACGCCCCATGACGCGGCGAATGTCCCGGCGGTGGAGCGTGCAGTCGTCAACGCCGACCTCGGCCTCGCTCCGAGCAACGATGGTCGCACGATTCGGCTGTCATTCCCGGAGCTGACCGAGGAACGTCGTCGGGACATGGTACGAATGATCAACGGCATGTCCGAGGACGGCAAGAACCACCTTCGGGGCATCCGCCGCCATGCACGCAAGGATCTGGACGACATAGAAGGCGAGGGCCACGTGTCAGAGGACGACATCCGGCACGCCGGTTCACAACTTGACGACCTGATCCACCGGAACGAGTCCGAGATCGACGAGGCTCGGGCGGCCAAAGAGGACGAACTGCTCGAAGTCTGAGCAGGACGACCGAGGGAGGATTCGTGAACCAGCAGCGCAGCAGCGACCAGCCCTTCGAGGAGATCCGGATTCTGGGCCTCGAACCGGCCGACGACGAGGTCGAGCCCGGTCGTTCGGTGTTCGGCGGCGAACCGCCGACCGAGGACCTGCCCCACTGGACCGAGCCGCCGACAACCCCGGTGGTTGTACCGCCAACGGGCTTCGCCTCCGAACAGCCCCGCTGGGCGGACGATGTACCCGAACACCACGAGTCACAGCACCCCGTCGGCGCATTCGACGAGCCCACAGCAGCAGCCTTCTTCGAAGACCCGCCGTCGGGTCTGGGATCCGGCGAGAGCTTTGATCCACCCCTGCTCCCTCCTGACGACCCACAGCCGGTCGGCGCAGGGCGGTCCTCGATCCCCACACCGGCCGAGTCGGGAAGTGGGCGCAGACGCCGTTCGGATCGTGGGGGTGCCGACAGCGGCGGTCGTGACATGCCGTCGGCGATCATCACCGGGCTGGGCCTCGGTGCCCTGGCGCTCGTGGCGTTCAAGGTCGGGGCATCGGCGACCCTGGCCCTGTCGACCGCCGTGCTGGTCCTCGCCGCCGTCGAGTTCTACGGGTCGGTGCGACGCGTCGGCTACCAGCCGGCCACCCTCCTGGGGATCGTGGCCGTCGGATCGTTGAACCTGGGCGCCTACTGGCGCTTCGAGGCGGCGGTTCCGCTGGCATTGGGCCTGACGGTGCTGTTCTGCCTGCTCTGGTACCTGACCGGGGTCGACCGGGACGCTCCGATGGTGAACATCTCCGTCACCCTGTTCGGTGTGCTCTACGTGGGGATGCTCGGATCGTTCGTGGGGCTCATGCTCACCGATGGGAACGGCATCGGGTTGCTGCTTGCTGCCGTGCTGGCGACCGTCGGCTACGACGTCGGCGGCCTGTTCGTCGGTCGCCTCGCCGGCCGTACGCAGTTGGCTGCCGTCAGCCCCAACAAGACGATGGAGGGACTGGTCGGCGGGATGGTCGCCTGCTTCGCCGTCTGTGTGCTGATTGTGGGCCGCATCACGCCCTTCGCGGACGACCTCATGTCGGCTGCGGTGCTGGGCATCGTGGCGGCCGTCGCCGCACCCCTGGGTGACCTCTGCGAATCGATGATCAAGCGGGACCTCGGCATCAAGGACATGGGTAGCGTCCTCCCCGGCCACGGCGGCCTGCTCGACCGCTTCGACGCCCTGTTGTTCGTGCTGCCGGCGACCTACTACACCGCCCGGATGCTCGACCTCTTCGGGGCCTGAACCCGCCCACCCGCCTCCGGGGCTCTCGACCGGCACCGTAGGCTCCGCCGCATGCCGACGACGCGTCCTTCCCCCGAGCGGCGCGTGGCAGGGCCATGACGCGGGTCGCGGTGCTCGGGTCGACCGGTTCGATCGGGACCCAGACGCTCGACATCTTGGCCGCCCGCCCAGACCGGTATGAGGTAGCGGCGCTCGGTGCGGCCAGCTCCGTCGATCTCCTGGTCGAGCAGGTGGAACGCTTCCGTCCACCGGTCGTGGCGATCGCCGATGCGTCGCTGGCCGCCGGGTTGGCCGACCGGGTCCCCGCCGGGACCGAGGTCCTGGCGGGCGGTTCGGCTCTGGCCGAAGCGGCGTTGACGGCCGGGGTGGTGGTCAACGGCGTGGTGGGATTCGCCGGACTCCCGGTCACGCTTGCCGCCCTCGAGTCGGGGCGACGGTTGTGCCTAGCCAACAAGGAGTCCCTCATCGCCGCAGGGCCGGTCGTGCGCGAGGCCCGGGCCACACCCGGCGCCGAGTTGCTGCCGGTGGACAGCGAGCACTGTGCCGTCCACCAGTGCCTGCGCGGTGACGACGGCGGGGACGCCGTGGACCGGGTGGTGCTCACGGCATCCGGTGGTCCGTTCCGTGGCCGCTCCAGCGAAGAGCTGGTCGATGTCACGATCGAGGATGCGCTCGACCACCCGACCTGGTCGATGGGCCCCAAGGTCACCGTCGACTCGTCGACGCTGATGAACAAGGGGCTCGAGGTCATCGAGGCCCACGAGCTCTTCGACGTCGACTATGACCGCATCGACGTCGTCGTTCATCCGCAGTCCGTCGTCCACTCGATGGTGTCTTTCACGGACGGAACGACCATGGCACAGCTCTCCCGACCCGATATGCGTCTGTGCATCGGGTACGCATTGGCCTACCCGGATCGACTCGACCTGCCCTTCGGCACGATCGACTGGAGCGAGGCTTCGCGTCTCGACTTCGAGCCGCCCGACCGCGAGTCGTTCCCGTGCCTCGACCTTGCCTTCGCCGCGGGTCGCCTCGGGGCGACCGCACCGGCCTGGTTGAATGCCGCCAACGAAGTTGCCGTCGAGGCCTTCCTCGAGGGGCGCCTGCCCTGGGTGGGGATTGCAGAGGTGCTCACCGATGTCCTCGAGGACTGGCCGGGCCTTGCGGCCGACAGCATCGAGGCCGTCCTCGACGCCGATGAGCGGGCCCGTGAGGTCACCTCGGCACGGCTGGCCGGTCGCCCGTGACCGGGTCGCCACTGACTGCCGGCGACCGCCGGGTCAGGCTCCTGTTGCTGGTCGGGGGCACGGTGGCCCTCGGGCTCCGGTTCGGCATGTCACTGCTGGTCGTGGTGCTCTCGTTCGTCGGCATGCTGGTCGTACACGAGCTGGGCCACTATCTCGTTGCCCGTTGGACGGGCATGCAGGTCACCGAGTTCTTCATCGGGTTCGGACCACGGGTCTGGTCGGTGCGACGGGGCGAGACCGAATACGGCATCAAGGCGATCCCTGCAGGGGCCTACGTGCGGGTCACAGGGATGACCAACCTGGATGACGTCGATCCCGCCCATGAGCACCGCACGTACCGGCACCAGTCGTACCCGAAGCGGATGGCGTTGGCGTTGGCTGGTTCCGGGATGCAGTTCCTGCTGGCAACTGTGCTGCTGTTGGTCATCTTCACGGGGATGGGCCGCCCGGATGTCGATGAGTGGGTCGTCCGCTCGGTCGTTCCGGGAACTGCCGCTGAAGCGGCGGGGATCCAGGCCGACGACCGGATCCGGGCTGTCGCCGGTCGCCCGGTGGTCGACTTCGATCGCTTCGGCGAGGTCGTCAGGGCGTTGCCGGGTCGGGTCGTGTCGGTCGAGATCGAGCGGGAAGGTGTCCACCTCGTCCGGTCGGTGGCCGTCGGTGAGCGCCTGACCGGCAGCGGCGCCTCCGCATTCCCCGGGCTGTTCCCCGGCGATCGGATCGTCGCCGTGGACGGTGTGGCGACAGACAACTGGTCGGAGGTCGAGGATCTCGTAGAGGTCGGCGCCCAACACCAGCTGCGCGTGCATCGCAGCGATGACGCCACCGTCGTGATCACGACCGTGGCGCGCAGGTTGCCCACCGGGTCGGCTGCGGTGGTCGGCTTCTTCGGGGTATCACCGAGGCATCCGATGGTTCGCCTGGGTCCCGTCACGGCGGCCAGGGAGTCGGTCACGGCGTTGGGTGACCTGTTGTGGATGTCCGGCGACGCGCTCGTCCACTTCTTCACGCCCGGTGGCCTCTCGGGGTTCGTCGGGGGAGCTGTCGAGCCAGGTGGCACACAGGGAGACCTCGGCGTCACGTCGGTGGATCCGGATGACGAGAACAGGTTGCTTTCAATCTACGGCGCCGTTCGGTTCGGTGATGCGGCGTTCGACTCGGGCGCCCACAACTTCCTGTGGTTCCTCGTTCTCGTGAACGTGTTCGTCGGTGTCTTCAACCTCTTACCGCTGCTGCCTCTCGACGGTGGCCACATCGCCATCGCCACCTATGAACGCCTGCGGTCCCGGGGTGGCCGACGCCATGTCGCCGATGCCGCAAGGTTGGCTCCGCTGACGTGGGCGGTCGTTCTGTTCCTGGTCGCCCTCGCCGTGATCGCCCTCTACCGGGACATCGTCGACCCCCTCAACTTCGGCTGAGGGGTCGGGTCGGTACCGTGCCCAGGCCGACGGGGGCGGCTTCCGGCCACCGGTAGCCTTCGAGGCGTGGAGGTCACGGCAGGGTTCCCCCGGCGCAGCACCCGGCAGGTGATGGTCGGCGATGTTGCCGTCGGCGGTGGTGCACCGATCAGCGTCCAGTCGATGACGGTGACGCGAACGGCGGACCATGAGGCGACCCTCCAGCAGATCTACGACCTGGCCATGGCCGGCGCCGACATCGTGCGGTGCACCTGCAACGAGATCGAGGCGGCCGAGGGCCTGGCCCGGATCGTTCCGCGTTCGCCGGTGCCGATCGTCGCCGACATCCACCACCAGTACCGGATGGCGCTGGCCGCCCTCGAGGCCGGGGTGCACTGCCTCCGGCTGAACCCCGGCAACATCCGGAAGCCCGAGCACATACGCACGGTGGCGTCCGAGGCCCGTGACCGGGGGGTGCCGATTCGCATAGGCGTCAACGGTGGTTCCCTGCATCCTGAGCTCTATGAGAAGCACGGAGGCAGGGTTACGCCTGAGGCCATGGTCGAGTCGGCGCTCGAGGAGATCGGCTACTTCTCCGAGGTGGGCTTCGACCTGATCAAGATCTCTGTGAAGGCCTCGAGCGTGCCGATCATGATCGAGGCCTACCGCCAGCTTGCAGATGTCACCGACCACCCGCTCCACCTCGGTGTTACCGAGGCGGGTCCACCGCCGGCCGGGCTGGTCAAGTCCACTGCCGGGATCGGCACGCTGTTGGCCGAGGGAATCGGTGACACGATCCGCTACTCGCTCACCGCCGATCCCGTCGAGGAGGCCCGTGCCGGCAGACAACTGCTCGAGTCGTTGGGGCTGCGCGAGCGCAGGAACGTCGACCTCATCGCCTGCCCCAGTTGCGGACGTGCGGAGATCGACGTGGTAGCCGTCGCCGAGGAGGCAATGGAGGCCTTCGCCGAGCGCCGGATTCCCCTCCAGGTTGCGATCATGGGTTGTGTGGTGAACGGGCCCGGTGAGGCGAGGGACGCCGACCTCGGTATCGCCGCAGGGCGCCGGCGTGGTCACCTCTTCGTCAAGGGTCAGAACGCTGCCGTGGTCGACGAGGGCGAGATGGTCGATGCCCTGGTCGAGTGGGCGGTGTTCATCCACGAGCACGGCGCCGATGCGGCACTGGCACGGGTCGACACCGAGAGGGCCGCCAGGGAGGCGGAACGGGACCGCAGGGGTCTGCTTACAGAGCAGGGCGACGACGCCAACGACGCCGGCACGCTGATCGAGAACATTCGCAGCCGGATCGCCTGACGCGACGATCCTACGTATGGGCTCGGGCCCTTGGCCGGGACGGCGGGCAGGGGTATGCTGCCGCCGCACGTACATCGTTCCGGGACGAGACGTGGGCTTTGCCCACGTCTCTTGCCTTCTTCGGGCGAGGTACGAGGACGAGAGTACGAAAACTAGAGGTGGCCCGGCCGTCGAGGTCGGTGCCAACAGGACCGAGCAGGAGGAGCGATGGGTGTGACCGACAGGGTCGGCTCCCTCGTCGCGCCCCTCTGTGACCGTGTCGGCGTCGAGTTGCTCGACATCGACTACGACGGTGGGGTGGTTCGGGTCACGGTCGACCATCCGGACGGCGTGGGCATGGATGCCATTGCCGCCCTCACCCGTGAGGTGTCCCGGGCGCTTGACCACGAGGATCCGGTGAAGGGCCGCTACACGCTAGAGGTAAGCAGCCCGGGGCTCGAACGCACCCTCAGGAGACCCGGCCACTTCGTGCGGGCAATCGGCTCGACCGTGACGGTCAAGACGCTGCCCGGTACCGACGGTGACCGTCGGGTGCAGGGGATCCTGGAATCCGCCGACGAGGGTGGTATCACGCTGCGAACAGCGGAGGACGTCGTGCGCGTGCTCCGCCATGACGAGATCCAGAAGGCGCGCACGGTCTTCGAGTGGACATCGGCGCCTGAATCGGCCCGAACCTCGCAGGGCCGTCACGCGATCGACGAAAGCGAGGTTGGACGATGAATCCGGAAATGATGGAGGCCCTTCAGGCCCTGGCCACCGACCGGGGTATCCCGGTCGATGCGCTGTTCGCTGCCCTGGCCGATGCCCTTGAGACCGCCTACAAGCGCACCCCCGGGGCCCATGAGTACTCGTGGGTCACGATCGACCCCGACACCATGGAGATCCGGGTGCTCGCCCAGGACCTCGACGAGGAGGGCGAACCGGTCGGTGGCGAGTTCGACGTGACCCCGGACGGCTTCGGTCGGATCGCGGCGCAGACCGCCCGTCAGGTGATGACGCAGCGGATCCGCGAGGCCGAGCGTGACATGAAGTACGAGGAGTACGCCGGCCGTGAGGGTGACATCGTCACCGGCATGATCCAGCAGACGGATGCCCGTTACACCCTGCTGGACCTGGGTCGGGTCGAGGCGTTGCTGCCCCAGGCGGAGCAGGTGCCGTACGAGCGGCCTGAGGCCAACACCCGTCTGAAGGCCTACATCGTCGAGGTCCGCAAGACGGCGAAGGGTCCACAGATCGTCGTCAGCCGTACCCACCCCGGCCTTATCAAGCGCCTCTTCGAGCTCGAGGTTCCGGAGATCGCCGATGGCGTTGTCGAGATCAAGGCCTGTGCCCGTGAGCCCGGGCACCGTACGAAGATCTCGGTGGCGTCCAACGACCCGAACGTGGACCCTGTCGGTGCCTGTGTCGGAGCGCGTGGCGCCCGTGTGCGCATGGTCGTGAACGAGCTGCGTGGCGAAAAGATCGACATCGTGCCGTTTTCCGAGGACCCGGTCGACTTCGTGATGAAGGCGCTTTCGCCGGCCAAGGTCAAGGACGTGCTCATAGACGAGGAGTCGGGGACCGCCACGGTGATAGTTCCCGACTACCAGCTGTCGCTGGCGATCGGGAAGGAGGGTCAGAATGCCCGTCTGGCTGCTCGCATGACGGGCTGGCGGGTCGACATCAAGAGTGAGACCCAGGTTGCCGAGGAGGCCGCCTACGCCGACGTCGACTGGGCGGAAGGGGAATGGATCGTCGACGAGGAGACGGGCGAACAGGTCTGGCGACCCGCCGAGGGTGGTCCGGCCGTTTCGGCCGACCAGTGGGTTGAAGCCTCCGCGGAGTCCGCTGAGGCTTCCGAGGATGCTCCGGTCGGGGATGCTCCGGTCGAAGATGCTCCGGTCGAAGATGCTCCGGTCGAAGATGCTCCGGTCGAAGATGCTCCGGTCGAAGATGCTCCGGTCGAAGATGCTCCGGTCGAGGATGCTCCGGTCGAGGATGCTCCGGTCGAGGATGCTCCGGTCGAGGATGCTCCCGACAGGAACGACTGAGCCGGTCCGTGCCCGAGCGCACGTGCATCGGGTGCCGGCGTCGGGCGCCGTCCACCGACCTGGTCCGGATTACCTGGTCTCCGTCTGAGGGGCGCCTCCTGGTCGGCTCAGGTCATCCCGGTCGAGGAGCGTGGTTGTGTCCGAACGCCTCGTGCGGCGATGCGGCGATGCGGGGTCGTGCGTTCGGACGGGCCCTTCGTGTGGACATACCATCCGAGGTGATCGAGACCCTCCTGGCCGGTGGCATCAACGGCTCGATTCGTCCGCCCGATTTCCACGGGTGACACGGGGTGCCGCCTGCAGCTCTGCGGGTGAACCAGCCACTGTGGCGATAGCGTCGACCAGCGGCCCGAAGGGCCTGAACACCGCGTCACCGCAGACCCAACGACCAGAAACAGGACGTCGACGACACCGTGCCGAAGAACATCCGCGTGTACGAACTGGCGCGCGAACTGGGGATGGAGAACAAGGAGGTCCTGGACCTCTGTGAGGTTCTCGGCATCGGTGTCAAGAGCCACTCGTCGGGCATCGTCGAGGCCCAGGGCGACCGTGTGCGGCGTCGGGCTGCGAAGGAAGGGCTCATCCGCGAGGTGGTTCCGGAGCCTGAACCGGAGCCGGAGCCGGAGCCGGAGCCTGAGCCGGAGCCGGAGCCGGAGCCTGAGCCGGAGCCTGAGCCGGAGCCGGAGCCGGAGCCGGAGCCCGAACCCGAACCCGAACCCGAACGTCCGAAGCGGGTGTTCTCATCGAGCGGTTCGTCCGCTCCGCCGCGCCGGAATGCCGAGCCGGAGCCAGAGGTTGCCCCCGCACCGGAACCCCCCGTCCACGAGCCGGACATCCCGGATCCGGCCACCAGGGTCGAGGACCCCGGGGTCCAACTGCCCCCGCCCGGTGTCACGCCTCCACTATCCCCCGGAGGCAAGCCGATCCCACCGCCCCCCGGGGGCAAGCCGATCCCGCCTCCCCCCGGCGCTCGCCGCCGTTCCCCGGGAGCGCCGTCTGACGGGCCCACGGGTCGCCGGACAGCTCCGCCTCCCAGCAGTCCAGGTGGTGGTCCCGGTGGTCCCGGTGGGCGTCCAGGTGGTGGTCCCGGTGGGCGTCCCGGTGGTGGTCCCGGTGGGCGTCCCGGTGGCCCCGGTGGCCGTCGTCCCCCCCGACGAGGAGGACGCCGCCGTCGCCGCCGCGAAGAACTCCAACCGATGGACGTTACGACCTACACACCCGAGGATGCGGCCGTCCCGGAGGGCGAGGTCGTTGTAGAACGCTCCTCGACCGCACAGGACCTCGGCCCGAAGCTGAACCGGACCTCAGCAGACGTCGTCCGGTTCCTCATGCAGCAGGGTGAGATGGTCACGGCTACCCAGTCGCTCTCCGACGACATGATCGAGCTGTTCGTCGCCGAGATCGGCGCCCAGGTCCGACTCATCGATCCCGGCGAGGAACAGGAGATCGAACTCCTGGCCCTGCTCGAGGTCGCTGAGGAGGAATACGAGGACGCACCGATCCGGCCGCCGGTCGTGACCGTCATGGGCCATGTCGACCACGGCAAGACCACCCTGCTCGACAGGATCCGCGACGCCAATGTCGTCGACGGCGAGGCCGGCGGGATCACCCAGCACATCGGCGCCTACCAGATCGAGAAGGACGGCAGTCCCGTCACGTTCATCGACACCCCCGGCCACGCCGCCTTCACCGCCATGCGTGCCCGCGGGGCGGTCGCCACCGACATCGTGGTTCTGGTCGTCGCAGCGGACGACGGCGTGATGCCACAGACCATAGAGGCGATCGACCATGCCCGGGCAGCCGACGTGCCGATCGTGGTGGCCATCAACAAGATCGACCGTGACAACGCCGAGCCACAGCGGGTGCTCACCCAGCTGGCCGAACATGAACTCGTACCCGAGGCGTGGGGTGGTGAAACGGTCACCGTCGAGGTATCCGCCATCGAGGGCCTGGGCATCGACGATCTGGTCGAGAACCTGAGCGTGATCGCCGAGGTCGAGGACCTCCGAGCCGACCCGGAGGGTCGTGCACAGGGCGTCGTGCTCGAGTCGCATCTCGACATCGGCCGCGGTTCGGTGGCGACCATCCTCGTCCAGTCCGGAACGCTCCGGGTCGGCGACCCGATGGTGGCAGGTGCTTCCTGGGGTCGTGTCCGGGCGCTCGTTGACGACCAGGGCAGACAGGTGAAGGAAGCCGGTCCGTCGACCCCCGTCGAAGTGCTGGGCCTCTCCGATGTCGCCGAGGCGGGCGACCGGTTCGTGGTTGCCCCAAGCGAGAAGGTCGCCGGCCGCGTCGCCGAGAAGCGGTCGCACTACAAGCGCCAGGCCAACATCGGCCGTGACGCCCATGCACTCTCCGGTGGTGCCCGCCTCGAGGACGTCTTCGAGCAGATCCAGAGGGGCGAGGTCGCCCGACTCAACCTGGTGGTCAAGACCGACGTCAACGGATCCCTGGAGGCCGTCTGCGACAGCCTCCAGCGGCTTGAGCGTGACGATGTCAAGTTGGCTTTCGTGCACCGCGCGGTTGGTGGTATCACCGAAAACGACATCCAGTTGGCCGGAGCATCGAATGCCACGATCATCGGCTTCAACGTGCGGCCCGATCGCAAGGCCCGCGAGTTCGCCGAAGCCGAGCAGGTCGAGATCCGCACCTACGAGGTCATCTATCAGCTGCTCGACGACATCGAGGCTGCCATGGTCGGCATGCTGGCTCCCGAGTTCGAGGAGGTCGTTACCGGCGATGCCGAGGTCCGTGAGATCTTCTCGGTACCGAAGATAGGCAAGATTGCGGGCTGCTATGTCCAGAACGGCACCATCACCCGTGGCAGCAAGGTCCGCTTCTTGCGCGATGGGGCGATCATCTGGAAGGGCGAGGTCAAGTCGCTCCGGCGCTTCAAGGACGATGTCCGCGAGGTTCAGTCCGGCTTCGAATGCGGCATCGGGCTCTCCGACTTCCAGGACCTCAAGGACGGCGACGTCATGGAGACCTATGACGAGCGGGAGATCCCGCGCTCGTAGCGGACCATGGCACGCAGCCGGCAACGCAGCGGTGGTGCCCCTCGCGGGTTCGATCGCACCGACCGCCTCAACGAGCTTCTCACCCGGATTCTCGCCGAGGAACTCGAACGCATCGACGACGAGCGGCTCGACCTCGTGACGGTCATGGGGGTCGACACCGACCGTGACCTCAGCCAGGCGAAGGTCTACGTGGCCGGGGGGGCGGTCGACGACGAGGTGATCGAGGCCCTCGAGGAACAACGGTCCCGTCTCCAGCGTGCCATCGGCGGTCGTGCCCGTCTCCGCAGGATCCCACCGCTCGTCTTCAGGGTCGACGAGGCCGCCCGGTCGGCTGAGCGGATCGAGGACATACTGCGTGGACTCCGGGCCGAGGATGGTTGACAGGCCCGGGGGTCCCGACGGGATCGCCGTCGTCGACAAGCCTGCGGGCTGGACCAGCCACGACGTCGTGGCCCGGTCGCGCAAGGTGCTCGGCACCCGCAAGGTCGGGCACTCGGGCACCCTCGACCCGGATGCGACCGGTGTACTGGTCCTGGGTGTCGGCCGTGCGACCCGACTGCTCCGCTTCCTGACGCTGCTCCCCAAGCGCTACACGGCAACGATCGTGCTCGGGACCGAGACGACGACCCTCGACGCAGCGGGTGACGTGACGGCGGTCCACGACATGTCCGGTGTCGTGCCGGGTGACGTGCGGGATGCAGCACAACGACTGACTGGCCAAATAGAACAGGTCCCCCCGATGTTCTCGGCCGTGAAGGTGGACGGGCGTCGACTCCACGAGATCGCCCGGGAAGGCGGGGAGGTCGAGCGTGCGCCGCGCCCGGTCACCGTCCACCGCTTCGACGTGGTGCCCACAGGGGATCCCATGGTCTGGGAGGTGGACGTCGAGTGCTCGTCGGGGACCTATGTGCGCACGTTGGCCGCCGACCTCGGCACGTCCCTTGGCGGAGGTGCCCACCTGACGGACCTGAGACGGTTGTCGGTCGGGTCGTTCACGCTCGACGAGGCCGGGTCGATGGAGTCACCGGAACTGCTACCTCCAGCGGCCGGGGTTCGCCACCTGGTTGGCGTCGTCGTCGACGATCTGGCCACCGACATCGGACACGGGAAGGTGCTCGGTCGGGAACGCCTGGGTGTCGAGGGTGACGGACCGTGGGCTGTGCACGGCGCCGACGGCACCCTGCTGGCCGTCTACGAACCGTACGGGGACCGGACCAAGCCGGCTGTTGTCCTCGTCGGCTGAGCGGGTGCCACCGGGTGGGCGACCTGCAGCACCCCGGTCGGTAGCGTGGGCGCGGTGGATACCCGCCTAGCGCTGACGCCCGCCGATTCGACCTTGCCGGGTTCGGTGGTCACCATCGGTGCCTTCGACGGGGTGCACCGTGGCCATCGCCAGGTCATCACCGAGGTCTGCCGCATCGCCGACGAGCGTGGGCTGCGGTCGGCCGTCGTCACATTCGATCGGCACCCGGCATCGGTCATACGTCCCGAGTCGGCGCCCCTGCTGTTGACGGACCTGGACCAGAAGCTCGAACTGTTGTCGACCACCTCCGTCGACACCACGGTCGTGGTCCCGTTCGACGAGGCACGGGCGTTGGAGACCGCCGAGGATTTCGTCACCGAGGTCCTGATCGGCTGTCTGGGGGTCAGGGCTGTGGTCGTCGGCGAGGACTTCCACTTCGGCTACCAGCGACTCGGCAACGTGGCGCTGCTGCGCTCGATGGGGGCCGAGCACGGCTTCGAGGTGCTGGGCCTGGGGCTTGTGGGACTCGACGGTGTGCCGGCACGCGACCACCAGCAGGTCTCGTCCACGTTCATCCGGCGGGCCCTCTCGCGAGGTGACCTCAGGCGGGCGAACGCCATGCTGGGCCGTCCCTACGAGGTCCGGGGGGAGGTCGATCGGGGTGACGGCCGTGGCAGGGAGTTGGGCTTTCCCACGGCCAACGTCAGGGTCGACGGGTCGATCCTGCTGCCAGAGGACGGTGTCTATGCCGGGTGGTTCGAGCGTGCGGACGGCTCGGTCCATGCCACTGCGATCTCGCTCGGAACGCGGCCGCACTTCTACGACGACGGCGACCTGCTCCTCGAGGCACACCTCCTGGACTTCGACGGGGACCTCTACGGTGAGTCGGTTCGGGTGCGCTTCGTGGAACTGCTGCGACCGCAGCAGGTGTTCGACGGTCTCGACGGGCTCGTGGAACAGCTCCAACTGGATGTGGCCACGGCACGTTCCGTCCTGGCCTGACCGATGGACCCATCGGACATCGTCCTGTTGATGGTCGGCGGGCTGGTGGCCGGCACTGTGAACACGATGGCCGGGGGCGGCTCGATGCTGACCGTGCCGCTGCTCGTCCTGGCGGGTGTGCCGGGGAACGTGGCGAACGGTTCGAACCGGGTGGGGATCCTCGCTTCCGCCACGATGGCGGCGGTGTCGTTCCGCAGGTTGGGCGTTTCCGGGGTGTCGCGGATGCTGCCGGTCCTCCTCCCGGTCGTCGCCGGATCGCTGACCGGGTCGACACTCGTCTCCCGCCTGGCGGACGAGACCTTCGAACGGGCATTCGGGATCCTGATGGTGCCGTTGCTGCTGCTCGCCCTGCGGCCTCCGAAGGTGCCGCAGGCGGCGGAAGGTCCGGCGGCCTGGCCCACGTCGGTTATGGCCATCGTGTTCTTCTGCGTGGGTTGCTACGGGGGTGCCTTCCAGGCGGGAATCGGGCTGCTGCTGGTGTTGGCGTTGTCCCGATCGGGTCTCGACCTGGTGGTTGCCAACAGCGTCAAGGTGCTGGTGGTCCTCGCCATCACCCTCACGGCGCTGCCGGTGTTCATCGTTGGCGGCCGCGTCGACTGGGGACCGGCGCTCGTCCTCGCACTCGGCTTCGGCGTCGGTGGCGCCGTCGGAGCCCACTTGACGGTCGGTGGTGGCGAAAGGCTGGTGCGCCCCGTGCTCGTAGTGGCTGTACTCGGGCTGGCTGGTCGCCTTCTCGGCCTCTGGTAGGGCGGACAGGCAGTCCCAGGTCGGCGACCGGTAGGGTGGTCGGGCCGGACCACCCGTCCGGCACCGACAACAGAGTCCTCGGGGTTGGGTGAAAGTCCCGACCGGCGGTGAGCCTCCGTCCCGTTTCCGGAGTCCGGATTCGGGGCAATGGCACAGCCCGCGAACCCCCGGCGTTCCCTTCGGGGCAGGTCGGGGGCCGATCAGGTGCAAGTCCTGGGCCGACGGTCAAAGTCCGGATGGGAGAGGGCACAGGAAGCGAAGCGACGACGCCTCGGCCCCACGGGCCGGCATGTCCGACCGTCCCTTCCCGCTGCTCCCGTCGTGTCACCCCGGGGCACGACCATTCGAGGAACCTGCCACATGTTCACCGGCATCGTCGAGGAGACCGGCTTCGTGCGCTCGGCGCATGACAACGGTGGCGGCCGACGCCTCGTCGTGGGCGCCGGCGTCGTGCTCGACGACGTCTCCACGGGTTCCTCCATTGCCGTCGACGGCTGCTGCCTCACCGTCACCGAGTTCGGCGCAGACGACCAAGGTGCCTGGTTCGCCGCCGACGCCGTTCCCGAGACCCTCGACCGTACGACCCTGGGCGGATCGGCAGAAGGCGATTCCGTGAACCTCGAGCGTCCGATGCGGGCCGACGGCCGCTTCGGTGGGCACATCGTCCAGGGACATGTCGATGCGGTGACCGAACTCGAGTCCGTCCACGAGCACGTCGACGGTTCCCGGCGGCTGACCTTCCGGCTTCCCGGTGCCCTGGCGGGACAGATAGTCGAGAAGGGCTCGGTGGCACTCGACGGCATCAGCCTGACCGTCGCTGCGGTCGAGGGTGCCACGTTCGACATCGCCGTCGTCCCCCACACGCTCGAGGTCACCACCCTCGGTCGTCGGGTCGTCGGCGACCGGTTGAACGTGGAGGTGGACGTCATCGCCCGCTACGTCGCAGGGCTCATGGCAGCGGACCGGTTGCCGAACGACCGGTTGACCGACGCGGGAGGTCGGATCTGATGCCGTTCACCCCGATCGACGTTGCCGTCGAGGCGTTTGCACGCGGTGAGTTCCTCGTGGTCGTCGACGACGAGGACCGCGAGAACGAGGGCGACCTCATCATCGCCGCCGATGCGATGACGCCCGAGAAGATGGCGTTCATGATCCGCCAGACGAGCGGTGTCATCTGTTCCCCGATGTCCGACGAGCGTGCCGACGCCCTCGACCTTCCCCTGATGGTGGTCGACAACACCGAGTCGATGCGCACGGCGTTCACGGTCTCGGTGGACCTGGTGGAGGGGACCACAACGGGCATCTCGGCACATGACCGCTCGCTCACCGTCAACGCTCTCGCCGACCCGGATCGCGTCCGGGGCGAGTTCGCCCGTCCGGGCCACATCTTCCCCCTGCGTGCAAGGTCCGGTGGTGTGTTGAAGCGGGCCGGTCACACAGAGGCCGGCGTCGACCTGTGTGCCCTCGCCGACCGGGAACTGGTGGGCGTGCTCTGCGAGATCGTGAACGACGACGGCACCATGGCGCGCCTGCCCGAGTTGGTCGAATTCGGCGAAGAGCACGGCCTCTGCCTCATTTCGATTGCCGACCTCATCCGCTACCGACGCAGGCACGAGAAGTTGGTCGAGCACTTCGCATCGGCCCGCATCCCCACGAAGTACGGCGACTTCACCGCCCACGCATACCGATCCACGCTCGACGGTGACGAGCACGTCGCATACGTGCTCGGTGACCTCGCCTCCGTCGATGCTCCCCTCGTGAGGGTGCACTCCGAGTGCCTCACAGGTGACCTCCTCGGCTCGATCCGCTGTGACTGCGGGTCACAGCTCGATGCCGCCCTCGAGAAGGTGGGTGGTGAGGGGGTCGGCGTGGTCGTCTACCTCCGGGGCCACGAGGGGCGCGGTATCGGGATCGGCCACAAGCTGCGCGCCTACGAGCTCCAGGACGAGGGCCTCGACACCGTCGACGCCAACCTCAGCCAGGGCCTGCCGGTCGACTCCCGCGAATACGGGGTGGGTGCCCAGATCCTGTCCGACCTCGGGCTCACGCAGATGCGGCTCATGACCAACAATCCGGTCAAGTACGGGGGCCTCGAGGGGTACGGGCTCAAGATCGTCGGCCGGGAGCCGTTGCGGACCACGCCCCATTCCGAGAACCTCCGCTACCTCGAGACCAAGCGCACACGGATGGGCCACCTGCTCGACGACGGCCAGCAGGAGGCAGCCACATGAGGGACCTCTCTGTGGCGCTCGACGGCTCCGGCCTGCGGATCGGCATCGTTGCGGCCCGGTTCAACGACTCGATCGTTGTCCAGATGCTCGACGGCACCCGGACCCGCCTGTTGGCGCTGGGTGTGGCCGACGAGGACATCAGCCTGGCCTGGGTTGCCGGTGCCTTCGAGATTCCGTTGGCCGCCCGGGCGATGGCGACGTCCGGCGACGTCGATGCGGTCGTGTGCCTGGGGTGCGTGATCCGGGGCGAGACCCCGCACTTCGACTACGTGGCCGGCGAGGCGGCAGCGGGCATCCAGCGCGTCGGACTCGACACCGGCGTGCCAACGGTCTTCGGGGTGCTCACCACCGACGACCTGGCACAGGCGGTGGAACGGGCAGCGGTCGACCGGGGTGACAAGGGCGCCGACTGTGCAGACGCAGCCGTCGAGTTGGTGCAGTTGCTTCGACGGTTGGGTTGATCGGGCCGGGTCACTCTGGAGGGTTCTCGACAACGGCAGCCACGTCCTGGCCGAACGAGAACTCCACGAGGTTGCCGTCGGGGTCGGCGAGGGCACAAATGTAGCCGACGGGCGGGGGCAGCTCAGCGGGTTCCCAGGCGAGGCATCCGGCGGTTCGGCCCCGTTGCGCCGCCTCGTCCACGGCCTCCCTGCTGTCGAGGTTCCGACAGGGAAGGGCCAGGTGCGTCAGGCTGCCGGCGTGTGGGGCCATGGCCCGAGCGTAGGCGTCGGGCGATGGCCGGCACCCCCGGGTGGTCGTTTGCCGAAGTACCGCTAGCCTTGCACCCTGAGGACGACCCGACCGGGTCGTTCGGGTCGGATCAGGAACCCTCCGGCCCGCCGAATGGCTTCCGGCAACGCATTGCGTGCCAGGAGGCCGGGTCCGACACCCGAGGAATCCATGCCGACCAACCTGCCGCCCAAGGGCGACACGATCACCGAGCACAAGTTGCACGAGACCGATACCGGTTCTCCCGAAGTGCAGATTGCACTGCTCAGCGATCGAATCACCCACCTCACCGAGCACCTGAAGGTCCACAAGAAGGACCATCACAGCCGGCGGGGCCTGTTGCAGATCGTGGGTAGGCGCCGACGGTTGCTCGACTACGTCAGGAACAACGACGTGGAGCGCTATCGGGGGATCATCTCCAAGCTGGGGCTCAGGCGCTAGCGAAGTACCCGCACCGGACGACCCAGGGTCTGTCCGTGATGCGTCGGGAACGTCACCACCCGGTTCAACCGAACCACCGGAATCACGGGACCACCGACAACCTGATCGACGATGCCGGACGACACTTACCGTCCGTCGTCATTGAACCGCCACGGGGGAGTGACCTCCGTGGTTCGAAACAAGACAAGGAAAAACATCCATGAATAACCCCCAGAGTGTCTCGCATACCTTCAGCGGGACCGACAAGACCGTCTCCTTCGAGACCGGTCGCCTCGCCGGTCTGGCCGGCGGTGCCGTGCTTGCACAGCTCGGCGACACCACCGTCCTCGTGACGGCCACCGGCGCCAAGTCGCCACGTCCGGGAGCGGACTTCTTCCCGCTCACGGTCGACATCGAAGAGCGCATGTACGCCGCGGGCAAGATCCCCGGTTCGTTCTTCCGTCGTGAGGGCCGTGCGCCCGAGTCGGCGATCCTCACCTGCCGCCTCATCGACCGCCCGCTGCGGCCGATGTTCCCGGACGGGTACCGCAACGAGGTCCACATCGTCGGCACCATCATGGGCGCCGACATGGAGAACCCCTACGACGTGCTGGCGCTCAACGCCGCCTCGGTCGCACTGAAGCTGTCGGGCATTCCGTTCGACGGTCCGGTCGGCGCAGCGCGGATCGCCTGGTCCGCCGCAGGCGAGTGGATCGCCCACCCGACCTACGAGGAGGGCGCCGACTCGGCGTTCGAGATGGTCGTGGCCGGGCGCATCAACGACGACGGCGACGTCGCCGTGATGATGGTCGAGGCCGGTGGTACCGCCGCCACGTGGGACGTCTACGAGGCCGGAGCACCCAAGGTCGACGAGGCCGTGCTGGCCGACGGCCTCGAGTTCTCCAAGCAGTACATACGCGAGATCATCGAGCTCCAGCACGAGCTGGTGGCCCTGGTCGGCGCACCGGAGCAGATGTCCTACACGGTGACGACCGACTACAGCGACGAGGTCCTCGCCGCTGTCGACGCCGCAGGCCGTGAGCGCATCGCCGAGAGCCAGACCATTGCCGACAAGACCGAGCGTGGCGATGCCGAGGCCGCAGTCAAGGCCGCCCTGATCGAGGAGTTGGCGCCGCAGTTTGCCGACGTCGACGGCGCCGAACAACAGATCAAGGGCGCCATCCGGTCGATCACCAAGGCCGCCGTCCGTGAGCGGATCCTTTCCGACGGCATGCGCATCGACGGTCGTGGGACTGCAGACCTCCGGACCATTTCGTCGGATGTCGGGGTCATCCCGACCGCCCACGGTTCGGGCCTGTTCCAGCGTGGCGAGACCCAGGTACTGAACTTCACCACCCTGGGAACCGGACGCATGGACCAGATGATCGACGGCATCGACCCGATCACCCGCAAGCGCTTCATGCACCACTACAACTTCCCGCCGTTCTCGACGGGCGAGACCGGCTTCATGCGTGGTCCGAAGCGCCGAGAGATCGGCCATGGTGCGCTCGCCGAGCGTGCCCTGTTCCCGGTCGTGCCGAGCTTCGAGGAGTTCCCCTACACGCTGCGCCTCGTCTCCGAGGTGCTGTCGTCGAACGGTTCGACCTCGATGGGTTCGGTCTGCTCGTCGTCGCTGTCGATGATGGACGCCGGTGTGCCGATCAAGGCGCCGGTGGCCGGCATCGCCATGGGCCTCGTGTACCACGAGGGCCAGTACGTGACGCTGACCGACATCCTCGGCGCCGAGGATGCCTTCGGTGACATGGACTTCAAGGTGGCCGGCACGTCCGAGTTCGTGACGGCGCTTCAGCTCGACACCAAGATCGACGGAATCCCCGCCGACGTGTTGGCGGCTGCCCTGAACCAGGCCAAGGAGGCCCGTCTGGCGATCCTCGAGGTCATGGCCGGGGCCATCCCCGAGCCGCGGCCAGAGGTCGGCGAGCACGCCCCCAAGATCAAGAGCTTCGAGATCCCGGTCGAGAAGATCGGCGAGGTCATCGGCCCCAAGGGAAAGATGATCAACACCATTCAGGCCGAGACCGGCGCCGACATCAGCGTCGACGACGACGGGATGGTCGGCATCGTGTCGGTCGCCTCGTCTGACATCGCCCAGGTCGAGGAGGCCACGCGCCAGATCATGCTGATCGTGGATCCGCCCACCGCTGAGGTCGGGGCGGTGTACCAGGGCAAGGTGGTCAACATCACCAAGTTCGGTGCGTTCGTCAACATCCTCCCGGGCCGCGACGGCCTGGTGCACATCTCGAAGCTCGGTGGCGGCAAGCGCATCGACAAGGTCGAGGATGTGCTGGAACTGGGCCAGGAGATCGAGGTGGTGGTCGAGGACGTCGACCCCAACGGCAAGATCTCCCTCAAGCCCGCTGGTGACGCACCCCAGCGCGAGGAGAGGCGCAGCGAGAAGCGCGCCGAGGCCGCACCCGCCGAGGCCGCACCCGTCGAGGCCGCACCCGCCGAGGCCGCGGACAGCGATGACGAGGCCGAAGAGGCACCCTTCGACGATGCAGGCTCCGATGTGTCGGACGACGCCGACAACGGCGAGGTCGTCGAGGCCAGCTTCGAAGACGCCTTCGCCTCCGAGCTCGAGGCCGTGCACGGCGAGCTGGGCAACCCGGCACCCGCCCATCGCGGCGGCGGTGGTGGCCGTCGCCGGGGACGCTGAGCGTCTTGACCGAGGGGGCCCGCACAGCGGGCCCGATCGTAGGGGCCGTGGAGGCAGGGCAACCCGCTCCCACGGTCCGTACGACGTATCTCGACGACGGTCCGACCGTCGTTTCCGAGTGCTGGGAGGGTGCGCACTCGATCTCGGTCGGTGTCTGGGTCGGCGTCGGGAGCCGCGACGAGCCGGTGGCGGACGCCGGCGCTTCGCACTTCCTCGAACACCTCATGTTCAAGGGGACCGAGCGACGTTCCGCCCGTTCCATCGCCGAACTGGTCGACGGCACGGGCGGCGAGATGAACGCCGCAACCGGCAAGGAGTCCACGGCGTTCTACACCCGCCTTCCGGCCGATTCCCAGGACATGGCCGTCGACCTGTTGGGCGACGTGCTCTGTGGCCCTGCACTGCGTGCCGCCGATGTCGAGACCGAACGTCGCGTGATCCTCGAGGAACTCCATCTCCAGGAGGACGACCCTGCCGACGTGGTGGCGTCGCTCCTCGACGAGGCACTGTTTCCGGACCATGGACTGGGCCGCGAGGTGCTGGGCACGCGCGAGTCCGTCGAGGCGCTCGAACGGGACGGGATAGCCGCATTCCACGATCGCTGGTACCGGTCGCCGAACCTGGTGCTGGCTGCGGCGGGCGTCGTCGACCACGACCGTCTGGCGGAGCAGGTCGCCGCAGCGTTCGCCGGTCGCGGTGGTGGCGAGGTTCCCGAACGATCTGCACCGGTGGAGTTGCCGTGCAGCAACCGGGGGTTGCAACGTCCCACCGAGTCCGTGCACATTGCCTGGGGCTGGCGGTCGTTCCACCGCCACGATCCACGACGTCGGGCGCTCGGCCTGGGCGTGTACGTCCTGGGCGGTGGTCTGTCGAGTCGGCTGTTCCAGGCCGTCCGGGAGGACCGGGGGCTCGCCTACAACGTGTTCGCCGGAGCACACCTCTACAGCGATGTCGGGGCACTGGGCGTCCATGCGGCGACCGAACCGGGTCGGGCCGACGAACTCCGGCAGGTCGTCGAGGCCGAGGTGGCGGCCGTGGCCGAACACGGCATCACCACCGACGAACTCGAGATAGCACGCCGGGGGTTCGAGGGTGCCCGCCTCATGGGCCTCGAGGATTCCGGCAGCCGCATGATCCGCCTGGGCAACGGCCAGAGCCTCTACGGCCGGGTCGAGTCGCTGGACGAGTTCGTGGCGTCGTTGCGGGCGATCCGACTGGACGAGGTCAACGCAGTGCTGGCCGAGGCGCTGGCGCCGGCGGCCACCGTGGCCGTGGTGGGCCCTGCTGTCTGACGGTCCGTAACCACCCCCGGTCGATCACGCACCGGGCGCTAGCCTCGCCGTCATGAGCAGGTACGGGTCCCGTGGTTCCGGCACCCGGCGCGTAGGCGTCCTAGGGGCGGCCGGGCGTATGGGTCGGACCGTCTGCGAGACGGTTGCCGCTTCTCCCGACCTGGTACTCGCCGCCGTGGCCGATCCGTCGGCGGTGGGCGAGGAGATCGCCGGGTGCGCAGTGCTCGGTGGTGTCGCCGACCTGGTCGAGGTCGGTGTCGACGTGGTCGTCGACTTCACGGTCGCTGACGCCTCCAGGGCAAGCCTTCCGGTGCTGGCGACTGCCGGCGTCCATGCCGTGGTCGGTACCAGCGGCCTCGATGACGACGACCGGGCTTCGCTCGATGCAGCCTTTTCTTCGAGCGCCTGCCTGATCGTTCCCAACTTCGCCATCGGTGCAGTGCTCATGCAGCGCTTCGCCGAACTGGCGGCGCCCTGGTTCGACACCGCCGAGGTCATCGAACTGCACCATGACGGCAAGGTCGATGCTCCGTCCGGTACGGCGCTGGCCACTGCCGACCGGATGGCGTCGGCGTCATCCGACTGGGCAGAAGATCCGACGCAGGACGAGACCGTCGAGGGTGCCAGGGGTGGCGCCGGCCCGGCCGGAATCCGACTCCACGCCGTGCGCATGCGGGGAATGGTCGCCCATCAGGAGGTGCTGCTCGGCACCACCGGCCAGACCCTCACGATCCGCCACGACCTGACCGACCGGGACGGCTTCATGCCCGGCGTCGTGGTGGCGGTACTCGGTGTCGACGGCACGGGGTGCACCGTCGGCCTCGATGCCCTGCTCGGCACCTGAGCCGTCGATGGGCGGGTGGCCGGGGGCCCGGCGACTGCTGCGCCCTGCGTGGTTGTTGTCGCATCTGGCCGTCGGCGCCCTGTTGGTGGCCACCATCAATCTGGGCTTCTGGCAACTTCGTCGCCTCGATGAGCGTCGGGCCTACAACGCCTTCGTGGAGGAGCGTGCCGGGGCACAACCGGCTTCCCTCGGGGATCTGCTGGTGGGGGCCGACCCAGGCGAGCTCGCCTACCGGGCCGTCGAGGTTTCGGGGGTGTTCGACGCCGAGCGCGAGGTGTTCGTGGTGAACCGCACGCAGGCCGGCCTGCCGGGTGTCCATGTCGTCACCCTGCTGGTCGGCGAGTCCGGCGTCGTTGCCGTCGATAGGGGCTTCGTACCGCGTCCCGTGTACGTGGCGGGTGACCCCTCTGTCTGGGCGCCGCCGGATACCGAGGTCGTCATGGTGGGACGGGTCCGCAGTGCGGGCACCAACCGCGGGGGCAACGGCGCCGAGGTCGAGCGTGTCGACGCGACCGACCTCTCAGCCCGGTGGGGGGTGGAGCTTCCATCCGTCTACGTGGAGTCCGGGGCCGGTGTCGGGGCAGGAGCGATCCCGTTCGGCATTCCGGCGCCACCGCTGGACGAGGGTTCGCACCTGGGCTACGCGGTGCAGTGGTTCGTGTTCTTCGTGATCGGCCTGATCGGCTACCCGTTGGTGCTGGTCCGCCTGGCGCGCGAGGATCCGGAAGCCGATGGTGCGGACGGCTGAGCGGCGAACCCCCACTGGTACCGTGCGGGGCGTGTCCGTCAACAGCGATCCCGACCTGCGCGTCGTCCACGGGCTCCGGGTGCAGGGCCTCACCGACACGTCGGGGCTCGCCGCCGTGGTCGGCCTGGACGAGGCCGACGTCGGTGACCGGCTCGTCGTCCTCGCCGAGGCGGGCCATGCGCAGCACCGGGACGGCCGCATGCCGGGGTGGACGCTCACCCGGGAAGGGCGCTGCCACGGCGAGGAACTGGTTGCGGCCGAGTTGGACGCTGCAGGGGAGCGGGAGGCCGTTGCCGACCTGTATCGCCGCTTCCTCGGGGTCAACCGGGACTTCCTTGCACTGTGCACCGACTGGCAGTTGAGTGATGTCGAAGAGCAGGTGCTCAACGACCACGGTGATGCCGCCTACGACGCTGCCGTCATCGCACGCCTCGCTGACGCAGACAGGGTCGTCCAGTCGATCTGTAGGGAATTGGCGGAGCGCCTCGCTCGCTTTGACGGCTACGGTCGGCGCTTCAGCGATGCACTCGGTCGAGTCCAGGCCGGCGAGGTCGAGTGGTTCACCAGGCCGATGATCGATTCTTACCACGAGGTGTGGTTCAAACTGCACGAGGACCTGCTGGCCACACTCGGCATCGAGCGGGCCAGTGAGGGGGAGCAGGCGTGACGAAAGAAGCAAGGTTCGGGCGGGTCCTGACCGCCATGGTCACGCCGTTCGCCGAGGACGGTTCGCTGGACGTCGAAGGTGCTGCCACGTTGGCGCGCTGGCTGGTCGAGCAGGGCAACGACGCCCTGGTGGTCGTCGGAACCACCGGCGAGGCGCCGACCCTCACGCACGACGAGCAGATCGAGGTGGTGGCAGCGGTCGTCGAGGCGGTCGACGTGCCCGTGGTCGCCGGTGCCGGCAGCAACGACACCCGTTCGGCCGTCAGGAACACCGAGCGCTGCGCCGAGGTGGGCGCCGCCGCCATCCTGTCCGTCACGCCGTACTACAACCGGCCCTCCCAGGCGGGGCTGATCGACCACTTCACCGCCGTGGCCGAGGCCTCGGACCTGCCTGTGATCCTCTACGACATCCCGTCCCGAACGGGCCGCAAGATCGAGACGACCACGTTGCTGCGCCTGGCCGACGAGGTCGAGACGATCGTGGCCGTCAAGGACGCCGCCGGCGACGTGGCCGAGACCGCCCGGTTCATCGCTGCCGCCCCCGAGGGCTTCGAGGTCTACAGCGGTGAGGATGCGTTGACCCTGTCGCTGCTGGCCGTGGGTGCCGTCGGCACCATCAGCGTGGCCTCCCACTGGGTCACACCCGAGTTGGTGCGAATGTTCGAGGAGTTCTTCTCGGGCGACCATGCCGCTGCCCAGGCGTCGAACCGGCGGCTGATCCCCTCCTACGACTTCGAGTCGGGCGACCTGCGGCCCAACCCGGTGCCGAGCAAGGCCATGATGAAGGTTCTGGGCCTTCCCGGTGGCGACTGTCGTCTGCCGATGGGTCCGGAGCCCGACTACCTCCAGGACGAGGCCCGCAGGCTGTTGGCCGACCTCGGCCGCGGCTGAACCGGACCGGATCCCGACGTTCGTGGCCGTTCCCGTAACCCTCACGTTCCTGGGCGGCCTGGGGGAGATCGGCCGCAACTGTGCGGCGCTCGAGTGCGAGGGCCGCATCGTCCTGCTCGACTGCGGGCAGTTGTTCCCCGACGACCTACCGGGTGTCGATGCTGTGCTGCCCGACTTCACCTGGCTACTCGAGAGGGCCGACCGGCTCGAGGCCTGCCTCGTGACCCACGCGCACGAGGACCACATCGGCGGCCTGCCCTACCTGCTGCGCCACGTCGAGGTGCCGATCTACGGTTCGCCGTTCACGCTCGGCATGGTGTCGGGCAAGCTCAAGGCTGCCGGCATCCGCCTACCCGAGTTGGTGGCGTTGGGCGACCACGACCGACGGCAGGTGGGCCCGTTCGACTGCGAGTTCCTGCCGGTCACGCATTCGACGCCGAGCGGCCTCATGACGCTCTTCAGTACCCCGCAGGGTCTCATCCTGCATTCCAGCGACTTCAAGCTGGATCCGACGCCCGTCGACGGCCGGGTCACCGACCTGCCCCGCCTGAGGGAGCTTGCCGCCGATCCGGGTATCCGCCTCCTGCTGGCCGACTCGACCAATGCGGACTCGGCGGGTTCGTCGAGCAGCGAGTCGTCGATCGGGCCGGTGTTGCAGAGCGTGTTCGACGACAACGGGGGGCGGCGGCTGATCATCGGTGCCTTCTCCAGCCACGTGCACCGCATCCAGCAGATCGCCGATGCTGCGGCCGCAACGAACCGGACCCTGGCGGTGCTCGGCCCTTCCATGGTCCGCAACGTCACCCTGGCCCGCGAACTCGGCCTGTTGCGGGTGTCCGACAAGATGATCGCCACCGCCGACGACATCGACGAGCTGGACCCCGAACGGACCTGCGTGGTGTGTACCGGTTCCCAGGGCGAGCCGAGGGCGGCCCTGGCGCAGATGGCACAGGGGCGACACCGGCACCTGACGATCGGCGAGGGTGACACCATCGTGTTCTCTTCGCATCCGATCCCCGGCAACGAGGCAGCGATCTCGCGTCTCCACAATGCCCTGGCCCGTCGGGGTGCACGGCTGGTCCACAGCGGCCAACTCGGCATCCACACGACCGGGCACGGCAAGCGCGAGGAACTGCGCGAGTTGCACGAGTCGGCCGACCCCGAGCTGTTCATTCCCGTCCACGGTGAGTACGCCCATCTGGTCGCCCACCACGGGTTGGCCCTTGAGCGGGGGATGGTGCCCGACCGGGTCGTGCGCTGCACCGACGGAGACCAGATCAGGCTGACCGACCACGGCCTGGAGCCGGTCGGGAGGGTGTCCGACGAGTACGTGATGGTCGACGAACGCGGCCAGGTCCTGGGCGAGGCCCTGGTCGAGGAGCGACGCGCCCTGTCCGGCGAGGGGTTCGTCCTCATCCGGGTCGTGGTCGACGGCAGGCGGGGTCGCCTCGCCGAACCTCCGTTCGTCGAGAGCCGCGGCTGGGTGGATGCCGACGAGCGGGAAAAGTGGCATGCGGAGGTGGAGGTTGCCGTCCGGGACGCCGTCGAAGCGGCCCTCGCCGACGGAGAGAGCGATCCCGTCGAGTTGGCCCGTCGTTCCCGTCGGGCCACCGGGAAGCTGGTGTCGTCACGAACCGGTCGCAGACCCTCTCTGGTGCCGGTGGTAGAGGTGCGCTGAGGCCCGACGGGCCCTCGGGCGTCGTCGGAAAGGCTCGCTGACCTGCCGCGACGCGTGTCGGGGCACCCCGATTCGGTCACACCCCGGTGGTACGTTGACGGTGTCATGAACACCAAGTCAGCGCGCCCCAAGGCGGGCGCCAGGACCCGTAAGGGCACGGGGTCCGGGTCGCCACCGAACCGACCCGATAGCGATCCCCTTTCCCGCCGCATGCTGCGTGCGGCGTTCGCCGACCGCGGTAGCGAGTTGCTCGGCCTCTGCCTGGTTCTGGGTGGCCTCCTCGCCGGTCTCTCCATCTACTTCGACAGGGCCGGTGTCGTGGGCCGCCTTGTCGACGACGCAGCCGGCTGGTCGGTCGGCCTCACCAAGCTGGTGCTGCCGGTGGCGATGGTGCTGCTCGGCTTCGCCATGTTCCGCGAGCGCTACGAGTTCGGCGAGATCACCAGGCGCATGCCAGTGGGTGGCATCCTCTGCCTCGCCGGGTTGACCGGCCTGCTCCACCTGGGTCGCGACACGCCCGGTATCGACGATGGTGCCGACGCCCTGGGGGGTGCCGGTGGGCTCATAGGCCTCGGCGTCGGCGGCGGGCTCGATGCCGCCGTGGCCACCTGGGGTGCCGTGCTCATCCTCGTCGGCCTTGTGCTGGTGGGTCTGGCGGTCGTCACCCGCACCACCGCTCGTCAGGCGGCAGCCGGCACCGTCCGGGGCCTCCGACCGGTCGGTCGGGCCATCGCCGATGCCTTCAGGAGCCTGCTGACACCACCCGGCGATCCCGATGCGCCGGTGCTGTACGTGCCCGAACAGACGCCCGTCCCGGAGCCGGTACCCGAACCCGAGCCCGCCGAGCAGCCCGTCGACGAAGCGCCGTCCCCGAAGCGACGCGGGAAGAAGCGACCTGCGGCTACGGATGGCGGCCAGGGCGGAGAGCAGCTCAAGATCGAGCTCGGACCGGCCACCGCCGGTTCCCCCTGGAAGTTGCCGGGCGCCAAGGCGCTGGCGCTTTCCACCACCCACGATGTCGATGCCAGGGCGGTCGAGGCTCGCGGCGAGCGCCTTGTAGAGGCTCTGGCGGCCCACGGCGTCGAGACCCGCCTCGTCGATATGACCGTCGGGCCCACCGTCACCCGCTATGCGCTCCAGGTCGCCGAGGGCGTCAAGGTCGGGCGCATCACCAACCTGGCCAAGGACATCGCCTACGAGTTGGCGGCCGCCGACGTGCGGATACTCGCCCCCATTCCCGGCCAGCGGGCGGTCGGCATCGAGGTGCCGAACGAAGAGCGTGAGACCGTGTCGCTGGGCGACATCCTGGCGGCGCCCGAGGCTGCCAAGGCCACCCATCCGCTCGAGGCCGCCATCGGTCGTGACATCAACGGCCGACCGGTGATGCTCAACCTGGCGACGATGCCCCACATCCTCATCGCCGGCGCCACCGGTGCCGGCAAGTCGTCGTGCATCAATGCCCTCGTCACCTCGATCCTCGTGCGCTCCACCCCGGACCAGGTGCGGATGATCCTGATCGACCCGAAGCGGGTCGAGATGGGTCAGTACGAGGGCGTGCCCCACCTTCTCACTGCGCCGGTCACCGACCCGAAGAAGGCCGCCAACGCCCTCCACTGGGCCGTCAAGGAGATGGAACGCCGCTACGACGTGCTGTCGCAGTGTGGGTTCCGCGACATCACGGGCTACAACGCCGCTTTCGACCGGGGCGACCTCGAGGCCCCGTTGGGCCTCACCGACGATGATGGCGAGCCCACACGGTATGAGCGGATGCGGTTCATCCTCATCGTGGTCGACGAGTTGTCCGACCTCATGATGGTGGCCGCACGCGATGTCGAGGATTCGATATGCCGGATCGCACAGATGGCGCGGGCGGTCGGCATCCATCTGGTGATAGCCACCCAGAGGCCGTCGGTAAACGTGATCACGGGCGTCATCAAGGCCAACATTCCGGCACGGCTGGCATTCGCCGTCTCGAGCCTCGCCGACAGCCGTGTCATCCTCGACCAGCAGGGCGCTGAGCGCCTCGTCGGCAAGGGCGACATGCTCCTGCTCGGCCCCAGTTCCAGCACGCCTAAGCGCATCCAGGGTGCCTGGGTGAGCGAGGACGAGGTCCGTCAGGTCGTGCAGGCCTGGCGTAGGCAGGCCAAGGCCCTTGGTGCCGACGAAGGGCAGGACGGAGAGGTCACAGACGAGGCCCCGGTGGTCGACAGCACCGCAGCCGGCGGCTTCGTGGGGGAGGGCGACGGCTGGTCGACCGCTCCGGCAGCTTCGGCCGGCCTCGAGGACATCACCGCCGAGCATCAGCGGCCGACTGCCGGCTCACCCGACGACGATGAGTTGCTCGAGGAGGCCCGTCGGCTGGTCGTGTCGAGCCAGTTGGGTTCCACGTCGATGTTGCAGCGCAAGCTCCGGATCGGGTTCGCCCGTGCAGGCCGGCTCATGGACCTGCTCGAGGAGGCCGGCGTGGTCGGGCCTTCCACGGGTTCCAAGGCCCGCGAGGTATTCGTCGACGCCGAGGATCTCGAAAATCTTTCTGAGCAGGACCTCTAGGCCTCAGTCCGGTTGCCGGTAGCGTTGGGGCGTGGTTACCAACCTTCTGCTCCTCGTGCTCAGCCTGGCAGGGTTGGCGGTAGCTGCCGACCGGTTCGTTCTGGGTGCGGCGGAGGTGGCCGCCCGGATGAGGGTCTCTACGGTCGTGACGGGTGCCCTGATCATCGGCTTCGGCACCAGCGCCCCCGAACTGGTCGTCTCGTCGTTGGCGACGCTGACCGAGGGGGCCGAGGGCACGTCGTTGGCGATGGGCAACATCATCGGCTCGAATGTCGCCAACCTGACGCTGGTGCTGGCAATCCCGGTGCTGGTCGTCGGAGGGATCGGTCTGCCGGATCGCTTGAAACGTCAGGTGGCCTTCTCCGCAGTCGGGGTCACGATCTTCGCCGTACTGAGCAGATTTGGTGAGCCGTCGACCTGGAAGGGCATCGGCCTGGCGGTGCTCGCCGTGGCAGCCCTCGTCGTCATCGTCGGCTTGCGTGACCACTTCGGAGGCGCGCCGCCGGCGGATACGACGGAGGGTGCGGGGCCCTGGATCCTGACGGTCTTCGGAATGGCAGGGACCGTGGTCTTCGCCTGGCTGGTCGTCCGATCGTCTACTGCGATCGCCGACCACATGGGATGGACCGGCGGCTTCGTGGGCTTCGCCCTGGTTGCGTTGGGTACCTCGTTGCCCGAGTTGTCCACCGTGATGGCCGCTGCCCGGCGGGCCGAGACCGGACTGATCATGGGCAACCTGCTGGGATCGAACCTTTTCAACAGCCTCACTGTCGGTTCAGCGGTGTTCCTGGCCAATGGCTCCAGGTCGTTTGAGCAGTCGGACGGGTTGCTCGGCTGGGGGCTGCTCGCCATGGTTGCGGTCTGCTGGGGGATCATCATCCCGATGGGGACGGGGAGTCGGATCGTGCGACAGGAGGCCGTGGTGCTGCTGGCCGTCTACATCGGGCTTCTCGTCTTTATGGCCACCAACTTCGCCACCGTCTGAACGTCGGGCCGGGCGCCGCCGCGACGAGCCCGTAGCCTGAACCGATCATGGGCGCCGGGACCTACCACCTCGTCACGTTGGGTTGTCCGAAGAACCAGGTTGACTCGGACAAGCTCGAGGGAGTGTTCGCCGCTGACGGGCTGTCGCCGGTGGGGGAGCCGGGCGACGCCGACCTGATCGTGGTCAACACGTGTGCCTTCATCGACGAGGCCCGCCGGGAGTCGGTCGACACCGTCCTTGCCCTGGCGGACGAGCGCCGTGATGGTGCACGGCTGGTCGTGACGGGCTGTATGGCCGAGCGCTACGGGGGTGACCTCGATGCCGTCCTCCCGGAGGTCGACCGGGTGGCCGGGTTCGGCGTGCCGGTCACGCTGGGTCGGAGTCAGGAGGCCGACGGGTCACCGGTTCCGTCGTTCGACCTGTTGAACCTGCCGAGGCCGCCGTCGAGCCGACCGTGGGCGTACGTGAAGGTGGCCGAGGGCTGTGACCGCTCGTGCGGGTTCTGCGCCATTCCGAGCTTCCGGGGTCCGCAGCGCAGCCGGTCGGTCGGGTCGATCCTCGAGGAGGTCGATGCGCTGGGAGCCCGCGAGGTCGTCTTGGTGGCCCAGGACCTGGCGTCGTTCGGTCGGGACCAGGGTGTGGGGGAGCGTTCGATCGTGCCGCTGGTTGCGAAGGTGGCCGAGCGGGTCGACCGGGTGCGGTTGCTCTACCTCTACCCTTCGGACCTGACCGACGGTCTGATCGATGCCGTGTTGGGTACCGGCGTGGCGTACTTCGACCTGTCGCTACAGCATGTGTCCCGGCCGCTGCTGCGCCGGATGAAGCGGTGGGGTGACGGTGACCGCTTCAGGAAGCGCATCGACCGGATCCGCAGCGCCGAGCCGGGGGCGGTGTTCCGCTCGAACTTCATCGTCGGCTATCCGGGTGAGACCGAGGAGGACCACGATGCCCTGCTGGCGTTCGTCGGCGACATCGGGCTCGACTGGTGCGGGTTCTTCGCCTACAGCGGGGAGGCCGGCACCTGGGCCGCCGACCTCGACGGTACGGTGCCGAAGGGTCTGGTAGCCGAGCGCCTGTCCGAGTTGGGCGAGTTGCAGGACGGCATCACCTCCCGTCGGCGCGACGACCTCATCGGCCGCGAGGTCGAAGTGCTTGTCGACGAGCCCGGGGTGGGGCGCACCTGGCGCGAGGCCCCCGAGATAGATGGGGTCGTCGTGGTCCCGACCGACCTTCCTGTGGGAGGATTCAGCACGGTGACCGTGACCGGGGCGTTGGGCCCCGACCTGGAGGCGGCGTGAACCTGACCAAGCACTTCGGAACGGTGGTGAGTCCGGCCAACCTGGTCACGCTGCTGCGCCTGCTGCTGTCGCCGGTCCTGTTCGCCATGGTGCTGGCCGCCGAGGACCGGGGCGGGGCGTCGTGGGGGGCGTTCCTGTTGGGCGCCGTGCTGGCCGCATCCGACCTGGCCGACGGGATGCTCGCACGTCGCCGTGGCACGGTGAGCCGCTGGGGGGCGTTCCTCGACCCGTTCGCCGACAAGGTCGTCGTGATCGGGGTGGCGGTGTGCCTCGTGATGGTCGACCGCTACGGCTGGCTGCCGGTGGCGTTGCTGGCCGTGCGCGAGGTCGGCATCACCCTCTACCGGCTGTGGTTCGTGCGGCAGGGGCTGGCGGTTCCGGCCCGCAGGTCGGCCAAGTGGAAGACCACCGTGCAGGGGGTGGCACTGCTGCTCGCAGTGGTGCCGCCGCTCGAGGACGCCGATCTGGTGGTCGGGGCCTCGCTGTGGCTGGCCGTGGCGTTCACGTTGGTCACCGGTGTCCAGTACCTGATCGACGGCAGCCTCGCCGCCAGCACCACCGGCGCCTGAGTCGCCGGTCTCGGGAACAAGCGTGCGCTGCGAGGTTGTCGCCGTCGGGACGGAGCTGCTGCTGGGGCAGATCGTCGACACCAACTCGTCGTGGATCGGCGGGCAGCTGGCCCTGGCCGGCATCGACTGCCATCGGCACACCGCCGTCGGTGACAACCGCGAGCGGATGCTGGTGGCCTTTCGGGAAGCACTCGAGCGTTCCGACGCGGTGATCGTGACCGGTGGGCTGGGTCCCACCCAGGACGACATCACCCGTGAGGTGGTGGCCGAGGTCATGGGCGTCGGGCTGGAGCGCGACCCGGGGATCGTGGCCGAGATCGAGCGGCGGTTCTCGGGACGGGGCAGGCAGATGCCGGCAAACAACCTGCGCCAGGCCGATGTGCCCGTCGGGGCGACGGCCATACCCGAGATGCCGGGCACCGCTCCGGGCCTCGTGTGCCCGATCGGCGACCCGGTCGGGGGCAGGGTGCTGTACGCCGTGCCGGGTGTTCCGTGGGAGATGCAGGCGATGCTCGAGGGAACGGTGTTGCCCGACCTGCGCCGCCGGGCCGGCAGCGAGGCTGTCATCCGCTCGCGGGTCCTGCGCACGTGGGGTCGTTCGGAGTCGGGGCTGGCCGAGGTGTTGGCCGGCGAGATCGACCGCCTCGACGCCGAGGGCGGCCCCACCCTGGCGTTCCTCGCCAGTGGCATGGAGGGGCTCAAGGTCCGCATAACCGCCAAGGGGGCCGACGAGGACGAGGTGGCGGCGGTGCTCGCTGACGAGGAGGAGCGGGTGCGGGAGATCGTCGGGCCGATCGTGTTCGGGGTCGACGACCAGAACATGGAGTCGGTGGTGCTCGACGAACTGGTGGCCCAGGGCCTCACGCTCGCCACGGCCGAGTCGCTCACCGGCGGGATGATCGGGACCCGCCTCACGGACGTTCCGGGGGCCAGTCGGGCCTTCCGGGGTGCGATCGTCGCCTACGACGGCGACGTGAAGCGAGGCCTGCTGGGCGTTCCCGAGGGACCGGTGGTCAGCGAGGCAGCCGTGGTAGCCATGGCTGAGGGGGCCTGCCGTGTACTCGGCGCCGACGTGTCGGCGGCGGTCACGGGCGTGGCCGGTCCCGACCCGCAGGACGGTGAGAAGCCCGGCACGGTCTGGATGGCCACCAGCGTCGATGGCGTGGTCGAGGCGGCGAAGGTCGAGTTCCCGTTTGACCGCAGCCTGACCCGCCAGTTCACGGTGATCACGGTGCTCGACGCCCTCCGTCGACGTCTGCTGTCCCGCCGGGGGGCGTAGGCCACGGTCCCGTGCGGCTGTTCGTGGCGGTGTGGCCGTCGGACGAGGTGGTCGATGCCCTGGCTGCGTTGCCGCGGCCCGAGGCGCCGGGGCTGCGGTGGACCCGTCCCGACCAGTGGCACGTGACGCTGCGGTTCCTGGGCGAGGCCGAACCGGACGTGGCGGCCGGGGCGCTGGGTGCATTGGCCGCAGAGCCGACCGTGGCGGAACTGGGGCCGGTGACCCGCCTGCTGGGGAACCGCATCATGGTGGCGCCGGTGGCCGGGCTGGACGAACTGGCGGCGGCGGTGGTCGATGCTACGGACGAGGTGGGGGAGCCCCCCGGGGATCGGGCCTTCACGGGGCACCTCACGTTGGCGAGGACGAAGGGTCCGGTCCCGCCCGGAACGGCCGGCACGCCGATCGCCGGGACGTTCCCCGTCGAGCAGGTGTGCCTGGTGCGAAGCCGCACCCTGTCGGAGGGCGCCGCCTACGAGACCCTGGAGCGGTTCAGCCTCGGTTGATCAGGAGTCGCGCGGCTCGAGGGTGAGGCACGCCGAGTTCATGCAGTAGCGCTCGCCGGTCGGCTGGGGGCCGTCGGGGAACACGTGGCCCAGGTGGGCGCCACAGGAGGTGCAGGTGACCTCGGTTCGGACCATGCCGCGGCTCGTGTCCTGCCGGTTGTCGACGAGCCCTTCTGCGAGCGGCTCCCAGAAGCTGGGCCAGCCGGACTTGGAGTCGTACTTGGTGTCGCTGTCGAACAGGGCCTCGCCGCACACCACGCAGCGGTAGGTGCCGGCCTGCTTTTCGTCCCAGTATTCGCCGGTGAAGGCCTGCTCGGTGCCGGCCTCCTGGGTGCAGTGGAACTGCATCGGGGTGAGGCGTTCGCGCAGTTGGTCGTCGGTTTCGGGGTAGGCATCGGGGCTGTCCATGCCGGGACGGTACCGGATAGTCGGAAATGCTTGCATCGAACATCTGTTCGCACTTACACTGGTGTCATTCGGGTCACCGGAGGGATGAGCCGAACCGGCTGTCACACCCCCTTCGTAGGGTCATCCCCAATCGATCAGACAGATCCAGCACGCCAACAGAACCGGGAAGATCCCGGCGAAGGAACGGAGCACACGATGAGCAAGGTCCGCAAGAACACCGGGGCCGCACCCGTCACCAACGTCGACGGCGAGGGACGGGGCAAGGCCCTCGACCTGGCGCTGACCCAGATCCAGAAGCAGTTCGGCACCGGCGCCGTCATGAAGATGGGCGACAAGGGCTCGATGGCCATCGACATCGTCCCAACCGGGGCACTGGCGCTCGACCTGGCGCTCGGCATCGGCGGCCTGCCCCGCGGCCGCGTGGTCGAGATCTTCGGGCCCGAGGGGTCGGGCAAGACCACGCTCGCCACCCATGTCGTGGCCGAGGCCCAGCGCAACGGCGGCATCTGTGCCTACATCGACGCCGAGCACGCCATGGACCCCGTCTACGCCAGGGCCATCGGCGTCGACGTCGACGAGCTCCTGATCTCCCAGCCCGATACCGGCGAGCAGGCGCTCGAGATCACCGACATGCTCATCCGCTCCGGGGCCCTCGACGTGGTCGTCATCGACTCGGTGGCGGCACTCACCCCCCGGGCCGAGATCGAAGGTGAGATGGGCGACTCCCACGTGGGCCTCCAGGCACGCCTCATGTCGCAGGCCCTGCGCAAGCTCACCTCCAACCTCAACAAGTCCCAGACCATCTGTGTCTTCATCAACCAACTGCGCGAGAAGATCGGTGTCATGTTCGGTTCGCCCGAGACCACGCCCGGTGGTCGGGCGCTCAAGTTCTACTCCTCGGTCCGGCTCGATATCCGGCGCATCGAGGCCATCAAGGACGGAGTCGAGGTGGTCGGTAACCGCACCCGGGTCAAGGTCGTCAAGAACAAGTGCGCCCCGCCGTTCCGGCAGGCCGAGTTCGACATCATGTACGGCAGGGGCATCAGCCGAGAGGGCTCGGTCCTCGACCTGGGCGTCGACCTGGGCGTCGTCGACAAGTCGGGCGCCTGGTACACCTACGGTGGCGAGCAGCTCGGCCAGGGCCGTGAGAACTCCAAGAAGTTCCTCGCCGAGAGCCCCGAACTGATGGTCGAGATAAGCGATCGGATCTGGCGCGAGGTGGCCCCCGTCGAGCCCGAGGAGGCTCCGGTCGTCGACGAGGCCACCGGCGAGATCGTCGACGGTGCCTCCGACAACGGTGCCTCCGACAACGGTGCCTCCGACAACGGTGCCTCCGACGACGGCGCCTTCAGCGAGGCCGACGACCTGCCCATCAGCCTCGACGGCTGAAGCCACTGGTCGCAAGGCCGCCCGCCCCCCGACGGGTGGCCAAGGCGCGACAGGGCCCCCTGACCGGGCCGTAGCCTGTTCGGCGTGGATGCCACGCCAACGGACACGCCCGAATCCGTGGACGCCGCCCGCACCTACGCGGTGCGTACCTACGGGTGTCAGATGAACGTGCACGACAGCGAGCACATCGCCGGCCTCCTCGAGGCCGACGGGATGGTCGAAGCCGCCCTGGAGGCCGACGCCGACGTCATAGTGCTCAATACGTGTTGCATCCGGGAGAACGCCGACAACAGGCTCTATGGCGCCCTGGGCAACCTCAAGGCCCTCAAGGAAGAACGTCCGGGCCTGCAGGTTGCCGTGGCCGGCTGCCTGGCCCAGAAGGACCGTGAGCTCATCCAGCAACGGGCCGGCCACGTCGATGTCGTGTTCGGCACCCACAACGTGCACCGTGCCACCGAGCTGCTGGCCCACGCCCGCCGGCACGGACCCGTCACGGAGATCCTCGAAGAGGCCGTGCACAACGACGCCGACGCCTTCCCGTCGGCATTGCCGACCAGGCGGGACGCCGACCACAGCGCCTGGGTCACCATCCAGGTCGGCTGCGACAACTCGTGTGCCTTCTGCATCGTCCCGGCGGTGCGGGGCCGCGAGATCAGTCGGCCCTTCGGCGAGTTGCTGGCGGAGGTCGAGGACCTGGCATCCGACGGGGTCACGGAAATCACGCTGTTGGGCCAGAACGTCAACTCGTATGGCCGTGACCTCACCTCGAGGCTGCGGTCGATCCCGACCGGTGCAACCGACTCCTACGAGGCGGGAGAGCGATGGGTTCAGGAGGGTCGCCGACGTCCCCGTCCACTGTTCGCCGACCTGTTGTGCGAGGTGGGTGCCGTCGATTGCATCCAGCGGGTCCGCTACACCAGCCCGCACCCAAAGGACCTGCGCCCGGAGACCATCGCCGCCATGTCAGGGACCCCGTCGGTGTGCGAGCACCTGCACCTGCCGTTGCAGTCGGGCAGCGACCGGGTGTTGGCCGCCATGCACCGCGGCTACACCGCCGAGCGTTACCTCGAACGGCTTTCGGCCGCCCGGGCCGGCATCGACGACCTGGCCGTCTCGACCGACGTCATCGTCGGATTCCCGGGCGAGACCGAGGGCGACTTCGAGGCGACGCTGGAAGTGGTTGCCGAAGCCGGGTACGACTCGGCGTTCGCATTCGTGTTCTCGCCCAGGCCCGGTACCGAGGCAGCCGAACGGACGCACGAGTTCGTGGACCACGCCGTTTGCGTCGAACGGTTCGAGCGACTCCACCGGGTCCTGCGCCGTTCGTCGGCACGTCGCCACGAGGCACGGATCGGACGAACCGAGGAGATCCTGGTCGAGGGCCCTTCCAAGCGCGAACCCGACAAGGTCACCGGCCGCACCCGCCAGAACAAGCTGGTGCACCTGCCTTGTTCCGACGGCCTGCGCACTGGCGCCTACGCCGAGGTGCGGATCACGGGTGCCGGCAGCCACTACCTGTACGGCGAACTGCTCGAGATCACGGCGGCACCGCGACATCGCCGCCGGATACCGGTCGCCTCGGCCTGAAGTCGGACCGACAGCGGTGCCAGACCACACCAACGGCCACCTGGTCCTGATCGGGGCCACCGCATCGGGCAAGTCGGCGCTGGCACTCGAGGTCTCCCGCCGTCGGCCGGGAGTGGAGTTGGTGTCGATGGACTCCATGGCCGTCTACCGGGGCATGGACATCGGTACGGCCACGCCGGGTACGGAGTTGCGCGCCGAGGTTCCACACCACCTCCTGGACCTGGCGGACCCCTCCGAAGAGTTCACGGTGTCGATGTTCCAGGCGGCGGCGCTGGCCGCCCTCGGAGAGATCGCCGGTCGGGGCAGTCGGGCGATCCTCGTGGGTGGTACCGGGCTCCACGTCCGGTCCGTGGTCGACGACCTCGAGATCCCGGGCCGCTACGAGGAGGTGCGGTCCGAGTTGGAGGCGGATCCCGACACGCTGGACCTGCACCGACGACTCATGGATTCGGATCCGGTGGCGGCGGGCCGCATGGAGCCGACGAACCGCAGGCGGGTGCTCCGGGCACTCGAGGTCACGCTCGGAGCCGGGCGGCCGTTCTCGTCGTTCGGGCCGGGACTCGAGACGTACCCGGAGACACCGTTCACGCAGGTCGGGCTCCGGGTACCGCGTCCGCTGCTGGACCAGCGCATCGCCGAGCGGTTCAACCGGATGATGGACGAGGGGTTCCTCGACGAGGTTGCCGGCCTGCTGGCCGGACCCGACGGCTTCTCGCATACCGCCGCCCAGGCCCTCGGCTACAGGGAACTGGCGGCGCACCTGCGTGGCGAGGTCACGCTCGACGAGGCCGTGGAGGAGGCGGTGGCCGCCACACGGCGTTTCGCCCGCCGCCAGGAGAGGTGGTTCCGGCGGGATCCCCGTATCACCTGGGTCGACGTCGACGACGACCCGACGGCGGTGCTCGACGACCTGCTTGCGGCCTTCGACGGGTGCACAGCATGAGCGGGGCGGAACCGGGCGCGCTGGCAGGTCGCCGGTGGGCGAGAATGGCACCGTGAACCTGACCCACCACCACGGCCTCTGCAACGACTTCCTCGTGGCACTCGTCCACGAGGTGCCGTCCGATGCCTCCGACCTGGCGCGGAGCCTGTGTGACCGCAACGGCGGCATAGGCGCAGACGGCCTCGTCTTCGGCACGCCGTGGGCCGGCTCCGCGGCGGGCCTCACCTTCACGCTGGTCAACAGCGACGGCAGTCCTGCCGAGGTGAGCGGCAACGGTCTGCTCTGCTTCGGGCAGGCCGTCGCACGGGCGACCGGTGCCACGGACCTCGACCTGATCGTCGACACGCCGGCCGGCCGGCGCCGGGTCGTCGTCGTCGGCGGCCCGGACGACACCGAGGTCACGGCAACCGTCGACATGGGTGCAGCCGGCAACGGACCCGACGCCCACGGTCTGGCCGTTGATCTCGGTGGCCCGACACCGGGACGCCATGACACAGTCGACATGGGGAACCCGCACCTGGTCATAGAGGTCGATGACGTCGATGCCGTGGACCTGGGAGTCGTGGGTCCGACCATCGAGGCATTCTTCGAACCCGAGGGGTGCAATGTCCACCTGGTGCAGGTGCTGGACCAGGCCACGATCCGACTCCGGCCGTGGGAGCGGGGCGCCGGCCTCACCAGGGCCTGTGGCAGCGGTGCCTGTGCGGCCACCCACCTGGTGCATTCGTGGGGGCTCGTCGACGAGCGGGTCGAGGTCCGAATGGCGGGCGGCAGCGCCATCGTCGAACTGGGCGGCACGATCCGGCTGACCGGACCGTCGGTCCACATCGGCGACCACGAGGTCGGTCATGGGTGACGATCTTCCTGAGGAGCCCATCGGAGTCGATGCAGAACCTGCCGACGGGGCGTCACACCGGGGCGCCTTCGGTGAGTTCGGAGGCGCAAGCCGCGGCCTCATCGACCGTGCGTTCCGTGAACGCATCGTGCTGGCAGGCGTGGCATTGGGCCGAGAAGACCCCGACGAGGTCGACGCCTCGATGGACGAGTTGGCCCGACTGGTCGACACGGCCGGAGCCGACCCGGTGGCCCGGATGCTCCAGCACCGCGACGCCCCTGACATCGCCACGTACGTCGGCAGCGGCAAGGCGGTCGAGATACGCGACCTCTCCCAACAGCACGACGCAGACACCGTCGTTTTCGACAACGAGCTCACCCCGGCCCAGCAGGGCAACCTCGAGACGATCCTGAAGAGGTCGGCGCTGGACCGCACCGCGGTGATCCTCGACATCTTCGCCCAGAACGCCAGCAGCCTGGCGGGCCGCACCCAGGTCGAGCTGGCACAGCTCCGTTACCGCCTGCCCCGCCTGCGTCGCTCGGGCCGCACGTTCAGCCAGCAGGCCGGTGGCATCGGAACCCGGGGCCCGGGCGAGACCCAGTTGGAGGTCGATCGGCGCCGGATCATGCGACGGATCCGCAAGCTCGAAAAGGACCTCGTGGGCGTCCGGCAGAACCGGGCCACCCAGTCGAAGAGGCGCCGCCGCACCAGCAACCGGTCGGTGGCAATCGTGGGCTACACCAACGCCGGCAAGTCGACGCTCCTGAACCGAATGACCGATGCCGGCGTGCTCGTCGAGGACCGGCTCTTCGCCACGCTCGACGCCACGACCCGGCGCCTCGAGCTTCCCGGTGGCGAGGCGGTCTTCTTGACCGACACGGTCGGCTTCGTCCGAAAGCTGCCCCATCAGCTGGTCGAGGCATTCCGTACGACGCTCGACGTCGTGGTCGACGCCGACCTGCTGGTCCATGTCGTGGATTCCTCCGCCCTCGACCCGTTCGG
>MPMF02036131.1_pt1 | contig 46026 bp, 51 predicted proteins | sample 1617271 | NCBI WGS metagenome assembly MPMF02 (sample SAMN05944812, study PRJNA350692) | marine metagenome | biome: marine; feature: ODZ; material: water; isolation source: 120 m water sample prefiltered with 30 um filter, filtered on to 0.2 um... | place: Pacific Ocean | collected 2012-04-09... | reverse complement strand
ACGCCCGGCCACGTCGACTTCACCATTGAGGTCGAGCGCTCATTGCGCGTCCTTGACGGGGCCATAGCCGTCTTCGACAGCGTGGCCGGCGTCGAGCCCCAGTCCGAGACGGTCTGGCGCCAGGCCAACCGCTATCAGGTTCCCCGGATCTGCTTCGTCAACAAAATGGACCGGGTAGGCGCTAACTACGAGCGCACTATGTCGATGATGGTTGACCGCCTCGGCGCCAACCCCGTTGCCATCCAGTTCCCGATGGGCGTCGAAGCCGACTACGACGGATGCCTTGATCTGGTCGAAATGTGCTGGTGGCGCTTCGGCGGCGAGAAGGGCGACGAGCCTGAACGACGAGAGATTCCAGCAGAGGCTCAGGCCGATGCCGATGAATGGCGGGAAAAGCTCATCGAGGGAATCAGTAACGTCGACAACCAGATAGCCATCAGCTACCTGGAGGGCCACGCGATAGGGACCCACGAACTGAAGGCGGCGCTACGGCGCGCGACCCTCTCTGGGGCGGCAACACCAGTTCTCTGCGGGTCGGCTCTCAAGAACAAGGGCGTTCAGCTGATGCTCGATGGTGTGGTCGACTACCTCCCGAGCCCGATCGATATCCCGCCGATCAAAGGCTCAGACGTCAAGACCGGGGATGAGGTCGAGAGGCCGCCAGTCGATGATGGCCCACTTTCCGCGCTGGCGTTTAAGATCGTCACGGATCCATACGTGGGGAGGCTCGCCTACTTCCGCGTTTACAGCGGCGAGTTCAAGGCAGGAACTACGATCCTCAACTCAACCAAGGGGAGCCGCGAGCGGATCGGCCGCGTTCTCCTGATGCATGCCAACCAGCGCGAGGATGTGGAGGCCGTCTACTCCGGCGGAATCGCTGCGGCGGTTGGACTCAAGAACACCTTTACGGGCGACACACTGTGTTCGGTCGATTCTTCGGTGATCCTGGAAAACATCGCTTTCCCCGAGCCTGTCATCAGTGTGGCTCTCGAGCCCAAGAGTAAAGAGGACCAGGAGCGGATGGCGATTTCACTCGGGAAGATGGCTGAAGAGGACCCCACGTTCCGCTGGACGTTCGACGAGGAGAGCGCGCAGACGCTCATCTCCGGCATGGGCGAGCTGCACCTCGAGGTGATCGTCGATCGCATGCTCCGAGAGCACAACGTTTTCGCCAATGTGGGCCGCCCTCAGGTCGCCTACCGCGAGGCCATCACCCGTGTGGCCAGGGCCGAGGGCCGTTTTGTTCGTCAATCCGGTGGGCGTGGCCAGTACGGGGTAGTGGAAGTCGAGCTCGAACCTCGACCGCGTGGCAGCGGTTTCCAGTTCGAGAACAAGATTGCCGGCGGGTCCGTCGCCAAAGAGTACATTCCGGCGGTGCAGCAGGGAGCTCGAGAGGCTCTCGAGAGCGGGCTGGTCGCGGGCTATCCGGTACTCGATGTGAAGGTCACCTTGCTTGATGGATCGATGCACTCAGTCGATTCATCCGAGATGGCTTTTCGCAACGCGGGGTCCATAGGCGTGAGGGAAGCCAGCCGTCGCGCTGGCCCCGTAATCCTCGAGCCGATCATGAAGGTCGAGATCCGCGTGCCTGACGAGTATTTCGGGGCCATCGTCGGCGACGTGAACTCCCGTCGCGGCATCGTTATGGGGGCTGAACCGGAGGGCACAGTCCAGGTCGTGAACGCCCTTGTTCCGCTGGCGGAGGTTTTCGGCTACTCCACGGATCTACGATCGCTCTCGCAGGGCCGTGCTAGTTACAGCATCGAGTTCGACCATTACCAGGAAGTACCCAAGAGCGTGGCCGACTCGCTAACGAAGCAAGCGGTCACCGCGTAAACGGCAACAACGCAAATCAGGAGCACAGAGGGCAGAGATGGCGAAGGAGAAATTCGAGCGGACGAAGCCGCACGTAAACGTTGGGACAATCGGACACGTCGATCACGGTAAGACGACGCTGACGGCGGCGATCACCAAAGTGCTGGCGATGGGAGGCGCGGCCGACTACCGGGCGTTCGATTCCATCGACAACGCCCCTGAGGAGCGTGCGCGCGGGATCACTATTGCGATTGCGCATGTCGAGTACGAGACGGAGGCGCGGCACTACGCTCACGTGGACTGTCCGGGCCATGCGGACTACATCAAGAACATGATCACCGGGGCGGCTCAGATGGATGGAGCAATCCTGGTGGTGGCGGCTCCTGATGGTCCGATGCCGCAGACGCGGGAGCATATTCTCCTCGCCCGCCAGGTGGAAGTACCGGCGATCGTGGTCTACCTGAACAAGGTGGACATGATGGATGACGAGGAACTCCTTGAGCTGGTAGAGCTGGAGCTTCGCGAGCTGCTCTCCTCATACGAGTTCCCCGGGGACGACCTGCCAATTGTTCGGGGCAGTGCGCTGCAGGCGCTGGAGTGCGCTGCCGAGGACCCGGGCGCATCTGAGTACAGTTCCATCAGGGAGCTGATGGACGCGGTGGACACCTACATTCCGACGCCCCAGCGGGCGCTCGACCAGCCGTTCTTGATGCCGGTCGAGGATGTCTTCGGAATCAAGGGTAGGGGCACGGTGGTAACCGGTCGTGTTGAGCGCGGCGTGGTGCACACCGGGGACGAGATCGAGATCGTCGGCATTCGCGAAACCCAGAAGACAACGGTCACCGGTGTCGAGATGTTCAAGAAGACACTGGACGAAGGGCAGGCCGGCGACAACGTCGGCTGCCTGCTCCGTGGCATGGAGCGCGAAGACGTCGAGCGTGGCCAGGTGCTGGCGGTACCGAGTTCGATCAATCCACACACCGACTTCGAGGCCCAGGTCTACGTGCTCTCAAAGGACGAGGGTGGCCGCCACACGCCGTTCTTCAACGGTTACCGGCCTCAGTTCTACGTTCGCACGACGGACGTGACGGGCTCGATCAAGCTGCCGGATGGCGCCGAGATGGTGATGCCCGGTGACAACATCACAATGACCGTCGAACTCATCCAGCCCGTTGCTGTCGAGGAGGGCCTCCGCTTCGCTATCCGCGAGGGCGGCCGCACCGTCGGCGCTGGAGTCGTCACCAAGATCATCAAGTAACCAACCCAAACCCTGCCGTGGTGCCTTCAGGGCACGTTCGGCTAGCGAGAGGACTCCGATGGCCAAGAGCAAAGGTGACCGGATTATCATTCACCTGGCCTGCACCGAATGCCGGGAACGCAACTACACGACTGAGAAGAATCGCCGGAACGACGCCGACAGGCTGGAATTAAGGAAGTTCTGCTCACGATGCAGGGCCCGCCAACTTCACCGGGAGACACGCTGACTCATGGCACGTGCAGCGAGACGCCGAACCAGAGTTTCGGCCCGTTCGCGTTCGGGTGGCGGCGGCGAGCGCCGCATTGTCGAGGCCGAGCCGACTGGGGAAACCTCCCAGACTGTCTCGCAGTCCTCGCTTGGCGCGGGCCTTGCGCCTGCAGACAGCCGGCGAAATCCGTTCGGATTCCTACGCCGCCTCCAACCTCGGTTCGTCGCGGACGTCATCAGCGAGCTGCGAAAAGTCACCTGGCCGACGTTATCGGAAACTCGCTACCTGACGTTCGTCGTCGCTGTCGTGTCACTGGCGATTGGTCTGCTCCTCGGTGCTTTTGACCTTCTTTTTGGCCGCATCATCGAGCGTCTGTTTTTCTAATCCTGTGACCACACCCGCCATAACGCCTTCAATTCGCGTCCACGTACGACGCCACCTTGGTGCTAAAACATGAGTAACGAACTCGAGACCACCCCGGAAACCCCCGAGAAGCCGAAGCCGAAGCCGAAGCCGAAGCCGAAGCCGAAGCCCCGCCAACGACGGTCCCGCGACGAAGATTTTGCCGCGGACATTCAGCTGACTGACGACGAAATCAGCGCGGCTGGTCGTCGATGGTATTTCGTTCACACCTACAGCGGGCATGAAAACAAGGTGCGTCACGCTATCAAAAGCACCGTGGACCGGATGGACGCGAAGGACCGGATCTTCCACGTTGTGGTGCCGACCGAAGACGAGATTGAGATTCGGCACGGGCAGCGCCGGACCGTGAAGCGAAAACTCTACCCAGGTTACGTGCTCTTGCAGACGATCGAACTGAAGCCAGGCGACAAGGACTCCGATGAGGCCTGGCACATGATCCGCAACACGACAGGTGTCACAGGCTTCGTCAGTGCCGATGAAGGCGGCGCAGAGCGACGACCCGTGCCGCTGAGCGTAGAGGAAGTGAATCACATCCTCCGCGCCATGCGCATGGAGCAGCCAAGAGTACGCGTGGCCTTCGAGCAGGGCCAGCACATACGCATCGTCGACGGCCCGTTCGCAGAGTTCATCGGCACTGTTGACGAAATTAACATGGACAAAGGGAAAGTCCGGGTTCTTGTCGACATGTTCGGCCGCGATACTCCGATTGAGCTCGACTTCCTCCAGGTCGAACGACTCTAGCACCCAGCCCTGGCCCCACTTCCTCGATTGCCGGCTGCGACCCGCCTCACGGTCACCCTCTGGTTCTCGATGTCTCGGTCGAGAGTAGTATTCGGTCACGGGCAGCTGCCCCGGAGGATGGCATGGAAGGTCCTCTCGACGGAATCAAGATCATCGACTTCACGCGGTACCAGCAAGGGCCCTTTGCGACCGTCATGCTTTCTGACCTTGGGGCGGACGTCATCAAGATCGAAGAGCGACGCAACGGTGACCTGGGTCGCACCATCGGTATGCACCGCGATGGCTGGTGTACCTACTTCGAGGCGCACAATCGCAATAAGCGTTCTATCACAATCGACGTTCGCACTGACAGTGGAAAAGAGATAGTCCGCAGGCTCGTCGCAGGCGCCGACGTCGTAACGGACAACTTCCGGCCCGGTGTGATGAAGCGCCTCGGCCTGGACTGGGAATCGCTATCCAAAGTTAACCCCCGGATCATCACCGCGAGCGCTTCAGGCTTCGGCCCGAAGGGGCCGTCTGCGAGGCGCCCTTCGTTCGATGTCGTTGGGCAGGCTTGGGCCGGGATAATGACTCTCCAAGGCGGTGGGCCCGGCACCGTTCCCCAGTCGCTGGGCGCAGGAGCCGCAGACCAGATTGGAGCGATGATCTTCGCCGTTGGTATCTGCTCGGCCCTGGTCGCTCGCGAACTCCAGGGGATAGGACAACACGTCGACGTATCGCTACTTGGTTCGCAACTGGCGTTGCAGGGGCTTCCGCTGCTCGCATATCTGAAGAACGATCAGCAGGCGGCCAGTCCCCAACGACTCGACCCGCTTTTCACATACTTCCCGTGCGGCGACGACCTTTATATCTCGATCGGGGTTCTCGATCCGAGATGGTGGCCACCTCTCTGCCAGATCATCGGTCGTGAGGACCTCCTCGAAGACGAGCGCTTTGAGACCGCTTCCGGCCGCCACAGGAACAGGGAGCCGCTGCTCTCGGCACTGGACACAGCATTCAGAGAGAGGACCAGGGCGGAGTGGCTGACTCTCCTTGATTCAGCGGACATTCCCTGCGGCCCTGTTAACGACTACGAGGCTGTGGCGAATGACCCGCAGGTGCTGGAAAACGAGTACATCACATCGCTCGAGCATCCCAAGTTCGGAGATGTCCGAGTTGTCGGCTCACCAATCAAGATGTCTAACTCCGATACGGGGCCCAGGCATAGCGCCCCTGAGCTCGGCCAGCACACCGATGAGATCCTGGTCGAACTCGGCTACTCTCAGACGGACATCGCCGCCTTCAGGCAGGCCGAGGCAATCTAGCCGAGACACACAGGATTGAAGAGCCGACGCCCACTCAGGCGGTACGGTCTCCCGCTGTTGCTCTGCCCTCCTCGACGTCCCCTAGGAAGCGGGACAGCTCCTTTAGAAACCGATCAGGGTCAGCGAATGGAACGCCGTGCCCGAGGTCAGCGAAGGTGACCGCGCGAGCATCAGGAAGCTCATCACGCATGGCCCGGAACCCACTTCGGACAGGGTCCTGATCACCGGTGCAAAGGAGCACCGGCATTGTCAGCCGTTCACGGAGGAGCGGAATTAGGTCGGGGCGCGTTCGCCGCGTGTAGGCGATACCGAGATAGCCGTCGGTCGACATTGCGGCCGTTCGCCGGGCGATCTCGGCGGCGAGGGCCGGGTCGGAAACCGCCGGGACGTGACCCCTCCGGACCAGAGCCAGCGTTGCGCCCTGGCGCACAACCTCCTCCAGTTCGGCTAAACGCTCCTCGCGTTCACCGAACTCGGACGAATAGCGGTCCGACACCGCCGCCGGTAAAGCATCCGTGATGCAGAGGGCGGCCACACGCTCAGGACAGTTGACAGCAAACTGGAGGGCGATCATACCTCCGAAACTGCACCCGACTATGGCAGCGAGCTCGATCTCCAGATGGTCCATCAGAGCCCCAAGGTCTTCCACGTAGACGTTCATCCCGTACGCGTCGACGCCTTCAGGCGCAGAGCTTCGCCCGCGACCGCGGAGATCCGGAGCGATGGAACGGTACGTATCACCGAGCCCCCACATCACGGGGTACCAAAGGCGATGCTCACCCCTGAAGCCGTGAAGGAAAAGGATCGGTGGTGCGTCTGGGTTACCTGCAACTCCGAAATAGAGACGAATCCCGTCGCGCTCGAACTGGAGCATTACGGCAGTGTATCCCCGCGGACCCTATACTCGAAATGTGGCAGCGGAGACGTCCCTCCTCGTATTTTCAGATTTCGTCTGACCGTGGTGTTACATCGGCCTCGTCGAGGTCGGCCGCCTGAGCAAGGAGTTCGACATCGACGTCCGCTATGCCCCTTACCTGCTCGACCCGAACACGCCTCCGGAAGGCAAGGCCCGCAGGGCGATGACCCACCCCGCCGACGGCCCAACCGAAATGGAAAAGAGAGCCGAATCCCTAGGAATCAAGTTCACGCGTGGTCGCACCTGGACATCGAACTCGCTTCTTGCCCTGGAGACGGCCGCATTTGCCGCCGAACACCCACTTCGCGACGAATTCCATTCTGCCTTGTTCAAGTGTTACTTCACGGACCTTGGCGACATCGGCCAAGTAGACACTCTCGTCGAGATTGCCGACGGCATCGGGATGGATGGAGCCGCACTCCGCTCGGCGCTCGACGATCACACGTACCGAGACGAGGTTGAGCAGGGCCTGGGCCTCGCCCGCGAAATCGGCATCAGCAGCGTGCCAACCTTTGTAATTGATGATCAATACGCCGTCTTGGGGGCACAGGACCTTCTGGTCTTTACGGACCTATTCAAACGACTCGAGAAAACACCCCTGAAGGGGGTGCAGGCGGAGTAGTCGAGCGCTAGCCGCCTGCTTGGCGGGAAACCGCTTCCGCGGCAGCCCGGGCCGCTTCCTGATCGCCCAGGTAGAAAGAATGGACAGAGTGCAGGTCGTCGTTCAGCTCAAACACAAGGGGAATCCCCGTGGGGATGTTTAGCTCCGGAATATCCTCGTCTGATATGCCATCGAGGAACTTGACCAGCGCCCGCAGGCTGTTTCCGTGGGCGCCCACGAGCACACGCTGCCCAGCTCGAAGGTCGGGAACTATGGAATTCTGCCAGTAAGGGAGCACCCTCGCAACGACATCTTTGAGACATTCGGTGGCCGGCAGTAGTTCCGGCTCTAGCGTCGCGTATCTCCGGTCCTGGATTGGATGGCGCTCATCATCCGGGTCAAGCGGCGGCGGCGGACTGTTGTACCCACGCCGCCAGGCAAACACCTGCTCGGTTCCGTAATTCGCCGCCGTCTCTTTCTTGTTAAGGCCTTGGAGCGCCCCGTAATGCCGTTCGTTCAGCCGCCAAGAGCGCTTCACTGGCAACCAATGCAAGTCCATCTCGTCCAGAACAATTTGGACGGTCTGTATAGCACGCCGCAGCAGTGAAGTGTAAACCACGTCGAAAGAGTACCCATCGTCCAGAAGCAGGCGCCCTGCCTCCAGCGCCTCGCGAACTCCGTCGTCGGTCAGGGGCACATCGTGCCAGCCGGTGAACCGGTTCTCCCTATTCCAGGTGCTTTCTCCATGTCTCAAGAGTATCAGCGAGTACATCATCGCCTCACACCTCGGAAGCTGGCGGTTTCGCCGGGCGTTGCCACTCGACCCAAACCAACGCAACAAGCGACGCTAGCACCGCTAGCGCAATCAGAATGCCGCTGACGATTGCAACACCGTCTCGAAGCCCTCCGTCGCCGTCATCGGCATCAATCCAGACGCCCCAGGCAGTGAGGAAGGCTACTCCCCCGAGGAGTACAAGAGCCGGCGACAACGCGTTCCAGTCGCGCCTGAACGCCACGTGCGCGACCGCAATACCTGCAACTGCGTAAAGAGGCGTGCTCAGCGCTACGACCCACTCCCGGTGGTTGCCCCAGCCGGCGCGAACCTGGAATACCACCGCTTCGAGCGCAATGGCCAGGGCGATTCCCACCAAGAGAGGGAGGAATCGCTGAACCAGCTGGGAGCGAGGTGTGCAGGACAAGCCGGGCCGCTCGCTCTTGTCGTGAAGAAACTTTCCGGATTTCGTCGACTCGACGGGACGGGGCGAGGCGAAGTTTGCCATAATTTTCCCCAGCTGCTCTTGATCAAAGCTGAGTATGGCCTTCCGGCGGCCAAAGCGCGACGGCCGGCTGTCGCGCTTCGCAGTTGTTGACTACGCTGGCTGCATGGAAACGGCAGGTACCGACAGCACCGGTGTGAGAACCCTCAGAATCAGGGACAGTTTCAAGCACGAGCAACTCCACAACACTGCCAAGGCATTGCTGGACGATCTTGCTGCCCGCTGCCTGCTAATCGCCGCCGAGCCTGGAGCCTCAACAAGGGAGTCCCAAGGGGGATCAATCTGGATGATCACCTTCGCCCTTCCAATCGTGGTCGCGACCTCGCTTGCCGCTGACGAAGGCACCTCGGAAGTCGCCCTGGCGGCAGACATCCGCGTCTGCAGTCCCGATGCTTCGTTCGTGATTCCGGAGAAACCGGGGCCCGTTCTGCAAAGTCGACTGGAAACATTGATTGGGCATGACCCGAAGCTCCCCGGGCGTCGGCTGGAAGCCTCAGAACTGCTGGACCGGGGATTGGTTTCGGCCGTTGCGGAGTACCCCCGGGCGGAGGCCGAGCGCATCGCGTCAGCGATAGCAGCGCGGGGTCCCATCGCCACGCAGCTCGGTAAAGAAGCGCTGTGGAGAGGCCTTGAATTACCCCTGGAACAGGGCTTGAGGATCGAGACCGATTTGACCTTGGTTCTCCAGACCACCAAAGATCGTGCAGAAGGCGTGGCTGCTTTTCTCGAAAAGCGCCCACCGCAATTCACCGGAGACTAAGGAATGATAATTCTTCTCGAAGAGCCCGAATCCTGGTCGCTAATGATGCTTGTCTCAGCCCTCGCCATCGATAACGCGGAAATATCGGAGGAAGGTCAGGAGGCCATCCGTCGTTGGCGAAGCGAACTACAGGAGACAAGTGAAGAGATGGCTGAGCTCACCGAAGCCATAAACAAGGCCATCAACTCTCATCTCGATGCGAAGTTCCTTCGCCGCGTGAAGTCCCGCGGACGCTACGAAACGACGAGGACCTAGCCATGGACATCGAATTTGAAGATGACGAGCTCATTGGAGCGCTGGCGGCAATAGTCAACCGGATGGCGGACGAGGCGGAACTTTCGGACAAGGACCGTGCGATGCTGAAGCGCTGGCGGGCATCAAAGCTGAAGCTGGGAACGGACGATTTCAACGAATTCGTGACGAAGGCCAATGAAGACTTCGCACGTACAATGCAGAGGCGCGAGCGAAGCCAAATTCGAAGGCCGGACTGGGTAGGCCTCTAGGGCACCCGGTTAGACCGCCAGGCGTTCACTGAGTGCAGGGAAATCCTCGAGGAGGACTTTTCCGCGCTCGGCAAGACCAGCGATGGTGCTTCGATCTCTTCCTCCGACCACGGCTCCAATCTGGGAGAGGCTACGGCCGCGCCGCTTAAGGGCCGCCACGGCGATTGCCCTGGCGTCTCGCACGCCGCCGCCTCGCGAACGGCCGGCAAGTTCATCGAGAGTGACCCCAAACTGCTCAGCCACCGCGTCGAGAAGCTCGCGGTCTGTAAGTCTCGGCTGACCTCCGGGGGCGGCCGCGACAAGAATAATTTCGGCGTCCAGCCGGCCCTCATCGAGCAAGCGCGCCTTCTGCAGGCCAACGGCGGCGCACACCATGCCGCGCAAAGTGCGCATGGTGCAGACCTGGACGTTGGCGAGCCGTGCGATCGCCCATCCGGGTATCGGCGATCGCAGGTCGGTGGCAAGAGCTTCGATGAAGGCGATCCTCTCGTCCTGTTCGAGGCAGGAAACCTGGGCGGCGACACCGGCGAGCAGACGAGACTTGAGTCGTTCGCCGAGCGAGAGCACAGAGGGGTGTTCTTCGCTTGAGCAGAGAACCATGCCGCCGGTGTTTGCGACGGCGTCTATTGTGTGGGTCAGCTCGTCTGTGATTCCCCGCTTGCCGGTGAGGTACTGGATATCATCAATCACCAGGAGCCGAACTCCCCGCTCTGCGCGCTGAAAATCCTCCATTGACTCCCGGCGGAGTGCGGACATGTAGAGGGTGGTGAACTCTTCGGCGCTGTGACAAGCGACCCGCCATCCGCGTCCAGACGCCGCAGCAGCAGTTGCATGAAGCAGGTGCGACTTCCCCATGGCGGATTCTCCCCAGACTGTCACCGGGGAAAATCCGGGACCATTGCTCACTATCGTCTTGCAGGCAGACAGGGCGAGCTGGTTACCCGCTCCAGAATAGAAATTTTCGAACCGGTAACCCGGGTTGACGACCCCGGCAACGGGCACTGCCCCTGCCAAGGCCGCACCCTGGTCTCGACCAGCCGGGGCGGGAGCCGGTACAAACCGGACTCTCAACCCCGGCCCGACGAGGTTCTCGACGACTCGCGAAACGACCACGCCGAGGCCTTCGTTCAGGTGGTTGGCCGCGAACGAAGATGCAGCCTGAACCACCAGCACTCCCGAATCGTTCGAGAGCGGCGTCGTGGGCTTCAGCCAGGTATCGAAGTTGGCGGCGCTTACTTCGAATTGCAACCTCCCAAGGACGGCGTGCCAGAGGCGCACTGAATCCCTGTATGTCGCATTTCCCTCTCCCGAAAATGCAGACACCGCAGTACTGCCCACCGCCGTGGTACCGAAATCCATCGCACAATATCCCTGGGAGGACCCCCCTTAGAGTGCTCGCTTGAGGCACACCCGAGAGTCCATCTCTGACGCTGGCTAACAGTACCACCGCCAGCCCACTCGGCAACGCATTTATGTACTCAGAGCGAAGAGATTAAGAACGTTTCACGGCGACAGGTTCTTATGTGACCGCGCCAGGGATGTCTAATAATGGTATGTACTAGCACTCTCGGTCCGAGAGTGCTAACATCGCTTCTTGCGAAATCTTCGAATCTGATTGAGGAGGCCATCAAAATATGGCTGCCAAAACCGCCACCAAGGCAAAGACCCAGCTCGTTCCTCTCGCCGACCGCGTTGTCATCACCCCCCTCAAGCAGGAGGAGATCACGACCAGCGGCCTGGTAATTCCGGACACCGCGAAAGAGAAGCCCCAGCAAGGTGAGGTCCTCGCCGTCGGACCCGGCAAGCTCGACGACAGCGGCAAGCGCATTGCTCTCGACCTTGAGCCCGGCGACCGCATCCTCTACGCAAAGTACACGGGCACCGAGATCAAGCTCGACGGCACCGACTACATCGTCCTGAACGACAAGGACGTTCTGGCCAAGCTCATCGTCTAAGCATGGCCATTTACAACCCGAGTGAGCCGCCGGGCCCGATCCCGGCGTAGGAGTATCGGATGGTTGCGAAGCACCTTCTATTCGACGAGAGCGCCAGGCGTCTTCTCAAGGACGGCGTCGACGCCCTCGCTGACGCCGTAAAGGTGACCCTCGGCCCAAGGGGCCGGAATGTGGTCATCGCCAAGAGTTACGGCGCACCGCAGATCACCAAGGATGGGGTTACCGTCGCACGCGAGATCGAACTCGAGGACCCGTTCGAGAATATGGGTGCCCAGCTCGCCAAGCAGGTAGCGACCAAGACCAACGATATTGCCGGTGATGGGACGACGACCGCCACGGTTATCGCCCAGGCCATAGCCCAGGGCGGCATCAAGGTCGTGACTAGCGGGGCAAATCCGATGGCGATCAAGCGCGGTCTTGAAAAAGGCCTGGGCGTGGCGATCGCTGACCTGCGAGAACAGGCACGGCCGATCCTGACGAAACAGCAAATCGCTCACGTAGCGGCCATCTCTGGTAACGACAGGGAAATTGGCGAACTCGTCGCCGACGTCATGGAGAAAGTCGGTAAGGACGGCGTCATCACCGTCGAGGAGTCACGGGGAATCTCCTTCGAGACCGACTTCGTTGACGGTCTACAGCTCGACCGCGGATTTGTTTCGCCCTATTTCGTCACGAACACCGACCGCATGGAGGCCGTGATTGAGAACCCTCACATTCTCATTACGGACAAGAAAATCACCGCTGCGCAGGACCTAGTACCTGTGCTCGAGAAGGTGATGCAGGTCACTAAGGACGTCGTCATCCTCTGCGACGATATCGAGGGCGAGGCACTGGCCACGCTCGTCGTGAACAAGATGCGAGGAACGGTGAACATTCTCGCCGTTAAAGCGCCCAGCTTCGGCGACCGCCGGAAGGCGATCCTTGAAGACATTGCGATGCTCACCGGTGGCCAGCTGATCACAGAAGACCTTGGCCGTAAGCTCGATTCGGTGACGATCGCGGACCTTGGCCGCGCCCGGCGGATCATCTCTAGTAAGGAGGCGACCACCCTCGTGGAGGGTCATGGCACAGATGAGGCCATCCAGGCTCGCATCAAACAACTCAAGGCCCAGATCGACGACACTACCTCGGATTTCGACCGCGAAAAGCTCCAAGAGCGTCTAGCCAAGCTCGCTGGAGGCGTCGCGGTGCTCAAAGTCGGAGCGGCGACGGAAGTCGAGATGAAGGAAAAGAAACAGCGCGTCGAGGACGCGTTGAGCGCTACCCGGGCAGCAGTCGACGAAGGCGTGGTGCCCGGAGGTGGTGTTGCGCTGATCCGTACGCAGAATGCGCTCGAGGATCTCGCCAACGACAAGTCCTTAACGGAAGACGAGCGCATCGGAGTGAACCTCCTAACGGATTCAATCGAGGCTCCGACGTGGATGATTGCGGACAACGCCGGCCGCGAAGGCTCGGTCGTGGTGAATCGCATCAAGAAGAATCCCAACGTCACCGAGGGTTGGGATGCCGAAAACGACGCTTGGGGAGACATGTTTGACCTCGGGATCGTCGACCCGGCAAAGGTGACGAGGTCGGCCTTGGAGAACGCCATAAGTATCTCGGCGCTCCTTCTCACCACCGAGGCCCTGGTGGCTGAGATTCCCCAGCCGCCGGCGGCAGCTCCTCCCCCTCCTGAGGACTACTAGAGGGCCCCGGAATGTAGAAGAAAGCCCCGGCCGAAGCGGGGCTTTCTTCTTTCCCAAAGCCAGCCATTCGAATCAGGTCGCTGCTGCGCCCCCCAGTTCCCTGGGCACGCGCACTGTGAAGGTTGTGATACCCCCGGGACCCTCACCCGCCTCAAGAGTGCCTCCATGCGCCTCAATGATCGGCCGGCAGACGAACAGGCCGAGCCCTGTGCCAAATGCCGCCTCGAGTGAAGGACCGGATGCCGGACGTTCGAGCGCGGCCCCGCGCTCTTCTGGTGACATTCCCGGGCTTGCGTCTTCGATTCGTACCTGGAAATCCACATCATCGACACTGACGAGCACCCGCACCGGCGGACGGCCGTACTCGAGCATGTAACGCACGAGGTTGCGAACCACTAACCTGAAACGTTCACGGTCAAGCGGGGTGCCCAAGTCGGCGCGGTCTGGCGCCTCCCGGTAGACCACCCCATCCTGCCGGTAGAGCCGGGCATCTGCGAGAGAGTCGTCGACGACGTCCCCGAGGTGGACCCACTTACGCGTCAGTGAGATTTCGCCGGCGGCCGCCCGGGCGAACTCGACGAGCTCATCGACGCCAAGTGCGATCCGACGCCCGATCTCCTGAGACTCGCCGGCGAGAGTGGCAAAGTCAGGTCGGCCCAGCACCTGGGCCTCGCTCGCCAGAATGTGCGTGGAAACTTCAAGGGACGTCAGGGGGTTGCGCAGGTCGTGAGCGAACCTCCCTGCGATATCCAGAAGTGGCGACTCTTTCCCGACTGGGGCAGGACCAGAACCGGTCGATGACGAAGGGGTCGATGTCTCCGTCTGCCGGGAGGCAGAGGTCCGAGGGCGAGAGCGCGCAGGGCGCATTTGGGGGACGCGCCCTGCGCGCGGCGGTCTGGCACGGAGCCGCGGGCCCACAACGATCCTCGTCAGGGCGCCGAGTCCCGAAACGCCGGCCCGAGCGATGCCGGCCGCGACGGAGCCCACGACACCTGGGGCGCTGCCGGAGTCGATTTCGCGTTGCTCCTGGGGCCGCTCACCGCCTGAGGTTCTCTGGTTCAAATTCTCCCCTCAAGGCACTTGGGGTAGCAGGGGGCGATGTAAGGGATTTCCCTGATGGCACACAGCCTAACATCGAGTCTTCAACAGACGGACCGATTTGGGTGCTCTGGAACCGGAAAACTCCTCACGTACACCGATTCTCACCCCTCCCGCAACCAAATGTCTCCTGCTCTACAGTTCCAAGGTGTCGATAGCCTTTCGCCCAGCCTCAGAAAACGACCTCGATTCGATCCATCGCATCTACAACGATGCCGTGATTCGAACGATAGCCACCTGGGACGAAGAGCCATGGGACTGGGACCGGCGGCTCGAGTGGTGGGAGGAACACGAATCGCCAGGCTGCCCAGTCGTGGTGGCCGCCGACGCCATGGGGACAGTCGTCGGCTTCGCATCTCTCCCCCCTGAGCAGCAAGAGTGGCTGGCGGTTCACTCGTGAGAACATCGTCTACGTGGACTCAGGTCACCACCGGCAGGGAATTGGCCGGACGCTGATGGAGAAACTCCTGCCTGCGGCCCGGCAGGATAGCGTACACGCCGTGGTTGCGCTTATATCCGGTGGCAACACGAAGCCAGCGTCCGTCTTCATGAAGCCCTCGGCTTCACCATAGTCGGGACCCTACGCGAGGCTGGCTGGAAGTTCGAGACCCGCCTCGACACGGTGCACATGCAGCTGCTCCTCGAAGATGAGGCTCCGCCTGATCCCGGCTAGTGGAACAAGGTCCGGTAGGCAGTGCTCGAAGCGAAGTCAGTCATAAGCTGACGGTGTGCTGGAACCAAATTGTAGCCAGACGGCTCCCGGGGATCACAGTACCCGAGTTGCAACCCAGGGGCTGCAAGGAGGTCCTCGAGCGCCAAGTCAGGGTCGTCGAAGTAGACGTGCCAAAGCAGCTCTCGCAGTGCACCCGCCCCATCACGCCAGTACACCCGGAACAGCCCAAGTCGATCGAGCGCCTCGCCGGTGATTTCCTCGAATGTCCGAAGAGCGGTCTCGTCCGGCGACTCGCCGCTCTCGATCGTTGCACCCGGGACCCGCCACTCAAGCTCCGACCCTTCTCTGACATCGGGCGCCACGGCCCCGAAGACCAGCGCCCGTCCCCATCGGTCGAGGGCGATGACAAAGGACTCAGCAGAAGGAGGCGCCATCGCCGAAACCCCAGCGAGCAAGGGCGATCGAGATTGTCGTCACGCCGCCGGTTCCAGCCGGCGTTCCCACGCGTTCGGCCAGTCGTCGGATAAACGTGTCAGCCAAACCATCGACCACACTCTCCAGATCGATTATCGCGAAATCAATCTCGGCTTCAAACTCAGACATTACTTGAACACTCCGAATTCTTTCTTCAGACGGTCGCCCAGTCGGCAACAATCGCTACGATAATTCTATGCCTCGCCCACCGCTCGTTTCGATACTGACCCTCGGGTGCAAGCTCAACCGGGCAGACTCGGACTCGATCGCCGGAAATCTGAGTCGTGCGGGGTTCGAAGTGACGGAGCACCTGTGCGAGGCGGAGGCCTTCGTGATCAACACGTGCAGTGTGACCCACGTGGCGGATCAAAAGTCACGAAAGCTGATTCGCTCGGCCAGGCGACTCTCACCTGACGCGCCGCTCGCTGTGACCGGCTGCTTTCCAAGGTCCGCAGGCGACGCGGCAGCCACTGAGCTTGGGGCAAACATTGTCGTTGGCACCTCAGCTGGGGACCACCTCAGAATCGTTGAATTCCTCGCGGACTCTCGCACTCCCGAGCTGGGGGACAGGGGGCGCGGCAACCCTTCCCATTCCAACCGCCTCCGAACCCGCGCGTTCATCAAAGCCCAGGAGGGATGCTCCGATGGTTGCGCCTTCTGTATTGTGCCGCGAACACGCGGCGCCGAGCGTTCTCGCTCGTTGGACTCCGTCGTCTCCGACGTAGACGGCGCCCTCTCCCAGGGAGCACTGGAGGTGGTGATCACGGGAACCCAGCTCGGAGCCTGGGGACGAGACTCGGCTCCGAAAGAACCCCTCGCCAAATTGATGGCGGGTCTCCTCGAACGAACCGAGACACCCCGACTCCGGCTCAGCTCGCTGCAGCCGCAGGACATTACTCCCGAGCTTGTTGGGCTCTGGGAGGACCCCCGCCTGATGCCCCACTTCCACCTATCCCTCCAATCTGGAAGCGACTCCATCCTGACGGCGATGAGGCGCCGGTACGACACGTCTACATTCGGCGATGCAGTCCTGCGGCTTCGAGCTGCAGTTCCAAGTGTGGCCATCACGACGGACGTGATTGCCGGCTTCCCAGGCGAAACGAATTCCGATTTCAACGCAACAATAGATTTTTCCCGAGAGATGGAATTCTCACGGATCCACGTGTTCCCTTATTCGGTCAGATCTCGCACATTGGCGGCAAAGATGTCCGGCCAAGTACCGGCGGTCCTTAAGCGCGAACGGGTAGCGGAGCTCAATGCACTTGGCTCGACCCTTTCGGGATCATTCCAGAACAAGTTCACAGGAACTGTCAGACCGGTCCTCTGGGAAGAGTCCGCCAAACCTCCATTCGAAGACCAATGTCACGGGTACACCGACAACTACATTCGCGTGCGGGCACCGGGAAGCGACCTCCTGAACCGAATCACGCCCGCGAAGCTCCAGGCGGACGGAGACGGCGAGGTCAAGGGAGAGGTGATGACCCCATGAGCGACCAACAGGAAGGGGCAGATGATGCCCGGCGAGTTGAGCCACCCAACCCATCCGAACTTCCCTGGGCGCTTGAGGCTGTTCTGTTCGCTTCGGGAGAGCCGCAGACAATCGGTGCGCTCTCCCGCGCCTGCGGCGTCGGAGAAGGCCCGGCGCGAAAGGCCCTTCAGCAGCTCACCGATGACTATCGCGCTCGCGGGCTGCGCCTGATCGCCGACGGGAAAGGTCTCTACGAAGTAGTCCACGCCCCCGAGTACTCGAAGTTCGTCGACCGCCTGCTCGGGGCCGGACCCTCGCAGCGACTCTCCAAGGCAGCACTCGAGACTCTCGCCATTGTCGCCTATAAGCAACCTTGCACGCGCGGCCAGGTCGAAGCCATTCGTGGCGTGAACTCCGACAAGCTGATCACGATGCTGGAGGCACGCGGCCTCCTTGAATCCGCCGGGAAGGCTTCTACTCCCGGCCGCCCACACCTGTTCCGGCCGAGCCTGCGCTTCTTTGAACACTTTGGACTCGGTGGACCGTCCGACATGCCAGTGTTGCCGGAGCCTGGGTCGAGCGAGGAAGTAGAGATCTAATGAACGGGCACGTGGAGCCTTCGCTGCACGCAGGCGTCTTGCGAATCCACTTACAGCTGCCGGCGAACTCGCTGAAAGAAAAACGGTCGATAATTCGTCCCATCGTGACGAGGCTCCGACACCGATTCAACGCCAGTGTGGTCGAGGCCGGCGACCTTGACCACACTGGCACAGCGGTGGTCGCTGCGGTCTGTCTCTCCAACGACATAGCCTACCTGCAAGGGCAACTGCAAGCGGTCGTCAACGCTGTCGAGACAGCGCATGCAGACGCGATCGTGGCGGATGTGGAGACAGAGCTCATCTCAGTCTAGGACGCTTGTCCCGGCTTATTCGAGGAGCGCATCGTAAGCCCGGCTGAGTTCATCGAGTCCGAGGTTTATTGGCCCAAGCCTGAATCGTCTCTCCGAGGTCACCCGTCCGAGCGACATCGCTCCGACCTCGTGTTCGACGGCGAGGCTGTCCAGTCGTGCGGCGGCGACGTCGCCACTCACCAGACTCACCACTATGCGACCCTGCCCTTCCCCGAAGAGGCCAGCATCGAGCCGCTCGCAATTCGGCTGGGAACCGTTGAAGCCGAACCCACCGAGAATGGCGGATTCTACGAGAGTCACGGCAAGACCGCCCTCGCTGCAATCATGGGCGCTCAGGAGGAGCCCCTCTGCGTGCAGGGCAAGGACCAGGCGATGGAGTCTCTGCTCCCCCTCGAGATCGACCGAGGGCATCCCCGCAACCCTGCCATGAACCGCCTCGAGATACTCGCTTCCACCAATGGTTGCCGCCGTCTGCTCGAGATTCAGTCCGATGAGGAAAACCTCCGAGCCCGCCTCGACGAAGGCGGCCTGAAGATGGTGTGAGACGTCCTCCAGCACGCCAAGCATCCCGACAACGGGCGTCGGATACACCGCCCTTCCGGCCGATTCATTAAAGAGGCTCACGTTCCCACTCACCACCGGGGTCCCGAACACCGTACACGCCTGAGCGATTCCCCGAACAGCCTGCTCCAATTGGTAATAGACCTCCGGACGCTCCGGATTTCCGAAATTCAGGCAGTCCGTCACAGCAACCGGCACAGCCCCGGTGCAAACGACATTCCGTGCTGCCTCGGCCACCGCAAGGGCGCCGCCGGTGTACGGATCCAAGTAGCAGAGCCTCGCATTGCAGTCGGTAGCGATCGCGATTCCGCGATCGCTTCCCCGAACTCGGAGTACTGCCGCATCGCCTCCGGGTAGAACCACCGTGTTCCCCAACACCTGCTGATCGTACTGACGATAGACCCCCCGTTTGCTCGCAAGACCCGGGCGCGCCAGGAGCTCGAGCAGAACATTTCCGGCTCGAGCCGGCTCGACATCCGGTAGCGATACCGGGTCAAATTCGTTCAACTCCCGGAGCTCCGGATTCCGGATTCCGCCGCGCGTGTACTCAGGTGGGTCCGTGGCCACCTGCACAGGTAATCGGCCGACCTCCACGCCGCCATCGAGAAGAACCACCTCATCTCCGGCCGTCACATGGCCGATCTCGGCACAGTGAAGTTCCCAGCGTTCAACGAGAGCTCTCACGTCGTCAGCATGCTCGGGCTTGGCGATTAGCAGCATCCGCTCTTGGCTCTCGCTCAACATCACCTCGTAGGGCGTCATACCATCCTCGCGGCGAGGTATATCGGCCAGTTCCAGGACCGCGCCGGACTCCCCGCGTGCACAGCACTCGAGTACGGAACTTGTCAGCCCTGCGGCACCGAGGTCCTGGATGCCAACGATCCAATCACCGTGTTCCGAGGCGATCTCATAGCAGGCCTCCATCAGGAGCTTTTCGAGGAAGGGATTCCCTACCTGGACGGCCGGCCTCATCTCTTCAAATCGCGCCTCCGGGTCCGTGCGACTGGCAAGGCCGCTGGCACCGTGAATTCCATCCCGGCCCGTATCTGAACCGACCAACAGAAGCACGCTGCCTTCGCCCGAAGCACGGGCGCTGACCAGCTTGGACACCTCGGCCACCCCCACGCACATCGCGTTCACCAGCGGGTTGCCTTCGTAGGCCGCTGCGAAGGCAACCTCGCCACCAATATTCGGTATCCCGAGGCAATTGCCGTAGCCGCCAATGCCGCCGACCACTCCCTCGAAGAGGTAGCGATTGTGCCCCTCTTCAAGGAGGCCGAAACGAAGTGAATCAAGGATGGCAACCGGATATGCTCCCATCGCAAAGATGTCACGAACGATTCCGCCGACCCCGGTCGCAGCTCCCTGGTAGGGTTCGATTGCCGACGGGTGGTTGTGGGACTCGACTTTCATGACAACGCAGAGGCCGCCGCCGATGTCTACGGCACCAGCGTTCTCCGCGCCGACCGTTGTCAACACGTGGTCGCCGCCGGATGGAAACAGCCTGAGAAGGGGCTTGCTGTTCTTATACCCGCAGTGCTCGCTCCACAGCGAGCCGAACATCCCGAGCTCAACTTCGTTCGGTTCGCGCCCCAGTCGCCTAACCAGGAGTTCGTACTCCGCCCTAGAAAGGGCAACTGCGTCGAGAGCCTCCTGGGAAACCACGACCGTAGCGTATCTGCGAGCACCGTCACGGGGTAGCCGAAAGGAACGATTCGGCGCGCCCGGGTTATACTCTCCCTAGCCGGCTACCCTCATGCGTACCGTTCTTTTGGTTACCGATCACCAAGACCTAGCAGCCTTCGCAAAAGAAATGGAGGCCAACGGCCTATCTGCGCAGGTAATGGAGTCGGTGTTATTTCACGCCGACAAGAGTGTGCCTCGAGTCGATGCGATCGTCCTCGACATGAGGGGTGTCCCAGGCGGCCTCAGTCTCAGTGGACGCGCTCTCAAGGACTTGAAAGAATCCGGTATCGCCTGCGTTCTGACCATCGAGCCTACGGACATCGAGAGACTGCCTGTCGATAGCGCGGCCGAGGACTTTCTCGTTCTTCCCGCCTCTGCAATCGAACTGTCACGACGTGTTGAGCGAGCTATCTGGAAGAAGCATGGCGTCGACTCCGACAACCGCCTTGACTGCGGCTCGCTTCAGATCGACCTTTCGAATTACCGAGTCTCTGTTCACGACGAGTCGGTGGTTCTCACCTTCAAGGAATATGAGTTGCTGCGTTTCCTGGCACTGAATTCCGGGCGAGTATTCACGCGTGAGCAGCTGCTGAACCGGGTGTGGGGTTATGACTACTTCGGCGGAGCGCGAACAGTCGATGTTCACATCCGACGAATTCGATCGAAGATCGAGGTTCAAGGCGATACGTTCATCGAGACCGTGCGCAACGTAGGTTATCGACTTGTGATCGAGGGTCGGACACAGTCCGCCGAGACCTAGATCTGACTGCGTTGCTGACGTAAAGGCCCGCTAGCCGCGCCGACCGTCCGCCATCTCTTTGAAGCGACTGCGTCCAACCGACACAAAAACCGCCTCGGCTTCGGCGCAAAGGGCCTCACCAGCATGGAGGGTCGCGGAGGTGAATATTTTCTTGCCCTCGACCCTATCGACCCGGCCCACGAACTCAAGATGCCGGTGAAGTGGGGTTGGTCGCCGGTATCTAACGGTAAGCGTGCCCGTCATGCCGGGATTTCCGGTTGTCGATTGGACCATCCCGAGCACCTCGTCGAAGGCCGCTGCAACCCACCCGCCGTGGAGGTGCCCGGGCGGGCCTTCGTAGGCCTGTCCGAAGACGCCTCCCCCGCGAACCTCGCCCTGTTCGACGACTAATTTAAGAGGCGGGGCAATAGCATTTCCCACGCCGATCACCGGACTACGGTCGAATAACGCATGAGTGTTACCAGAGTTTGACGACTCAGCAAATCCCCAGTGCGTGGCGCCACGAGGGCCCCGCTCGAGGCGATCCACAAACCCTTCAGCCACTTCGGCGGCCCGATTCAGCTCCTCAGCGCTCAGATCGGCATCGATTAGCAGGTGATTCATCTGCCTGATCGCGGCCGCGAGTCGCAGGCGGGCAGAGCGAATCCCTTCCGGCGGCCGATCATCCGGCACCCAATCTCTCATGTCCGCCATTTGCCCTGGTTCCGGGTCACTCATGGTGGTCCAAGCCTAGCGCGACAAGCCTGGTCCGTCTCGTGCGGAACGTGCCCGGATTATTCGATGTCGACAGTGGCGCCGGCTCCGGAGAGTTTCTCCTTGATAGATTCCGCCTCGTCCTTATCGATGCCCTCTTTGATGTTGACCGGAGCAGACTCGACGAGATCCTTTGCTTCTTTGAGGCCCAGACCACTAACCATCTCGCGGATGGCCTTGATCACGTTGATCTTGTTGTCGCCGAACGACTTGAGAACAACGTTGAACTCGGTCTTTTCCGCTTCGCCGCCGCCCGCTGCTGCCCCGTCTCCAGCTGCCGGGGCAGCTCCGCCAGTCATCACCATCGGGGCGGCTGCAGTTATCCCGAATTCTTCTTCGATGGCACTATTCAGATCACGAAGTTCGAGCAGAGTCATCCCTTTGATGATTTCCAGTGCATCTTCAACTTTTGCCATTTCTAATCCTCTTTCTAGTCTGGGTTGTGCACGTTGACAGCAGCCCTAGGCAGCTGCATCTTCGTCCAGCTGATTCGCCCTCGCCTCGATGAGGCCGACGAAGTTTCTCGTCGTCGACTGCAGCAGCCCGGAGAGGCTATAAAGCGGCCCCTGGAGTTTGCCGACGACATTGGCGATTAACTGCTCCCGTGAGGGCAGCGAAGCTAGCGACTCGACTTCGGCACGGTCCAGGACCTCACCATCGAGCCATGCACCGTAGATCTCCATATCCAGACGCTGCTGGCGAATGTACTCGACGAGTGCTTTCGCCGGCGCGATCGGGTCTTCGTAGCCGAGAATCAGCGCCGTCGGTCCGGTGACGATTTCGATCATCTCCGGCCTGCCTGCCTGCTCGGCCGCCATCTTGGTCAACGTGTTCTTAACGACCTTGACCTCAACATTGGCAGCTCGCATAGCGCGGCGAAAAGCTGTCATCTCGGCGACGTTCAGACCACGATAGTCGGTGCCGATCGCAATTAGGGTCCGCTCGATGCGATCCCTTGTGTCCTCGGTGAGTGCGACCTTCCGAGGAGTGGGCATAAACACCTCCATGTTGAGCCGAATCGATCTCGGCCCCGTATCGGATTGAAGCAAGAAAAAACCCGCCCGAAGGGCAGGGAAGGCGCGAGTCTCAAAGAATACTCGCGAATCCTTGCCTTGGCAGGCGCCTCCCGGCATTATCCCGCCGCCCATTGGCGGCTCGCATCTGGGACCTGCTGTCTTTGGCTGTTAACCAACCACAGCAAAGGTACGCGACGTCCATGCTCCGGCCAAGCCAGTGTCACAGCCAGTTTGCAGTTCCGGGGAAATGGCCAACATCAGCTGGCCTGAAGAGAAATCTGAGAGTTGCCATTTTCGAACATGTGTTCTAATATCGCGATCCCCATAGAGGAAGAACGCCAATGGCTGAAATCCTTCGCCGTAGCCGCCGGGACGCTCTGCCCGAAAACACAAAATACGCCGATACCGGCTGCCCGCTGTTCAGCGCCTGCCTCGAATGTCCGTTGGAGGAGTGCCAGTACGACAGCGCCAGCGGGGTCGCTGGCGCGAGGAGAAAAGCGAGGAACGATGCGCTCGTCTCGGCAGCCAGGGAGGAGGGGGCCTCGGCCTCCGATCTGGCCTCGATGTTCGGACTCTCCAGGCGAACAGTGTTCCGCGTACTCAGGCAGTATCAGCGGGGAGGATGAGGATAACAGGCCCTTTCAGCTCCTGGACCCACCCAGGGGGGCCTCATGCACCGACCCATCAACAACGTGGTACACATGCGTTGCCACACCTTCGATTACCCCGGGGTCGTGGCTCGCGCAGACGATGGTACCTTCATAGGCGGTGAGCGCCTCAATGAGCTTTCGCCTCGTGGTCCGATCAAGGTGGTTGGTCGGCTCATCGAGCAGCAGTACATTGGTTGGTCTGACTAGGAACTTTGCCAGTGCAACGCGGCTCCGTTCACCTCCTGACAGCATCCCGACTTTCTTGAACACGGCGTCACCGCTGAAAAGGAATTGCCCGAGTATTGTTCGCAGACGCCCGTCGGTCTCTGTGATGGCCGCGGTTCGAACCTCCTCGAGAACCGTGCGGGTTGAATCGAGTTCCTCGTCCTGGTGCTGGTCGTAGTAGCCTGGCCGAGCTCTCTCAGCCCACTCGACGGTGCCTTCGAGGGGCGTGACAAGCCCGGCCATGATCCGAAGGAGGGTGCTCTTCCCTCCGCCGTTGGGTCCGACCAAAGCGACCTTGTGGCCCCGCTCGATGTGGAGATTCACATCGACCAGAACTATCTCGTCGTCGTCATAGGCGTGGCCGACGTGCCGGCAGAGGAGCACATCCCGCTCTGTTCGCCCCGAAGCGGTAAGGGCGAATGAGACCTCCGCTTCCTTGCTCGCGCGTTCAACTCTCTCAATTCGTGATAGCTGACGTTCGCGGCTCTGGACAGCGGAGGCTTTCGTCGCCTTGGCGTGAAAGCGCTCGATGAATCTTTCCTGCTTCTGGATCTCCCTTTCCTGGCGGGCAGCCGCACGGTCCTGGGCCCGCAACTTTGCTGCCTTTTGCCTCTGATAATCAGTGTAACCACCCGAGTATGACTCGACTTCTCCGTCCCGCAGATCAAGCACCCGCCCCACCACCTTGTCGAGAAAAGGTCCATCGTGTGTGACCACCAGCACCGTGCCGGGATATTCGCGTAGCTCGCCCGCCAGCCACTCGCGAGCGGCGGAATCGAGGTGGTTGGTGGGCTCGTCGAGGAGGACGTTCTCTGGTCGGCGAACTATCGCCTTAGCCAAGGCCACCCGCATCTGCCAGCCCCCGCTGAACTCGCCGCAGAGCCGAGCGTGGTCGGCACCGGAGAATCCGAGACCATCAAGAACACGGCCGATTCGAGCTGCGATCCTGTAGCCGTCCAGAGCCTCAAGTTCAGTAAACAGGTCGGCCTGCCGAGTGACGAGAGCGTCCAGATCACCTTCTGAACGCTCGATTTGGGCAGCGATAGTTTCGAGTTCCAGCTCGATTTCCGCCGCTTCAGGAAACGCGAGCCACATTTCGGTGACGAGCGGATTGTTCGATTCGAGGCCCGCCTCCTGCCGAAGGAAACTAAGCGCGCCCCCGCGGAAGCCGGCAGCCCCTTCGTCCGCTTCCATCTCCCCGGCAACGATGCGGAGCAACGTCGACTTGCCCGAACCGTTGGGCCCAACCAGTGCGACGCGTTCACCATCACCGATGCTGAAGGTCACAGAGCGCAGAACCTTCCGGGCACCGAAAACCTTGGTAGCTTTGTCCGCGAAAAGCATGGACTCGAGAGTAACAAAGAGCCCGGCAACGGGCGGGGAGCGCTTCCTAGGACGACGGAATCTGCTACCGATATCTCAGTGGCAGGGAAGATGATTATGAGCTCCAGCAGACCATGCAACACATTGCGCTGCTTTCCGTTCTAGTCGCCATCATTCTGACCTCGTGCGAATCGTCGTGAGATGAGATTACACAGACGACGGCTGCTTCCACGCTCGCACCGACAGCGATAGAAATCGCTACTTCCACAGCCGCACCTTCATCTCCTACATCAACCACCACGCCCATTGTCGCGCCAGTGATTGGCCCGCAAAACGCCAGGCAGGTGCGCGAACTGGTGAAACTGGCTCGTGGTCCTTCTCAGTTCTTCAGCGTGGTGGCGTGGTCGCCGGACGGCCGCATGCTTGCGAGCGCGGGCGGGTACGACGATGCGGTGCGGTTGTGGGGGTTGCCGCACAACCGCACCGAGAACTGGAGCTATTGCTGGAAGAGCGCACCCACACTCTGGCCGGAGTGGATCCGTCCGATCGCATCCCCGAGCAGAGGAGCAATCGGGATAATCGTCATATTGGGCAGGAGCTTGTTTTCGGGTATCGGAACGGAGTCAGTAAGCACGATCTCACGGATATCAGCATCCCGTAGACGTTGAATTGCCGGGCCGCTCAGGATTGCATGATAGCCGGCCACGACCACCTCACCGCACCCACGTTCTCTAAGCACGCGCACGGCTTCGACCATGGTACCGGCAGTGTCGATCTCGTCGTCGAGGATCAGCACGTTCTGGCCCTGGACCTCGCCGATAACATTCAGGGCCTCGGATGTGCCCGAGTTCCCAACTCTTCGCTTCTCGATGATGGCAAGAGGAGAATTGAGCCGGGCAGCCATGTCCCGCGCTCTCTTCTCGTCGCCCACGTCGGTCGCCACAACCGTGTAGTCACCCAGGCCTCCGGCGAGAAGATGGGCGCTCACCGGATAGATCGCGTTCAACTCGTCAAGGGGCACATTGAAGAACCCCTGAATCTGCCCGGCATGCAGATTGACGGCGAGCACTCGGTCGGCGCCAGCCGTTTCGAGCATGTTTGCAACCAGGCGACCGGTGATGGGGACTCTGGGCTGGTCCTTCTTATCGCTCCGGCCATAGGCGTAGAAGGGAACAACTGCCGTGATTCGTCCTGCCGACGCGCGCTTAGCGGCATCAATCATGATGAGAAGTTCCATGATTGATGAATTCACGGGGCTGACAAACGGTTGGACGAGAAACACGTCTCTCATCCGGATGTTTTCCTGATACTGGACGAAGATGTTCTCGTTGGAGAACTCGAACACATCGACCTTGCCAAGAGGCTGTTCGAGGCGCGCGCAGATAGCTTCAGCAAGAGCTGGATGGGCTCGGCCCGAAAAGACTGCCAGATCCGTGTACAGCAAGGTTGCTCCCGAGCGTTCGTGGCCTACCGTCGAGGCTGGAATGTACCACGCTCCGTGACCTCACGATATCTCGATTCCGCCCGCCCAGTACTAAACCCGCGTTGGTGTTCGAATTTCTGCACGGCATTCTCCCGGAAACCACTTCGTTCGAGGAGCAGGCCCGATGCGTTGGTTACTCGCCGCAGCCTCCTTAGCACTCGGCAGAGCCGGGTTCGCAGTGCTTTCATTGGCCCCGAGTTCGTCGATTCCCGGGGAAAGCATCGCCGGTGACGCCGCCGCTGCGTCGCCCCTGACTACGAACAGCTGTTCGAGAGAAAGCGGCCTCGAATTGGGAACCTGGTCGATGGCGGCGAGATACGGCTGCGGCTCGTTTACCCCCTTCGCACCAACGGAGTAGACGTTGACCTGGAAATGCTCATGACCTCCGCCTAGGGCACTTCCACGGCGGCGGCGACGCAGACGGGCGGCCCTGTTGGTCGGCACGACAGCGTCGCTGGGGTACATAGCGCCGGCGAAAGCAACGACGGTGAACCCAACGAGTCTGCAGTGATCCGGGCCGTCTGGGACGTAGGATGCGGGTTGGAAACTCAGTCTCCCACCCAGCCGGTGGCCACAGCCGCGAGCACTACGCAAACAGCGACGCCAACCGAACCCGCCGCCCTCACGGCTCCTCGGACGAGGCCGGGAGTGGCTCCCCCAGTGCCGCAGCGGATGTCCCAACTTGGCCACCTGCCACGGCCACGTCGGCCCCGGTCTCCGAAACGTCGATCGTCGAGCACACCGTGAGCGTTGCCCGCTGAGACACAGCCTCGCTCACAGCACGCACGACGCCGAGGACAGTCTACGAGATCCGGTACCGGACTCCATTAGGGGGCATCAGCAAGGCCTCCGGACTGACGAGTACGGACGGGCTCGTGTCCTGGTTGTGGAAGATCTCCTCCCGAACCCGTCCCGGGACAAGTTCAGTTACGGTGGCCTGCGAGTCCTCGTCCATCACAGTTCCGATAGAAATCACCTGACTGCACTTCCACCCCACAGCCTACCTGCGTTGCGTAGAATGCAGTCCATGGTTATGCGCGTAGTAGTGTCCGGCTCCGGGAAAATGGGCAGGCAGGTGATCGACGCAGTGCGGTCAGCTCCCGATCTCGAGCCGGTTGCCGTGGTCGACGGACTGGCTGAGGACAGTTCCGTCGATGGACTTCCCCTCTACCAGGACGCCGACAAGTGTCTCGAGGAAAACCGGGCCGACGTCGTTGTCGACTTCACGAACGCGAGTTGGACGCCCACCCTAGCCAAAGCCGCTCTGGGTCGTGGAACCAGACTCGTGATTGGGACGACCGGGCTCCCAGAGGACTTTATCGCATGGCTCGAGGCAGAAAGCAGGAACTCAGGAGTGGGTGCCGTCCTCGCTGCCAATTTTGCCGTCGGTGCGGTGCTGATGATGCACTTTGCCAGCCTCGCTGCTCCGTACTTCGATGCCGTCGAGGTCATAGAACTCCACCACGCCGAGAAAGCCGACTCCCCCAGCGGCACCGCCAAGACGACCGCAGAGCTGATGAGAGAGGCCCGGGGATCGGCCTTCGACCACGTCAGATCGGAGCACGAAACGATCGAAGGCGCCCGCGGAGCGGAGTTTGAGGGGGTCGCCATCCACTCAGTACGGCTCCCTGGGCTCGTCGCTCATCAGGAGGTCATCTTCGGGGGACTGGGACAGACACTGGCAGTGAGACATGACAGCATGGGGCGTGATTCGTTCATGCCGGGCGTGCTGATGGCGGCTCGAGAGGTTATGAAGCTGGATCACCTCGTCGTCGGGCTGGACCGGCTTTTGGGCCTGGAGCGGCCTGGGAACTAATCAGGACGGATCAGTTCATGTCCCAAGTCACGTCTCCGTGGAGACCAGAATCGTGGGACTTCGAGGCGAACAGTGCGTACTCCTGCTTACTCGCCCCAATCGTGGTCTTGTCCCCGTGGCCGGGCCAAATCACCGTCTCATCCGGCAACTCGTAGAGAACACCAGTAATCGAACGGAGCTCCTCCTGGAGATCCTCGGCTGAACCGGACCTTCCAGGTCCGCCGGGAAAGAGCGTATCGCCCACGAACGCGTGGCCCTCGAGGGCGAAGGTCGTGCTGCCCGGCGTGTGCCCCGGAACGCTGTGCACTGTGAGGCGCAGTTTACCAATGTGGATTTCCTGACCATCCTCGACAAACACGTCCGCGCCAGAGGATGGAAGCCAGGGCTCCCTGGCATCTGCATAGAGGCGGCAATCGAACGCCTTATTGATAGCCTCGAGCCCGGCAGTGTGGTCCGGGTGCGAATGGGTGAGAAGAACCTTTGCAGGACGCACGCCGCTGGACTCGGCCATGGCAATGCCCCGCTCGGGTTCTCCCGGCGCATCAATGAATGCGGCCTCATTGGTTTCCCGGTCTATAACAAGGTAGATGTTGTTGCCGTAATCGCTGGCCGGGCCATCCACAAAGATGCTCAATCGGCCTTCTCGGAGCTCCTCCATTAATCTCGTCCTCGCTGCTGATCTTGCGGACAGCCTACCGGAAACACGACCACGCTGGAGAGTCCTCAGAAAGAACCCCCCATTGAGCGAGCCCGGCGAGCCTCGGAACCCTGAACGGAGCTCGCGTGGTCGCTGGCCTCGATGGCGACGGAGAGCTGCGCAAGTGATGAGAGCCTGTGCAGGCCTTTCTTGTTCGGCCGCCCGGCTCCAATCTGAGGGAGTGAATTGGCTCGACTTCGTCATCGTCGGCGTGATCGGCCTCATTACCTACCGCGCCTATGCGAACGGGTTCATCAGGGAACTCGTCTCGCTCTCAGCGGTGATCCTGGCGATCCCGGTTGCCGGGATCTTCTTCGATGACCTCTTCCCCAAGATCGAACCAATCGTTGATGACGCCAGGCTGGCTTCGCTCGTCTCCTTCCTCGCCATCTTTCTCGCCGTAATCATTGGCGGCCTGGTGGCGGCTCATCTTCTTCGCGGAGGCGTTCGCCTTCTGAACCTTGGTGCGGTCGACTCCATTGCCGGCGGCACGTTCGGGTTTCTTAAAGGAGTGCTCGTCGTGCAGGCAGTCCTCCTCGCGTGCGTTCTGTTCCCAAAGCCCGACGCCCGCGAGCCGATCGATGAGTCGACCTTGTCTCGTAGGCTGCTTGACGGCTCCCCGATCATCCTGGCGTTCCTCCCGGACAGCTTCGAACGCGACCTCTACGACTTCATGGATAACTTCCGGGAGGTTACCAATAACACAGTCGGGACCCTGGCCAACTGGGAATGAAGCGCACCGGCACCATGTCTTCGTCGTTCCCGGCATAGGAGACCATTGGGAGCGAGGCCGGGTCGGGCTGGCTGTGCAGCGGTCTTTCCACGAAATCGAAGACCCCTCGCAATGCGAGTTTATTCACCGCACACGGTGTTCACGGGATCTTCGCCGAACGGCCACGTATTGGACCCGGCGACAAAGCCCGCTCACTAGCAGGTTCGGATAATACCCCTCGGAGATTCGTGACCAACCGTGACGATTAGCCGATTTGGCGTTGCGCCGCCAAGTCCACATCAGCGCCGATCGCAACTTCAATCCAGACGGCCTGCTTGACGGCGATGCACGGCTCGTTCAGCCTTGGGGAACAATTAAATACTTGCGGTCACACTCTCGGTTCTCCGAGGGGTACGTGGGGGGAAGCCGGTGAGAATCCGGCGCTGTCCCGCAACTGTGAAGTCTGAATCCCAGACCAAGCCAGGTCGCTCCCGTTGTGGTCGCAACCACGAACCTTCGCGAGAAAGGTGACGGTATACTGCTCGATTCCGTTTAACCCGCCCGCCAAGGGCGGGTTTTTTCTCGCCCTGACCTTTCGACGTGATTTCTAAAGGAACTACCTTGTTTCGTCTTGCGCTAACCTCATCGCTGCTCCTCCTAGCTGTCCTCGGAGTTCAGTCGGCCTTCGCTCAGCAGCCACCCCGCACGCTCGAGGCTGCTCGGGCAATCGAGTTCATCCGAGCGAGCCAACAACCTGACGGGGGATTTGGCCCGCTTGGTCAAACCCTGGACGCCGTATTCGCCCTGAGATCAGCAGGTATTGCCCCGGGAAGCGTTGAGGCCGACGGTGCCAACCCGGAGCAATACCTGCTAGCAAACATCGCCGACGCAACGGGCACAGCCAGTATCGCTGCAAAGTCAGCGTTGGGGGCAGCGGCGATGGACCTGGACCCGCGAAACATGGACGGGGTCGATCTCATAGCGGCCATCGAAGTGAGCTTCGACGCGGAAACCGGACTCTACGCGAGCGACGCATTCAACCAGTCAGTCGCCATTGTCGGGCTCGCCTGCACAGGCAACACGGTTCCGGACCAGGCCCTTGAGGCACTCGAAAACATGGCCAACGAGGACGGCGGCTGGGGCTTCGATGGATTCAGCGACCCGGATACAACTGCCATTGCTATCCAGGCGCTGGCCACGGCGGGAGCAGTCGACACACCGGCACTACAAGCCGGAGTAGCCATGATTCAGGCGACCCAACTTGAAGACGGCGGCTGGGGGTTTGGTGAGTCGAACACTTCGTCCACGTCCTACGTTATCCAGGCGTTAATTGCCGTTGGGCACAACCCTGATGGACCCGAATACCGGGCAGCAACCTCGGTGCCACTCGATTACATTGCCAGCCAGCAGGGGCCAGACGGCTCCTTCTCGGGATTCGACAGGGCATTCTCCACAAACCAGGCAGTCCCCGCGCTACTCGGCCGGACGTTTTGTGACTCGCCCGCCACCGTGCTCGGCTCCGTCTCCCTGGAGGACCCGGTACCGCCATCGACCGGCGCCGGATTACATTCGCCCAACGCCGGCGACCGCCTTGGCCTGCTCCTGGCGCTTGGGGTGCTCCTCGCTACTCTCGGCGGATCCGGGCTGATCGCGAAGCTGCGGTGAACACAAAAGCCTGGCTGTGGTGGGCAGCAATGGTTACCGCGATTGCGCTGACGGTAACCAACCTGATCTACCTCGCCGTGGTCGTTCTCTGCGTCATAGCCGTAGGAACCGTGGCCCCCGCTGCGGCGAGTACCGGGGCATTGCGGCCATACCTCCTGGCAGGAGCCGCCATCGTGGTGTTCTCGGCTTTTATCGCTGTTATGAACGGCACGCCCGGCCAGGACACGCTGGTCACCGTTCCCGGGCCGGAGGCACCCTCATGGCTCGGTGGGCTTCGCTTCGGCGGGCCCCTAACGCGAGAGGGACTGGTCGCAGCCGGCACCCGGTCATTGGCAATCCTGGCCATCTTCGGTGCGTTCGCGATCGTCACAACAACGGTCACGCCGGGACGGCTGTTACGAACCACTCCGGCAGCCCTGTTCGAGGCAGGGCTGGTAGTTACCGTCGGACTCGCCCTGTTGCCCGCCACTCTTAACGACCTCAAGCGGCTAAGAGAAGCAGAGGCTCTTCGCGGTCGCCGACTTCGCTGGTGGCGCCTGGCGGGACTGGTGACCCCGGCGGTTCTCGGCGGGCTGGAGCGCTCGATTCGCCTTGTGGAAGCGCTCGAGGCGCGCGGCTTCGGAACGCCAGTTGTGCCTACGGTCGCGTTCTTCGCCGGGGCCGCCTCTCCACCACTCTTGCTGCTGGCCGCCTACCTGTGGATCAGTGGCGGCAACGCCCAACTCGTGGCATTGGTGGCGGGAGCGGTCGGCGCTACGGGAATCGCCTGGTGGCTGCTCGCGGCCGCACGAAGTCACCATATGACCCGTCTCGAAGACGAACCCGGAAGAGGCATCCTCGCTATCACAGCCGTCCTCGCGCTAGTTGCTTCAACATTCTTCATCGCCGCCCGATCAGCCGGCGCGTTCGCCTTCTCCTACGACCCGTTTCTTGATGCCGCCGTACCACCGTTTTCCCTGGTGGGGGCAGCGGCTTGCCTTGTTGTCATGTGGCCTTTCCTGGTGCTTGTTAGGAATGAAACGCCTGCTGAAACGAACCGAGCCATGGGCGCCGGAGGAGCTCTGTGATCGCCAAGACGTCGGGTCTGACATACCGCTATCCGGATTCGGAGACGGACGCCCTCTCCGCTGTTGACGTGAACATCGAAGAAGGGGACTTCGTGCTGCTGACTGGTCCCTCAGCCGGTGGCAAATCTACATTTCTCCGGGCCCTCAACGGCCTAGTCCCGCAGTTCTACGGCGGCCAATACTCCGGCTCCGTCTCCGTCGCCGGACTGGACACAGCTCGAATCCCTGTCTCGCAGGTCGCCGAAGTGGCGGGCCTCGTGTTTCAGGAGCCGGAAACGCAGGCCATAGCTGACATCGTGGCGGAAGACGTCGCCTTCGCGCTTGAGCAGCGGAATATTGAGCGCGCCGAGATTCGCCGCCGCCTGGACCGGGCGCTCGAAGCCGTGCGCGCGACGCACCTCGCCCCCCGGCGCATCGAAACGCTGTCCGGCGGAGAGCGCCAGCGGGTTGCCATCGCAGCCGTCCTTGCGCTCCAACCGTCGTTACTTCTGCTCGATGAACCCACGTCGCAGCTGGACCCGAAAGGAGCGCACCACGTTCTCGAGTCAGTCCAAGACCTCAGGGCTCGTGGCGATATGACCGTCGTCGTGGCAGAGCACCGCTTGGACCGGCTCCTCCCTTCTGTGAACCGCGTATTCGAAATCAGGGACGGCAAGCTAAGAGGGTCGTCTCCCGCTATGGCAGCGAAAACACTGGCATCGACGTCGGCGATTTGCTCGCTGGCAACCAGGCTTGGCCTCGAGCCGTCGCCGCTCGACGCCGACTCCGCCAAGAGCGCTCTTGAGGCGAAGGGCGAACGACCCGTCGTGCAAGCCCGCCAACACTCCTGGAGCGTCGGCAGCAGCGTGCTCTCGATCTCCTCACTCTCGGTTGATTACCCGGGCGTCGAAGCATTGAGGGATGTGTCCCTAGACGTGCGGGAGGGTGAAATCATCGCACTCGTTGGGCCCAACGGCAGCGGGAAGAGCACCCTCTTTCGTGCCATCGCGGGCCTCGCGGGACCGAGTGCCGGACAAATCGAATTCCGTGGACGGAAAGTGCCGGACGACATCCCTGCTCGGACGTCAGTGGCGGGGTTCTGTCCACAAGACCCTGCGGTGGTGATTCGACATTCGACGGTGAACGATGAGCTCCAAGCCACCCTACGATCTCGTGGATCCAGCACTCCCATTACCGACGCCCTCAAAGCGTGGCGCGTCGCAGGGTTGGCCGAGCTGAATCCGCGCGACCTGAGCGCCGGGCAACGGCAGCGGGTAGCGACCGCCGCGATGCTCGCTCACAACCCGCCCGTCTGGATGATGGACGAGCCAACGCGAGGCGCGGACAGCCCAACGAAGGTATGGCTCACGGAGATATTGACCGCGCACGCGCGCTCCGGCGGAGCGGCACTGGTTGCAACTCATGATGTCGAAGCCGCTGCCCGATTTGCGACCCGCGTTGTGGGTCTCCGGGCCGGAAGCATCGAATTCGACTTGCCAGTGCGGGAGGCCCTGGGCTCGTCGGGACCGCTGCCGACAGTGGCCGCTCAGGTCGTACCCGGCGCACTGCTCGCCGAGGAGGTCTCCTGGTGAGAACTTCCGGCCTCGTCGCGGTGCCGCTCGTCGCCCTGGTACTTATCTTCGTCACGCCGACCGCGGTCGGCGCGGATGGGGAAGCAGGACTGGTGGTGCAGCACGGCGACGGATCTATCGATGCCTACTGCATCGTCTTCGATGGCAGTGGCATTGACGGCGAGGACCTCCTCAAGAGGGCTGGAGTTCCCTATGAGCACGTGGGAGAGCTTGTGTGTTCGGTCGGTACCACGCCGGGAGAGGGGTGCCGGGGAGCGTCCAGTTTCGAATCATGCACTTGCGAGTGCAGGTCCGGCGGCGACAGCTGCGTGTACTGGTCCTACTTCACCAGGCGCTACGGAGAGCCGTGGGTCTATTCGATTGTGGGGTTCAGCGGTCAGACGGCGGGGAACGGTGACCTGCAGGCCTGGAGGTGGGGGCCAGGGGGACCTTCGTCTGCCCCATCGCCCGCAGACGTCACGTTTGAGCAGGTCTGCGGCCATCCGCCTGAATTCGATTCTCCCCAGGCAGCACAGACGACCGCTCCGCCTGCAACACGGCCTCCATCTCCCACCGTGGAGGCCACGGCGATCCCAGAGCAGGCACTTCCGTCGCCAACCGCAGCGGTCAACGAGGAGGCTCCTTCGCCGATCGTGACGTTCACTCGCCCGGCCGCTACCCGGGCGGCTGGCGGGACGCCTGTCGAAGCGGGAGGTTCTCAGCAGCAACCGGCAGCCGCCGACTCGACTGGGGACGGCGGCGACTGGACGGCCCTGATTCGATTCGCCGGGATCGCATTTGCGCTGGCTCTCATAATCGCCTGGAGCATTTGGAGGACTCGTCGCCGTGGCCGCTAATGCAATCACAACGGCAACCGACTCCGCCTGGAGACGAGCCTCGCTGCGATGGCCGATCCTGCTGGTGCTCAACCTGGTCGGCGTTGGGACGTATATCTACCCGTTCGTGGTAGCCGGGGCATTGGAGCCATCGAGCCGGTGGTATGAGCACCGCGGCGACGGGCCGCTGCTGATGGCAGCTGTCGCTGCCCTCGGGCTCGCGCTGCTCCTCGCAGAGCTAACCGGTGGTCGCCTGAACACGAAGTCCCTGGCAGTCCTCGCAGTGCTGGCGACAACGGCCGCAGCACTTCGGACCATTACCCTCCCGGCCGGGGCAAACCTCTACTTCTTCCTGGTAATTCTCGGAGGCTGGGTGTTCGGTGCCCGGCTCGGGTTCCTGCTCGGAACTCTAAGCTTCGTCCTCAGTGCCATCATTACGGGTGGGCTCGGCCCCTGGCTCCCGTTCCAGGTGTTCGCCGCAGGATGGGTAGGTATGACCGCGGGAGCCCTGGGAAACCTGGTTGGGAACCTCGGCGTCGGCTCGCGCTGGGAGCGCGTGATCATCGTTGTCTTTGGATTCGCCTGGGGAATCGCTTATGGGATGATTGTGAACCTCTGGTTCTGGCCGTTCTGGATCGGCGGACCCGATATGACCTTCGACCCGGCAGCCGGGCTCGTGGACAATGTTCGACGCTATTTCAACTTCTATTTCCTTGCCAGCGCAGGCTGGGATCTGATGAGAGCTTGCTGCAACGCCGTTGCGCTGGCAGCCCTCGGTGGTCCCCTTCTGGAAGGACTACGGCAATTTCATCGGCGCTTCGGCTGGGAAATCCGCTAGAGGAGTTGCGAAGCGCAAGTTTGAAGGCCACCATCCGGTTAAATGCGCCTTCCAAGAATCTACGTTCCATCCCCACTCCGACCCGGGCCAATCGCCTTGAGCAAGGACCAGGCCAAGCGCTTGGCCGCAGTTCGGCGGCTTGAGCAAGGAGACGACTTCCTGGCCTTCTCTGGTGACGGCCGTGAATGGCGCGCATCGGTCAGGACAGCGACGAAGATCTCGCTCACTGCGGAGCTCGTAGAAGTAGTGCGGCAGGAGGCACTTCCAGTGATGACCCTTGAATTGTGGATCGGACTGGTCCGGCCTTCCCGGTTCGACTGGGCCTTCGAAAAGTGCACTGAGGCTGGGGTCGACGTTCTCAGGCCTCTCACTTCCGAACACTCAGCCCGCGGAGCAACCGCTTCGGCCACCAGGATCGAGAGATGGGAGCGGCTTGCGATCGAGGCTTCGGAGCAGTGCGGGCGACTCTTCCTTCCGGTCGTTCAACCTTCAGCCGGCCTCGAAACGCTGATTTCCCGTCAGACGGCGAACGTGGTCATTTGCGATCCTGACGGCCAGCGTTGGGACGATCTAAGAGCTCGACTCCCAGAGCGCGGGACCGTAGCGGTTGCCGTCGGACCCGAGGGAGGCTTCTCACCATCGGAGGTCTCAAGGGCAGTTGGCAGCGGGGCCCTGCTCGTATCTCTCGGGCCGAACATACTTCGCACAGAAACCGCCGCTGTTGCCGCAACGGTCCTGGCCCGCGGGAGTTCGAACTCGAGCACTCCGGTTCGATAGATTCGCCCATTCTCCGGTCGTCATCTTCGGCGATAGCATTGAAAACCTCACGGGGGTTACCCATGACAGATCCGTGGATCATCACACTCGGCCTTGCTGGCGTAGTCGCGCTCGTCGCGATGAACGCTCTCTTTGTCGCAGCCGAGTTCGCCTACGTCGGCGCACGCAGAACGCGAATCGAGCAGCTTGCCCAGGAAGGAAGAGGTCGCGCCCGCCTGCTGCTTTCCTCGCTCGGTGAGCTCGACTCGTACATTGCGACCACCCAGCTGGGCATCACCCTAGCAAGCATCGGCCTTGGGTGGCTCGGTGAGCCGCTCCTGGCCAATCTCATTGAGCCTCCAGCGGAGGCCGTACTCGGTGGGTGGGCTAGCGAAGCCGCTTCTCATGCTATCGGAACCGCCATTGCGTTCGGACTTATCACAGCGGTCCTGATCATCTTCGGCGAACTCGCACCGAAGTCCCTCGCCCTTGCTCGAGCGGAGAGCGTAGCGCTCGCTGTGGTCGTGCCCGTGGCCCTCTTCCGCACGGTGTTCCGCCCATTCGTCTGGGCGATGAACACAGCCGGCCTCGCCGTCGTCCGGGCGGTGGGCGTGCAGCCGACCCGGGAGCACGACGAGTACCTCGATCCTGAAGAGCTCGAAATCGTCATCGAATCAAGTGCGCGTGCGGGTCTGCTTTCCACCTCAGAACTCCTCATGGCCAGGAGAGCACTTCAGTTAAGCGCGATCCAAGCCGACCAAATCATGGTTCCGCGGACGGAAGTCGTGGCAATAGACGTAGATGCGACGCTTGAGGAGCTCTTCGAGACAGTGGAGGCCTCCAAACACACCCGCTATCCGGTATACCGCGACACGCTCGACAACATCGTCGGGGTGCTCGAAATCCCTTCCCTGCTACCTGTGGCTCGTAAAGGTGGATCCGACTGGCAAGCGAAAATGGGTCCGGCGCCGGCGATTCCAGAGACCGTCAGCGTCGAAGTTGCGGTGGCGGAAATGCGGGCGAGGGGATCCCGGCTGTTGGTCCTGGTCGATGAGCATGGCGGCACAAGCGGAATCCTTACTTCGGACGAAGTTCTTCATCGCCTGCTCGGAAGGTGGCTCAGCAGCTTTGATCATGAAAGGGCCCCAATTCGGGCCCTTTCGTCCGGTCACTTCCTGATGAGCGGACTCACACTGATAAAGGACGCCGAGGACGCCACCGGGATGGAACTCAACGAGGAAGGTTACGACACGGTGGGCGGCCTCATGATGGCTCACCTGGGCCAAATCCCGAAAGTCGGTGACAGGGTGGAGCTACCCGGGTGGGAGTTCCGTGTGACGGTGATGGACGGCCGACGCGTGGCGAGAATTCTCCTGATGAAGCAGCCCGAGTCCGCGGTCAGGTGAACCGCCCGGACAGGCCGGTCAGGATCCGCTTAGAACCGTCCGCAGAGCGTCGCAAACTTCGTCGACCTCAGCGTCCGTCATAGAAGGAAATATTGGCAGGCTGACCGTTCCCCGAAAGATCCTTTCTGCCACGGGGAAGTCTCCTTCCTTCCATCTTCCAAGTTCTTTGTAGGCAGAGAACGTGTGCACCGGGATGAAGTGCACAGAAGTTTGGATCCCGGCTTCGGCGAGGCCGCGAATGACATCCTCCCGGGTCGCACCGGCTTCGTCTTTCACCCTGACTGCAAAAAGATGCCACGCTTGCCTGTGGCCCGGGCTCGCCCCGGGAAGTACGAGTCGCTCCTCGTCGGCCAGGTTCGAGATGTAGCGTTTCGCGACTCTCGTACGCTCGGTGGTCATATCATCGATCCTCGCGAGCTGACGGCGCCCCAGGGCGGCGGCCATGTCGGACAGGTTGTCCTTGAAACCAAACTCAGTGATGTCGTATCGCCAGGAGGCGCCGGCATCGTAACGCTTCCAGGCGTCGCGGCTCATCCCATGGAGCGTGAGTGTGCGCACCTTCTCGGTTAATCCAGAGTCGTTCGTTGCGAGCGCGCCACCCTCACCGGTGGTCATGTTTTTCGTGGCATAGAAGCTGAACGCCGCAGCGTCACCAACGGTTCCGATTTTTCGCCCATTGTACTCAGAGCCGATCGCGTGGGCGGCGTCTTCAAGGATCTTCGCTCCCGACCGCGCGCCGATGTCCACTATGGCATCCATATCGCAGGGGTTCCCGCCGATATGCACCGGGAGGATGGCGCGAGTCCGAGGAGTCACCGCAGCTGCGATCGTTTCGGGGTCAATGTTGGCGTCTTCCTCCCGCACGTCTGCGAAGACCGGGGTGGCACCGGTGTGAACGATGACTGTCGCGGTTGCAGCGAACGTGTACGGGGTGGTGATTACCTCATCACCGGGACCGATTCCCCAGCCCCGAAGTGCGAGATGCAAAGCCGCAGTGCACGAGTTGACGACATTCACATGCTCGACGCCACAGTACTCAGCCAGCTCCCGTTCGAAGGCCGCCAGGTTCGGTCCGCTGGTAAGCCAGCCACTTCTCAAGGCACCGGCGACCGCTTCAACATCGTCCTCGGTTATCGAGGGCTTGAAGAAAGGAATCCGAAATTCCGCCATCTCGGTAGAGTAGCGCTCCCGCGTTTACGGTCGCGAATACAGCAACCGTCGCACTCGCTGTGAGCTACACTCGAGCGGTGACCGAACAGGCACCGGCAGTACAGAAGCGATTCGAAGCTGAACGGAGGCGATCGGCATTCATCGCCCTCTTAGCCGGCGGGGGCGCCGGGATTATCGCTGCGGACATGTGGATCGCACCGTGGCTCGGTATCCCGGGAGGGATCGTTGCGGGACTTTGCGCGTTCGGGATCGTGTACACGTACGAATCCGTGATGTGGAGGAGGCACCATGGGCGCTAGCGGGGAACATCAACTGAGCCATCTCGACGAGAAGGGTTCTGCAAGAATGGTAGATGTCACGGCCAAGGACGACACGAACCGTACGGCGAAAGCGGAAGCCCTGGTGCACATGCTTCCGGCAACGATGGACCTGATCCGCTCGGACCAGGTTCCAAAAGGTGACGTGTACGCGGTGGCGCGGATAGCAGGCATCATGGCGGCCAAGCGCACCAGCGAGCTCATCCCGATGTGCCATCCGCTCGCGATCACGAGCATTGCTGTCAACGTCGCTCCGCTCAATGAAACGACGATGCGGATCGAGGCTACTGTCCGCACTTCTGGAAAGACGGGGGTGGAGATGGAAGCGCTGACGGCCGCTTCTGTCGCAGCGCTTACTGTTTACGACATGTGTAAGGCGGTTGATAGAGGTATGCGTGTCACAAACGTGCGCCTCCTGGAGAAAGCAGGTGGGAAATCCGGGCATTGGGTGGCCGACGGTCAGCGCGGTTCCTAAGCGCCCCTGGCGCTAGCATGAAGCCATGGAGATAACCTGGCTGGGACGCAGCTGTTTCCGCATGAGAGGCCGCGGTGGAGCGGTCGTTACTGACCCCTATCCACCGAATAGCGGCTACAAGCTCGGCAAGCCCTCCGCCGACATCGTCACGGTCTGTCGACATGACGAACCGGGATACAGTTTCACGGACGGCGTAGCGAGCGAGGCACGCGTTCTCGACGCCCCGGGCGAGTATGAGATCGGTGGAATACTCGTCCGCGGCGTGGCGACCAGGCAGTCAGACGGCTCGCGCAACGTAATCTTCGTCTGCGAGCTGGATGGCGTCCGAGTCGGACACCTGGGCCTTCTTCAGGAGGCTCCCAGCGTGGTCGTCCTCAACCAGCTCGAGGATGTGGACGTCTTGCTCCTCCCGATCGGCGGCTACAACGCGCTCTCTGCCACCCTCGCGCAGGATGTCATGACCAGCGTCGACCCACCGATAGTCATCCCGATGAATTACGGCACAGCCCAAGAGAAGCTCCCGCTCGAGCCCCTGGACAAATTTCTGCGTGAGGTTGGCTCGAGGCCCGAGCCCCAACCCAAGCTGAGCGTATCGCGGAGCTCCCTCCCTTCTGAGCTGGCACTCCAGGTTTTGCTGCTCAAACAGTAGCCGGCTGCACCCCCTCCCCAGGGCTTCCCGGCATCCTTGGAAGTACGAGTTCTAGTAGACTTTCCGGCGGAGAGGTGTCCGAGTGGTTTATGGTGCCGCTCTCGAAAAGCGGTGTGCAGCAATGCACCGGGAGTTCGAATCTCCCCCTCTCCGCCAGCCATTCCCACAGCCATCTTGCCAACTCCGCTTTCCGCGCCCCGCAAGGCGCCCAGAAAGGTGAAGTCCCGCCCAGCCCCATTCCTCAAATGGGCAGGGGGGAAAGGCCCTCTCGCCTCCCAAATCCTCGGGAAGATGCCGAAGGGGGCCCGCACCTACCACGAGCCGTTCGTTGGCGGTGGGGCCGTGTTCTTCGCGTTCCGTGCCTCCGGTTCCAGCGGGCCGGCGTTTCTGAACGATGCCAACGCGCAGCTCATGGAGTGTTATCGGACTGTCAGGGACTCCCTCTCGGATGTGATCGGGGCATTGACGTTTCTGAGCGACCAATACCTCGCCCGAGAGGGCAGCGCACGGGCCGACTTTTACTACGAGCAGCGGGGCCAAGAACCAAACGAACCGGTCAAACGAACCGCCAGGTTCATCTTTCTGAATCGGACTGCTTATAACGGGCTTTATCGGGTCAATGCTGCCGGACGCTTCAACGTCCCTCACGGTCGCTACAAGCAGCCGCGAATAGTCGATGTCGAGAGGTTGGAAGAGGCATCAAAGGCACTCAGGAATTGCAGACTGCGCGGCGACGACTTCGAGGAAGCATGTAGACGGGCGGAGCCTGGCGATTTCGTCTACCTTGACCCGCCTTATCAGCCACTGACCGCCACTTCCCGGTTCACATCGTATACAGCTGCCAGCTTCGGACCGTCAGACCAGGAGCGGCTCGCTGGAGCATTCAAGAATCTCACCAACCGACGGGTCACGGCCGTTCTTTCAAATTCCGACCACGAGACCATTCTTGATCTCTACGAGGGCCTTGGATATGAAATCCAGCGAGTTTCGATGGCACGTTCGATCAACTCAAAGGGGAATCGTAGAAATCCGATCCGGGAGTTGCTCGTCAGCAACATCGATGCCGTGGGCTAGCATTCAAACCGATTAGCCGGCCGAATCGGTTCCGCTGGAAGCGAGGTTGGTATTCAGAAGCTCCGAGAGCGACCTCCCCGTTGCCTCGGCCACAGCATCAACGCCTCTTCGAAGGCCTCTCGGTTGCGTCCTGAAGGTAATCTGAAGCTGCTAGCTTTGCGCACTACCGCGTGCCCATGGAGTGCCGATTGTCTTGAGAGGGAGAACTGATCTTGTCGACACAGGCTGCCGCGAGCGGCAATTCGATTTCCGACTCTCGCATGAAGCGGTTCGTAAAGTTGTTGGGCGTGGGCCTCTGGATGACCGTCCTGGGATTCGTAGGCGCCATTGCCGTCTCGAACCCGTCCCCAGGCAACACCGCGCTGGCCGTAGTGTTCGGACTTCTGTTCGTTGCGACCAACCTGCAGTTCTGGCTCCAACGTTCGACTGGCCATCATCGCTGGCAGAGTGTCTCTGCCCGTCTCGGTTACAGCTCCTTTATAGACGAGGACATCACCCTGCCCAACAGGAATTACCTGCTGAGTGAGATTCGCAGGGAGATCTCAAAGGCAGCGGCGCATGGTGTGTCTTTCGCGCTCGTACAGGTGTCCGGCCATAAGTTTTCCGCAATCCGCAAGCGCCGTGGCGACGAATTCGCCGACCGTGCGCTCAACTCACTCGTTGGCCTCCTGCGCCGCGTGACAGGTGACACGGATTTTCTCGCTTATGTAGATGCCGCCACCTTCGTCGTGTTAATAGTCGACGCTACCCGGGAGGACGCGAATAACTTTCTCCGCAAGATTCCGGGCTGGCTGTTCATCAGCGACGGACACCAGATGCTCGACATCCCGATACTGGCCCGCATCTACATCTACGACTCGGAGTTGATGTACTCCACCGACGTGCTGCGAGAGCTCGAAGAGAGCAAGGCACTCGTACGCGAACGGCGCGAGCACATGAACACCGCCTAGCTCCGTTTTCAAACATCCCCGACGCGGCTTCCCTTTAAACTAGCGAGCGTGGCTCGGCTTAAAGCGCGTGAATTCCTCTTCCAGGCCGAAGACCGCGCCATCACGCTTCTGGGGGAAGTCACGCCCCCCGAGCGCCGTGTCATGTGGACGACTCTTCAGTACCACTACGGTGAGCCCTGGATCCACTACGAACTGCAGCCCCATGTCGGGCGGCAGATGGTCGAGATCGGGCTTCACTTCGAAGGTGCAGCAGAGCAGAACGAGCGAGCGGCGTCCCTGGTTGCTCACCACGCTGGCACTTTGCTCGCAAGCCTTGGTCCCAATTGGGAGCTGGAGGAGTGGACGAACAGCTGGCGCCGACTTCACCGTACGCTGCGATTCAAGTTTCTGAACCCGGACCTTGCTGAGGAGGCCGCTGAGGCATTCGCAGTTCTCGTGACGGAGACTTCGCCCATCCTTTCCACTTCCGACCTTCTCAGCGAACCATCAGCGACGGTTCGCTCGTCGGCACCGTTTCGGCGGCGCCAGCGAGGAGGTCGGCAACCAGGCCCACGTCGCTAGGAATACGAAGGCGGTCTGCGCCGATGCGCTAATCCCGCCAGCGCTACCAGGAAGCCGAATGCAAAACCGCCAATGTGGGCGAACCAGGCGATCCCAGCGTCAGCCCCAGCTGCGTTGTTAATGGTCGCGATCCCAGCAAGCAGATTCTGGACAAACCAGAATCCGATAAGGAGCACAGCGGGGACCGGGATAGGAATGAATATAAAAAAGAGGAGGGCCACCGTTACGGTGGCACGCGGGAAGTACCAGAGATAAGCGCCGAGCACGGCCGCCACAGCGCCACTGGCCCCTACTGTTGGCACCACGGAATTCGGATCAGCAATCGTCTGGGCGAGGCTCGCTGCCGCGCCTCCTAACAAATAAAACAGGAGAAACACCATGTGTCCGAGTCGGTCCTCGACGTTATCGCCGAACACCCAGAGGAACAGCATATTTCCGATAAGGTGCATCCAGCCCGCGTGTATGAACACGGCGGTGAAGAGCGTCGCCACCACGATGGGCACGGACTGACCGCCTGAAGACGTAGACCCGCCAACCGTGTCAAGAAATTCAGCGGGCTGGAACCCGTAGGTGCAGACGAATCTGTCCGACTCAGATGGAACGGCAAAGAACCCGTAGCAGGAGGCCTCGCGGGTCTGCTCGACGATATCCCGGCGAAGCTCTGGGCTAGAATCCACCGTCGACGTCTCAAGAGTAAGGGACCAGACGAAGACGGCGACGTTAAGAAGAATGATCCCGGTAGTGACCCAAGGAATGGTCCGGGAAGGCACGCTGTCCGAGATTGGGAACACGAAAGCGAGAGTACGCCAGGATCGCTCGATGCCAAAGGCCGGCTACGCGGCCCGTCCAGACGAGCAGTCAGGCCGCCCCGAAAAGAGACGGCCCGACCAAGTATCTCACTTGCGGAGCCGCTATCTGACGGCCACCGCAATCTCACAGTTCACAGGACCTGATACCGTCATCCTGTATTCCGCCGCCCGGCGAAGCCCGGTCCCCGAGCCAGGCTCAAGCGTCCGTATTTAGTCCTGGCGGTTCCTACGAGCCACGGCCAGTCCTCCAAATCCGAAGGCAACAACGGTCAGGCCGACAAGCAGTCCCTCGATCCCAAGTCCCCCTTCGGAAGCTGCTTTGCTGGCGCCAAGGCCTGTGTCCGGCGGCGCCGGCGTGGGTGGAAGCGCCGTCGCCGTCGCGGGAGCCGTTGTGGCTGTTGGCGCCGGTGTGGCTGTTGGCGCCGGTGTCGGTGTCGGCGGAGTCACATAGGACAGGTTAAGCACATTCAGCTCGAAGTTAACCCAGATTCCGGACCCACCTACGCCGTAGCCGACGATCACGAAGTCAATCGAGGCAGAATCGCTGCCGCAGCCACTAGTTGCGGCGGCCGCTTTGACGTCCACCACGTACCGAGCCTCACCGCTGGCAGTGAAGGTGGTGGTTGTGCCACAGACGACGCTTCCAATCTTCGCTTCGACAACTGTGCCGTCAGGCACGAATGCGCCATCGGCCTGGACCGAACCGGCGAAGCGCGCCGGCGCGACCTGCTGCGCATGGGAATCACTTGTGCCGGTCAAGAGGCTCATTCCGCCCAGCATTGCCACTGCAAGTAGGCCCGCCAGCAACCGTGTCACTTTTTTCATACGTGGTACCACTCCAATATCACCGAATGTCGTTCGGACCGCTTCCGGCGGCTGCCCGTCGAATCGGCTCAATCGCAAACTAAGGGCCCCAACCAAGCCAGTCAATTGAGTAGCGTAGCGCGGACCCCCTCGTTAATGAAACGCATTGACTCCCCTGGAGTTAACTCCCAGGGGCGCCAAGAGCTGAGATCCTGAAAGAACTCTCCCTGTTTCTCAAGGCGCTTACACGTGAGTTGCTCGCTCACAGTCACCACGTTCTTCGAGGAGTCACAGGACCCCGGTGACACGATCGCTATTCAGTAACCCTGCCCAATCGTAAGCCTCACCAAGTCGCAGCCTTGAGGGCCACCGGAGTATGGGCCGAGCAAACGGAAGAGCGGGGCTCCCAAAGGAACCCCGCTCTTCTTGTATCCCATTCAGGGGGTGATGTCGGTTGTTACCGGCTCCGCCTGGCCGCTGCAACTCCGCCGAGACCGAACGCAACCACGCCCAGTCCAAGCAGTGCAACCATCAGCCCGAAGGCACCGGAGCTGTTGCCGCTCTCCATTCCAAGACCGGTGGCCGGAGGAGCCGGAGTCGGCACCGCCGTCGGCACCGCCGTCGGCACCGCCGTCGGTACCGGCGTTGCCGTCGGTACCGGAGTTGGAGTCGGTGCGACGTACGTCAGATTCAGGGTATTGAGCTGGTAGTTCCGCCACACACCTGTCTCTGCCGCCAGCTTCCCGGCGATGTAGAAAGCCACGTTGGCGTCAGCGCTGCCGCAAACGGCACCGCCTTCAAGCTGGTTTGCTTCCACGTCTATCGCGTAACGCGATTCGCCGAACGTGACCGCTTGCCCGCAAGTCACTCCGCCAACCTTGGCCTCAATCGCCGTTCCGGCCGACACCGGCGCCCCATCAACCGTCACCGTCCCCACGAACTTCGCGGGCGGTATTGGTTCTGCATGGACCGCACTTGTGCTCACGAGGAGGCCGGTAATCGCCAGTGCGAGTACCGCCGTTGCCCCCGAGAGCCACTTCGTCATCTTAGCCATAACTGGTTGCTCCATTTCCTATCGCGTCTTCGCCAGCTCGCTCCCCTCTTACTCCGGGGTCCCGGACCGCCCCGCGAGGGACGGCCCGAAGACCTCGGAACTCAAGAGTCGTTAGCTGACGTTGGTCACGATTGTCCAGGCCACAGAGTTCGGGCCTGCTATGGCTATCCAGTAGGCCTGACCATTGGTCAGACTCACCAGGTCGTTAGCTCCTGGTACTCCCACTCCGTCCGGGAAGTAGGCTGCCCATGACTGGGTCACCCCGTCCCATCCGTAGATGGCAGTTACGCCGGT
>MPMF02248279.1_pt1 | contig 46028 bp, 54 predicted proteins | sample 1617271 | NCBI WGS metagenome assembly MPMF02 (sample SAMN05944812, study PRJNA350692) | marine metagenome | biome: marine; feature: ODZ; material: water; isolation source: 120 m water sample prefiltered with 30 um filter, filtered on to 0.2 um... | place: Pacific Ocean | collected 2012-04-09... | reverse complement strand
CGTGGAGATGGTGATGCCGGGGGACAACGTGGCGATGGAGGTGGAGCTGATCACGCCGGTGGCCCTGGAGAAGGGGCTACGGTTCGCCATCCGGGAAGGCGGGCGCACGGTGGGGTCGGGCGCCATCACCGACATCGTCGAATAACGAAGTCGAGCGGGTTAGCCTGACAGGAGGCGACGACCGCTGGTCAGCAGCTAGGTGTAACGAAGACAGGCGGACGAGCAAAGCGAGGCCGCCAAGCCGCGCACGTGCGCGGCTCGCGGTAGCGGAGCGGGGCGATGGGGCCCCGCGAGCGGACGCGGGGGTTCGGGGCGAAGCCCCGAGTTAAATATGTTCAGCGACAAGATTCGGATACGTCTCAAGGCCTACGACCACCGGGTCCTCGACCAGTCGACCACGGAGATTGTTGACACCGCACGGCGCACGGGGGCGCGTCTGGCTGGCCCGATTCCGCTGCCGACCGACCTGAATAAGTGGACGGTTCTGCGGTCGCCCCATGTCGACAAGAAATCCCGTGAGCAGTTTGAAATCCGGACTCACAAACGGCTGATCGACATCTTCGAACCGACACCGCAGACGGTTGATGCGTTGATGAAGCTCGACCTGCCAGCCGGTGTCGACGTCGAGATCAAAGCGTTCGGGAAGGACAACAAGTAACTGCCATGGTGACCGGTATTCTAGGGCAAAAAATCGGGATGACGCAGTTGTTCAGCGACGACGGGGCCGTCATGCCCGCGACTGTCATCAAGGCCGGCCCGTGCGTGGTTGTTCAGCGCAAGACAGTCGAGCGCGACGGCTACGACGCCGTGCAGCTTGGCCTCGTGGAGGATGCTCCGGCCAAAGTGAACAAGCCGACCGCCGGTCACTACAAAAAGGCGAACGTGCCGCCGACGCGCATCCGGCGCGAAGTAGGTATCGCCCCCGGCAGCGAGGGTCCGGACGAGGGGGCGCAGGTGGTCGCTTCTGTGTTCGCCGACGGTGACCGGGTGGACGTCATCGGGCTCAGTCGCGGCAAAGGCTTTCAAGGGGTCATGAAGCGGCATGGGTTCGGCGGCGGTCGCGCGACGCACGGCTCGATGTTTCATCGCGCGCCGGGTTCGATCGGCGCATCGTCGTACCCGTCACGGGTCATCAAGGGCATGCGGGGTCCCGGTCGGATGGGCGGCGATCGGGTGACGGTCCGAAATCTGCGGGTGCTGCAGGTGGATGCCGAGCAGCATATGCTGATCGTCAAAGGTGCGGTGCCCGGGGCGCCGGGCGGGTTCCTGATGGTGCGCAAAGCGGTGGCGGCCAAGCCCGTGTCTGCACCGGCGGCCGAGACCCCGAAACAGAAGCGGAAGTAGGGGACCATGATGGTAAGGCTGTCATGGGGGCGAAACGAGAAGTCTGTATTCGTTTGGAGCCGGCGGTGACGGCCAAGCCGCGCACGTGCGCGGCTCGCGGGCGCGGAGTGGGGCCGTGGGGTCCCCGCGGAGCGACCGGCGGGGGTTCGGGGCGTAGCCCCGAGGAAAGGGGCCCAAGCCGCGCACGTGCGCGGCTCGCGGGCGCGGAGTGGGGCCGTGGGGTCCCCGCGGAGCGACCGGCGAGGGTTCGGGGCGTAGCCCCGACTAAGTAGGTTACGACCATGACACTGGATGTCGTCGATTCGCAGAACGAGAAGGTCGGGTCGCTTGAGGTCAGTGACACGGTGTTCGGCGGTCGGGTGAACACTGACGTTATCTGGGAAGCGGTGGTTCATCAGCTCGCCTGCGAGCGCCGCGGAACGCATGCAACCAAGACCCGTGCTGAGGTCAGCGGCACCGGCAAGAAACCCTGGCGCCAAAAGGGAACCGGTCGCGCGCGGGTCGGTTCCAGTCGCAATCCGCTGTGGCGGGCGGGTGGCATTGTGTTTGGTCCGCGGCCACGCAGCTATGCGTACCGGTTGCCCAAGAAGATGATTCGCGGCGCGTTGCGCGCCGCTCTCACCCAGAAGTTCCAGGACTCCGAAGTGCTCGTGGTGGATCAGCTTGCCGTCGACGAGCCTCGGACGCGTCACGCGGCGGAGTTGCTTGGCCGGCTCGAGGCGGGGGGCAAGACCCTGCTGGTCGATGTAAATCCGGACTCGAATCTCTCGCTCGCCGTACGCAACATCACCGGTGTGCGGATGTCGTCGACCAGTCAGCTTGGAGCCCGCGACGTCGTTGACGCCGGTCGGGTCGTCGTGACCCGTGCTGCGATCGAGCGGCTGGAGCAGGTGTTGGGATCATGATAGAGACCGAGGTGATTCGGCGGCCGCTCATCACTGAGAAGACCACGATCCAGCGGGAGGACGGTCGGACCATCGTGCTGGAGGTAGCGATGCGCGCGACCAAGGTGGAGATCAAGCAGGCGGTCGAGCGGCTGCTGGGCTCGAAGGTCTCGAGTGTCCGGACCTCCATCAATCACGGCAAGATTAAGCGCCAGGGGCGCTTCGCAGGGCAGCGCCCGGACTGGAAGAAGGCGTATGTGCGGCTGCGCGCAGGTGAAAAGGTCCCTGAGTTCCTTGAGGGCGCATAGGTAAGGCAGGGTGTCACGCGCGATGGTGCGAAGCGAGTCAAAGCCATGACAATTCGCAAGTACAAGCCGACGTCGCCCGGACGGAGGTTTCAAACGGTTCAGGCGTTCGATGAGATCACGGCCACAAAGCCGTACAAGCCATTGACCCAGCCGCTGCCGAAATCCGGTGGCCGTAACAATCGGGGCAAGGTGACGGTGTGGCAACGTGGTGGCGGACACAAGCGGGCGTACCGCATCATCGATTTCAAGCGCGATAAGCATGATGTGCCAGGGAAGGTGTCGACCATCGAGTACGACCCGAACCGCTCGGCCCGGATTGCATTGGTGACGTATGCCGACGGTGAGAAGCGATACATTCTCCAGCCGGCCGGTGTGACGGTCGGCGACGCCATCATCGCCGGCGAGAAGGTGGACATTCTGCCGGGTAACGCGCTGCCGCTCAAAAATATCCCGCTGGGCACACAGCTGCACAACGTGGAGCTCAAGCCCGGCAAGGGAGGGCAAATCGCGCGGAGCGCCGGGTCCACGGTGCAGCTCGTGGCCAAAGAAGGCAACTACGCCTCGGTGCGGATGCCGTCCGGCGAGGTACGTCGAATTCTTAAGGAGTGCTCGGCGACGGTGGGGCAAGTTGGCAACGTCGATCACGAGAATGTGTCCCTGGGGAAGGCTGGTCGTTCGCGGTGGCTCGGGCGTCGGCCCAATGTGCGTGGCGTCGCCATGAACCCGGTGGACCACCCGCTGGGGGGCGGCGAGGGCAAGGCGGCTGGCGGGCGTCACCCCGTGTCGCCATGGGGCCAGCCGAGCAAGGGCTTCAGGACCCGCAGCCGGAAGCCGTCCGACAAGTTCATCACCCAGCGCCGGAAGCGGCGTCGGTGATGTTCATCGGGACCAACACGAGGCGCTTATGAGTCGATCGCTGAAGAAGGGGCCGTTCGTGGACCTGCCGTTGCTGGAGAAGGTGGAGATCATGAACCGGGGCGGAGACCGGAAGGTGATCAAGACCTGGTCACGGCGTTCCACCGTCGTGCCGGAGATGGTCGGACACACCATCGCGGTGCACAACGGCAAGAAATTTGTGCCGGTGTATCTCACCGAGAACATGGTGGGCCACAAGCTGGGTGAGTTCTCGCCGACCCGACTGTTTCGCGGGCATACGAGCAAGCGCGACAAGGCCGCGTCGATCGGCCCGAAGGGTAGATAACGATGGTCGAAGGGCGGGCGACGGCCCGATACATCCGCACGTCGGCGCAAAAGGCCGGGCTGGTGATGGATCTCATTCGCGGCCAGAACGTGGACCGCGCGCTGTCGACGTTGCGTTTCGCCCGCAAGCGCATCGCGCGTGACATTGAGAAGGTGCTCCGTTCTGCGGTGGCAAACGCCGAGCAGAAAGAGGGCGGCAGTGGCGATGTCGACCGAATGTTCGTGTCGCGCTGCTATGCCGACCAGGGGCCCTCGATGAAGCGGATTCGTCCGGCGCCAATGGGCCGGGCGTTCCGGATCATCAAGCGGACGGCCCACCTGACCGTTCACGTGGCGGAGCGGTCCGAGGTGGTGACGCGGGTAGCGGCGCCGGCACCCCAGACCGCATCGGCGGACGGAGCCGACGCGGCGCCGAAGAAAGCGACCAAGCGGGCTCCCAAGAGCACCGCCGGGAAGACGACAAAGGCCGCGATGGCCAAGAAGACCGCGGCGAAGAAAAAGACCGCGACCAAGTCGGCGGCAAAGAAGACCACGGCGACGAAGAAGTCCGCGACCGAGTCGGCGGCGAAGAAGACCGCCAAGACGGCGAAGAAGCGGACGGCGAAGAAGTCCAGCGACTAGCGGCGCAACGCGAGGATCACCAGATGGGGCAGAAGGTTCACCCGTACGGTTTCAGACTCGGTTTCAACAAGACCTGGCGGTCCCGTTGGTATGCGGACCGTGATTACGCGAAGCTGCTGCACGAGGATCTCGCCTTGAGGGCCGACCTGAAGAAACGCTTCGCACATGCGGGTGTGTCGAAAATCGAAATCGAGCGCGCCGCCAACAACCTGAAGATCGATATCTGCACGTCGCGGCCGGGCATCATCATCGGACGGAAGGGCACCGAGGTCGACAAGCTCAAAACGGAGATACAGAAGCGGACCAACCGCCAGGTGTTCATCAACATCCAGGAGATCCAGAAGCCCGAGCTGGACGCGCAGCTCATCGGCGAATCGGTCGCATTGCAGCTGGTGAAGCGTGTCGCGTTTCGTCGTGCTATGCGGAAGGCGATCGAGTCTGCGCTGCGGTTCGGGGCACGCGGGATCAAGATCCGGGTCGGCGGGCGGCTCAATGGGGCGGAAATCGCGCGAAGCGAGTGGTATCTGCATGGCCAGTTGCCGCTGCAGACGTTGCGCGCGGACATTGACTACGGCTTTGCGGAGGCCAACACGACCTACGGGCAAATCGGCGTGAAAGTGTGGCTCTACAAGGGCGATCGCCACGAGCCACAGCTGGCCCGCGATGAAGAGTATCGGGCGCCGCGCCGCCCGGCCAGGGCCTGACGGCGGGTGCCCTGCAGGAGTCAGAAGGCAGAAGTCAGGAGACGGAAGAAGCCGGTGGCTTCGCAGCGATCTCCAGTTGAAGGTGTTTCGTTATGTTGACGCCAAAAAGAGTGAAGCATCGGAAACAGCAACGCGGGCGCATGACCGGAAAGGCGTGGCGTGGCTCGACAGTGTCTTTCGGAGACTACGGGCTCCGGGCGATGGAGCCCTGCTGGTTGACAGACCGTCAGATCGAGGCGGCGCGTGTCGCGATGACGCGGTTCATCAAGCGCGGTGGGAAGATCTGGATCCGAGTGTTTCCAGATAAGCCCATCACCAAGAAGCCCCAGGAAACACGAATGGGGAAGGGCAAGGGCGCCCCTGAAGGTTGGGTAGCCGTCGTGAAGTCGGGCCGAATCCTGTTTGAGATGGAGGGGGTCGACATGGTCGCGGCGAAGGAGGCGATGCGTCTGGCATCGGCGAAACTGCCGATTCTCACGAAGTTCGCCACACGGTTTGGTGAGACTGAGGTGTCATGACCAAGATTGGAGAGTTGCGTGATCTCGGTGTGGCGGGTCTCGAGCAGCGTGAGCGCGATTTGGCAGAACAGTTGTTCCGGTTGCGGCTACAGAAGTCGATGGGACAGCAGGAGGCGGCGAGCAAGCTGAAAGAGAGCCGGCGTGACCTCGCCCGTGTAAAGACCCTCTTGCGGGAGCACGCGCTCGGTACACGGGCCGCCGACGCGGGCGCCTAGTGGGTCGGGGCACATAGCGAAAGAAGCATCGGATGGGAACCAAAGCAGAAGTCCAGGGCGTGGTGGTCAGCGACAAGATGGATCAGAGTGTCGTGGTGGCAGTCGAGCGTCGGGTGCGCCATGCGCTTTACGGCAAGATTCAGCGTCGCACGTCGAAGTTCATGGCGCACGACCCGGCCAACGACGCCAAGATGGGTGATGTCGTGGCCATCGTCGAGACGCGACCCCTGAGTCGCCGAAAGCGTTGGGCGGTCACCCGGGTGGTCGAGCGGGCGCAGGTGATTTGAGCGAGGACTGACCATGATCCAGATGCAGTCGATTCTCGACGTCGCCGACAACTCCGGGGCCCGCAAGATAGCGGTGATCAACCCCCTCGGCGGTGCGACGGGACGATACGCCCGCCTCGGTGACCTCGTTACCGCCTCTGTGAAGGAAGCGGTGCCCGCGTCTGCGGTCAAGAAGGGCCAGGTCGTACGAGCAGTGATCGTGCGTACGTCCAAAGAGCATCGGCGCCGGGATGGCAGCTACATCCGCTTCGATCGGAACGCGGCGGTTCTGGTCAATGAGCAAGGTGAGCCGATCGGGACCCGTGTCTTTGGTCCGGTGGCGCGAGAGCTCCGTGAGCGAAAGTTCATGAAGATCGTCTCACTGGCACCGGAAGTGTTGTAACGAAGAAGTCAGAAGTCAGACCGCTGACTTCTGGAGCGTAAGACGAATGTCGACCATTCAGACACCGATTCGAAAGAACGACAGCGTGCTCGTGATTGCGGGGAAAGACCGGGGCAAGCGTGGCCGCGTGTTGCGGCTGGTGCCTGGCAAGAACCGGCTGATCGTCGAAGGCGTGAATTTCGTGAAGAAACACACGAAGCCGAATCCCGGACAGAACGTCAAGGGTGGCGTCGTCGAGAGTGAGGCGCCATTGCACGTCTCGAATGTGCAGCTGGTGTGTCCGGAGTGTGGAGCGCCGACGCGGCTCGGCCGCCGAGTGCTCGGTGATGGTCGCAAAGTGCGGGTCTGCCGCAAATGTGACGGGGTCGTCGACCGATGAGCCGATTGAAAGAGCGGTATCTGGACCAGACGGTCTCCGCCCTCACGAAGGAGTTTGGCTACACCAGCGTGATGGCGGTGCCGAAGATCCAGCGGATCGCCGTGAACATGGGGATGGGTGAGGCGACGCAGAACGCGAAGCTGATCGAAGCTGGAAGCGACGAACTGGCGCGTATCACCGGTCAGAAGCCGTTGACGACCCGGGCCAAGAAGTCGGTGGCACAGTTCAAGGTGCGTCAAGGTCAGCCAATCGGGGCGATGGTCACGCTGCGTCGCGAGCGCATGTACGAGTTCCTGGACCGTCTGATTTCAATCGCACTACCGCGGGTCCGGGACTTTCGAGGGGTGTCGCCCAAGGGGTTCGACGGGCGAGGCAACTACACGCTGGGGCTGCGTGACCAGTTGATCTTCCTCGAGATCGACTACATGAAGGTCGACAAGTCCCGTGGCATGAACATCACGGTAGTGACGACGGCCAAGACCGACGAGGAAGGGCGACGGTTGCTCCAGTTGCTGGGGATGCCGTTCCGCGCGAATTAGGGACCGCGCCCGAGCCGGGCGCGATTGGGGCGGGCCTGAAGGCCCTGGCTACAAGAGGACACCGATGGCTACGACCGCGAAGATCGTCAAGGAAAAGAGGCCGCCGAAATTCAAGGTGCGGCTCCGTAACAGGTGTCGACTGTGTGGCCGGCCACGCGGGTTCCTACGCAAGTTTGAGCTCTGCCGCCTCTGTTTTAGGCGGTTGGCGCTCCAGGGCGATGTTGCCGGTGTGACCAAGAGCAGCTGGTGATGAGGCCGGTCGTCGACGCGAAGTCGTCGGCCTGGAAGCAACGAAACTGAAGAGCTATGACTGATTCGATCGCCGACATGTTGACGAGAATCCGTAACGCTACCGCTGCACGGCGGAAGCGCGTGGATATTCCGGCATCACGGCTCAAGACGGATATCGCCAGAATTCTGCAGAGCGAGGGCTACATCCACTCCTTCAAGCAGGTCGACGTCGTGGTCGAGAAGGGGCAGAGCGCTCGGTCAATGCTTCGTGTTCAGCTCAAATACGGGTCACGTGGCGAGAACGTCATTTCAGGAATCCAGCGGGTCAGCCGACCCGGGCGACGTGTCTATTTCGGCCGGGACAGCGTGCCACCGGTTCTGGCCGGGCTCGGAACCAGCATTCTGACGACCTCGCGCGGCGTGATGACCGGGCGTGAGGCCGTGAAAGTCGGCGTCGGCGGCGAAGTGTTGTGCAACGTCTGGTAGGGGTGACGTCATGTCGCGAGTGGGCAAGAAACCGATTCCAATTCCGAGCGGGGTCACCGTGCAGATCTCTCCGGATGTGGTCGAGGTCAAGGGGCCAAAGGGGACGTTGCGTCAACCGCTGCCGCCAGGCGTGATCTTCGAGATGACCGACGGAAGGCTCGAGGCGCGCCCGGTGAGCGATGATCGTGGGCTTGGCAAGTTTCATGGCCTGGCTCGCAGTCTGGTCGCCAACGCCGTGACGGGGGTCACCGAGGGGTTCAAGAAGGAGCTCGACATCGTCGGCATCGGGTATCGGGCCGAGGTGGCTGGTCAGCGACTCACGATGTCGCTGGGGTACTCCCACCCCGTGCTGTTCGACATACCCAAGGGAGTAGCGGTCACGGTGGACAAGCAGACACACTTGGTTGTGTCCGGTGCCGACCGGCAAGCGGTGGGGCAGGTCGCCGCCGATATCCGTGGTTTCCGGAAGCCGGACCCTTACAAGCAGAAGGGGATTCGCTACACCGGCGAGGTGTTGAGGAAGAAAGTGGGTAAGACGGGGGCGTAAGCGCGTGCCCGAGAAGGTAGAAGTCAGAATGCAGAAGTCAGAAGGGTACGAATGGCTTCGCCGGCTTCATCTCATGGGTTGATACGGCGATGAGAGTAAAGACGAAACAGGACCGGCGGCGGCGAATCTCGCTGCGGCAGCGAAAGAAGATCGGAGGGACCAGCGAGCGGCCCAGGCTGGCGGTCTTCCGGAGCCTGACGCACATCTCGGCCCAGGTGATCGACGACACGACCGGCACGACGGTCGTATCCGCGTCGAGCACCGAGCCCTCCGTCAAGGCGGGATTCGCCGATGGCGCGCGTGGCGGGAATGTGGCCGGGGCGCAGGTCATTGGCAAGCTAGTAGCCGAACGTACGCTCGAAAAAGGCATTACGAGCGTCGTCTTCGACCGCGGCGGGTTCCTGTATCACGGGCGCGTGCGCAAGGTGGCGGACGCCGCGCGGGACGGCGGATTGAAGTTCTAGTGCGGACACACAGTCATGAGCAAGACACGAGCGAAGATCAACCCTGCAGACTTCGACCTCAAAGACACGGTGGTGTCGATCAACCGGGTCACCAAGGTCGTCAAGGGCGGCAAGAACCTGAGCTTCAGCGCCCTGGTCGTGGTGGGTGACATGCACGGAGTGGCTGGGTTCGGTGTCGGAAAGGCGAAAGAGGTGCCTTCGGCAATCAAGAAAGGCATCGAGGCCGCGAAAAAGGCCCTCGTGCGCGTGCCGCTCAGTGGCACCACGATTCCGCACAAGATTGTCGGCCGATTCGGGGCCGGGCGGGTGCTGCTGAAGCCGGCGCCAGAAGGTACTGGCATCATCGCGGGCGGTGCCGTTCGCGCGGTCATGGAGTCGGCTGGTATTCAAAACATCCTGACCAAGTCGCTCGGTACCGACAACCCGCACAATGTGGTGCGCGCGACCTTTACCGGGTTGGTCGAGCTCAAGGATCCGGTTGCCATCGCCCGGTTGCGTGGCGTCGACCTAAAGGACTTGACGGCGTAAAAGGAAGCGCCCTCAGGAGACAGGAGACAGGAGAGGCCGGTGGGCTTCGCCGCAGTCTTCAGCAGCCTGGTAGCAACGGTATGATGGCGAAAAGAGCGAAGCCCGGGCGTGTGAAGGTGAAGCTGGTGCGAAGCACCATCGGGTTTGACAAGCGTCAGGCAGACGTCGTGCGGGGGCTGGGGCTCCGGCGAATCAACCATACTGTCGAACTGCAGGACGTTCCGTCCATACGCGGCATGATCCACAAGGTCCGGCATCTGGTCCGAGTGAGCGACGTCGAGGGCTGAAGACGATGAATCTCAGCGATCTCAAACCACCAAAGGGTGCCAAGCACGCCAAGAAGCGTGTCGGCCGGGGCGAGGGGTCCGGCTCCGGTGTCACCTCGGGTCGGGGGCACAAGGGACAGAAGTCCCGCTCGGGATATCACCACAAGCGCGGGTTCGAGGGCGGCCAAATGCCGTTGCAGCGGCGCGTGCCGAAGCGCGGATTTTTCAATCCCTTCCGGGTGGAGTACGCCGTCGTCAATCTCGATACGCTGGCCGAGCGGTTCAAAGCGGGCACTGAAATCACGCCCGAGCTGTTACGGGAGCAACGGCTGGTGCGGTCCAACGCCAAGCGTGTGAAGATACTCGCCCGGGGGGACATCGAGACGGCGCTGACGATAAGGGCGCACAAGTTCAGCCAGAAGGCGAGTGAGAAGATCGCGGCCGCTGGCGGACAGGCCGAGGTCATAACGAAGTGATGGCTGTTGTGCGACGTCGTCTGATCGGCAGCGTGTGGAGGAGACGCACAGATGCTTGATAGCCTGCGAAACGTCTTCACGATCTCCGATCTTCGTACACGCGTGCTGTTCACGCTTGGGATTCTGGCGGTCTATCGAGTCGGCAGCGTCATCCCGACCCCGGGGGTCAACGCTGACGCGCTGGCCATTCTGGCCGAGCAAAACGCCAACACCATGCTCGGGCTGTTCAACATGTTCTCGGGGGGCAATCTCGCGCAGGTGACGATTTTCGCGTTGGGCATCATGCCCTACATCAGCGCATCGATCATTCTGCAGTTGCTGACGGTGGTCTGGCCCTATCTCGAGCGATTGTCGAAGGAGGGCGAGCTCGGCCGGCGCAAGATCACGCAATACACGCGGTATGGGACGCTCGGCTTGTGCGGCGTGCAGGCCTTCGCGATCGCGTTCTGGTTGGAGAGCCAGACCAATATCGCCGGCGGGTTGCCGCTGGTCTACAACCCCGGTTGGGCGTTCCGGCTGATGGTGGTGCTCACCCTCACGACAGGCACCTGTTTCATCATGTGGTTGGGTGAGCAGATCACCGAGCGCGGGATCGGCAACGGCATGTCGCTGATCATCTTCGCCGGGATCGTCGTCGGTCTGCCGCAGGCGGTGATCCTCACCATCGATCAGCTGCGCACCGGCCAGATGGGACTGTTCCGTCTGCTGATTCTCATCATGGCGATGCTCGCGGTCATCGCGGCGGTCGTCTTCATCGAGCGCGGGCAGCGCCGGGTCACCGTGCAATATGCGAAGCGTGTCGTGGGGCGGCGGATGTATGGCGGCACGAGCACCCACATACCGCTCAAGGTGAACACCGGCGGCGTAATCCCGGTCATCTTCGCCTCGTCGTTGCTCGCGTTCCCGGCGACCATCGCCTCGGCGTTGCCCCCGGGGGGATGGACTCAGACCGCTACGGCCTCGCTGCAGAACGGGATGCCGTTGTACTACCTGCTGTATATGGGCGGAATCATATTCTTCGCCTACTTCTACACCGCGATCATCTTCAATCCCGACGATGTCGCGGAGAACATGAGGAAGTATGGCGGGTTCGTGCCGGGGATCCGGCCGGGCAAGCGGACGGCCGAGTATATCGACACGATTCTCACGCGGATTACCCTGGTGGGGGCGATCTATCTGGCGCTCATCGCGGTGCTGCCGGATCTATTGATCGTCGGCTTCCAGGTGAACGCGTTACCGTTCATCGGCGACTCGCTCGACGCGGTGACCCCGCGGTGGTTCACCGACGGGCTCAATGTCACCTTCTATTTCGGGGGGACGTCGCTGCTGATCATTGTCGGGGTGTCGATGGACACGGTGCAGCAGGTGGAGTCGCAGCTCATCATGCGGCACTATGACGGGTTCATGCGGAAGACCCGTATAAGAGGACGCCGAGGCTAGGTGAGCGACGCGTGAGCGAATCGACACGAACACCGATCAATCTCGTGGTGCTTGGCGCGCCGGGGGCGGGCAAGGGCACGCAGGCGGTGGACTTTGCCCAGCGGCACGGGATCCCGAAGATTTCGACCGGAGACATCTTGCGCGATGCGGTGCAGTCCGGGTCCGAGTTGGGGCAGCGTGCCAAGGCGACGATAGAGGCCGGAGGTCTGGTCGACGACCAGCTGATGATCGCCATCGTGCGAGAGCGACTCGCGCGCCCAGATGCCGCCGGTGGATTCGTGCTCGACGGCTTCCCGCGCACGGTAGCGCAGGCCACGGCGCTCGACGAGATCATGACGGGACACGGTGCACTCACCGTGGTCGATATCGCGGTGCCGGACGACGCGCTGGTCGAGCGGCTGGCGCGGCGCCGGGTGTGCGGGCAATGTGGGACGCCGGTGAGCGTCGCTGCCAGCGTGGCCGAAGTGGCAATACCCCGATGCGAGAAGTGCGGCGGCGAGCTGGTGCTCCGGAGCGACGATACCGAAACGGTGGTCCGGGAGCGGTTGCGGGTGTATGCCGAGGCGACCAGACCACTTGTCGACTACTACTCGAGCCGTCCGACGTTTCGTGCCATCGACGGACATCAGGACCAGGCCGCCGTGTCGGCAGCACTGGCGGCGGCGGTGGACGACGTGGACGCGGGCGTGTCGGTCGGGAGCCCGGTGTCCGAGGGAGCCGCCGGATGATCGTGTGCAAATCGCCGGCCGAGCTGGAGCGTATGCGTGTGGCCAACGCGCTGGTCGCGGCGGTGCTCGCAGAGCTCCGTCGGCTGGTCGCGCCGGGAGTGACCACCAAGGAGCTGGACACGGTCGCGGAACGGCAGATTCTGGAGGCCGGTGCGGTGCCCGCGTTCAAGGGTTACCAGGGGTTCCCGGCGACCCTGTGTGCGTCGGTCAATGAGGCGGTCGTGCACGGTATCCCGGATGCGACGCCGCTCGCCGATGGCGACATCGTCTCCCTCGACATGGGAGTCGTGCTCGACGGGTTCTACGGCGACTCGGCGATTACGGTGCCTGTGGGTTCGATTTCAGACCGCGCGGCCGACTTGCTGCGTGTGACACGAGAAGCGCTCGACTTGGCCATGGAGCAGGTGCAGGTGAAAGGCCATGTCTCCGACATTGGTTACGCGGTGCAGCGGCACGTCGAGGCGCATGGGTTCTCGGTCGTGCGCGAGTTCGTTGGCCACGGTATCGGCGCCAAGTTGCATGAGGAGCCGCAGATTCCCAATTACGGTGAGCCAGGTCGTGGACCACGGCTCGCGGCCGGTATGGTGTTGGCAATCGAGCCGATGGTCAACATGGGGAATCCCTCGGTGAAGGTGCTTGGCGACGGGTGGACCGCGGTGACTCGGGATGGCAGCTTGTCGGCGCACTTCGAGCACACGGTGGCCGTAACCAGTGACGGACCGGAGGTGCTGACGCGGTCCGCCGCCGATGAGAATGGACCTGTGGCGGCGTTGGAGGGACGGGAGGCCGCAGAGCCTGAGCTGGCGTCTTCTCCGCGCAGCTGATGCTGATGCTGATTGTTGATGGCTGTGATCGATGACGGCGGGAGCCTGCCATGAGTGGTGCCGACGACGCATATCTGGGAGTCGTGGTGGAACAGCTTCCGGACGCGCTGTTTGCGGTGCGTCTCGACGACTCGAACCGCCGGATCGTGGCGCATGTTGACGGATCGCCGCGGCGCAATTTCGTGCGGTTGTTGCCGGGTGACCGCGTGACCGTTGAGTTGACGACGCAGAATAGGAAGCGCGGGCGAATTACCCGTCGGGGGAGTGGGGCATGAAGGTTCGGACATCGGTGAAACGGATGTGTGACAAGTGCAAGGTCGTGCGGCGTCACGGTGTGGTGCGCGTGATCTGCCCGAACCCCAAGCACAAACAGCGGCAAGGGTGAGGTAGGACGATGGCTCGAATTGCAGGTGTCGATCTTCCACGAACCAAGCGCATTGAAACCGGGCTGACGTATATCTTCGGCATCGGAGACCATCGCGCTGGTGTGATTCTGAAAGAGGCCGGGGTCGCCCCGGACGTGCGCATCAAGGACCTCTCCGAGGACGAGGTGCGCAAGATTAGCCAGGTCATCGAGGAACAAGGACGCGTCGAGGGTGATCTCCACAAGGAGATCACGATGAACATCAAGCGATTGATGGAAATCGGCTGCTATCGTGGCCTGCGCCATCGCCGAAACCTGCCCGTGCGGGGACAGCGTACGCAGACCAACGCGCGCACGCGCAAGGGGCCGCGCAAAGGCGCGGTGGCCAAGAAGCGGAGCACCTGACATCTGATATTTGATGCTCGCTGGGTGGCCCGGGTGAGCATGAGGACGGTCGAGAAAGGACTGTTGGCGAATGGCAAAGCTGGAGACGGTCGACGCGTCGATTCCGCCGCCAAAGAAACCTGCGGGGAAGCGCAAGAAGACGTTCAAGAAAAAGCGCGAAAAGCGTGTTGTGCACCACGGTATCGTGCACATCCAGGCGTCGTTCAACAACACGATCATCACGATTGCCGACACTGAGGGCAACGTGGTGGCGTGGTCGAGCGCCGGAGGCATCGGGTTCCGGGGTTCGCGCAAAGGGACGCCGTTTGCGGCGACGCAGGCCGCGATTCGGGCCGGTCACGGCGCCAAGGCCGTTGGGATGCGAAGTGTTGATGTCCGGGTGAAGGGCCCGGGTGGCGGGCGAGAATCGGCGATCCGCGCCTTGCAGGCGTCGGTCGGCATGAGCGTCAAGTCGATCCGCGATGTGACGCCCATCCCGCACAATGGATGCCGTCCGCCGAAGCGACGTCGAGTATAGCTGGGAAGACGGTCGACGCGAGGAGAACGATCAGCATGGCACGATACGCAGGACCCGTATGCCGGCTTTGCCGGAGGGAGGGCATGAAGCTCTTCCTGAAGGGTGAGCGATGCTACGCGGAAAAGTGCGCCATCGAAAAACGAAACGTCCCACCCGGTCAGCAGGGGCGTCGACGCCGTCCCCAAAAAGTGATGGGCTACGGCCTGCAGCTTCGTGAGAAGCAGAAGGTCAAGCGCACCTACGGCGTGCTCGAGAGTCAGTTTCGGCGCTACTTCGCCGCGGCGGAGCGTCAGCGCGGAATCACCGGCGAGACTCTCTTGCAGCTGCTCGAGCGCCGCCTGGACAACGTGGTCTACCGCCTCGGTTTGGCGACGTCGAGACCACAGGCCAGACAGCTCGTGCGGCACGGGCACTTCCGCGTGAACGACAAACGCGCCGATGTGCCCTCGTATTCGCTCAAGACCGGTGACGCAGTGAGCGTGCAGGAGCGCAGCAACAAGAAGGCGTCGATTCTGTACGCGATGGAGGAGGTCAAGGGCCGTGGTATCCCCGAGTGGCTCGAGTTCGACGCCAACGCCATGACCGGCAGGGTCACTACGTTGCCGACTCGGGATCAGATCAACCTGCCTGTGCAGGAGCAGCTGATCGTCGAGCTGTATTCAAAGTAGCCGAACACGCGTGCACCACCGGGCAGCGGACCCGGCCGGTTCCGGATAGAGAAAGGATTCACTCGATGTTGTGGAAAGGCTTCCAGCGACCCAAACGGCTGGAGTTCGACGCCGAGACGCTGACGGATCGGTTCGGTCGGTTCTATGCGCAGCCGTTCGAACGCGGTTTCGGAACAACCGTCGGCAATGCGTTGCGCCGCGTCCTGCTGTCGGCCATTGAGGGGGCCGCAGTCACGAGCGTCAAGATCGACAACGTGCTTCACGAGTTTTCGCCGATTCCGGGTGTCGTGGAGGATGCGATCGACATCATCTTGAACCTGAAACAGATCCCGATAAAGCTGCACGCGGAAAAGACGAAGACCATCTATTTGCGGGTGGACAAGGCGGGTGAGGTCAAGGCGGCCGACCTCGAGACCGATGCCGATGTTGAAATCCTCGAACCGGATCTGCATATCGCCACTGTGGCCGACGGCGGCTCGTTGAACATGGAAATGCGTGTGAAGCAGGGACGGGGCTACGTGTCTGCCGACAAGAACTTCGACGAGGACCTGGGCATCGGCTGGATCCCGGTCGACTCGGTGCATTCACCAGTGCGCAAGGTCAACTATCAGGTGGAGGCAGCCCGGCTGGGCCAAACGACGGACTACGACAAGCTCACCGTTGACGTCTGGACGGACGGGTCGGTCACCGCACGCGATGCAATCTCGCTAAGTGCGAAGCTGGTGCGCGACCACTTGAGCATCTTCATCAACCTGGAAGAGCCGGTCGACATGCCGGCAGATCCGGATGGCGAGACGGGGCAACCGGTGGCGAACGAGCATCTCGATAAGAGCGTCGAGGAGCTGGAGCTCTCGGTTCGGTCGTACAACTGTCTGAAGAACGCGAACATCCAAATGATCCGCGAGCTCGTCCAGAAGACCGAGCCCGAGATGCTGCGCACGAAGAACTTTGGACGCAAGTCGTTGAACGAGATCAAGGAGATTCTCCAGAGCATGGGGCTGGGTCTTGGTATGCGGCTCGACCAGCCGGCGGCGACAAACGTCGACGGCGCTGACGCCAGCGAGACCGAGGCGTGACGCGGTTTGCTCTAGGAGTCAGGAGACAGGAGACAGGAGACAGGAGACAGGAGAAGCCGGCAGGCTTCGCCGGCTTCCACGTCGTAGATCACGAAAGACGGTAGACATGCGTCATCGAGTAGCGCACCGAAAATTGGGGCGCGTGACCGAGCATCGGCTGGCCACGCTGCGGAACCAGGCGCAGATGCTGTTGCGCCACGAGCGAATCGATACCACCCTGGCGAAGGCGAAGGAGCTGCGTCCCTTCGTGGAGCGGCTGATCACGGTCGCCAAGCGTGGCCTCGCCGATGGCGCCGACACTACTCGTGCGTTGCACGCGCGTCGTCTGGTGGCTCGAGATCTGGCCGACAAACAGGTGGCCAGAAAGCTGTTCGACACGATCGCGCCCCGGTTTTCGTCGAGACCGGGTGGTTACACTCGAGTGCTGCATCTCGGGCGGCGACAGGGCGATTGCGCCGAAGTCGCGCAGATTGAGCTCGTGGGCAGCGAGTACGACCCGAACGCGGACCAGAGCTCGGGGACGGCCGGAGAAGCTGCGGCGGGCGCGTCGTCATCATCATCATCCAAGGGCGTCGGTGGTCGCCTGCGTGCGGCGGCGAAGCGTCTGCGTGGCGGTGAGAAGACCGACGCGAAGAAGGGCGCCGACACTGAACAGTAGCCCTCAACCGATGAGACCCTCGAGCCATGTCGGAGAGGGGCGATGAGGCTTACCTCGACGTCCCTTCTCTATTCTTCCTCCGCGGCCTCACCGCGCGCGGCCTTTGCGTCGGAGATCACCTTTTCCTGTATGTGCGCCGGCACTTCTTCGTAGTGCGAGAATTCCATGTGGTAGGAGCCGCGTCCGCCTGTTGACGATGTCAGCTGCTGTTCGTAGGTCAGCATTTCGGACATGGGCACCTGTGCCTTGATCGATGTCGATGCGCCGCGGGTCTCCATTCCTCCGATTCGGCCCCGGCGGCCGTTCAGATCCCCCATCAGGTCGCCTGCGAAGTCACTCGGCGCGTAGACTTCGACGCTCATCACCGGCTCGAGCAAGGTGGGTTTGGCGCGTGCCATGGCATCCCTGAACGCGAGCCGCCCGGCCATCTTGAACGACATCTCGTTCGAGTCGACCGGATGGAAGGAGCCGTCGAACAGCGTGACCTGGAAATCGACCATGGGGTAGCCGGCCAGATAGCCCCGTTCCCTGGCCTCCCGGATGCCCTTTTCGACCGCGGGGATGAAGCCACGCGGGATCGAGCCACCGAAGATTTCGTCGATAAACTGGAAATCTTCCCCTCGCTTGAGTGGCGCCACCTTGATCTTGCAGTCGCCAAACTGGCCGTGTCCGCCCGTCTGCTTCTTGTGACGGCCGTGCGCCTCGGTGGCTGCCTTGATGGTCTCGCGATACGGGATGCGTGGCAGGTTGAGGTTGACCTCCACGCCGAACCGTCGTTTGAGCTTGGCGACCGTCACCTCGATGTGCAGCTGTCCCTGACCCGATAGGAGCAGCTGCGCGGTCTGTGGGTCGCGCGCATACCGGATCGTCGGGTCCTCCTCCTGCAACCGCTGCAACGCCGTACTGATCTTCTCCTCGTCGCCCCGGCTCTTTGGCTCGATGGCGTAGGAGAGCACCGGTTCGGTGAACTGAAACGGGCGGAAGCGCCAGGCCGTGTCCTTGGCAGCCAGGGTGTCGCCTATGCGCGTTTCCTTTAGTTTGGCGACGGCGCCCAGATCACCCGCCTTGATTTCAGCGACGCTGTCCTGCTCCTTGCCCTGCATCACGGTGACGCTGCCCACACGCTCGGCATTGCCAGTGCTGACATTCTGGATCGTCGAGTCCGACTTCAACGACCCCGTTGCCACACGAAACATCGTGATCCGTCCGGCGAAGGGGTCTGCGATCGTCTTCCAGACCAGCGCTGCGGTCGCGCTGGCGCCCGGGTCGTAGGAAGCTGGTTCGTCGGTGGTCGCATCGATCACGGGCAATGTCCGCTGTAGTGGGGAGGGCACGAAAGCGAGGATGGTATCGAGCAGTGGCTGGATACCGAGGTTGGCGGTGGCCGACGTGCACACCAGCGGGAAGACGTGACGGCCGGCGGCGGCGGTCTTGAGCCCGGCCTCTAGCTCCTCCTGCGTGAGCGTCCCCGCCTCGAAGAACTTCTCCATCAGCTCGTCGTCCGCTTCGGCCACCAGCTCGATCAACGCCTCTCGAGCGGTGCCAGCCGCCTCGGCCAGTTCGGTCGGAACGTCGCCGACCGTGGGGGTGCCACGGCCATCGGTGCTGAACGTGATCGCTTTCATGGCGATGAGGTTCACCACCCCGCGAAAGTCTTTCTCTTCCCCAATCGGCAGCTGGATCGGCACAATCGTGCGACCAAAGGCCTCGTGCAGCGATGCGAGCGAGCGTGACAGGCTCGCTCGCTCGCGGTCGAGTCGGTTGAGCACGACGAGACACGGCAGCCCGAGTTCCTCGGTGGCGGTCCACACCTTCTCGGTCAGTACTTCGGTGCCCGCGACGGCATCTACGACCACGATCGCGGCATCGGCAACCCGCAGCGCCGAGCGCGCGTCACTGAAAAAGTTCGCCATCCCCGGCGTGTCGATCAGGTTGATCTTCGTCTTGTTCCATTCGGCGACCGCCGTGCCCGCCGAAAGCGTGTGCTTGCGGGAGACCTCCTCCTCGTCGAAATCGGTCACCGTGGTGCCGTCGTCGACTAGACCGAGTCTGTTCACCGCACCGGTATCGAACAGCAGCGCCGACACCAGCTGAGTCTTGCCGGCGCCGCTGTGCCCGACCAGCGCCACGTTGCGGATGTGATCCGCGTCGTAGACCTTCATAGCTCGACTATCCTCCTGGCGGATTCGGACGTCTGGCCCGACCCGCTCGCGCAGGGCGAAACCCCAATCCTATGCGACTCCGAGACCCTGCTCAAGGGGAGGATGTGCCCGAGAAGTCAGAAGTCAGGAGTCGGAAGGCAGAAGGGAGCCGGAGGGCATGGCCCCGAACCCCACGCGGGCGCGGCGTAGCCCTTGACCGAGGCAGCAACGCCGTCCAGGTGGAGCAAATGGCACCAAGGGGTTTTCCTGGTGCGCCGCCCGGCTGGCAAGGGGCTTTCCGCAGACGAGGCTTCGCCCCGAACCCCACGCGAACGCTACGCGGGGACCCCGAGAGCCCCACTCCGCATCCGCGGGGCTCGCAGGTGCGAGCCCGGGCTGTGACCGAGGCAGCAACGCCGTCCAGCCGGGCGGCGCGCCAGGAAAACCTACTCGTAACGCAAAGCTTCGATGGGGTCGAGCGTGGAGGCCTTGATGGCGGGGAACAGTCCGAACACGATGCCAACCGATGCCGAGAAACCGAGGCCGAGCGCGAACGACCACCATGGCAGCGAGATCGGGAAGCCGGTGGCGTAGTGGACCCCGACACCGATACCGCTACCCAGGAGGATGCCGATCACACCGCCCACCGCCGTCAGGAACGACGCCTCGAGCAGGAACTGCCAGAGGATCTCTTTTCGCTTCGCGCCGATCGCTCGGCGGGTGCCTATTTCGCGTGTGCGTTCGGTGACCGAGATGGTCATGATGGCCATGACGCCAATGCCGCCCACCATCAGCGCGATCGACGAAATGACGACCAGCGAGAGAAACGTCGCGCCGCTGATCTGGTCCCACAACGCCAGGATCGCGTCCTGGGTCATCAGCTCGAAGTCGTTCTCTTCGTCGAGTCGCAACCTGTGCCTGATGCGCATCACCTGCTCGATGTCGGCCAGCGCGACTTCCCGGTCCACGTCGGCACGCGGCACGGCCGCGATCATCACGGCACGCATCTCGCCGCCGAACATCCGTTGGGCACGGATTCCGAACTGCTTCTGATAGCTCGTGTGCGGGATGATGACGAAGTCGTCCTGACCCATGTTGAACCCGCCGGGGCTGGGTGTGGGACCGACCACGCCGATGACGGTGTAACGGGTGTCACCCAGTCGCACCTGCTTGCCGATCGGGTCGATGTTTGGGAACAACGCGAGATACGGCGTTTGACCGAGCAGGACCACCGGCGCCCGTCGACGTGTTTCACCTGGCGTGAAGAACCGGCCTTCGACGATGTCGGCTTGGAATACTTCAGCGTAGTTGGCTGTCGATCCAAAGACGCTGATCTGCTTCGTGCGTTCAGATTGATAGTAGACGCGCGCGCGTGTCGGGTTGCCGCCCTGGCCGAGCACGATGGTGACCGATGCCAGCGAGTCGGTCTGTTCCTCAATCGCGTCCGCGTCGTCCGGCGTCAGGTTTGGGCGTCGCAGCAGCTCGGTCAGCTCGCGGCCGGAACCCATGCTGACGGCACCGAACTTCACCATCAGGATCGTGTCCGCCCCCATCGACTCGATGCTTTCCCGCAGCGACTGGTCGAGCCCGCGGATAAGCGACGTGCTGCCGACGATCGACATGATGCCGATGACGATACCGAGCACCGTCAGCCCAGAGCGCATCTTCTGCTCGCGGAGCGTCGCCAGCGCCATCGCAACGATTTCGCCGAACAGGCCGGTGCGGAGGGGACTTGCCATGACTAGTTGCGGCCGAGCGCCGTGATCGGATCGAGCGCGGCGGCGCGCGACGCGGGATACAGCCCGAAGAACACCCCGACGACAGCTGCCATCGAGATCCCGAGCACGATCGACCACAGGTGGACGGCTGCGGGCACCGGGGTCAGTGAGCTGAGCGCCATAGCCACGCCGAAACCCAACCCTGTGCCGACCAGTCCGCCCAGCACGGAGAGGATGACCGACTCGGCCAGGATCTGCCAGAGCAGATCCCGCTTGCGCGCGCCAAGCGCCTTGCGCAGTCCGATCTCCCGGGTGCGTTCGGATACAACCATCAGCATGATGTTCATGATGACGATGCCGCCGACGACCAGCGACAGCGCGACGATGCCGACGAGCACCGCGAAGATGCCGGTCGTCGCCTGTTCGTAGATGCCCAGCACCGTGTCCGACGTGAAAAGACCGAAATCGTCGTCCTCGGCTGGGCGCAGCCGACGTTCGATTCGCAGGGCCACTGTCGCTTCGTCGATGGCCCGTTGGAGCTGCTCTGGGGTCTCCGGCCGTGCCATCAGTGTCAGCGATGGCCGCGACCCGAACAGCTTGCGAAACCGTCCCATCGGAACAATCACGAACTCGTCCTGCGACTGTCCGAAGGTGGTGCCGGTCGATTCGCTGACCCCGACGACGCGGAAGTGGACACCCTGCACCTTTATCGTGCGTTCGAGTGGATCCGCTTGATCGAAGAGCCGTTCAGCCGTGTCAAAGCCGAGCACCGCGACAGCGCGATTGTGATCGGTCTCGGTCCGGCTGAACAGGCGGCCCTGCTCGGCGGTGAAGGTCGGAAACTCGAGGTAGTCGCGCGTGACGCCCCTGATCTGCACGCTCTCGAGCAGGCGGTCACGATAGCGCACCTCGCCGCGACGGCTCGACTGCGCCATGATCGCGCCCAGGTGCGTGCTGAATCGCTCGATCGCCAGGACGTCGTCCAAAGAGATGCGCGGATTGCCGCGTGTCGCCTCGATTTCCGCCTCGGTCGTGACCAGTCCGACCCGCTCGACCGTGAACGAGTCGGCGCCAAACTCCGAGACTATGAGGCCGCCTACCTCGTCGTTGACCCCCTGGATCAGAGACACGACGGCGATAATCGAGCCCACGGCCACGATGTTACCGAGGATCGTCAGGAAGGACCGGAGCTTGTTCGCCCAGATCGCCTGCAGGGCGATGCCGGTCAGATCAGCGGCTCGACGCACTGTCGACCACCCTGATCGCGTCCCCGTCCTCGAGGTTGCGCACCTCGCTGAACGGGCCGGTAATGACGAGGTCGCCCACCTCTACCCCGCTCAAGGCCTCGAAGTAGCGCTCGCCGGCGATACCGGTCTCGACCGGCAGGAACACCGCGCGACCCTGGCGAGCGACAAAGATGCCCTCGATGTCTTCCTCGGTGAACCCCGGCGGGAGGACCTCACGCGAGACGTCCCGTTCGTCCCGGCGTTCCCGCGGATCAGGCTCGTCTCGTACCATGTTGCCGTGCGTGTCGAGTACCCGCTCTCGTACCGTGGTGGCCTGAATCGGGATCGCCAGTGTGTCGGAGCGAATGGCGGTTGTGATGTCGGCGGTGCACGTGAATCCAGGGCGAACGCTGGGGATTTCGTGGTCCAGGGTCACGACGACCTTGAAGATCGTCGCCTGGGTCCCGGCGCCCTGCGACGCCTGGATCGGGCTGTTCCCGATCTCGGTGACGATCCCGCTAAAGCTCAGGCCCGGCAAGGCGTCGATCGTCACCTCTGCCGCCTGGCCCAGCTCGATGCTCGGGACGTCGGTCTCGTCAACCTCCACCTCGGCCTCGATCACCGACAGGTCCGCGATGGTGGCCAGCACGGTGCCGGCGTTGTTCATGGTGCCGACGACCACCGTCTCGCCTTCTTCGATATTGCGCCGCGTGACCACACCGGCGAACGGCGACGTGATCGTCACTTTCGTGAGCTCGTAGCGGGCGCTATCCAGGTTTGCCTCTTCCTGGCTGATCCGCTCGATCTGGGTTGCCACGTCGACCTCACGCGCCCGCAGCTCTGTCTCACGAAGCACGACGTCGGTGACCGCCTGATCGTAGGTCTCCCTCGAAACAAGCCTGAGCTCCCAAAGATTCTCCTGCCGCTCCAGATTATCGCGAGCCAGCTCGAGGGTCACGCGGGCCGTTTCGACCCCGACCTCGAGCTGTCGCTGAGATGACCGCGACGCCCGCAGCGACGCCTCGCCGCGGTCGACCGCTGATCGCAGGGTCTCGGGGTCGATTTCGAGGAGAAACTGCCCGCGTTTGACCCGGTCGCCTTCATTGAATTCCAGCCTGGTCACTCGTCCCATCGTGTCGGCGCTGATGTCCACGGTGAGTTGGGGCACGATGGTGCCGGATGCAGAGACGATTGCCTCCAAGCTCCGACGTCCGATCGCCTCCACCTCCACTTCCGGGCCGGTCGCTCGTTCGAACGAGAGGTTGAAGTACACAAGGGCGCCGCCGACCCCGAGGACCGCGACGATGAGAATGGCTTTGCGAAGACCGGTCAACGACTCAACCTCCAATTCGGATCATGACAAACGAGACGACGACCGCGATGACGGCATACAGGGTGTAGAACGTGGCGGCGATCGGGCCAGTGCGCCGGCCATAGAGCACCGCGACGCCGATCGAGAGCACCATCAGTTGCCAGACGAGGAACAAGTCGATCATGCCCAGAAACCGTTGCGCAAACGTGCCGGTTTCGAGCATCGGGAAAAACACTGCCAGGGTCGTCGGGTTGCTCATCACGCCGCGCGTGTAGTTCAGTGGCACCACGAAGAGCTGCTGCACGATATTGACGGCGCCCGCATGTGCGACGACCGCATACATGGCGCGAAACGGCGTGTGGGCGCCCAACAGCACATAACAGACCGTCCAGACCACGCCGGCTTGGATCAGCGTCACGAGGGGGATGAATACGAGCACCGACCCGGCGGTGAAGTACGTGGCATTGTCGAGCCCCTGGGCCAGTTGATCGTACATTTCGTCCGACACCGTGACCCCAAACGACTCCATTGCGCCAACCTGCTGCTCGAGCAGCGCCTGTTGCCCGACTTCCGTGCTGACCAGCCAGCCGCGGGCGCCCGCCATCGTCAACGCAACGACAATCAGAGCCCCAAGCCACCGCGGGCGTGCGACGACGGCGCCGAACGTCTGGCGCGGCGAGAACAGCACGCCCAGGAGCCGCGACACCAATCCGGGGTGGCGTGTATCGGGAACGTGCGTCACGTCGTCGGGCGTGCTGGTCATAGAGGGCTGTCGTCAGTGCGCTACGCCGCGGAGGCATGACGGCCAATTGGGCCGTCGCGGGAACACACACCAACATCTTGTGCCTTACCTCGGGCTGCCTGCATTCGTCGTCGTGCGAACACACGCTACCATTGATAAATACGCAGATCGGGCGCCGGTTGTTCACCGATCCAGTAGCTTTTCTTGCCCCCGGACGACAGCCAGCGACTCATCAAATCCCGCCGCACGGGCATTTCGGGCTAGTTGGCCGTCATCACCATCCTTCGGCAGGGCGCCGTGCTGACGGCGCCGGGCGGCGAGAAACGCCGTGCCGGCCACCATCTGTTGACTCTTGCAGCGATCGCACTGTAGGTTGTGCACTGGGGAGACGGCTAGATCACGGCCGTGCCACGCTGTCAGGACCCTCCGGGGTGTGATGTGATTGGACTCGTTCCCAAAGAGCTGTTCTTCACCAAGGGCGTCGGCAAGCACCGGGAGAAGCTGACGTCGTTCGAGTTGGCGCTGCGGTCGGCCGGCATCGCCGCCTGCAACCTCGTGCGCGTGTCCAGCATCTTTCCTCCCGGTTGCCGGATCTTGTCCAGGACCGCTGGCGTGGCCAAGGTGAAACCCGGACAGGTGACCTTCGTGGTGATGTCGGAGGCTGCCACCCGTGAGCCCCACCGGCTCATCGCTGCGACAATTGGGGTCGCCATCCCGCGTGACCGCAAGCTGTTCGGGTATCTGTCGGAGCACCACAGTTTCGGCGAGAACGAGGAAACTGCGGGCGACTATGCCGAGGAACTGGCGGCCGAAATGCTCGCGACTACCCTGGGGCTCGACTTCGACCCCGACAAGAGCTGGGACGAGAAGAAGGAAGTCTATCGGCTGTCCAACCAGATCGTGCGGACGCAGAACGTCACCCAGACCGCAGTCGGCGACAAGAAGGGGCTTTGGACAACCGTCATCGCCGTGGCCGTGCTCGTCGGATGAGTGCGGGGAATTGCGCCCGGTCCTCCGGAACCAGGATGTCCCGTCCCGTGTCCCGCTGCGTCCCCCTGTGGGTTCCACTTCTCCTGATTGTGTGGTCGGGGCCCGTACAGGCTCAGGTGTTCGAGACCGTCGGTGTGCGGGCGCTTGGCATGGGCGGGGCGTTCGTGGCGGTCGCCGACGACGCTACCGCGAACTACTGGAACCCGGCCGGTCTGCCCGACGTGTTCTTCAGTGCCGTGCTGGACGTGCAACGGATCGACACGCGTCTCGACCCAGATCCGACACGTCGAGTCGGGACCAGCAACCTCACCACATTTGCATCGCTCGCCACCCCGAGCCTCGGTTTGAGCTATTACCGTCTGCGTTCGTGGCAGGTCGATCGGGTAACCGGGAACGGCATCGCTGAGGACAACACCGCAGCCCTGACGTCGCTCGTCACCCACCACGCGGGCATCACCATGGTGCAGCCTTTTGGACCGGGTCTGACAGTCGCTACGGTGGTGAAGGCGGTGCGCGGCACCTCGGCGCTGGGCTCTGGTAGCGGTGCGGCGCCGATCAGAGCGTTGCTCGACCAGACGTCCGGGCTGATGGGTCGGTCGACCACCAGCTTCGACCTCGACGTGGGCGTCATGTTCGGTGTCGGTCCGGTCAAGGTCGGGCTCGTCGGGCGGAATCTCAGGGAGCCCGAGTTCGACGTCACTGACGGTCCTGCGGTCAGGCTCCGTCGGCAGGTTCGCGCCGGTCTCGCGGTGCGTCCCACTGAGTCGCTCGTCGTCGCCGTGGACATCGATCTGGACACGACGCCCGCCCCCGCGGGTCCCCGTCGTGCCATCGCGGTGGGCGCCGAGCAGTGGTTGGGCTGGATCGTCGTGCGGGCCGGGGGCCGCGTCAACATGAAGGACGATGACCCTGAGCTGGTTGGCGCGCTCGGTGTCAGTGTGGAGATGCTGTCCGGTGTCTGGCTGGACGGACAGGCGACGGGTGGTCGGGATGATGGCGACCGGGGCTGGGGCATCTCCACTCGCGTCGGACTCTGATTTCGTCGGCCGACTCGCGAAATCCTGCCCGCGGTAAGGACACTCGCCGCCGCCGCGCGTTCGCGGACTCGAACCTCCCGCATCTAGACTCTAGAATCGCTCAGTGACCATCTCCTGGGGCGACCCTGTGGACTGGGGCTCGGTGTGCCTCGCGCCGATTACATTACCAGGTGCCTAACGATCTCTTTATTGGACTAATTTATGTCATGTATTCAAATCAATGAATATCTACTAAATACTTTTAAATAGAGACATTTAATTGAGACTATTCGCTCGTATGAGCTTGGTTTGTGAATTGTCATAGCCAATATTCGTCACATTTGTATAATTATTGTCGCCCAGTAAGTGAGATTAGGTTTTTCCACCAACGCTGACGACCATGGCCGTTCGAATTGGAGAATTGCTCCTCAAGGAGCAGCGCATCACCCCGGCACAGCTCGAGGAGGCGCTCGAGCTGCAGAAGTCTAATGGGGGCAAGCTCGGCTACAACTTCGTGAAGCTCGGCTTCGTGCAAGACGGAGAGATCGCGTCTCTTCTCAGCAAGCAATACGGCGTGCCCTCCATCGACCTCTCCCAGTTCGACATCGACGCCGGCGTCATCAAGCTCGTGCCGGCCGCGACCGCTCAGAAATACGAGATCGTGCCGGTCAGCCGCGCCGGCGCGACGCTGACGATCGCGATGTCCGATCCAACGAACGTCTTTGCGGTCGATGACATCACGTTCATGACCGGCTACCGCGTGGAGCCGGTCGTCGCGTCACAGACCGCCATCGTGGCGGCCCTCGACCGCTACTACCCCAGCGCCGCCGGCGCAGAGGGCCAGGATACGAGCGAGAGTCAGCTGGAGCTGGCGAACAAAGCGCTCGAGGAGATGCCCCAGCTCGGGGACGACGACGTCGAGGTGCTCGACGAGATGGAGGACGTCGATGTCCTCACACTCGAGCAGCAAGGCGGCGAGGCACCGGTCGTCCGGCTGGTCAACGTCGTGCTGGCCTCGGCTATCCAAAAGGGCGCCAGCGACATCCATATCGAGCCCTACGAGAAGGAGTACCGGATTCGCTATCGAATTGACGGCACCCTGTACAACGTGATGGTGCCGCCGCTGAAGTTTCGAGACGCGATTACCTCCAGGCTCAAGATTATGGCGAAGCTCGACATCGCCGAGAAGCGCCTCCCGCAGGACGGCCGGATCAAGCTGCGGTTGAGCTCCGACGGGGGCACCCAGGAGATCGACTTCCGGGTGTCCTGCTTGCCCACCTTGTTTGGCGAGAAGATCGTGATGCGACTGCTCGACCAGAGCAAGCTGATGCTCGACATGACGAAGCTCGGGTTCGAACCCGACTCGTTGTCGAAGTTGAAGGCGGCCATCGACCGACCATGGGGGCTCGTCCTCGTCACCGGACCCACCGGCAGCGGGAAGACCAATACGCTTTACTCGGCGATCGCCCAGATCAACACGCCCGCCACCAACATCATGACCGCGGAGGACCCGGTCGAGTTCAATATTACCGGCGTCAACCAGGTGCAGATGCGCGAGAACATCGGGTTGAACTTTGCCGCGGCGCTGCGGTCCTTTCTGCGACAGGACCCGAACGTGATTCTGGTTGGTGAGATCCGCGACTTCGAGACTGCTGAAATCGCAGTCAAGGCGGCGCTTACTGGCCATCTCGTCCTGTCGACGCTGCACACCAACGACGCGCCGAGCACCGTCAATCGGTTGATGAACATGGGGATCGAGCCGTTTCTGGTTGCCAGCGCCGTCAATCTGATCTGCGCGCAGCGTCTGGTGCGTCGCGTCTGTACCAACTGCAGTGAGGAGCAACCAACGCCGCCCCCCGCCCTCGAAGAGATCGGATTCAGCCCGGCCGAGGCCGACACGGTCGTGCCGTGCAAGGGTGTGGGTTGCGACCAGTGCAACGACACTGGGTACAAGGGGCGGATCGGACTGTACGAAGTGATGGAGATCAACGACGAGATCAACGAGATGGTGCTGCTGGGGGCGTCGACGCTCGAGTTGCGGCGCAAGGCCATCGACCTCGGGATGCTGACGTTGCGGGCCAGCGGACTTCGCAAGGTGGCCGCGGGCCACACCAGCATCGAGGAGGTCTTGAAGGAGACGGTGAAATGAGTGTCGCGTGGCGCGGAGTCGAACCGTTCGGCAAGGAGAGTTGATGATGCCAACGTTGCCAGAGCTGCTCAAGACCACAGTCGATCTCGATGCCTCCGACCTGCACATCACCACCGACTCGCCCCCACAGGTCCGAGTCGACGGTGACCTCCGGCGTCTGGAACTGCCGCCATTGGCTGCCGCCGAGACGAAACAGCTTGTTTACAGTGTGCTGACCGATAGCCAGAAGAAGCGGTTCGAGGAAGAGTCCGAGCTCGATCTTTCGTTCGGTATCAACGGGATCGCGCGCTTCCGCTGTAACGTCTTCCGGCAGCGTGGCGCAGTGGCGGCTGTGTACCGGCTGATTCCAGAGGAGATCCGGAGCGTCAAGGAGCTGGGGCTCCCGCCGATCATGGAGCGGTTGGCCGAGCGACCCAGAGGCCTGGTGCTGGTGACCGGGCCCACCGGGTGTGGGAAGAGCACGACCCTGGCAGCGCTGATCGACAAGATCAACGCTGAGCGGCGGGCGCACATTCTGACGATTGAGGACCCGATCGAATACATCCATCATCACAAGAGCTGCCTCGTCAACCAACGTGAAGTGAACAGCGATACGGAGAGCTTCGCACCCGCCCTGCGCGCCGCGTTGCGCGAGGACCCGGATGTGGTGCTGATCGGGGAGCTCCGGGACCTCGAGACGATCGAGTCGGCATTGCGCATCGCCGAGACGGGTCACTTGACGTTCGCCACTGCGCATACGAACTCCGCGTATCAGACGATTAACCGGATCATCGACGTCTTTCCAGAGGGACAGCAGGCTCAGGTGCGCACCCAGCTGTCGCTCGTGCTCGAAGGCATCATGTGTCAGTCCCTGCTGCCCAAGCTGACCGGGTCCGGGCGTGTCGTCGCGACCGAGGTGATGATTCCGACACCGGCGATCCGCAATCTGATTCGCGAGGACAAGATCCACCAGCTCTACTCCGTCATGCAGGCGGGGCAGGACAAGATCGGGATGCAGACGATGAACCAGTCGCTGGCGACGTTGGTCAAGCTCCGGCGTATCTCGATGGAGACCGCGTTGGCGGCGTCGTCCATGCAGGACGAGCTGCGGGACATCGTCCAGCGCGGCGCAGGGGTTGTGGGGGGGGCTGGTCGGCCGGGGCGGCCAGGCCAGCCAGGGACGACCCGCCAGGCCATCCGGCCGCCGGCTAGAGCACGGTAGTGAGACCGAGAAACTGAGCTCCGGTGGCCCAGCGCCCCAGGAGCTAGATGACACGAGGAACATACGATGCCTACCTTCGCCTATTCGGGCAGGACACGCGCCGGTGAGTCGGTGAGCGGTCAGCGGATCGCCGATACGATCGACGCGGCAGTGTCGGCTCTGCGCCGGGAGCAGGTCCTGGTGACCAAGATCGACGCTGTCGCTGGAGGATCACGCGCGACCAAGAAGCTGCGTCGCGGCAAGGCGGTGCCATCCAAGAACCTGGCGATCTTCACACGGCAGTTCTCCGTGATGATCGACGCCGGCCTCCCGCTGGTGCAGTGTCTGGATATTCTCGGCAAACAGGAGGAAGACAAGAACTTCAGCACGATTATTCTGAAGACCAGGTCTGACGTCGAAGGGGGCTCCGGGTTGGCGGAAGCGATGCGGAAGCACCCGCAGGCGTTCGACGCGCTGTATACCAATATGATGGCGGCCGGCGAGGCCGGGGGCATCCTCGACACGATTCTGAAACGGCTCGCCACCTATATCGAGAAGAACGTCAAGCTCAAGGCGCAGGTCAAGTCCGCCATGACCTACCCGATCGCGGTCATGTCGATTGCCGCCATCGTGGTGGCCGCGATCCTCTGGAAGGTCATCCCGACATTCGCCGATCTGTTCGCCGGACTGGGCGCCACTCTGCCGCTGCCTACGCGCGTCGTCATCGCGCTCAGCAACTCGCTGGTGACCTTCATGCCGTTCGTCATCGTCGGTGGCGTCGCACTCGTCTTCGCGTTCCGGCAGTTCTATGCAACCCACAATGGGCGTCGGGTCGTTGACGGCGTCTTGCTCAAGGTGCCGGTGCTGGGTGTGATTATCCGCAAGGTGGCTGTCGCCCGTTTCTGCCGGACCCTAGCGACCTTGCTCGGCTCCGGGGTGCCGATTCTCGAAGGGCTCGAGATTACGGCCCGTACCGCCGGCAACGCCATTATCGAGGATGCCGTCATGGTGACCCGGGGAGCGATCGAGCGGGGTGAGACGGTGTCTGGACCGCTGCGCGATACGGGTGTCTTCCCGCCGATGGTGACGCAGATGATCAACGTCGGCGAGGCGACCGGCGCGCTGGACACCATGCTAAGCAAGATTGCCGACTTCTACGAAGATGAGGTCGATACGGCGGTGGCAGGCATGCTGACGCTGCTCGAGCCGATCATGATCGCTTTTCTGGGGGTGGTTGTGGGTGGCATTGTTATCGCGATGTATCTGCCGATCTTCGACCTGATCAGCCGGATGGCGGGGTAGGGGGGCGTTGCTCGAAGGGAACGGGTGGCCGGAGGCAGGAGAAGCAGGCAGGCTTCGCCACCTTCGTCAGCCGGCCCCGTTAGGGCCGTCAGGTCGATCGTGATGGTGCTGGGATGACGGACTCGTCCAGACAGGTCAGATCGCCGCTGCGACGGAAGCTGCTGTGGCTCGCCGCCGTGCGGGTTATGACGGTCACGATCCTACTCGGATCGGGCGCATTGGTACAGCTCCGCACGCCTGACCTCTGGCCCGTCACACCATTCTTCTTCCTCGTCGGGCTCAGTTACGCGTTGACGGCCACCTTCCTGCTGATCCGCGCGAGGGTCGAGCGCTGTCGCTGGCTCATCGACCTACAGCTGGCGACCGACGCTGTCGTAATCTCGGCGGTGGTGCTGCTCACCGGTGGGGTGTCCAGCTACTTTTCGATCCTGTATGCCCTGCCGATCATCGGCGCCAGCATCTTGCAGTTCCGGCGGGGTGGGCTCCTGGTCGGGTCGCTGAGCGCGTTGCTCTATGCCACGGTGGTGGTCGGGCAGTATCAGGGACTGTTTGACTTCCTCGTCACCGCGTGGCCCGCGATCGGCCAGTCGCCTCTTCCGCCCTGGACGCTCGCCTGCTACATGGCAGGCCTCGACATCTTCGGGTTCCTGGCCGTGGCGGTGTTCAGCGGCTATCTCGCCGAGCGTCTGCGGACTGCCGATGCCAGTCTGGCTAGAGCGTCGACCGAGATTGCCGACCTGCAAGCGTTCAATCAGCATGTCATCGAGAGTCTGACCAGCGGGCTGGCGACCACGGACCAGCACGGACATGTGCTGACTTTCAACGGGGCGGCGACACACATCACAGGTCTGGCGGGCGAGGAGGCCTTTGGTCGGCGGGCCTTCGAGCTGCTCCAGCTTCCGCCGGCGTTCGAGAGAGCGCTCGAGGGGACGGTGAAGGGCAGTCGGCGGGCCGACTTGCGGTTCACCAGACCGGGTGGTCGCCAGATCGAGCTCGGACTCAGCGCTGCGCCGCTCATCACACCGGATGGTCGGGCCGGGTTCCTGTTCTTGTTCCAGGACGTCACCGAGACCCGTCGGTTGCAGCGCAAGGCCGCCGCGCAGGAGCGACTCGCGGCAGTGGGCGAGATGGCCGCCGGGATCGCACACGAGATCCGCAACCCACTGGCCTCCATGTCGGGCTCGATCCAGATCCTGCGTCAGGAGCTGCCGTTGAGCGCCGAGCAGGCTCAGTTGATGGACATCGTGTTGCGGGAGTCAGGCCGGTTGAATGACACCATCAAGTCGTTCCTCGCGTATGCGCGCCCGCAACAGATCTCCAGCCGACGTTTCGACCTGAGCCGCGCGGTCAATGACACCGCGCTGCTCCTGCGTCATGGCCCGGAGTTTGGTGAGGGGCATCAGATCCAGGTGCATGTTCCCGAGGTGCCGGTTTGGGTCGAGGCGGACGAAGATCAGATCCGGCAGGTAGTGTGGAATCTCGCGACCAACGGGCTCCGGGCGATGCCCGGCGGCGGCATCCTGGCCCTCGAAGTTCAGGTTGGGGCGGAGGACGCCATGACACTGAGCGTTCGCGATGAGGGTGTCGGGATGCCACCCGACGAGCTCGACAGTATGCTGCAGCCGTTCCACGGGACGTTTGCGCAGGGCACCGGTCTGGGCCTCGCTATTGTGCACCGAATCGTGAGCGACCACGGCGGCGAGATGCAGGTGACCTCCGTGCCAGACGCCGGCACGACAGTTCGCGTTCGCCTCCCGGCGCCAACTGCGGCCCCGTCGACGGCTCGCCGCCCGCCGACCGGCGTGCAGTAGGCAAGGAGTTTCTTGATGGCAACGGGCACGACCAAAGAGACAAACACGGCGACTGGCACCATTCTGGTCGTCGATGACGAGCGCTCGATGCGCGAGATGCTCTTCATCATGTTGACGAAGGAAGGCCACGACGTGGTCGTGGCGGACTGCGGCAAGGCGGCGGTCGACATCCTGCGTCGACGACCGGTGGACCTGCTCATCTCCGACATCAGGATGCCAGACATGAGCGGAGTCGATGTGCTACGGGAGGCCAAGGCGATTCGCCAGGACATCGTCGGAATCATGATGACGGCGTTCAAGTCCAGCGAGTCGGCGGTCGAGGCGCTGCGGCTCGGCGCGAAAGATTACCTCGACAAGCCGTTCGACAATGATCTGCTCAAGCAGAAGGTGCGAGAGGCGCTGGAGCAGCGCCGTCTCCACCTGTACGAAATTGTCGGAGACAGTCGGCAGATCGAGGAGGTCAGGAAGCGGATCACGCGTGTGGCGCCGACCAACAGCACCATCCTGATCACGGGAGAATCGGGTACCGGCAAGGAACTGGTCGCGCGCGCGATTCATAGCCAGTCCAAGCGGGCGGCGCGCCGGTTCGTGCCGCTCAACTGCGGAGCGCTCCCGGAGACGCTGCTCGAGTCCGAGCTGTTCGGTCACGAGAAAGGGGCGTTTACCAGCGCCGATGCGAGCAAGAAGGGGTTGGTCGAAGCGGCGGACCGAGGCACCATCTTTCTCGACGAAATCGGCGAGATGAGTCAGATGATGCAGGTGAAGCTGCTGCGGTTTCTGCAGGAGCGGAAATATCGCCGTGTCGGTGGGACCGAAGAGAAGGACGCTGATGTGCGGGTGATCGCGGCCACAAACCAGGACCTGGCGAAGATGGTCGAGTCCAACGACTTCCGGCGCGACCTGTTCTATCGCGTGAACGTCATCAACATCGACGTGCCGCCGCTGAGGGAGCGCAAGGAAGATATTCTGCTGCTGGCGAAGCACTTCGTGGAGAAATTCAACCGGCAAATGGGAACGGCGCTCAAAGGGCTGTCCACGAACGCGGAGCGCGCACTGAAGATCTTTCCGTGGCCCGGGAACGTCCGAGAGCTCGAAAACGTTATCGAGCGGGCGGTGGCGCTCGAGGTGGAGGACACGGTGCAGCTGGAGAGACTCGACCTCAGCCATGGTCCCGGGCAGGACAGACGCGCGGCCCAGTATGTCGTGACCGACGCCGCTCCTGCTTCCGTCGCACCCGAACGGGCCTCGGGGGGGGGCGATCGACTACCCGAGTCCGGATTTGTGCTCGAGCAACACGTCCAGAGCATCGAGCGCGAGTATCTCGCTCAGGCGCTCCAGCAAGCCGGAGGCGTCAAGGTGCGGGCCGCTGGGTTGCTCGGGATGAGTTTCCGATCGTTCCGCTATTACCTCAAGAAGTACCATCTCGGGTAGTGCGTCGACCCGGTAGGATGAGCCTGTCGCTGGTTGTCATTTTTCGTCTCTGACAATCCGCGTCGCGATGCCAGGGGGTGGTGGTCTTCCCGCAAGTGGTCATGTAAACTCTTTATTCAGAGACATAACCGCCGATAACGGACGTCGCGACGTCAGTTGGATCCGCGCTTGCACGTTCTTGTTGCACCAGAAAGGGTGCCGGCCAGTGAGGGCGTCCGCCGGTGTCTTTGGATCTCGACCGAGGTTCGGACGATCGCCGTAGAGAGAGGGAGTCGTGCCATGAAGGTTGGTCATAGCAAGGGGTTCACGCTGATCGAGTTGCTGATTGTCGTCGCGATCATCGGGATTATCGCGGCGATTGCCGTGCCGGGGCTGCTCCGAGCGCGGATGTCCGGCAACGAGGCATCGGCGATTGGGTCGTTGCGTGCGGTTAACAGCGCCCAGTCGACGTTTGCGGCAAGCTGTGGCACCGGGTTCTATGCGCCATCCTTGGTTCTACTCGGTACGCCGCCCACGGTGGGTGGTGGGGACGGGTTCATTGGCACCGACCTGAATACCGATCCGGCGGTCAAGAGCAGCTACACCATTACGCTGACGGCGGGTGCCGCGGCGGCTGGCGCCCCAGCGTCGTGCAACGGTGCTGCGGCGGGAACCGTCGTCTCGACCTACTTCGTCTCTGCGGCTCCGACAGCCGGCGGCGGCGTCCGATTCTTTGGTTCCAACCAGGGTGCCACAATCTACTCCTCGACCGCGGCGGTTGCGGTCACCCAGAACGGCGCGCCGGCCGGCGCCGCGCCGATCCAGTAGCACCGCAGAGACGGCGGTCGGCATCTTTCGACACGGGAGTCACTCCATGAGTCTGGTTGTTCGCCGCGCCATCATCGTCCTCGCGCTCGTCGGTTTCGCCTCGGCGGCCACCTCCACATACGTGCATTACCAGCTCGTCCAGGACCCGGCATACACCAGCTTTTGCGATATCAACGAAAGCGTCAGCTGCACCCAGGTGTACCTGAGCCGTTTTGGGTCGGTGCGCGGTGTCCCGGTTGCCTTGCTGGGTGCCTTGTGGTTTGGCCTGGTCCTGCTGCTGGGGGTGGCCGCTGGGCGCGGCTCGAGCGAGCTTGGCAAGCACATCGGTGGCTACCTGCTGGTGCTCTCCACACTCGGGCTCGCCGTCGTGCTGTTTCTTGGCTACGCCTCGTTCATGGTTTTGGGCACGCTGTGCATGTTGTGCGCGGTCGTGTATGTCGCGGTGGTTGGGATCTTCCTCGTGTCTGGCGCGACCGCATCGGTGCCCCTGTTGTCGGTCCCGCGTCTTGCCGCGGGCGATCTGGGGCGGTTGGTCCGCACTCCGGGGGCGCTGGCTGTGGCCGCGGCATACCTGGCGTTGTCGGCGGCTGGCGTGGTGGCGTTTCCGGCCGAGCGCCCCGGCTCAATTCAGGAAACCGGCGGGGTTGCGGCGTCGAACCAGGCAAGCGACGAGTCCGCGGAGGCCGGTTCGGAGTTCGAGCGCTTCTGGGACGCCCAGCCACGCGTCGAATTGGGGGTGCCGAGCGAGGGGGAGCAGGTGCTGGTGCTGAAATTCAACGACTACCAGTGCCCGTCGTGTGCGCAGGCCCATTTCGCCTACGAACCGATTCTTGCCCGCTTCGAGTCCAGTCATCCAGGGGCGGTGCGGTATGTCATGCTCGACTATCCGCTGGACCCGGAGTGCAACGAACAGACGCCGCGTGGTGGGCACATGGGCGCCTGCGAGGCGGCGGTGGCGGTGCGGCTGGCTAGACGGGCCGGCCGCGATGAACAGATGGCCGGTTGGCTCTACGAGAACCAGCAGGACCTGTCACGCGAGACGGTTCGTGAGGCACTGGTCGAGGTGGCCGGAATGACGGACTTCGACGCCATGTATGACGCCACTCTGGAAGAGGTGAAGGCGGACATCGCGCTGGGTGGCACGGTTCCGGTCGAGGCGACGCCCACGTTTATCATCAACGGGGTCCAGATCAAAGGCGGGTTGCAGACCCCGTTCTTCGAAGCGGCGATCGCACTGGAGCTCGAGCGCGCCGAGGCTGGCCAGGCCTCGCAGTAACTCGAACCGGATGACGGGATGTCGGGCTACGCCATCAGGCTACAGGAGCTTACGAAGGACTACGCGGTCGGCTTTTGGCGCCCAAGTCCGGTGCGGGCGCTCGATGGTGTGTCGCTCGATGTGCAGCCCGGAGAGGTCCTGGGGTATCTGGGGCCGAACGGAGCCGGCAAGACCACGACACTGAAGCTGCTGATGCAGCTGGTCTATCCGACATCTGGCCGTGCCGAGATTCTCGGCCGGCCGGCCGGCGACGTGGAGACGCGGCGACGGCTGGGCTATCTTCCTGAGCTGCCCTACTTCTACGACAACCTGACCGCCGAGGAACTGCTGGTCTACTTCGGCGGGTTGTTCGGGTTCTCCTCGGCCGACGCGCGACGCCGGGCGTCGACGCTGCTCGACCGTGCGGGGCTTGGCGCTGAGCGACGGCGTCAGCTGCGGAAGTACTCGAAAGGGATGCTGCAGCGCGTCGGGATCGCCCAGGCGTTGGTCAACGACCCCGAAGTGGTGTTCCTCGACGAGCCGATGTCCGGGCTGGACCCTGTGGGTCGTCGCGACACGCGCGAGCTCATCCGGTCGCTCGGGGAGGAGGGTCGCACCATTTTCTTCAGCTCGCATATCCTGTCCGACGCCGAGGCTCTGTGCAGCCGGGTGGCGATAGTGGCGCAGGGCAGGTTGGCGGCCACTGGTCGTCTGGCCGATCTCGCGTTCGAAACCAAAGGGTGGGAACTGGTCGTCACCGGTACCGACGACGGGGCCCTGGAGGCGCTGGGGCTGGACACGGCGACGACCCAGGTCGACGGGCGATACGTTATCGACCTGCCGGTCGATCGCCCCCCCGACCAGCTGTTGCCGGAGCTCAGCCGGCGCGGGCTTCGGGTCGTGTCACTCACGCCGCGGCGCGAGTCTCTGGAGGATTTTTTCATGCGTCTGGTGGCGCATCGAGAGGAAACCGCATCCTGACTCGGGACACGGGACCATGGCCGTCATCCCACGTATCGCCGTGCACGTCTTCAAGGAATCGGTGCGTGACAAGGTGCTCTACAACCTGGTGCTGTTCGCGGTATTGCTAATCGTCGCCTCGTATCTCATCGGGCAGCTCACCGCTGGACAGGAGGTCAAGATCATCAAGGATCTCGGTCTGGGTGCGACCCAGGTGTTCGGGTTGTTCATCGCCGTGTTCATCGGAATCGGGCTGGTGTCGAAAGAGGTCGAGCGGCGCAGTATCTACAGCCTGCTGGCGAAGCCGGTTCGGCGGCACGAGTTGATTCTCGGCAAATACGCGGGTCTCGTGCTGACGCTGGCGGTCAATATCGCGGTGATGGCCGTCGCGCTGTATGCGGTGCTCGGCTACATGTCGTGGGTGGAAACCGAGGAGTTCAGACAGTCGTGGGAGGCGCCGGCAACCGACCCCGCGATGCTCTTGGCGGTTTTCCTGGTCTTCACACAGCTGATGCTGGTGACCGCCATCGCCCTGTTCTTCTCCACCTTCTCGAGTCCAATTCTGTCGGCCGTGCTGACCTTCGGTTTGTATGTCGTAGGGCACTTCAATGCCGATCTGCGGAATTTCGAGAACGTGGTCGACTCGCCGACTGCTGCCTATCTGGCCAGGGCCCTGTATTACGTGCTGCCCAACCTCGCACCGTTCGACATCAGGGCTGAGGTGGTGCACGCGCAACCGGTGACGCTCGGCTACGTGGCGTTGACGACCGGATATGCCGCCGCCTACATCGGGGCACTGCTGCTTGGGGCGATGTTCATCTTTTCGCGGCGGGACTTCAAATGAGCGGGTCGCGCAGCGCGAGCTGGTGGGAGCGGCCCGCAGTGTTCGCGGTCGCGATGGCGACACTGGTTGCGCTCGTCATCTCGTCGGCCATGGTGCGTGACCGTGTCTACGCCGCCTCGCGCGCCCAAACCCAGCTGCTCTATATCCCGGACGGGGCGGTACTCGGTCGGATGGCGCTGTCGTTCGATGCGCTATTGGCCGACGTGTATTGGATACGGGCATTGCAGCATTACGGCGGCACCAAGCGTGCCGACTCGGAAGAAAAGAGCTACGACCTGCTGGGACCGCTGCTCGATATCACCACGACGCTCGACCCACGGTTCAATGTGGCTTATCGCTTCGGAGCGATCTTTCTGACCGAGGGCTACCCGAACGGTCCTGGTCGGCCCGATCTGGCCATAGCGTTGCTCCAGAAGGGCATCGGAGAGATGCCCGACAAGTGGGAGTTCTACATGGACATCGGTTTCATCTACTACTGGTGGCTCCAGGACTACAACGCCGCGGCGCTCTGGTTCGAAAAGGCGGCGAATGTGCCCGGTGCCTCCTGGTGGTTACGTTCGCTGGCGGCGAACACCCTGGCCGCTGGCGGGAGCCGTGAGTCGTCGCGCACGCTGTGGCAGCAGATTTACGAATCGGCCGACAACGACTGGATTCGCAATGAGGCGGTGCGGCGGCTGACGCAGCTGCAGGCGCTCGACGACATCGACCAGCTGATCGGGGCGGCCCAGCGATTCATCGAGCAGGGTGGGCGCCCGCCGGAGTCGTGGGAGGAGCTGATCGGGGCCGGGTTCGTGGCTGGGGTCCCGGTCGACCCGACGGGCCTGCCATATGTCCTCGACTCCAGCAACGGCACAATCAACGTGTCGTCAGCTTCTGAGCTGTTTCCCTTGCCTGGGGAAACGCTGCCGCCGCCGCAGTGACAATGACCGGACCGATTGCGGTCGGGCTGGTGGCGGCGCTGGGGCTTGCCATCGGCAGCTTCCTCAACGTCTGCATCTATCGCTTGCCGCGCGGTGAATCGGTGGTGAGCCCGCCGTCCCGGTGTCCGTCGTGCGGCCGAGGGCTGCGCTGGTTCGAAAATGTGCCGGTGGTTGGCTACGTGCTGCTCGGCGGGCGGTGCGGGACCTGCCGAGCCGCTGTGTCGCCGATGTATCCGATTGTCGAGGGAGGCACCGCGGTGGTGTTCCTGCTCCAGTACTGGCAGCTCGGCTGGCAGCCGTTGCTCGGGGTTCGGTTGCTGTTCGCGGCAGCGATGATCGTGCTGTTCGTGATCGACCTCCAGCATCGCATCTTGCCAAACGTCATCACCCTACCGGGGGTCGTAATCGGCGTGGCCGCCAGCTTCTTCTTCGACCCTGGATGGCGTGCGGCGCTCATCGGCGTGGCGGTCGGCGGCGGGGCGCTCTGGGCGGTCGGTGAGGCGTATTTCCGGATCCGCGGCGAGGAGGGTATGGGTATGGGCGACGTCAAGATGCTCGCCATGATTGGCGCCTTTCTGGGCTGGCAGCCCATGCTGGTGACCCTGCTAATTGCGTCGCTGTCCGGGTCGCTGTTCGGAGTCGGCATGATGCTGGTACAGCGGGGCGGCATGAGATACGCGCTGCCCCTTGGGTCGTTTCTGGCGGCTGCCGCCCTGATCGCCACGCACGTCGGCCAGCCGTTGGTCGAGTGGTATGGGGCGTTTTACTAGAGTGGGCACTCTCTAGAAGTCAGAAGTCCGAAGGCAGAAGGGGCTTTGGGTGCTCTGACGCCTCACACCTTGCTCTTGCGGTGTCTGCTTCACCGCGCGGTTTCTGCGATGTGGGTCGGTGAGGCGGTGCGCTAGAACTGCAACTTGCGGCACCTCCCCCTTTTCACTTCACGTGATCGGCGCACGTTTCACTGGGGTCGTTCGCCCTGCGGCTACCTGGACCGGAGGTTGCACCGTCAGCCGCCGTGGCTCGATGGCGTCAACATCCAGTGTGGCACTTCGGACGGGGCATCGGCCTCGTCGAGGTGGTCATTGCCGTCGGTCTGTTCGTGACCCTGGCGGCCGGCATCGCGCCGCTGTTCGCGCTGTCGGCGCGGTCGTTGGCGGCAGCCCGCCACCGGACGTCGTCGCTCATCCTGGCTGTCGACAAGCTCGAGCAGCTGCGTGCCTCTCTCCCGTTACCGGAGACCACCGAGCAAACTGAGTATCTCGACACCAACGGTCGTCTGATCGGAGTCGGTCGAACACCACCATCCGGAACGGCGTATGTGCGGGTGTGGTCGGCCGGCGCACGACCGGGACTGGACGGAGTGCGGGTGGTGCGGGTGACGGTTGCCCCGGTCCATCCTGGCGACGGCGGTGGCAGACAGGGGCCGGAAGTCGCACCGGACGGCGCTCGGCTGGTGACGTTGCTTGGGGCGGGACCGTGAGTTGGGTGATGCGGGCCTCTCCCGAAACCGGGTTGTCGCTCCTCGAGACCGTGATGGCGCAGGCATTGACGCTCCTGGTGCTGGGCGGGTTGTTCGGTCTGGCGTCTTCGGCCGGTTCCCTCAATCGGTGGTTACCCGAGACCGCCAACGTGCAGCAGCGGTTGCGTCACGCCTTCGACCGCCTGCACACCGATCTGCTCGCCGCCGGCCAAGGCCCGGTCCTGGTCTCGGCTGGTCCTCTCGTGCGGTTCCTGCCACCGGTCGTGCCCTATCGCCTCGGGCTTCGGGCCGACGTTGGAGAGCATCGGCGTCCGCGGCCAGACGCGGTCACGACGATAACCGTTTCTCGTACAGCCGGCTCGGAGACCACGATTCTGAGCCCGCTCGCCGGACCGGCCCCCACGGTGCAGCTCGCGCCTGGTCCCGGCTGTGCGCCGCCGGCGTGCGGGTACGGTGCACGGGATCTGGTGTTGGTATTCGATGAGGCCGAAGCCTGGGAGCTCTTCCGGGTGACCGGGGCGGGAGCGATGACCCTGACGTTGGAGCGTGTACACCCGACCGCAACAGGATTCTCGTCAGGCGCCGTCATTGCGCCGGTCGAGTTGCATCACTACTACGCCGACGCGGAGCGGTCGCAGCTCCGGCACTACGACGGGTGGCAGGGCGATTTTCCGTTGGTGGACGACCTTGCCGACCTGGCGTTTCGCTTCTTCGGCGAGACGGCGGGGGGACTGGCTGTGTGTCCGGGGGCGGCGCCTCTGACGGGCGGCGGCCCGCTCGTTGAGATTGGCCTGGTCGAGTTGGCCGATGGTCCGTGGTGCGGGCCGGCCGGGCTACCCTTCGACGGCGACCTGCTACGCATCCGCGCCATCGCTGTCAATCTGCGTGTTCAGAGCGCCGTCGAGGAGCTGCGTGGTGCTGACCCTCGCCTGTTCACTCGGCCCGGACCTGCCCCGGGCGGCAGTCGCCTGGTGCCAGACCACGCCGTCAGCTTCACAGTCGCGCCACCGAATCTCGCGCTGGGCCGTTCCCCATGAGCCAGCAACCGCACGGCGTTGAGCCGGTTTGGAGAAAGGATGACCAGCGTGGCGCCGCCTTGCTCGTGACCATGCTGACCGCCGTGCTGTTATCCGGTTTGGCGGGAGCGCTCGTTGTGGTCCTGTCGACAGAAGAGGCGGTCGAGGCGAATCATCGACGCAGCGTCGTGGCGCTGTATGCGGCGGACGGCCTGCTGGCCTTTGTGGTGGCTGAATTGACGTCCATGCCAACCTGGCAGCCGGTAATGAGCGGGTCGCGGCGTTCTACGTTCAGTGCCGGCGCCATCCCGGCCCGGCTCGCCGACGGGGCCATGGTCAATCCGCACGAGGAGACGGTTGCGCTTCAGCGGGAGATCGATCAGGTCGTCGGGGGAGGAGTGACCCCGCGGTGGCGGCTGTACGCCTGGGGGTGGTTGGCCGAGCTGGTGAACGAGACCGGCCGTGGCCGCCTCGTCTACACCGCCGCATGGCTCCGCGACGACTGGGCGGACCCCGACGCCGACCCCGAGCAGGACACGAACGGACGAGTGGTGGTGCGGGTAGCTGCGTTCGGCCCGTTTCGCACCCGGCGTGCCGTGGAAGCGGTAGTCGGCACAGAGTCCGGCGTCGTGTCTGTCGTTGCGTGGGGATTGGTGCGTTAGTGTCCGAGTCAGAAATCCGTCACCAACTTCCCGGGCGGGGCATCCCGCCTGGCGGCGTTACTCCTCTGTCACAAATGCCCAATTTGCTCCCTCGTCGCGCCTTGCCAGCCGGGCGCCGCGCTCCGGGACATGGGCAATGGACTTCTGATTCGGGACACTAGCCGCGTACGCCGATGGTGCGCAAGGCCCGGCGGATTTCCGTCTTGGTGACGTCGTCCACGATAACGGTGTCGCCGACGCCGTGCGGCAAGACGAAATGAAGCCGTCCGGCGACCATCTTCTTGTCGCGCCGCATCGCGGTGAGCAGTTCGGCCATCGACAGGTCGGCCACCGGAGGCAGCTGGCCCATCCGTGCGATGAGATCGGTCAGAGCCGTGTGGTCGTCCTTGGCGAGGAGGCCGCGTGAGGCGCCGATCTGAGCCGCCACCAGCATCCCGTAGGCGACCGCTTCGCCGTGCCGTAGCCGCCGATAATGGGTCGCCGCCTCCAACGCGTGCCCGGCCGTGTGCCCGAAGTTCAGGACCCTACGATGTCCCGCTTCGCGTTCGTCGGCTGCCACAACGTCCGCCTTGATCCGGCAAGACGCGACGACGATCTCCGCCATCACGGCCGGCTCGCGCGCGAAGACGCGAGGGAGGTCGGCAACGAGCCGGTCAAGCAGCGTGCGACTGGCGATGACCCCATACTTGACCACCTCATACAAACCGGCGCGGAGCTCACGTCGCGGCAAGGTATCGAGGACCCGGGGGTCGGCGATGACCGCTACCGGCGCATGAAACGCGCCGACTAGGTTCTTGCCGAGCGGGTGGTTCACGCCGACCTTGCCGCCAACGGAGCTGTCGACCTGAGCGAGCAGGGTGGTCGGAATCTGCACGAGATCGACCCCACGCAGATAGGTGGCGGCCGCGAACCCGACGCTGTCGCCAATGACCCCACCGCCCATCGCGATAATCGTCGCCTGGCGGTCGGCGCCAGCCCGGATGAGCCACTCATGGACTCGCTCGACAGTCCGAAGGGTCTTCGATCGTTCCCCGTCCCGAACCAGGAGGTGTTCGACGGCCGGCAACGCTGCCGAGATGGTCTCTCCGTGGCGCCTCCAGACTGTTGGACTGGAGACCAGAAACCGCTGGTCGCCGATGCCGGCCTTGGACAGCCAGCGCGATAGCTGCTCGATGAGGCCGTGGGCGACGAAGACCGGATAGGTGTGGGCGGAGCTGGGAACGTCGATCCGTGTCGGCTGCATGGGTGCTGGTCCGATGAGGGCGAGAAAGCTGGATGGTAGGATAACAGCAATTTTTCGGGCGGAGGACCCCTACTGATGTCGGACAAGGACGCAGCGTTCGTCAAGGAGATCACCCCCAGGTCGGAAGACTTTCCGCGCTGGTACACCGACGTCATCCGCCGGGCGGAGCTGGCCGACTACTCGCCGGTGAAGGGCAGCATGGTCATCCGGCCGTATGGCTACGCCATCTGGGAGCTGATGCAACAGGCGCTTGACCGCCGCATCAAGGAGACGGGTCACGTCAACGCGTACTTTCCTATGTTCATCCCCGAGAGCCTGCTCAAGAAGGAGGCGGCGCACGTCGAAGGGTTTGCGCCGGAAGTGGCCTGGGTCACACATGGTGGCGAGGAGAAGCTCGAAGAGCGGCTGGTGGTGCGTCCGACGTCGGAGGCGATTATCGGCACGATGTACTCGAAGTGGATTCAGTCGTGGCGCGACCTGCCGGTCCTGATCAATCAGTGGGCGAACGTGGTCCGGTGGGAGAAGGTGACCCGGCTGTTCCTGCGCACCACGGAGTTCCTCTGGCAGGAGGGGCATACGGTGCACGAGACCGAAGCCGAGGCGCAGGAAGAGACGCTGAAGATGCTGGGCGTCTACCAAGATTTCACCGAGACCGAGCTGGCGATGCCGGTGCTGAAGGGCGAGAAGACCGAGAGCGAAAGGTTCGCCGGCGCCCTGCGCACCTACTCTATAGAAGCCTTGATGGGCGATGGGCGCGCCTTGCAGGCCGGCACGTCGCACAACCTGGGTCAAAACTTCGCCAAGGTCTTCGACATCACCTTCCAGGGGCGCGACAAGACAGTGCAGTACGGGTGGCAGACGTCGTGGGGCGTTTCCACCCGGCTTATCGGCGGAGTCATCATGGCACACGGCGACGACAGCGGGCTGATCCTGCCGCCGCGTATCGCTCCATATCAGGTGGTGATGGTGCCGATTCCGCGTGGCGATTGGCGCGAGACGGTGCTGCCGCACGCCGAGCGAATCAAGGCGGAGCTGGAAGCGCTGGGCGTGCGCGTGATGCTCGACGACCGGGAAGAGCACTCGCCCGGTTGGAAGTATGCCGAGTGGGAGATGCGCGGGGTGCCGTTGCGGCTCGAGATCGGACCGCGCGACCTCAAGAACGAGCAGGTGATGCTGGTGCGCCGCGACACGCGCGACAAGACGCCGACGCCGATGGAGGGGCTGGCCGCGCACGTCGACGAGTTGCTGACGACGATTCAGCAGGCGCTCTTCGACCGTGCCATCGCGTTCCGTGACGAGCACACGCTGAAGACCAGCGATCGGGCCGAGTTCGACGCCAGCCTCGAGGGGCGTCCGGGTTATGTCGTGGCCCCCTGGTGTGGTGCGGCCGACTGCGAGACGCAGATCAAGACCGACACCCAGGCGACAATTCGGAACATCCCACTCGATCCGCCGCCCGCCTCCGGCAACTGCATCCAGTGCGGCAAGCCGGGCAAGGTTGACGCCTACTTCGCGAAATCGTACTAGTCGACGTGCTGGAGCGAGCCCGGCAATTCGCTGAAGCCAGGTCATTGAGTCTGGGGAAGGCGCTTTCGGAGCTGGCACGGAGGGGGCTCGAGGCCCAGCGTCCAGTCAGGCTGGTCGACGGTGTTTACGTCTTCGAACTGCCTGGCGACTCACCGTCGGTGACCTCGAAGCATGTTGCCGAACTGGAAGCTGACACGCGGTGACCGCGTCCCTGCTCGATGTTAGCGTTTTGATAGCGTTAATGTGGCCGACGCACGAGGCGCATAACCGTGTGCTGCGCTGGTTCGGCAGAAGCGCTCGCCATGGATGGGCAACCTGCCCGATGACCCAGGCGGGTTTCGTCCGCCTGGTGTCGAACCCGGCGTTCTCCCGGGACGCCGTGTCTCCCGCGGCGGCGCTGGCAATTCTCGACGCCAACCTGCGCAATGAGCACCATCACTTCTGGGAAGACGACTGCGGTGTAGGCAACGCGGTCCAGCAGTTCCGCGCCCGAATCGTGGGTCACCGCCAGGTGACCGATGCGTATCTCCTTGGGCTGGCCGTTCGCAAAGGGGGCCACCTGGTGACCCTGGACGGTGGTCTGCGGGCGTTGGCCTCTCGAGACCTCACCAAAGACGCGGTTCACCTCATTCGCTAGTCGATGCCTTCGGTACGAGGCGCGTTCAGGCCCGTAGCAGCATCGTTCAGCATCTGCCCTCGCACGTTAGGGCAAGGGCCGACGAGGCAGGACTCGTGCCGCAGACCCGGTCAGCGAACCGGTCTGACTTGCTTTGGCGGCAGAGCACACTGCCCAGGCTATTACTAGGCTAATCCGCAGTAGGAGAAAAAGTCGCGCCGTCAGCAGGTCTCGAACCTGGAGGATGAGACTCCGTGCCCGGTCACAGCCGAGCCAGCAGCTCGTTCGTCTGTCCGCTGTTGTCGGTCCGCCTCTACGGTTTGCAGCACGAGTCCTGCCTCGCTGCCCCGCGTGTCCCAGAAACCCTGATCGGGTCAAACCGACTTTCGCTCTAGCAAGACTGGAATTCTGACCGGTCTTCGCGCCCAGCGTAGCGCCCCGGAATGCAGGGTGAGTTCAACCGGTCAATGCAACAGTGTATTCGCGAGTCTATCAGCTGGCGTGGCATAGCCCAGGGTCTTGCGGGGACGTGAGTTGAGGCGCCGTGCGACCGCGTCCAGATCAGCCTGCGTAGGTCGGTGCCATGGGGGAAGTACTGTCGCAGCAAGCCATTGGTGTTCT
>MPMF02187455.1_pt1 | contig 46242 bp, 30 predicted proteins | sample 1617271 | NCBI WGS metagenome assembly MPMF02 (sample SAMN05944812, study PRJNA350692) | marine metagenome | biome: marine; feature: ODZ; material: water; isolation source: 120 m water sample prefiltered with 30 um filter, filtered on to 0.2 um... | place: Pacific Ocean | collected 2012-04-09... | reverse complement strand
GTCACCGTCGCGCCACTCGTGATAGCTTGCTCCATGCCAGCCTCCTTTGGGTGGGCCCCTGCGCCCGTCAATCAATTGGGGATCGCAAGATACCCCGTAAAGGAGGCTGGCTCTCTCATCCCATCTGCCGGGGCGAGCCCGAAAGGCGAAGCCCACTTACGAAAGGACACGATGCCGAAATTCCAGCCGTTCGTCATGGAACGGATGATGTCGAAGTGGGAGAACCAGGTCGATTACAACCTGTCGGAGAGCGGCGTGCACCCCGCGACCGTCCGCGACCTCGTCCCCGATCCGGGGCAGGTCGAGGATCTCCTCTCGACCGAGTTCGTCTATTCCCAGGCCAACGGCGTTCCGGAGCTGCGTGAGCGGATCGCGGCGCTCTACCCGGGAGCGACCGCCGACAACGTCCTCGTCACCGTCGGCTGCATCGAGGCGAACTTGATCACGCTGCAGACGCTGCTCGAGCCTGGCGACGAGATGGCCGTCATGACGCCGAACTACCTGCAGGTGTGGGGCTCGGCGAAGAACCTCGGCGCGTCGGTCACGACGTTCGACCTCGACCCCGACCGCGCGTGGGCGCTCGACGTTGACTCGCTCAACCGGGCCGTCACCGAGCAGACGAAGCTCGTCGCCGTCTGCAACCCGAACAACCCGACCGGTCGGATCATGACGTCGGTCGAGATGGACGCCGTCGTTGCCGCCGCCGACCGCGTTGGGGCATGGCTCCTGGCCGACGAGGTCTACAGCGGCGCCGAGCGGCTGACCGATGAGATGACCCCGTCGTTCTGGGGGCGCTACGACAAGCTGTTCGCCAACAACAGTCTCAGCAAGGCGTACGGTCTGCCTGGACTGAGGGTCGGCTGGATCGTCGGGCCACCCGACAAGGTCGACGAGGCCTGGGCCCGCCACGAGTACACGACGATCACCGCCCCGACGCTGTCGCACAACCTTGCGACGATCGCGGTGTCGCCCGACGTCCGGCCGAAGCTGCTCGATCGGACCCGCGGCTATATCCGTCGTGGCTATCCGATCCTCGAGGAGTGGATGCAGTCGCACGGCGATCTCTTCTCGATCGTTCCACCCGATGCGGCGGCAATCGCGTTTCCGAAGTACCGGATCGACGTCAACTCGACGACGTTCGTCGAGCGGTTGTTCAAGGAGAAGAAAGCGCTGGTCGCGGCCGGCGATCACTTCAACGTCGACAAGCACCTCCGGATCAGCTTCGGGCTGCCGGCCGACTACCTTCGCGGCGGCCTCGACCGGATCCACGAGATGTTCGCGGACATCGCGGACTAGGGCGTGGGAGGCAGGAGGCTCCTGATGGACCCCTTCCTCGATCAGCTCGCCGCGCTCTGCCGCGAGCAGCCGACGGCACCGAAGTGGGTGATCGTGCCGAGCCACGCGCTCGGGCACACCCTGGGCGATCGCCTGGCGCTCGGCGGCACCAGCTGGGTCAATCTCCGCTTCAAAACCCCATTCGACCTCGCACTCGAGGCGGCGGCGCCGACGCTGGTCGATCGCGGCGTCGATCCGATCGCCGAAGACGTCGGCCCGACGCTCGTCATGCGTCTGCTGCTCGACCTGCCGCCCGACACGCCCGCCTACTTCCGCGCGCTCGACAGCGAGATCCTCCAGGAGAAGATGGCGGCCGCGCTCTGGTCGACCCTGAGCGAACTGCGGATGTCCGGTCTCGGGGCCGGTGCGCTCCTGGCCTGGGCTTTCGACAACCCGGACAAGCGCGCCGAGTTGGTCGCGCTGGTCGAGGCCTACGAGCGATACCTGGCCGACCGACAGCTTGCCGACACGGCGGCCGTCTTCACGGAGGCGCTGGCACTTGTCGACGACTGTCCGATCGGAGGAGACGATCCGAGGCTGACGTTGCCCGACGTCCTCTGGCCGCTGCTCACTCGCCGCTTCCTCGACGCATTGCCGGGCCACGAGGTGGGCGAGGCGGCCGTACGTCGCCCGCCAGGTCTGACGGTGCCCGGCCGGCTCACCGGCCTTGCGCTCGAGCGGCCGGCGGGAACACGGACCGGCGGAACGAGCGGTGACGGGCCCGATGCGGCCGGAGGCACCGACGCGGCGTCGCTCTGGTTCCTGATGACGCCGGAGGCGGCGCCACCGCCGAAGGACGACGGCACCCTGGCGATGTTCCGAGCGGGCGGGAAGGAAGCCGAGGTCGAAGAGGTGTTCCGTCGGATTGCGGCGTCGCGCGTTCGACTCGACGACGTCGAGATTGTCTGTGCCGCTTCCGACTACCCGTTCCTCATCTGGCAGAAAGCGGTCCGGCACGACTGGCCGGTGACCCTGAGCGCCGGCGTGCCGGTGACCGCCACGCGGCCCGCGCGCGCGATCGCGGCGCTGTTCGACTGGATCGAACGGGACTATCCGGCCAGCCGGCTCCGGCGGCTCTTCCAGTCGGGTGACGTGACGCTCCGGCGCGACGATGGGTTGACCTCGGGGCGGGCGGCCCGGCTGCTCACGCGATCGGAAGCGGCGTGGGGCCGTTCGACGTACGATGCCGCGCTCCGCGGCCTGGCGGCCGCCGACCGCGAACGGGCCGCCGATCCCGAGGTCGACGAGGAGGCCCAGGGCCGCGCCCGTGATCGTGCCGCGGAGGTCGATGGGCTCAGGATCTGGATCGAGCACCTGCTGACGCTCATCCCCGAATCCGGCGAGGACGGCACCGTGGCGTTCGATGCGCTCCTCCGGGGCGTCGCGCGCTTCGCCGCCGACTATGCGAGACGGAGCGACCCGCTCGACAATCAGAGCGCCTCGGCGATCGGCGACGCGCTCGAGGAACTGAAGCTTCTCGGAGAGCTCCGGCGGCCGATGGGTGAGGCGCTCAGGCTGATCCGGAGCGCGCTCGAGGGCCTGACGGCCGGCGCGGATCGCGCGCGGCCGGGACATCTCCACGTCACCTCGATAGCACGCGCGGGCCAGGCAGGGCGTGCTCACACGTTCGTGGTCGGACTGGAAGAGGGCCGCGTCTTTCCGGCACCGGTCGAGGACGCCGTGCTGCTCGACGGCGAGCGCGAGGCGATCGGCGGCGGTCTGCCGACCTCTGGCGACCACGCGACCGAGGCGGTCTTCGGCGTCGTCTCCCGGCTCGCGGCGATCGGCGCAGCGACCGACGACGACGGCACGACCACGCTCAGCTATTCCTGCCGCGACCTGCGCCAGTATCGCGACACGTTTCCCTCCTGGCTGCTGCTCCAGGCGTTTCGTCTCGGGCGGTCGGGTGAGACGACCTACGGCGATCTGATCGCCAAGCTGGCCGAGCCCGTCTCGGCGGTTCCGAGTCTGCCTGACGCCGCCGTCAGCGACAGTGGCTGGTGGCTGGCGAACCTGCACGTCGGCGGCCTGCCCGAGGCGCCGCTGCTCGAGGCCTTCCCCGGTCTGCGCCGCGGGTTGAAGGCCGAGCAGGCGCGCGAGTCAGACCTGTTCACGGTGTACGACGGCGCGGTGCCCGAGGCCGGCCGCCTGCTCGATCCGCGCGGATCGCGCCGCGTCATGTCGGCGACGCGGCTCGAGGGACTGGCGGAATGCCCGTTCAGGCACTTTCTGCAGTACGGCCTCGGCGTCGACGCGTTGGAGGAAGCCGAGCCCGAGCGCGACGTCTGGCTCAACCCGCTCACGCGCGGATCGGAGTTGCACGCGCTGTACGCCGACGTCATGCGGCGGGTGCGAGACGAAGGCCGCTCGGCCGACCCGTCGCACGATCTCGAATGGCTGACTGCCCGCGCCGACGACCGGCTGCGCCGCCTCACCGAGATCATGCCTCCGCCTTCGGCGCTCGTCTTCGACCGGGAGCGGCAGCAGCTCATCGAGGATCTGGCGCTCTTCTTGACGCTCGAGGCCGAGCAGCCCGATCGCCGGCCGGTCGCCCTGGAGGTCGGCTTCGGCCGCCCGGCGCGGGGTCTGCTAACCGACGAGGCCGACGCGGTCGAGCCGCTGGCTCGAGCCGACGCGGTCCGGATCGGCGACGAGCGGTCGGGCTTCCTGCTGCGCGGCAAGATCGACCGGATCGATGAGGTCGACGGACGCTACGAGGTCGTCGACTACAAGACCGGCAGTTTCTTCGAGAAGAAGTACGGCGGGACCTTTCACGAGGGCCGACTGCTGCAGCACGCGCTCTACGGTCTGGCGGCGGTCGAGCTACTGCGACCGGTCGACCCCGACGCGCAGGTCAGCGCGGGGAGCTACTACTTCCCGAGCATCCGCGGCGGCGGACAGACGTCGTCGAAGCCGCACCCGCCGGCGGCCGCAACGCTGGGCGTGCTGGGCAATCTGTTCGACACGGTGGCCAACGGCGCGTTCGTGCACACCGCCGACGGAGAGAACTGCCGGTTCTGCAAGCACTCGGACGCCTGCGGCCGCGACCGCTTCGCGCGCGCCGGGCGGAAGATCTGGAACACGGCGAACACGGCGCTCGAGCCGTACCGGAAGCTATTGAGGACCGAATGACGCTGCCCGATCAGGCCGCGCGCGAGTTGATCGCCAGCCGGCTCGATCTGAATTTGCTCGTCGAGGCCGGCGCCGGATCCGGCAAGACCGAGAACCTCGCGCAGCGGATGGCCGCCGGCATCGCCGATGGTGTCTACGAGATCGAGGGGATGGCCGCGGTCACGTTCACGCGGAAGGCGGCCGCCGAACTGCGCGGACGGTTCCAGCAGACGCTCGAGGTGCGGCTGGTCGACGAGGCCGTGCCCGAAAAGGCTGCGCGGATCCGGGCCGCCCTGTCGTCGCTCGACCGTCTGTTCGCCGGCACGATCCACGCCTTCTGTGCCCGACTCCTGCGCGAGCGCCCCGTCGAGGCCGGCATCGCGCCCGGGTTCACCGAACTCGACGAGATCGCCGACCTCGAACAGCAGCAGCAGTCGTGGCGCGAGTATCTCTCGCGCGAGCGCGCGCGTGGATCGGAGACGCTGCGGGCTCTCGAATCGGCCGGCGTGCAGCCGAAGGATCTCGACGATGAGTTCCGGCGGGTCTGCCTGTTCGAAGAGGTCGAGTTCCCGTCGGGCGCCGCCGCGCCGCCGGATGCGGAGGCCGCCTGGGACTCGCTTGACGCGATGTGGGCCGACCTCGGGCCGCGCGTGCCTGACGCGCTGCCCGAGGGGACGAAGTGCGCTGTCCAGAAGCGGGCCAGCGATTTCCGTTGGCGCCGACGTGCGGCGCGATCGCGGCGGTCGGCCGATCTCGTCACCCTCCTGACGATCTGGGATCACACGCCCAAGGTCACGATGAAGTGGTGGGAGGGGTGCGCGCCGAACACGAAGCAGCTGCGCGAGCAGGTCGAGGAACTGCTCGGTCGATTCCGCGACGACGTCGTCACGCCGTATCTCAGCGAATGGCGCCGCTACGTCTACCGCCTGGCCATCGAGTTGCTCGTGGACGCCCGCGACTACGCGCGCGACATGCGGTTCGGGCGCCTCGCCTTGAACTACGGCGACTTGCTGCAGCGGGCCGCGAAGCTGCTGCGCGAGCAGCCAGACGTGCGACGCGCGCTGCAGGGGAAGTATCGGTGGCTCTTCATCGACGAGTTCCAGGATACCGATCCGATTCAGGCGGAAGTGGTGCTGCTGCTCGCGGCTGACGAAGCGGGGAAGCAGAGGCCGGCCCGGCGCATCGATTGGACCAAGGTGCGTCCCCGGGCGGGTGCGCTGTTCGTCGTCGGCGATCCGAAACAATCGATCTTTCGATTCCGCCGCGCCGACATCGAAATCTACGACCAGGTCCGCCGGATCATCGAGAAGTCCGGTGGCCAGACGGTGCCGCTCGAGGCGTCGTTCCGGGCGGTGCCCGCGCTGTGCAACTGGGCGAACGACGTCTTCGCCACTGTCTTTCCCGATGCCCCCACGCCCCAGCAGCCGGCGTTCCACCGGCTCGAGCCGGTACGCGACGATGCGCCGGCGACGGGTGTCCGAGTCCTGCTGCACGAGGCATCGGTCGACAGGAATGAACTCGCTGGCGAAGATGCGGCTCGGATCGCCGACTACATCCGGTTCGAAATTGCCGCCGGACGCCGCCGCCCCGAGGACTTCCTGATCCTGACGCGGATCAAGCGGAACCTTGCCGTCTACGCCGCCGCACTGGAGCGACTGGAGCTGCCGGTGGAAGTGAGTGGCGCCGGCGCGTTCGGCGACTCCGAGCACGTAAGGGAGCTGGCGGCCCTGCTGCGATCGCTCGCCGATCCCGACGATGGCGTTGTGCTCGTCGGCGTGCTGCGCGGACCGTTCTTCGGCATCAGCGACGAGGAACTGTTCCGGCACCGTCAGGCTGGCGGTGTCTTCAATCTCGCCCGTCCAGTGACAGGAGGACAGGTCGAAGCGCCGCCCGAGGCGATCCCGCCGCCTCCGCCCGTGCGCGCTCGCCGCGGACCCGACGCCGGCCAACCCAGCCTCTTCGAGGTGCCCGACGAGCCGAGTCGCCCGGCGGCCGAGTCCGCTCTCGTCGAACTGCAGGCGATGTACCGGTGGACGCGACAGCTCCCGGCGGCGGCGGCCACCGAACGGATCCTCGAGCGCACCGGCTTCCTCGCGCTCGCCGCGACCGGCACGCCGGGTGGTGCTGACGCCGGCGACTTGCTCCATGCGGTCGACCGGGTCCGTCAGATCGCCGAGGACGGCGGAACGCTCGCCGAGGCGGCCGCGGCGCTGACGCGAGAGATCGAAGGGAGCGACGTCGAGTCGTTGCCGCTCGAACCCGGCCGGAGCGACGTGGTCCGAGTGATGAACCTCCACAAGGCCAAGGGACTCGAGGCGCCGGTTGTCTTCCTGGCCGACCCCGGCACCTCGGGCGGATCGCGTGGCGTCGATCTTCGCATCGAACGCGACGGCGATCGCGCCGTCGGGTTCCTCCGGTTCGTCCGGCGGCGAAATTTCGCCGAGACGATCCTCGGCGAGCCCGACGGGTGGGCCGACCGCGCCGCGGTGGAACGGCAGTTCCTCGACTGCGAGGAGGACCGACTCCGCTACGTGGCGGCGACGCGCGCGATGGATCTGCTCGTCGTCTCGCGTTGGGAGAAGGCGACGGCGAAGAAACCCGGGCCATGGACGGCGTTCGACACGGCGCTGGCTGGAGCCGAGGAGCTGGACGTCGGCGAGGCGACGGCGCCCACCGCGGTCGCGCGGAGTTCGGCGCCGGACGACCTCGCGTCTACCGCTGAGACCGCGGCCTCAGAACGGCAGGCGCGGCTCCGCCGCGCGGCGACACCTGCCTGGACGGTCGAGTCTGTCACCGGCGGCGAGCGGCACGAGATCACCGTCCGCGAGGACGACCCGGCGAGGCTGCTGCGCGGGCCGGCGACCGGCCTGGAGTGGGGCGACCTGGTGCACAAGTTACTCGAGGACGCACTCCGCCGCGGCGAGGTCGACATCGCCCGACTGACGTGTCTGGCGAAGTGGTTGACGTTCGGTAAATCGGAACTGGCATCCGTCATCGACGAGGCAGTCGAGACGGTCGAAACGATCGCCGAGAGCGATCTCTGGGCGGAGGCGCTGGCGGCCGAAACGCGACACGTCGAGGTTCCGTTCGCCGTGGTCGAGGCTGGCTCGAGCGACAGCCCGCCGGTCGTTCGCCACGGCGTCATCGACCTCGTCTACCGCACCGCGGACGGCTGGGCGATCGTCGACCACAAGACCGACCAGGTCGGCGCGGGCGGCCCCGAGGAACTCGCCGACCGCTATCGTGGGCAACTCGAACACTATGCCGAGGCCTGGCGGGCCGTGACGCGCGACGCCCGGGTGACGACCGGGCTCCATGTCGTGCGCGCCGGAGAAGTCAGTTGGACGTCCTGACCCCGCGAGGTCAGATGCCAGCCCCCGTTTGGGCGATGGTGCACCGGGTCAGACGTCGGACCCGGACTGGATCCCCAATGTTCGATCTGCGTCGCCGAGAATGGCCCGTGCATTGTCATGGACCAAGTGCTCTTGGGCAGCCGGGAGGGCGAGCCAGACGAGCTCTCGCTGTTCATCCGAACCCACCGACGCTTCGAACCTTGCGGTGAAGTAGGCGACGACGGCCTGCTTCGACGGGATCTCCGTCACACCGATCGGGTGCAGGATCTCGACGGCCGCTCCCGCCTCCTCGAGCACTTCGCGACGCGCCGTTTCCTCGAGCGTTTCCCCGCACTCGATATGTCCTTTCGGCAAGACCCACTCCGTTCCCGCGCTGGACCTCACGAGAAGGAATTGGCGCTCTCCGCCGTCCTCGCGAAATACCACCGCGCCCGCGTGGGTCGGAACGTTCGACATCGGCGTGGGTTACGGGTTGTCCAGCGCTTCGGTGAGGACGCGGCCGTCGGTGCGAGCCAGCGTGATGCCGACGATCTCCGCCAGCGTCGGCGCGATGTCGGCTGGCGTCACCTCGGCCAGGTAGTGACCGGGCGTGACGCCTGCGCCCATGAACAGGATCGGCACCCGCGTGTCGTAGCCGTAGCTCGTGCCGTGGCCGGCGGCGTTGGTCGACGTCGTCCAGTACGGTCGGAGGACGACGAGGAGATCGCCGCTTCGGCCCGGGTAGTAGCCCCGCGCCAGTGCGCGCTCGATCGAGTCGCCGGTGTCGCGACGTTCGCGGATCGTGTCGCCGCGATAGACCTTGGCCACGCCTACGATCGCCTCGATCGCACCAGAGACGGCAGCGAGCGCGCTCGGGTCGGCGAGCAGGCGCGCGTACACACCCGGCGCGAAGTAGAAATCCTGCTCTTCGAATTGCGCGACGTACTCACCGGGCCCGAACTCCTCCCGCATGGCTGCCTCCGCCGCGTCGACGATACGCTGTGCCGGAATCCGGCCCGCATCTGCCAGGCGCGCCCGACGCTCGGGAATCGGCGTAACCCCGTGATCGGCCGACAGTGCGACGACGTAGCGATCCGGTCCGACCGCCGCGTCTAGATCGTCGAGCAGGCGCCCGAGCATCAGATCCAGGCGAAAGAGGACGTCCTGCACCTCGTGACTCTTGGGTCCGAACCGATGGCCCGCCCAGTCGAGCGCCGAGAGGCCGAGCGCGAGGTAGTCGGTGGCTTCGCGCTGGCCGAGATCGAGTTCGTTCACGGCGACGATGGCGAGCCGGCCCAGGTAGTCGTTCGACAGCGGACTGGCCGCCCACTTGTCGTAGAAGAGCTGATCGGCCGATTCGTCTCGACCGACGAGCGGATGCGGCAGTCCGGTCGCCCAGCCGTCGAATGGCCGGCTGACGTCAACGGAGCCGTCAAAGAGGTAGGTGTCCTCGGGCATGGCACGAGACCAGATCTCGCCAAGATCGTCGGCGACCGGGTTCGCGTCGAGGAATCGCGCGACGAACGGCACGGGCGCCGCCGCGTAGGCCGCGGATGTCACCCACGCCGTCTCCTGCCGCCAGAGCGCCATGTCGGCGCGGTGGCCAGCCAGCATCACTCCAACGCGAGGCTTCATCGACATGCTGACGACCCGGGCCCCGGCCTGCGCGCGTAGTTCGTCGCCCAGGGTCGGGACCAGCAGGCTGCCCGGGCCCTGCGTGGCGTCGACAGGATTGTCGTACGTCAGCAGCCGCCCCTCAGGGTCGTCCGCGCAGGCGCGCAGCCGGCTTTCCGCGCGGTCGTACCAGTTGTTGCCGACGATGCCGTGGCTTTCGGGCAGACTGCCGGTCGCGATGGTCGAGTGTCCGACGCACGTATTCGTCTGGAAGTACGGGTAGGCCGCCTGCTGGAACCAGGCGCCGTCGTCGACGAGACGCTTCAGGCCGGCGTTCCACTGATGCTGGAAGCGTTTGATGTAGTCGGCCCGCATCTGGTCGACGACGATCAGGACGACGAGCTTCGGCGACTCGGTCTGCGCGGAGAGGGAACTCGCAGTGAGCAGCAGCGCTAGGTAGGCGGTGGTCGAGACACGACGCATGATGCGCAGCATCCGCGATCTACCGGAGGCGGGTCAAGTGGCGTGGCTCGACAGCCGAGTAGATCAAGAGATCGTGCTTCGCATCAGGTGGCTCGCAGCGCTCGACCCATCGCCAGCGACACCCGCTGCCAGTGCTCGGATTTCGTCCGCAGCTGCCGCCGGCCCGACGGCGTCAGCTGGTAGTACTTGGCGCGTCGATTGTTCTCGGATTCGCCCCACTCCGCCGCGAGCCACCCATCCTGCTCCAGCCGGTGCAGGGCGGGAAAGAGCGAGCCCGGTTTGACGCTGAACGTGTTGCGCGAGATCTGCTCGATCCGGCGGGCGATCCCGAGCCCGTGGTTCGGGCCCAGCGCCAGGGCCTTCAGAATCAGCAGGTCGAGCGTGCCCTGCAGGAGGTCGATCGGTTCAGGCCGTTCAGTCATGGTCACGTCCTATCGGATGTCTATAGGGAATCATCCTTCCTATAGATTGTCAATAGGAGCGCGCACCTGGTGGGGTGAGGTGCGCAACGGCGCGGCGGCACCGACGACGCTGAAGATCGCGGTGTTCGCGCCGATCCAGATCGCCAGCGTCAGCAGCGCCACCGCTGTGAACGTCGGCGCACGACCGAGCGTTCGTCCGGCGTACCGCAGGTCCTGAGTCAGGTCGGCCAGAAGCATCAGCTCTCGCGCTTCATACCTCCAGAAAGCAGGGCATTGAAGAGGATGCGGAACGAGCCGAATGGCTGCCCGCGCCACTGGGGCCTGAAGCCGAGCAGGACGACACGTCCGTCCCCGTGCCGCACCTCGAGCGCCGCGGCACGGTCGTTCAGCCGGTTCTCACCGAGCAGGTAGCCCGAGAGCAACGGTGATCCGGTCGAGGCGTAGCGCGCCAGCGCCTGACCCTCGAAGCCGTCCAGGGTCTCGAACGCCGGGCTCCGGCCGAAGAACACGGCGCTCCGTGGCGCCACGCCGGCCATGATCGGATGCGCCGTGTCGGCCTCGATCTCGAGCAGTGACCCGCCGGCGAAGAACTCGCCGCGTGACAGGCCCGACAGCACGTTTCTCACCGGGAGGCCCAGCGCTTCGATGGCGAAGCCACTCGCCCCGTTCAAGCAGACGAGCGTCCCGCCGTCGCGGACGAACCGATCCAGTGCGCGTACACCCTCGAGGCCGATGCCGCCAGCGTAGCGCGGCGGCACGACACCCTCCGCGAATCCGTCGACGATCGAGCCGCGGCCGGGATCGGTCAGGACAATGACGTCGTATCGCGTGCCGAGATCGCCAGCGCGCATTTCGATGTCACGGATGTTCGCGAAGTCGAACTCGAAGCGTTCGAACACCCAGCGCGTCCAGCCCTCGTCCATGCTCGGGTTCCACGGACGGTGCAGACCGACCGCTGGGCGCGTCAGCTCGGTGCCTCCCGTCGACTCGACGGTCGTCGCGACGCGCAGCTCGCCTATCGACGCCCGCGCGTTGGGCCCGAGCCCGGAAATGACGAACGCGGCGCCGGTATCGTCCTGCCGCAGCTGGACCCGGCCGCCTGACTGCCACGCCCGATTCACCGCGCGGAACGCGTTGAGCTGGGCTGCGTCGACGGCGAACGTGCCGTCGTCGGGAACGCTGCTCGCGCGCGGCACGATGCCAGCGGCCACTGGGTTCGTGTCGAAGCCGACGCCCGGAACGCTGTCGAACGGCGCGGCGTCCTTGCCGTGCTCGCCGTCGCGCCAATCGACGGCCGCGCCGTGAGCGAGCGCCATGGCCGATCGCACGGCATCGGTCAGCGGTGAGCGCGCCTCGATCACGCGGGCGCCCATTTGCTGCGAGAGCGTCCAGCCCGCGGCATCGTACGGCTGCTCGAGCGGGCCATCGGGAAACTCGCGGAGGTCCGGATAGGTCTGGATCTCGAGCATCTGGCGTACCAGTTCACCGAACTCCTGATTCATCGGGACGACCCAGGTGCCGGCGTCGTAGACCGTCCCTTCGACGGTGACCTCGGATTGCAGTTCGTGGACGCGGATGCCATTGAACGCGAGTCGGCGCAGTAATTCCACCGGCGCCATCGGATCGCGCTGATCCCGGGGCACGAAGTACGCGAACGGCGCTTCGGCCTCGTACTTGGCGATTGTGTCGCGCCCGGTCTGGTAGCGGTTGTAGAGCAGGTCGTCCTTGTATTTCGCGGCGAAATCCAACACCGAGAGCGACGCCGTCTCCATGTATTCGACCGCGTCGCGGAGCCGCCACCAGCCGCCGCGCCACGGGCTGGGGTAGAGCGACTCCGATCGCAGACCACGCTGTCGCGCCGGGAAGTCCTGAACCGTGTAGAAGTGCGGTGTCGCGTAGCGGTACAGGGCGGTTTCCGTCCAGAACGACGCGCGGTTCTGCAGCATCGGCAGGTAGTCGACGTAGCCGGGATACCAGGCGTCGTAGCCGGTGCCCATGTGGGTGGCGCCGATCTGGCCGCGTTCCTCTAGCCCTTGCGCCATGAGCATGCCGATCGTGTTGACCGTGCGCGACATCAGCGGATGTACACGTCGGCCGATCGGCTCGGCGAACGGCGGTAGCCAGATGCGGGTGGGGAAGGGCGCGGTCTGATGCTGGGTGTAGACGATCTGCGGCTCCCACTCTTGCATCGTCCTGGCGATGACGCGCGACTCGATCATGTTGAGCATGTAGGCGTCGCGGTTGTTGTCGTGGCCGACATACTTCTGGTACAGCGCGGTCAGCGGCGCCACTTCGTAGGACGTGCCGACGTTCGACCGGTACCACTCGGCCACCATGGTCTGGCCGTCGGGATTCAACGTCGGCCAGAGCATGAAGATCACGTTGTCGAGAATCGCCTGAATCTCGCGATCCGCGCTGCCCGTGAGCAGGTCGTAGGCCAGTTGCAGCGTGTGCTGCGCCGTGGCCACCTCGGTGGAGTGCACGCCGCCGTCGATATGGACAATTGCCTTACCCTCGCGCGCGAGCGCCCGGGCCTCGTCGTCGGTCAACCCCTGCGGGTGCGCGAGCCGGACGGCGATCTCGCGATAGCGCTCGAGGTTCGCTAGGTTGTCCGCGGACGAGATGAACGCCACGTGGACCGGGTGGCCGAACGACGTCTCGCCGACATGGACCAGCGTCAGTTCATCGGTGGCCGCGTCGAGCCGTTCGAAGTAGGCGATCGCATCGTCGTACGACGCCAGGTGAAAGTCGGCTCCCACGGTGTATCCCAGGACCGACTCCGGCGTCGGCACCTGGGCGGTTGCGGGTACCGCCCGGATCAGCAGTACCGCCGCACAACAGCCCCAGATCGATAGCGCTCGTCTCGTCACAACTCACTCCTGTGGGCGCGGTCGGGGGAACGTCCCCTCGCGCATCGCGGCGTGGTACGCGAAGCTCGCCATCACCACCGAGTTGATCATCAGGTCGTGCGGCAGAAGCTTGTCGTAGACGTCCATGTTGAAGTGGTGGGTCCTGGCTCGGTAGTCGATCCGGTCCTGGACGAACTGGAACCCAGGCAACCCGACCTGGTTGAACGCCAGGTGATCGGTGCCCCTGTTGCTGAACTGGGAGATAGTCTCGACCTTCAGGTCCTGGAACGGGGTCATCCACGCCTTGAGGATCGGCGTCGCTTGGACGTTGCCCTGGGTGTGCACGCCGCGGAACTGGCCGGTGCCGTTGTCCATGTTGAAGTAGACGGAGAACTTGTCGTGGTCTGGCGTGTACACGCCGTCTTCCCCGAAGCGGTGTCGGATGTAGCCTCGTGACCCGACGAGGCCCATCTCCTCCTGGCTCCACAGCGCCACGCGGATCGTGCGTCGAGGCCGAGCACCGATGACCTTCAGAATGCGCATCGCCTCGAGCACGACCGACACGCCACTCGCGTTGTCGGTGGCGCCGGTGCCGGTGTGCCATGAATCGAGGTGCGCCCCGATCATGACGACCTCATCGGCGAGATCGGTGCCGGGGATCTCTGCGATCACGTTGTAGCCCGCCGGATCCGATTCATCGAGCCCGACGCGAACCTCGACATCCATCGTCACCGGCAGGCCGCGCTCAAGAATCCGGTAGATCCGGTTGTAGTGCTCGGTCGCGACGGCGAGCGTGGGCAGGGCGTTCTCGATCCCCGCGCGGGTCCGGTCGCTCCGGGTCGACGCATGGCCCGTCGCATAGACGGTGCCGTCGCTCCCGATACTTGCCGCCAGCACGACGGCGACGCCTTCCGACTTGTAGAACGCCTCCACCTCCGCGGCGGAAATCCCCTCGCGCCGGAAGGTCGACTGTTCGAGTTGCCCACGGGCGTGGCGGCGGATGAGCAGGTCGACGCCCTCGGTCTCGAAGACGCCAAGCGACTCCTCGTCGTGCCGGAACGCGTCCTGCACGAAGCGCGGGCCCATCGGCATCGGCGGCGTGGACAGGACAACGGCGCCGTCGAGTCGGCCTCGATACTGGTCGAGGTCCTCCGGGGTCTGGATCGTCGCTATGACGGCGTTCGTTACGACCGGTCCTCCCGTCCCGGGTGTCAGGGCGAGCGGGTAGGCGATCACCATCTGATAGTCAGGCGCGGTCATGTGCACCGAGACCCGCTGGATCTCCCACCCGACGGTCTCGTCACCCCAGGCCTCTCGCTCGACCCCGGACAGCCCGACCTCCGTCATCCGGGCCATCGCCCACTCCTGAGCCTGGCGCATGTTCGGTGACCCGGTGAACCGCGGGCCGATCACGTCGGCCAGGTAGCCGGCACTCTCCATCACCTGGGAGTTGTCGAATCCCTCGGTCCGGATGTCGTCGACGACATCCCAGTAGACGGGTTCTTGTGCTGCCGTGAATGACGGCACGACGAGTATCGCGGCCGCGAAGGCCAGATTCCGAGTCGTTCTACTCATCTACTTCTTCGCCTTCCCTAGACCATCCGCCGGTCCATCAGCGGACCGAGGTGCATCGTCAGGTCGTAGACCGACCCATTGAACTCCGCCGCGAGATCCTCGGCGCGCGATCCGTCCTCCCAGTCGAACACCGTCACCTCGTCACCGATCTGCACGCGACCCTCGGCGCCGATCTCGACCATCGTGTGGCTCGCCGAGATGGCGGCAATGATCGGATAGCGTCTGCCGCCGATCGTCAGGTGGCCGCCCTGGGCCGCGGCGCGCGGCAGCCCGTCGACGTGGCCGATTGGCAAGGTTGCGATCCAGACATCGTTCTCCGCTTGGTAGGCGCGGCCGTAGCCGGCGGTTTCCCCGCGGCGGAGCTGCTTGACGTAGGCGACGCGCGCTCGCATCGCTGCCGCCGGCCGCAGATCGAGGACGCCCAGCTCCCGGAATGGTGGCTCGGAATAGACGCCGAAGATCGCCATGCCCACGCGCACCATGTCCAGGAAGGCGTCCGGATGCTCGAACAGCGCGAAACTGGACGCGGCGTGGAGCCGACCGACGTCGATTTCTTCGCTGCGCAGCGTTGCCCCCACTTCCTGGAGCCGTTCGATCTGCATCGGGTCGAGTTCGACGTCTTCGGACAGCGTCGTCTGGAGGCCTTCGATCCTCACCCCGGATCGGCCGGCCAGATCGCGCACCAGCGGCGCTGCATCTCGCGCCGGGACGCCGACCCGGCCCATGCCGGTGTCGAGGCAGACATGAATCGAAATCGTCTTCTGCAACTTCGCCGCCACGCGCTCCAGCGCGTCGCCGATCGGTGTGTAGACCATCGGCATGATGTCGCGCGCACCCATCTCCTCGAGGTTCACCTCGTCGAACGGCCCCATGAGCAACACCGGCTTGCGAATGCCGGCATCGCGCAGCGCCACCGCCTCGTTCAGCTTCACGACCGCCATGCCCTCGACGGCATCGAGCGGATCCAGGATCCTGCCGGCGTTCGTGATGCCGAGGCCGTAGGCGTTGTTCTTGATGACCGCCATGATCGGCCGGCTATCGACACGTCGCGAGATCACCTCGATGTTGTGGCGAAGATTGTCGGCGTGCACTTCCACCCACGGATCGAACGACGAGTGCACGGCGCTGTCCGAACGCGCCGACGTCTGCGCGGCCGCGTCGAGCGGCCGCAGCGCGGGCACGGCCGCCGTCGCGGCCATCGCCGTCAAGAAGGCCCGGCGCCCAGGCGCCTTCCGTGCGGTCGGTTGCGAAAGTCTCTTCGGGGCCATGCGTCTCACCTCGGTGTGGGTTGGTCGTTCAATCGCCCGTTTGCATCGATCTTGACGATCAGCCAACGACCCGCGTGGGCCGCCGGATCGACCTCGATCACGCGGGCCGTCTTGCGGCCCTGATCCGTCATCGTCACGATCTCGACATCGACGCGTCCGGCCTCAGCCAGGCCGACATGCACCGGCAGGGCACTCTGCGAGTTGTACCCCGAGCCCGTATCGACGATGCCCATCCCGAGCAGCCGATCGGTGCCGGCCGCGAACACGCGGACCTCCGAGCCCGCACGTGTGTAGCGGCCGTCGCCGTCGAGCACCATCACCTGAAGCGAGCGGCTCGCCTGCGGCTCGTTTGTTCGGTTGAAGGCGACGTAGTGCATCCCGTCGGGCGTGCCGCCGGTCAGCGCGAGATCGAGGGCGCCGTCCAGGTCGAAGTCGGCCCACTGTGCGCCATGGTCGGAGGCAAGATCTCCGAGCACGTCGGGCGTGACATCGATGAACCGCTCGCCGTCGTTGCGCAGCAGATAGTCGCGATACTGCTTACCGCCCGTTACGGTGCCGTTCACGTAGAGGTCGAGTCGGCCGTCGTTGTCGTAGTCGCCCCAGGTACCGGTGTCGTAGAAGCTGTCGATGGCCAGTCCCATCTGCGGCGCCACGTTCTCGAAACGACCGTCGTCGAGGTTGCGCAGCAGCCCGTTCGGACCGTAGTTCGCCGTGAAGATGTCCAGCGCGCCGTCGTTGTCGTAGTCCGCGAGCGTCGGCCGCACACTGCCGTTCGATCGGAAGCCGAGCGGTCGACCGCCTGAATCCGCGCCCGACTCGATCGCGACGTCGACGAAGCGGGTGCCGTCGTTGCGGAACAGACCGTTGGCGTCGCCGTCCATGTTGGCGACGTACAGGTCGAGGTCGCCGTCCTTGTCGAAGTCGAACCAGACGGCTCCGACGGTGCGGCGGCTGTCACCGACGCCCAGCGCCGAGGCGACATCGGTGAAACGGCCGTCGTCGTTTCGGAAGAGCACGTTCGGTTTATCCCGGAGCCCGAGGAACAGATCGACGTCGCCGTCGTTGTCGTAGTCGACCCAGCTCACCTGCCTGAAGCTCCCAGAGATCGCGACGCCGGCCGGGTCGGTCACGTCGGTGAACCGCGCACCGTCGCCCTCGTTGCGGTACAGCCGATTCGAGCTGCCTTGCCGGGAGACGAAGCCGACGAACAGATCGAGGTGGCCGTCGCCGTCGTAGTCGCCCCACGCGGCGGCGCGGGTCACATCGTTGTCGGCGAGGCCGATCTCGGCGGCCACATCGGTCAGTGTGCCCGCGTCGTTCCGGTACATCCGGTTGGGCTGCTGGCTGAACCCGACGAACAGATCGAGGTCGCCGTCGTTGTCGTAGTCCGCGATCGCGTTGGTGAATGCGTTGCCGTCGTCGAGCATGGCCTGGTCGGTCAGTTCGAACGCCGGCCGCTCGCCGGCCGCGTCCAACCGCTCGAAGTGCTCGGCGATCCACGTCACCCAGCGCCGCCGCACGTCGCGCCGGTGCACCGGGTCGGGCGGGAAGTGGCCGCTCACCGGATAGGCGATGAACGATGTCTCGACGCCGTTGTCCTCCAACGCATGATAGAGCTTGTAGGACTGGCTCACGGTCACGCGCTCGTCACCCGTAGCGTGGAGAATCAGCGTTGGCGTGCTGATCTGGTGGGCGTAGGCCATCGGCGACTGCCGCCAGTAGTTCAGCGCGTTGTCGTTGAGCCACGGCGACCCGTCGAGGCCGCCGCCGGCCCAGACATTCATGTCGGCCATGCTGTACCAGTCGAACCAGTCGGTCACCGAAGCGCCCGCCACCGCGGCCGCCCATCCGTCGTAGTGCGCGGTGAGCCAGGCGGTCATGTAGCCGCCGTACGACCAGCCGGAGACGGCGATGCGATCGTCGTCGACGATGCCGAGCACCTTGACCGCGTCGACACCCGACATCACGTCACGCCCCGGCCCGTCGCCCGCGTCGTTGATCACGGCGCTCTGGAACGCGTCCCCCTGCGTGCTGCTGCCGCGGTAGTTCGGGCTGAAGACCAGCCATCCCTGCGCGGCCAGGATCTGATTGAACGTGCTGAACGACTCGATCGACGCGCCCATCGGGCCGCCGTGGATGCTGAGGACGAGTGGATAGCGCACACCCTCCTCGAAATCAGGCGGGTAGATGAGGATGCCGTTCTGGTCGAACCCATCCGGGCCATCCCAGGTGATCGTCTCCACGTCGCCGAGCCGCATCGATGCTAACCGGGCATTGAAGTCAGTCAATCGCCGTGGCTCCCACGTGCCGGCGGCCATGACGTACAACTCGGAAGGCCGGTCAGGCTCCCGGCCGATGAAGGCCACGGTACCGTCAGGCGCCACGGCCGGATTGGACGCCGGGTGAATCGGTCCGAGATCGATGCGCTCGGACGCGCCGTCGAGCGCAACCTGCCAGAAGGCGCGCGACGTCAGGTCGGTCCCGGAGACCAGCAGCGTCTGGTCGTTGAGCCAGGCCAGTCCGCCGAGGCTCCGATCGATCGCTTCCGTCACGTCCATGGCCGCACCGCCGCCGATCGGCTTCAAGAAGATGCCCGAAGGGTGGAAGCCCGCCTCTCGGCCTCGCGAGCGGCCGAACGCCAGAAACTTACCGTCGGGCGAGAACGCTCTCAGCGACACGCTCGCATCGGTCACGAGCGGTCGTTGCTGACCCGATTCCAGATCGAGCACCCGGATCGCCGATCGGATGCTCTCGCCGGAGTGCGGACGCGGCAGGACGCGGAGGGCGACGGTCGAACCATCTGGCGACACAGCCAGGTCGGTGAAGCTCTCTACGCCCTCGGTGAGCCGGGCGGTCTTTCGATCGTTAATCGATACCTTCCAGACGTGTGCCGGGGCCGGCGCGGCCTGTGCGAGGTAGCTGTTGTAGCCAACCTCGAACGACCGGTTGTGGCGCTCCTCGCCCTCGCGTTCCTCGGACGCGTCCGGGACGGTATAGAGAAGATGCGACCCGTCCGGTGTCCATCGAAAGGTGCGGACGCCCTGCTTTCCCTCGGTGACCTGTTTGGCCTCACCGCCGCTCATCGACAGGACGAAGAGCTGCGGCCCGCCTTCGCCCTCACTGGAATCCACGAACGCCAGCCGATCGCCCGACGGCGACCAGCGCGGCTGGCCGACGGCCGGCCGCTGTGGCGTCAGGTCCCGCTGGGCGCCAGTCGCGACATCGACGAGGACCAGCGTGCGATCGAACCGGTTGTCGTCGTAGTTGGGTCGGCTCGTGACGATCACGACCGCCTGTCCGTCGGGCGAGATAGCCGGAGCGGACAGGCCGACGTCGAGGCGCAGGTCGTCGACCGTCAGCGTCCGCGTCTGCGCCGAGAGGCCTGGCACGAAGAGCGCGACGATTGCGACGACCGTCGCGAGGAGAACCGACTCGGCAATCCGATGGAGTCGGGAGAAACTCATTATGGACGCTCCCTGACAGATGACGGAGGAACCGCCGAGCCTTGGATCCTACCAGCGACCTGACATCTACGGCACGACAATTCCCGCTAGCCCCCGATCGGCCAGCGTCCGGTTGAAATCGGCCAGATCGTCGTCGCGGACGTCGGTCATTTGCAGCTCGTAGGTGTCGAGCAGCTCCTTGTAGTTCTCGAAGACCTCGCGTTGCTGCGTCGTCGGTGGGAAGTCGGTCTGGCCGATGTAGCCGGCCAGGCTGCTCAACTTTGCCAGGAGCTGGCGCGGCCAGCGGATCGAGTCCTGGCGCGCCGAGCCGCCCGAGAGGCGCTGGTCGCTCAGCCGCATCTCGATCGCCAGCAGCCGATCGTCCAGGGCCCGTGCCGCCTCGCGGATCCCGTCGGCGTCGGGGTGATCCCCGAGCCGGCCGCCGACGTCGCCGAGTTGCTTCCGGATCGACTCGATCTCGTTGATGAGCGCCACCGCGTCGTTCAGAATGTCGCGCAGCTCGAGCAGCAGCGCCGTCTGTTCGCCGATGTCGGCCTCGCTGCCCGCCGAGTTGGGGTCCTTCAGCACCGTGAGCGTCCGCGTCAGCTCGGTTTCGCCCACCGTCAGCCGGATCGTGTAGTCGCCTGGCGGCGCCAGCACGCCGACGCGGCCGCCGTCGCCGATCGGCCTGATGCCGGTCTCCGGATCGGGCCGGACGTGCGAGTGCTGGTAGGCCGGCGTCTGGAGCCGCGGCTCGTCGGTCTGCGTGTGGCGCAGGTCCCAGTGCACCCGGTTGATGCCGGCCGTGGTCGGCAGGTTCGATAGCGACCGGATCTCCGAGCCCGACGCGTCGAGGACGGCGAGGCTCAACCCCACGTCGTCTTCAAGATCCGCCGGCAGGTAGTAGTGGAGCGACGCGCCGTAGGTCGGGTTCGTGCCGGCGCCCGAGTCTTCGGGCTGGCTCGTGACGCTCTCCCGGTTGCGGAACCTGTACGCCGGCCGCGGGTCGAAGAGGTGCGCGTCGGCCGCGAGCACGTCGGCGTCGAGTTGCTGCAGCGGCGTGATGTCGTCGAGGATCCAGAAGCCGCGACCGTAGGTGCCGACGACCAGGTCGTTGAAGTGCGGCTGGATCGTCAGCCAGTGCGCCGGCGCGTGTGGCAGGTTGGTCTGCAGCGGGAGCCACTGTCCGCCGTCGTCGAACGACACGTAGACGGCGTTCTCGGTGCCGGCGTAGAGCAGCCCCGCGCGCGTCGGATCTTCCCGGACGACGCGAACCGAGCTCAAGATGCTTGCCGGAATCGATTGGCTGATCTTCGTCCAGCTGTCGCCGTAGTCGGTCGTCTTGTAGATGAACGGGTCGAAATCGTTCACCTGATGCAGGTCGACGCTGATGTAGGTCGTGCCCGCGTCGTGGGCCGATGGCTCGATGTTGCTGATCGTGCCCATCGGCGGCAGGTCGGGGATGGCATCGGTGACGTTGTCCCAGGTGGCGCCACCATCGCGCGTCAGGTGCACGAGGCCGTCGTTCGAGCCGGCCCAGACCACGCCGGCCTCGAGCGGTGATTCGGCGATAGCGAAGAGCACGCCGGCGTAGGTCGGGCTCACGTCCTCGGGCGTCAGGCCGCCGGTCTTCTGCTGCCGGCTCCGGTCGTTCCGCGTGAGATCCGGGCTGATCATCTCCCAGCTCTGACCGCCGTTCGTCGTCACGTGCACGTACTGGCTGCCGACATACACGCGGTTGTGGTCATGGGGCGAGATCGCGATCGGGAACGTCCACTGGAATCGGTACGGCAGTTCGGCCGCTGCCCATCCCTCGGGATTGTCCGGCCAGACGCTGACGTTGCGGGCATGGCCGGTTTCGAGGTCGTAGCGCTCGAGGATGCTGTCGTAGCAGCCCGACCAGACGATGTTGTTCTCCACCGGATCAGGAATGGCAAAGCCCGACTCGCAGCCGCCGACCGAGTGCATCAGGCCGATCGGGATGCCGCCCGATTGCAGGCTGTTGCTCGGTACCCGGGCGGACGGGCCGTCTTGGCGGTTACCGTAGACGTAGTAGGGGATCCGGTTGTCGGTGTAGGCGTGGTACATCTGGGCGATCGGCAGCCGCGGCCGCCACCACTGCGCGCCGCGCGTCGTCGAGATCGACACGCCGCCGTCGTGGCCGACGATCATCCTGTCGGGCAGCCGCGGGTCGATCCACATGTCGTGGTTGTCACCGCCCGCCGTGCCGCGTTCGATCGTGAGGCCGCCATCGAGCGAGACCGAGTGGCGGGTCGACATGAAGTGGATCTCGTCACGATCGTCCGGTGCCACTGCCGCGCGTGTGTAGTAGAGCGGCCGCTGCGCCAGCGTGTGGTCGGCGTTGACCATCCGCCAGGATTGTCCGCCGTCGTCCGAGCGCCAGAGCACGCCGGCGTGATCGTCGAGTTCGGCGAAGTCGCCGTTCGAGTTCGTCTCGATCAGCGCGTAGATCCGGTTCGAGTCGTCGGGCGTCATCGCCAGGCCGATCTTGCCGATCGGCTTGTCGGGCAGCCCGTTACCGGTCAGCTCCTCCCAGGTCTCGCCGCCGTCACGAGACGTCCAGAGGCCGCTGCCGGTCCCCCCGCTCTCGCGGCCCCAGGTCCAGATCTCCAGCTGCCACATGCCGGCGAAGAGGACCTCCGGGTTGTTCGGATCCATGACGATGTCAGCCGCGCCGGTCCGTTCGTCGACGAAGAGCACCCGCTCCCAGGTGTCGCCGCCGTCGGTCGAGCGAAAGACGCCGCGCTCGGGCTGCGGCCCGTAGGCGTGGCCGAGCGCCGCCGCGAAGACGATGTCGGGGTCGTTCGGGTGGATGACGATCCGGCCGATCCGGCCGGTGGCGTCGAGGCCCATCCGGCGCCAGGACTGGCCGGCGTCGGTCGACTTGTAGATGCCGTTGCCGTGGGAGATGTTGCTGCGGATGAACGTCTCGCCCGTGCCGGCCCAGACGACGTTGGGGTTGACCGGGTCGATCGCCAGCGCGCCGATCGACGCGACCGGCTGATCGTCGAAGACCGGCTCCCAGTGGATGCCGCCGTCGACCGACTTGAACACGCCCCCCGATGCGGCACCGAGGTAGTAGATGTTCGGGTCGCCGGGCACGCCGACGACCGCGCTCACGCGGTTGCCGACCGGCCCGATGTGGCGGTACTCCAGGGCGCTGAAGATCTCCGGGTCGAGTGCGTCGAGTTGCTGGGCGGACGAGTCCGGCACGGCCGGCAGCAAGAGAGCGGTGAGGGCGAGTAGTGGAATGGTCCGGAGAGTGCGCGGCATTGGGGTCCTCCAGGACGAGATCGCGATCGACCTAACTATACCCGGAGGCGACGGCTCGTAGGGCTCGAGCTACAGCCGCAGCAGCTGGTCGCGCAGGACGCGCGCCTGGGTGCGGCTGACCTTCAGTTCTTGCCCGTTGGTGAGCGTCACGGTCTGGGTGCCGCCGGGCAGGAGGCTGACCGACTTGAAGAGGTCGAGATTGGCCAGGGTGCCTCGACTGAGAAGGATGCCAAAGCCGGGGCCGATCAGATGGTGCATCTCCGAGAACAGTGGTACGCCGAGCGTCGTGGCCGCATAGACGTGGGAGACCGCGGCCGAGGCGCTGAGGGTATAGGCGGCGGCCGTCAGCAGCTTGATCCGATGAGCGCGCGGCCCGCGCAACTGGTTGCGGAGCACCGAGTGGACGACGACGGCCGGCAACAGGTCGATCGCCGCGAACGTGGCCACGCCGACCGAGATGCTGACCGGGACGAGCGCCAGCTCCGACGCGGCATACCGCCAGAGGCTGCCGAGGTTCCAGACGCAGCCCATCACCGCCGTGGCGAGGGACAGCGGACTCTCGCGTCGCGTCGGCCAGACCATCGCGAACAACATCGCGTAGATGGTGATCGCGACGAGGTAGCCGACGAGATGCGCGGCCGATCCGGCGTCGAGTGGAGACATCTTCAGGTGGCAGTCTAGCCCTCGGCGGAGCGGCGGCCAACCGATCCCCGACCAGCCGTCGCCAGCCACCCACGAACGGTAGACAGGTTGGGGTAAACGGGGCCCAGGGGGCAGGACGTCTAGACTGGAAGCCGCTCATGGGGCCTGTCAGTCCGCCTGTCGGGTGCCCGGAACCGGTCGTGGGAAAGGCGGAGATCGTTGCAAACACACCGGTTATCGTTTCCGTCTAGGTCGGGTGGAGGCAACGTGATGCACTCGACGACGATGACCCGACCGATAGTGAGACTGATGGGTTCGACGAGACTTCCGCTGCTTGGCGTGGCACTTGGCGCCGTTCTGCCTCTGGCCGTCGCGACGACCGCGCCGGCGCAGGCGCAGGATACTCAGGCTGCGGCCTCGTCCCCATCCTCGACCACCGCCACGGCGCCCGCGCCGTCCGGCCCGGCGATCGACGGGCCGCCGCGGCCCGTCCCGCCCGCCGTGCAGACGACCAGCGCCGACGGCCGCGTCACCGTGAGAGCCGTCCGCGTGCCCGAGGGTGTGGTCATCGACGGGCGCCTTTCCGACGAGATCTACGCGCAGATTCCGTCGATAGAGGGTTTCATCCAGCAGGAACCGGTCTCAGGCGATCCGGCCACCGAGGCCAGCGAAGTCTGGGTCCTGTTCGACGACGACAACCTCTACGTGGCGGCGCGGCTCTGGGATAGTCAGCCCGACCGGATCGTCGCGAACGAGATGCGCCGCGATCACTGGAATATCAGCCGCGGCGATAGCCTGACGGTCGCCCTCGACACGTTCTATGACCGTCGAAACGGCTTCATCTTCCAGACGAATCCGCTGGGCGCGCTCCGCGACGCGCAGGTGACGAGCGAGCGCGACGAGAACGGTGACTGGAACACCGTCTGGAACGTCCGCACCGCCTGGTTCGAGGGCGGATGGACCGCGGAGATGGCCATTCCGTTCAAGTCGCTGCGCTACCAGGATCGGACCGATCAGTTGTGGGGCATCAACGTTCAGCGCAACGTCTCCTGGAAGAACGAGCGCTCGTTCCTGAGCCCGGTTCCCGCGTCGGTCAGCTTCGGCGCGATCAACCGGTTCTCGTCGGCGGCCACGTTGGTCGGCATCCAGACGCCCGCATCGGCGAAGAACATCGAGCTGAAGCCGTACGGCATCTCGACCACCACGACCGACCGGACCGAGGACATCTCCAACGAGGTCGACGGCGACATCGGCTTCGACGCGAAGTACGGCGTGACCCGCGGGCTCACGGCCGACTTCACCGTCAACACCGACTTCGCGCAGGTCGAGGCTGACGATCAGCAGGTCAACCTGACGCGCTTCAGCCTGTTCTTCCCGGAGAAGCGCGAGTTCTTCCTCGAGGGCCAGGGCGTCTTCAACTTCGGCGGGCGCGAGAACCGGATCTGGGGACCGGGTGGCGATACCCCGATCATCTTCCACAGCCGGCGGATCGGCATCGGTGAGAACGGCGAGGAGCCGATCCGGGCCGGCGGCCGGATGACGGGCCGCGCCGGCGCCTTCACGCTCGGCATGCTCAACATGCAGACCGCCGAGACCCAGGCCGGATTGACGCCAGGCACGAACTTCAGTGTCGTTCGCGTGCGCCGGGACATCCTGCGCCGGAGCACGATCGGACTGATCGGGACACATCGGTCGATCGCACTGGGCGGGGTCGGTTCGAACCAATCCTACGGCGCCGACGCGAGCTTCGCGTTCTTCGAGAATCTGCAGATCGACACCTACTACGCCATGACCAACACGCCGGAGCGTTCGGGTGACGACGAGAGCTACCGGACCAGGGTCGAGAACGATGGTGACCGCTACGGGTTCGAGTACGAGCACCTGGCCGTCGGCGAGAACTTCAACCCCGAGATCGGCTTCGTCAGGCGCCGCGACTTCACGCTCAACCGCGGCGAGTTGAAGTTCAGCCCGCGTCCGACGTTTACCAACAAGGTCCGCAAGTTCAACTACTCGGCCGGAATCGACTACTTCGAGAACGGCGCGGGCCAGGTCGAGACGCGCGAGTTCGAGGGCCGATTCCGGACGGAGCTACAGGACGGCGATGACTTCAACGTCGAATACTCGAACACCTACGAGTTCCTCGACCGGCCGTTCTGGATCGGCAACGGCGTCATCATTCCCGTCGGCGAGTACGACTTCCAGCGTGTGGGCGGGTCGTACCAGTTCGGTCCGCAGCGCCGGGTGTCGGGGTGGACGAGCGTCGGCTACGGGAGCTTCTACGGCGGCACGCGCACAGAGGCGTCGATCCGGAGCCGGGCGGAAATCACGCCGCAGCTCTCGGTTGAGCCCGAGATCTCGATGGACTGGGTGGACCTGCCGGGCGGCGCGTTTACGAGCGCGCTGGCCGGCACGCGCCTCACCTATACGGCGTCGCCGCGGATGTTTGTCGGCGCGTTCGTGCAATACAGTTCGACCGACAGCGCGCTGAGCACGAACATCCGATTCCGGTGGGAATATCAACCGGGGAGTGACATCTTCGTGGTCTACAGCGAGGGGCGCGAGAGCCATCTGGACCCGCGTGAGGTCTCGGGCCTACAGAATCGCGGCTTCGCGATCAAGATGACCCGGCTGTTCAGATTCTGACGTTTCGAGGCGTAACGCAGTCGGCCGTGCCGACCTTTGACTGAAAGAGGAGACGCGATGAAGAGATTCACAATCCGAGGTGCCGGCTGGTCTTGGTCGATGGGCGCGCTCGTGCTCGGCCTGGTGGTCGCCATCTCGTCATGCAGTTCAACGACGGCGCAGCTCTCGGACGCGCCAGACACGCCGTTCAAGCTGGCGACGATCAGCGTCGGCGGCGACGAGGTCGTGGGCGTTGTGCTCGGCGATCAGATCCTCGAGTTGACCGGTACGAACGCCCACCTGGTCGCTGAGGCCGGCGTCGGCCCGATGGACCTGCCGAATGAGATGCGCGCGCTCATCGAGTCGTGGGAGACGAGTGCGCCGCGGATGTACCAGATTGCCAACTTCTTCCAGGACGGCGCCGACGCCTCGCTGCCGTTCGTCCACGCCGAGGTCGGCGCGTCGGTCGAAGCGCCGATCAAGTATCCGTGGAACATCCTGGCGGCGGCGGCCAACTACAAGGCCCACGCCGAGGGCATGGCCGGGGACGACGAAGAGGATGAGCCGGAAGAAGGTGGTCGTGGCGGCTTCGATCCGTCTCGCGTCGCCGAGATCGATCCGGCGCGCGACGCGCCGGTGATGTTCGCGAAGTCGCCCCGCTCGGGCATCATCGGGACCGGCGAGCCCTACTATGTCCCACCGGGCCGCGGGCGGATCGACTGGGAAGGCGAGATGGCGGTCATCATCGGCAAGCCGGCCTATCTGGTCACGCCTGAGGAGTCACTCGACTACGTCTTCGGCTACAGCATCATGTATGACGTCAGCGACCGCGGCGGTCGCGTCCGCGAGGTATCGATGTTCCCCGGCCCGAACTGGTTCGACGGCAAGAGCACGAACCGTGGCGCGCCGTTCGGCCCCTACATCGTGCCGAAGGAGTTCATGCCGAATCACGACGCGCTCCGGGTGCGGACCTGGGTCAACGGTGAGCTGATGCAGGACCAGACGACGGCCGACCTCATCTGGCCGCAGGAGAACCTGATCGCTTACACGACGTCGATCCTGACGCTCTACCCGGGCGACGTCATCGCCACCGGGACGCCATCGGGCACCGGCGCCGAGCGCGGCGAGTTCGTGGGTGCCGGCGATGTCGTTGAGATCGAGATCGACGGCATCGGCAGGCTCACGACGCCGATCGAGGATTACCCGGGATAGGCAGCCGAGGGCTGATCGCTGAACACGAAGGGCTGAGGGCCGGCGACGGCCCCCAGCCCTTTTCTTTTCAGGCCATGCCTTACAATGGGCCCGTTCGCGACAACCGAGAAACGCGATGGCGAGCCCCGTACTCCCGCGCACATGGTTCCGCTTGATCTGCGGTCTCCTGGTTGCGGTGCTGCTGGCCGCCGGTGCGGCCGAGGCGCAGTGGGGCGGCGGATGGCGGCGGTGGCGGGGCGGTCCGCCGCGCTTTCCGAGTGAGGTCGCGACCGACCGGTCGTTTGTCTTCGCGCGGGTGATGTTCGAGAGCGTCCGGCGCGAGCCGGGCGGCTACGGCTGGAGCACCGATTATCCGGACGCCGATTACAATTTCATGATCCGGCTGTCCGAGTTGACGAAGACGCCGGTCAGCTTCGGCCAGTACCGTGAGCCCAATCACGTCGTCGTCCGGCTGACCGACCCCGAGATCTTCGACTACCCGTTCATCTTCATGTCCGATGTCGGGACGGCGTTCCTCTCCGACGATGAGGCCGTCGGCCTCCGCCGCTACCTCGAACAGGGCGGGTTCCTCTGGGTCGACGACTTCTGGGGACCGGCCGCCTGGGATGTCTGGCGGGGCGAGATTCACAAGGCGCTGCCGTTTTCGCAGTATCCGATCGTCGACCTGCCGCTCAGCCATCCGATCTTCCGGGGGATGTTCGACATGGAGGGCTACCCCCAGATCCCGTCGATTCAGCACTGGCGGCGGAGCGGCGGCTCCACGACATCGGAGCGCGGCCGGCGCTCGGAGCAACCGCACTATCGAGGCATCACTGACGAGCGCGGCCGCCTGATGGTGCTGATGACCCACAACACCGACGTCGCTGACGGCTGGGAGCGCGAGGGTGAGGACACCGAGTACTTCCTCGCGTACTCGATCGACGCGTACTCGATCGGGATCAACGTCCTGATGTACGCGATGACGCACTAGCGCGAAATCGGGCGTCGCCCTGCGGGCTCGCCCCGGCAGCCCTAAAGGACTGCCCTACCTCCAGGCTCGCGCGCGTACGGAGGAGACTCAGATCCCGTTGGGCCTGTTCGCCACGGTGCTGAATCGGGGCGAGTAGGGTCGGGTCCACCCGGCCCAACCGGGCCAGTAGTTTCGCATCCAGCCGGTCGCTCTTGGCGTCGTGCTCGGCAATCAACCGCACCCGCCGCGCATTCGCGACGATGACATCACAGCCCGCCGCCGTCAGCGCGCGGCTCAGCCACGGCGGCTGCGACCCGACTTCCAGGATGACCCGCGCGCCCGGGTAGCGCGCCACCGTCGGCACCACCCGCGCCCGGGTCGTCCGCGTCCGGAACCGCTCGACCACCGCCCCCGTCGCATCCATCACACAGCCCTCGGTCATCCGGTCACCCAGATCCAACCCGATCGTCACCGTCGCGCCACTCGTGATAGCTGGCTCTCTCATCCCATCTGCCGGGGCGAGCCCGCGGGGCGACACCCGCCTTCTCAGAACCTCGCGCGCAGTCCGACCCAGATCCCCCGCGGCGCGCCCGGCGTGACGAACCTGGGCGTGCCGGCGTCCGGCGCCTCGGCGAGCGGCACCTCCACCTCGGCAAGCGTCCCGAACGTCGCGTAGTCGGCATCGAACAGGTTCGAGACCCGAAGGAAGCTCTCCAGTTGCTCGGTGAAGCGGTAGGTCGTCAACAGATTGACGATCGCGTAGCCGGGTAACGGCGGCTGGTCGTTGCCTTCGTCCCCGAGTAGGCGCCGTGACGACGACGCGACGAGGTCGGCGCCGAGGGTCCAGCGGTCGTGGAGGTCGAACGTCGCTCCGGCCGCGAATCCGTGCTCGGGCACGCCCGGCAGGTGATCGCCCGACTCGACGAGCAGCATGCCGTCCTCGGTGGCCGCGTCGTTGACGTCGGGATCGCTGGGCAGCGCGAGCGCTGATTGAAACGTCGCGCGGGTCCAGGCGTAGCTCGCGCGCCAGCGGGCGCGGCCAACCGCGCCGCTCACGTCAAGCTCGATTCCCCGCCGCTCGGTCGCGCCGGCGTTCTGGAAGTACCCGGCGCCGATGAGGACCGGCGAGGCGACGAAGATGATGTCGTCGGCGATCCGGGAGCGATAGAACGCGGCCGACCAGTCGATCGAACCGATCGACATTCCCGCCGCGCGTCCGCGGGCGCCGGCTTCGACCGTCCGGCTGACGACCTGGGCGAGCGGTGGGTCGGAGAGGAAGGCGTTCGGCACCCGGCACGGCTCCTCGGGGTCGGCGCAGCTCAGCTCGGCCGCGGTCGGCGCGCGGCTCGACTCGCCGTAGCTCGCGTAGAGCGTCGTGCCATCGGCGACCTCGGCCGTCAGGCCGACCGACGGATTCAACCGATCGAACGTGTGCGCGCCGTCGAGCGTCATCCCGAGCGTATCGTCGATGTCGATCGTCGAGCGCGTGTAGCGCGCGGTGAGCGTGGCATGCAGACGAGGTGTGATCGTCAACGTGTCGGCCAGATAGAGCGCGCGGTGCCGATTGCGTGTCGTCAGGCCTGTGTTGAACTCGTCGTCGGGAAACTCGCCTGCCACGCCGATCAGGATGCCGCTGCCGTCGACCGTCCGGGCCGGGGTGAGTGAGCCGACCTCGGTCGTGCTGTTGAAGTCGACATCTGCATCATCCAGGGCGGCGCCCAGCAGGAGCACGTTCTCGCGGTCCTGCCAACGGCTGGTGAGCCGCGTTTGGACCGATCCGCCGTAGCCGGTGCCGTCCGTCGTGGTCCGGTTGAAGGCGGCATCACCCATGCCGTCGGCCGAGGGTATGAAGGCCCCGGTCGTGCGATCGATGACTGGGGTCTCGTCGTCGCAGAGCAGAGCATTCAAAGGGTCCGCGGGGCACGATTCGAACTCGGCCGCGTCGCCGTTCAGCGTGTTCCGGCGGATGTCGCGGACGTAGGCCGCGGCCTGAAGCGACAGTGCCGACGACACCAGAATGTTCGCGCGACCCTGGACCGACCCCAGTTCGTTGCGTGTCGTATCCGGGAAGGTGTAGACCGCGGAGCGGTCGGCGGCAAGCAGGTCGACCGGCACCGGCCCGTTGCCGTTGAGATCACTGTTCGCGTAGAGGCCGGTCACACCGACCTCACCGCGTTGGCCGCGGCGGACGACATCGGCCATCACCTGCACGATCTCGGAGCTCGACTCGTCGCGCCACCCGTTCTCGCTGCGCCGCGAGGCGCCGAGATAGAGTCCGGTGTTCCCGAACCGGCGTCCGAACTCGGCGGTGAGATCCGCGCGCCCGAACGAGCCCCCACTCAACTCGACCCGCGTCCCGGCCGAGTCGAGGCCGTTCGCCAACTCGATCGAAACGGCGCCACCGAGCGCATTCAGGCCGAAGACGGGCGTAGCGCCAGGGACGAGTTGCACGCGCCGCACCGCGAAATCAGGGATCAGGTCGAACTGGATCGTGTCGCCGAACGGCTCGTTCAAACGGACACCGTTCTGGTAGACGGCCAGGCCCTGCGGCAGACCGAGCAGCGGGGAGGCGGTGAAGCCGCGGAAGCGGAGGTCGGGCTGGTGCGGGTTGCCCGTCGACTCGTTGATCGTCGCGCTGCCCAGCGAATCGTCGAAGAGATTGCCGAGCGATCGGACGCCAGTGGCCTCGAGGCTGTCGGCATCGAACGTTCGGACGTTGGCCGGGACACGTCGAGCGTCGATGCCGCCGCCCGGCAGCGGCGCAACGGCGACGACGTCGACGGCATCGGCGGCAATCGGCGCCAGCTGGAGCGTGATGTCGAGGCGCACGGCGGCGGATGAGATGACGGTGACGTTGCGGGTGGCCGCTACGAAGCGTTCGAGTGCGAACGTGATCTGGTAGTCGCCAGGGGGCGGGCTGTCGAAGGCGTAGTCGCCGGTGGGTCCCGACGTCGTCGTGATGAAGTGGGTGAGCCGTTCGGAGGTCAGGGTGATGGCGACGCCGGTCAAGCGTCCGCCCTGGGCATCGGAGACCGTTCCGGAGAGTGCGGGCGTGCCAGCAGGTTGGGCAGCGAGAAGTGATGCAGACAGACAGAAGGCGGCGGTGAGGGCGAGCGACGGAACGACCAGGACGCGCAACGTTTCTCGTCAGAGACGGGCAGGCCTTCGGCTCCGCCTCGGCCAGGCAGGTCTCAAGCCCTGCCCTACACCATTGCTCAGGGCTCGATTGGCGCGCGCTCGCGCAGCTCCTCGAACCAGTTGAGGACGACCTCGATCTGCGGCTCGGCGGCGTCTGGATCGTCGGCGACCATGACGAACTGCTCGCCGTCGGCCGTGACGTCGTAGTTTCGGCCGTTCTGGACGGCCAGATAGTCGCCTTCGAACAGGAGCGCTGGAGTCCCCGGCGTCAACTCGTCACTACCCTGGATCTCGACCGCCATTACCTGCCGCTCGTTCCTGTAGACTAGTTCCCGGCCGTCCCTGGTCCAGCGGGGCTCGGTCCCGCCGTCGGTCGAGATCAGCGTCTTCGCCCCCGGCCCGGGATAGGCCTGGACGTAGACCTCGAACCGCCCCGACTCATTCGACTGATAGGCGATCCAGCGGCCGTCGGGTGAGAACTCGGCTTCATGCTCCTCGAACGGCGTCTGAACGAACGGCTGTAGTTCTCCGCCTTCCTCCAGCGGAAGGATCCAGATATCCCGGCTCGTCTCCGGGTGTCGTTCCACGAACGCGAGCAAGGCGTCGTCGGGTGACAGCGACGTTGGGTGCTTGTCGAACTGGTGGACGTACAGTTCCTCTGCCTCCCCGCTGCCGTCCGATGCGCTCGAGAAGAGATCGAACGCCGGTCCGCCAGCTTCCGAGTTGAACAGAAGCCGGTCGGCGTTCGACGTCCAGACGGGGGAGCCTTCCAGGCCTTCGGTAAAGGTCGCGCGGGTCAACGTCCCACGCCCCAGCTCCAGGACCCAGAGGTCCGAGCGCGCGTCCTCGATCCGGACGGCCACACGTTGGCCGTCGGGTGAGATCGCCGGCTGGGAGTAGCGGCGGCGCTCCTCCGTGGCCGGCCGGACGGTGCCCTCGCGGTCGACCCAGACGAGCATCTGGTCGGCCGAGAGTGCCGAGGCCGGAACGTAGGCGAGCGCGCCGTCGTCGGAGACGCTGAACTGTGAGTTGGTGTCCTGGCCGAAGACGACGTCCTCGAGGACCGGCGTCGCCGGCCCCGTCACCTCGAGCGTCGCCAGATCGAAGGGCACGGCCATCAACGTGTTCGAGATCGTCGGGTAGATCAGGTGGCCGGTCGGGACGTACCGGGCATACGTCGCGCCTTCGAGAACCGTGCGGCGCTCGCCGGTCGAGAGTGTCAGAACGTCGGTGTGACTCGCCTCGAGTACCTCGCTGACGTAGACCGTGAACAGGAGTGAATCGCCATCGGGCAGGAGCTGCGGATACCAGTGGCCGAACTCGCCTGTCGCGGTGTCGGGTACCGTCAACTGCTCTGGCTCGCCGCCGTTCGCGGAGATGCGAGAAAGACCGCTGGTGGCACTATGGGCGTAGAGAATCGTATCGTCGTCCCCCCACTGACCCGAGAAACTGGCGGCGTTGCCCTTGTCGACGATCGTGATCGGCGAGCCGCCCTCCGGCGAGGCCTTCTTGAGTTCGGTCCCGGCATAGAAGGCGACCCATTGACCGCCGGGTGAGAAGAACGGCTCGCTCGCGCCTTCGCTGCCCTCGACGAGCGTCGCCTCCAGCTCGTCCATCTCGCGGATCCAGAGCCTGGCGGTCTCACCCTGACCCGTCGTGAATGCCAGGCGCGATCCGTCGGGCGACATCGCGATGTTGGCCGCCGTAGCGGGAGACAACTCGGTACCTTGCGGAATCGAGACCGACAGGCGCGTGACGCGCGTCTCTGGCTCCGGCCGCGTCAGGTTCCAGGTCAGGATGCCGGCAACGACGACGGCGATCCCGGCAGCCGCCCACGGGAGAACGCGCTTCCAGGTCGGCGGCGCGGCGTCCTGCGGGTCGGTCGTCGCCGCAACGACATCGTCGAGCTCGAGGCGCGCTGATCCGATATGCGGCAGTCGCCGCCTGGCGTCCTTTTCCAGACAGAGCCGCAGCAGCTTCCGGACGCCGTTCGGTGTCTGCGATGGCAGGCTCGGCCAGTCGACGTCTGCGCGGAGGACGGCGGCGAGCGTATCGCTGATCGTCTGGCCGGCGAAGATCTGGGTGCCGGTCAGCATCTCGAACAGCACGGCGCCGAACGCCCAGATGTCCGTGCGCCGGTCGACCCGCGCGCCGCGCGCCTGCTCGGGGCTCATGTAGGCCGGCGTTCCGAGAATGACACCCGCGCGCGTTCCCATCGCCGAGATCGTCGGCGAACTGCTGTCGGCGTCCTCGGCGCGTTCGATCGCGCTGTCGTCCGACAGCGCCTTGGCGAGGCCGAAGTCGAGGACCTTCACCGTGCCGTCGGGCATCACCTTGATGTTCGCCGGCTTCAGGTCACGGTGGATGACACCCTGGTCGTGCGCCGCCTCGAGCGCTTCGGTCAGCTGGCGCGCGACATGGAGCGACTCGTCGATTGTCAGACCGCGCTGCCAGCCGTTCCAGTCGGCCTTGCCCAGCTCGAGCGAGCCGTGCGCGATGCACTCGGAGAGCGTCGGTCCCTCGATCAGTTCGAGGACCAAGGCATGGACGCCCTCGCCCTCGTCTTCTTCCAGACCGTAGATGGCGGCGATGTTCTTGTGATTCAGCGAGGCCAGGACCTGGGCCTCGCGGCGGAACCGGGCCAGCCGCTCGGGGTCGGCGGCGAGCTGCGCCGGCAGGACCTTCAAGGCGACGTCGCGCTCGAGTGTCGCGTCGTGCGCCCGGTACACCTCGCCCATGCCGCCCGCGGCGATGTGGGCGGTCACTTCGTACTGGCCGACACGGGTCCCGGGCGCAAGTCGCATGAACAGAATCGATTATATAGAAGAGGAGGGTGCAGAACTGCGCAGCGCGGCCGGGCTCTCGCCCCGAAATCAGGCCTGTTTTCCTCGGTCGCCCCCGTTCTCGGCCCGGGAAGTCCGGCGCAGGTCCGTACTATAGAATGACCGTCTGAGTTCCAGTCGTGGCTGTGCCAACGGGGAGGGCCGGCCTCGTTCGTTTCAGCAAGGGAGCGCTATGACTATCCGTAGCAACTCGATCGGGTTCGCGACCGTGGCCGCCGTGGCGCTGACCGTGCTTCTTCCGGCCCGTGACGCCGCCGCGCAGTGGACGCCCGAGAAGCCCGGCAGCGAGAACATCACCGTGCTGGGGCACCTGCCGCTCGGGCCGCGACTGAGCGTTTCGGACACCGACATCGAGCAGGAGCTGGATCGGCCCTACGCCTACGTCGGCCGGATGGTCTACGGCTTCGAGGGTGACAAGGGGGTCGACATCATCGACCTGCACGATCCGACGAAGCCCGAGCGGATCTACTCCTGGCGGATCGAGGACCAGGACCTCCATCTCGGCACCGGCGGCATGGACGTGAAGCACTTCAAGTGGAACGACCGCTACTACGTCGTCCAGTCGCTCCAGTTCCGCCAGGGCGGACCCGACCCCGACCTGGGCGCGGTCGTTCTCGATGTCACCGGACTGCCCGATCCCGACGCCGTGACGGAAGTGGCGCGGATCCGGTCGCCCGACACACCGGGCGGCTTTCACAACATCTTCATCTACAAGCACAGCACCGGTCGCGTCCTGCTGATCACGACCGTCGGGGCGCCTTACGCTCACGTCTACGATCTCGGCTACGTCGTCGAGGGCTTCCTGGACGACGCACTGGTCGCGCGGATTCCGGTGCCCGACACGACGGGCGAACGCCGTGGCTATCATGACTTCTACGCCGGCTACCACGTCGACAGCGCCGAGGACCGGTTCTACGGCGGCGGCACCGGCGGCTACTACGTCTACAACATCACCGATCTGGAGGAGCCCGAGCTGCTCGTCACGCTGACCGGCGTCAGCGGCGTTCGCTCGGGCCACACCTTCACGCCGACCCCCGACGGGCGCTACGTCGTCGCCGAGACCGAGTATCAGTACGCGCCGCTCCGGATCTTCGATCTCGAGCCGGCGTTCGAGGGCGAGACGAAGAACATCCGCAGCCCGATTTCGGCCTGGACGGCCGACTGGCAGCACCTCGTGCACAACCACGAGGTCCGCTGGCCCTACGTCTTCGTCTCGGGCTACCTCGACGGCTTGCAGATTTTCAGCCTGATGGATCCGGAGAACCCGGTGACGGTCGGCTACTACGACACCTACACCGGCCCGCCGAACAAGATCCGCTACTCGCAGTTCAACGGTGCGTTCGGCATCGACGTCCGCAACGCCGACGGCCTGATCGTCATCAGCGACATGACGACCGGCTTCTGGTCGTTCCGGATGGAGGGCTTCTCGGGTTGGAACGGCGCCGACTGGGGGATGCCCGACATCTCGAGTGCGCAGAAGTGGGACGAGGAACTCGGCGAACTGCTCTCGGTCGGGTCTGGAGGTAGCCGATGAGGGTGATGAGCGCGGCGACCGTTGCGGCCGGTGCGGCGCTGGCGTTGAGCGCGACGCTGTGTGCCGCGGCACCGGCGACCCTCGTGGTGGAGACACTGACGCCCTGCAGCACGACAATCTCGGCACCGCTCCTGCCGTCGCAGTACTACGGCATCGAGATGGTCACGACGCGGCGCGTGCCAGGCACCGGTCGGGCGACGGGCGCCGGCACCGTGGCGTTCGCGCGTTCGCCGTTCGGCGTGGCCGTGTCGCCGAGCGGCGCCTACGTCTACGACCTGTCGCTCTCGGTCGACCGGATCAAGGCGCCGCGCCGCGGCGCTTACACCGCCTGGGCGGTGTCGCCCGACCTCGACGACGTCGTCCGGCTCGGCGTCCTCGAGGAAGGCCAGTCGGTTTCGGGCCGCGTCGCCTGGAACAAGTTCCTCGTCGTCGTCACGCTCGAGCCGTCGGCCGAGCCGACCGATAGCTGGCAGGGCCCCGTCGTCATGCGCGGGATGTCCCGCTCCGGGATGATGCACACCCTGGCCGGTCACGGCCCGTACGAGAACGAGCCCTGCCTGAAGTACGGCTTCAAGTGAACTTGCCGTCGCGGACACTGGGTCTGTTCCTTCTGGCGGGCGTTTGCCTGATCCCACCCGCTTCGGCTGCAGCCCAGCCCGAGCGACCCGCCGAAGCCACCCCGGCCAGGCCGATGCCGATGGGCGGGCAGGAGCCCGCTCAGCCGATGGCGATGGGTCAGGCTGATCAATCGATGCAGATGGGGCCGGTCGAGGTCCTCGGCGACGGCAACGTCGCCTGGCGGATGCCACCGATGGATGCACCGATGCCGCCGCTGCCGGGTATCGAGACCGCGGTGCCGATCGTCGGGCCGTTCCTGGCGATGGGCGACGCCGATCCAACTGGCTATCCAGAAGCGCAGCCGGGCGAGATCGTCGAGATGGCCGACGGCGAGACGCTCGATCTGGTGGCGTCGATCGTCCGGCGGACGATCAACGGCAAGACGTTCCTGATGTACGGCTACAACGGTCAGTATCCCGGACCGCTCATCAAGGGGGAGCGCGGTTCGACCGTCATCGTGAACTTTACGAACGAGATCGAGATGCCGACGACTGTACACTGGCACGGGCTGAGGCTCGACAATCGGTTCGACGGAGTGCCCGACGTCACCCAGCCGCCCGTGCTGGTCGGTGAGTCGTTCACCCATGAACTGTACTTCCGCGACAGCGGCATCTACTGGTACCACCCGCACATGCGGGAGGACATTCAGCAGGATCTCGGCCTCTACGGCAACGTGCTCGTCGCACCGCCCGAGACCGACTACTACGGCCGCGTGAACCGGGAAGAGGTGATCATCCTCGACGACATCCTGATGGACGACCAGGGGCCGATCCCGTGGGGTGACACGGCGCCGAGTCACGCGCTGATGGGCCGGTTTGGCAACGTGATGCTCATCAACGGCGCGACCGACTATCACCTCGAGGTCGACCGCGGCGACGTCGTCAGGTTCTACATCACCAACGTCGCGAACTCTCGGACGTTCAACATGGTCTTCGGCGGCGCGCCCGTGAAGGTCGTCGGATCGGACGTCAGCAAGTTCGAGCGCGAGGAGTGGGTCGACAGCGTCGTCATCGCACCGGCGGAACGCTACATCGTCGAGGTGAGGTTCGAGACGTCGGGCGAGGTCGAGCTGACCAACTCGATCCAGGCGATCGACGACTTCATGGGCGAGTTCTACTACCAACTCAAGATCCTCGGGCGTGTGACGGTGCGCGAGACGGCAGCAGCCGAGGATCTGTCCGCCGAGTTCGAGACGCTACGAGAGCACGCCGATGTCATCGATGACATCGACGCGTACCGGGATGCCTTCGATCGTGAGCCTGATCACCAGCTCGAGCTGACGCTGCGTGTCAAGAATCTGCCGCTGCCGATCATCCGCGCGATGGAGTTCGAGGCCGGACTCTACGCGCCGCCGCTCGAGTGGAACGACGCGATGCCGATGATGAACTGGCTGTCGACCGCCGAGCAGGTCGAGTGGATCCTTCGGGACGCCGACACCGGCGACGAGAACATGGCAATCGACTGGAGGTTCTCGGTCGGCGACGTCGTCAAGATCCGGATCTTCAACAACCCCGAGACGCTCCACCCGATGAACCACCCGATCCACCTGCACGGCCAGCGCTACCTCGTGGTGTCGATCGACGGCGTGCCGACGCAGAACCTGGTCTGGAAGGACACGGCGATCGTGCCGGTCGGATCGACGGTCGACATCATCGCCGACATGGCCAATCCCGGCGAGTGGATGATGCACTGCCACATCGCCGAGCACCTCCACGCCGGGATGATGACCAGCTTTATCGTCCAGTAGATGGGGCGCCTTGCGCCCCAAGCCCCACGCGGCGTCCTCTGCGGGAACCCCGCGCGCCCCACTCCAGACGCCACGAGGCGCGCCGCGCGCGCCTTGGTCTTCTTGCGAGCGCCCTCAGTCTTCGGTCGGCGCGGCTTTGCGCGCGACGGCGATCAGCCCCAGGCCCGACCAGGGCAGCAGGTGGTCGATCCCGCGGAAGAGTCCGATCCTCAGGTTCAGCAGGGTAATCTGCCAGCTCGCGAACTCGCGCCGGCCCAGAATCTTGCCGACCAACCACCAGGCGGGCTTCGACATCCGGTTGAAGTCGTCGAGGTGTTCGACCTCGTAGCCGCCTTCCTGCAGTTCCTGCGCGAGCAGCCGGCGATCGTACCGGCAGCGGTGACCGGCCTCCTCGTCGAGCGGCGAGTACAGGTCCTGGCCCTGCGGCACGTAGACCACCACGCGGCCGCCCGGCGCCAGTGCGCGGCCGATGTTGCGCAGCACGACCATCGGGTCGTCCACTTCCTCGAGAATGTTGACGCACAGGACGCTGTCGAAGGCGCCTTCCTCGCCGTCGAACGAGGAGGGAACCTCGGGGTCGAGATGCGCGGCGCTCAGGCCGGACCTGGCCGCCGTGACGCCCTTCAGGTACGCGACGTGGGTCTGGTCGACGTCGGCCGCGACGTAGAGGACGCGCGGCACGAGCTGCCGGGAGAGATTGCCCACGCCCGAGCCGAGCTCGAGCACGCGGTCGCCGAGCCACGGCCGCACCGTGTCCGCGAGCCAGGCGTCGAGCCGCCTCACCCGCCGCAGGCTGCGGTGCATCGGCGCGCCGGTGACGTTGTCCTTGTAAAGGTCGTCGACGCACCAGAACCAGACGACGGCGCCGAGTGCCCGAACGCCGTCCCACCAGCCGGCCTTCTTGCCCTCGCGCCGGGTGCGCCCGCAATAGCTGACCGGCACCTCGAAGACCCGCCATCCGCGCTTGGCCGCCTTTGCCGTCAGCTCGATCTCCACCGCGAAGTCGTTCGACCTGATCGGCGTCGACTTGAGCAACGACGCTCGAAACATCTTGGAGCCGGTCTCGACGTCGGTGAGGTGGAGGTTCGTGAAGAGATTGCTGAACAGCGTCAGCACCCGGTTGCCGACCGTCTGCCGGAAGCCGATCGCCCGCCGTCGGTCGGTTGGCGCTACGCGTGAGCCATAGACGACGTCGGCGCCATTCTCGAGGAACGGACGAACGAGGGCGGTCAGGTCGCGCGGGTCGTACTCGAGGTCGGCGTCCTGGATGACGATGAGGTCTCCAGTCGCCGCCTCGACGCCGGCTCTGACGGCCGCGCCCTTGCCGGCGTGTCCGGAGATCGCGACGACCTGGATCTGACTGTCATGTCGAGCGGCGACCTCGTGCACCAGCGCGGTCGAGCCGTCGGTCGATCCGTCGTCGACGACGATGACCTCCAGCCTGGCGATCCCCGGCGGCCGTACCGCGAGCAGGCGTGTGAGCAATTCGACGACGTAGAACCGCTCGTTGTAGACCGGAACCACGACGCTCAGCGTGGCGCCGTGTGGAAAGCTGTCACGCCACGCGTCTTCCCATGACGATGCCCCGAACGGCGGGATCAGCGAGAGGCTGGGGTCGGATGTCATCGTGCCTGTTCCGCGGCGCTCAGCCAGGTGCGACGCATCGCCACCCCGGAGAGCACGAATCGGATCTGTTCGAGCCTCCCCGCGTGGGCGTGCGCGGCCTCGACCGCGATCTTCGCCGCGGCCGCGGGCGGGTAGCCGTAGACGCCGCACGAGATCGCGGGCAGCGCGATCGTCCTGACGTGGTGCTCGTTGGCCAGTTCCAGCGACGAGCGATAGGCGGCGCGCAGGAAGGGCGCCGACACACTGGCCGATCGGTACATCGGGCCGACCGTATGAATGACGTGCCGGGCGGGCAGATTGAATCCTGGCGTGATCCGCGCCTCCCCGGTCGGGCACCGGACGCCGGGCGAGACCTCGGGAAACGCGCGACAGGCTTCGAGCAACTCGGGGCCGGCGGCCTGATGGATCGCGCCGTCCACGCCGCCACCACCCAGCAAGGTTTCATTCGCCGCATTCACGATGGCGTCGACCTCGAACTCCGTGAGATCACCTTCGTCTATGAAGAGCGTCGTCGTGTCGGACAACCGGAAGCGGTCCACTCTTATCCTTCGGCGCCTAGCTCGCTGTGGGTAGCCACGGGCAGTATTATGCCCGCGACCGCGACCGAACGCACGGCCCGTGTGGCCGCTACTCCCGGCGGAGGGCGGTCGCCGGGCGGGCGGCGACGTAGCAGGCACCGGTCGCCACGACGAGCAGCATCGCCGTGACGACAACGAAGGTCGCCGGATCGGTCGCGGATACGCCGAACAGCAGCGTGTCGAGCGCGCGTGCGCCGGCGTAGGCGCAGAGGAGACCGAGCAGCGCGCCGACGACGGCCAGACGCAGCCCCTGCCCGACCGCAATTGCGAGCATCTCGGCCCGCGTGGCACCGAGCGCAATCCTGATTCCAAACTCTCGGGTCCGTCGACCGACGGTGTACGCGATCACGCCGTGGATGCCGATCAGCGCGAGCGCCACGGCGACTGCCGCGAAGCTGGCGAGCAGCCAGGTCGTGAAGCGGTCGCGCGCCATGACGTCGTCGAGGAGCTGCGCCGACGTCCGGACGCGGGTCAGTGGCAGGTTGGGGTCGATGGTCCAGACGGCGTTCCGAACGGCGTCGACGAAGCCGGGTTGGCCGGTGCGGCCGCGCACGACGAGTGTCGCGCTTTGCGACCATGCAAAGGGATTCTGTGTGTACGGAAAGTAGATCTCGGGTCGTACCGGACTCACGACCGTGTCCTGGTGCACGTCGTCGACGACGCCGATGACGGTGAGCCAGAGATCATCGTCGCCACGCTTCACCCGCTGTCCGATCGGATCGGTGTCCGGCCAGGCGTGTCCGGCGAACGTCCGATTGAGAATCGCCACCGGCAGTCCGTCACTCGTATCCCTTGCGTCGAACGCCCGCCCGCGCAGGACCGGCACCTGCATCACCTCGAACAGCTCTGGGGTGACGGTCCGTACGCTGGCCCCGATACGATCCTCGTCGGCCCAGCCGTCAATCGCCACATCGGCCGTCCAGGTATCGCCGTCGATGTGCAGAATGTGGATGAAGCCGGCGCGATCGACGCCAGGCAATGCCTCGACCCGTTCGGCGATCTCGCCGAGGAACGTCTGCTGCCGGTCAGGCGAATCGATGTTGCTTCGAAATCGGAGCGACATCGTGACCAGGTTCTCGGTCGTGAAGCCGGGGCTCTGGCGCAGCCGGCGGAGCGCGTAGCGGACGTTCTGGCGGAGGATATCCATGGTTCAGTCTACGGCCCAGCGTCGCCGGTAGTTCCCTTCGTGCTAGCCTTCCGTTCCATGTCCCAGCCGCCGGCGCCGGCGGCGTCTGCCGCCGATTACCTCCGCTTCATTATGCCCTCGCTCGCCGGCATTTCGATGATGCTCGTGCCGATCCGGTACGGCGACACCATCAACATCGGCATGGGCATCGTCGCCGCTGAGTTGCAGGCGGCGCTCGCGCCTATCCTGCCGGCGCTCGCCACACTGGTCATCGTCCTGTCGGCGGCGGCGACGGTCGCGATGGTCGTAGCGCGACGCCGCCTCGACGCAGAGGCAGCCGCGCGCCTCGACGCCTCGGCTGCGGGACATCCGATCCTGGCGATGTTCTTCGTCGGGCCGTGGGTTCTCGTCGCGCGGATCGCCGGGGCGATCGCCGCGTGCCTCGTCCTGCTGCAGGTCGGTCCCGCCTGGATCACCTCGAACGCCACGGGCGGCGTCATCCTGAACGACCTGATTCCGGTAATTTTCATGATCTTCGTCGTCGCGCCGTTCCTGTTGCCGCTGCTCACCGACTTCGGCCTCATGGAGCTGATGGGCACGCTGCTCCGGACGGTCTTCCGCCCGCTGTTCACGATGCCGGGTCGATCGTCGATCGATGCGCTGGCGTCGTGGATGGGGTCGGCGCCGGTCGGTGTCCTGATCACGTCGCAGCAGTTCGAGCAGGGGTTCTACACCGAACGCGAAGCCGCCACGATCGCGACGACGTTCTCCGTGGTGTCGCTTGCCTTCGCCCTCGTCATCATCAACTTCGTGGCGCTCGGAGAGTACTTCGTGCCGTATTACGGCGCGATCATCCTATCGGGCACCGTGGCGGCGATCATCATGCCGCGGATCCCGCCGCTGTCGTGGAAGCGCGACGTGTACTACGCGCCGGTCGGCAAACAGATCGCCGAGGACCTTCCAGAGGGCCGCAGCCTCTGGTCGCGGGGACTGGAGCTCGCCGTCGCGCGCGCTCGCCGGGCGCCGGCCGCGCCGGTCTTGCTGAAGCGCGCCGTCTTCAATATCTACGACATCTGGTTCGGCCTGCTGCCGCTCATCATGAGCATCGGCGCCCTGGCACTCGTCCTGACCGAGCACACGCCGATCTTCATCTGGCTCTCGGCGCCGCTGGTGCCGTTCCTGCGCCTGCTCGGGATCCCCGACGCCGCGGCGGCAGCGCCGGCGTTTCTCGTCGGCTTCGCCGATCAGTTCTTGCCAGCCGTCTTGGGCCAGGCGATCGAGAGCGCTCACACGCGCTTCGTCATCGCCTGCGCGGCGGTGACGCAGCTCGTCTACATGTCCGAGCTGGGCGCGTTGATCCTGAAGTCGAAGATTCCGGTGAGCGTCGCCGAGTTGTTCGCGATCTTCGTCCTGCGAACGCTGATCACGATTCCGGTCTGCGCGTTCGTTGCCGCGCTGATCTTCTGACGTCGGCGGGTCAGGAGAGTTGGACCGTCGCTACTCGGCTCGCAACGCCTGGATCGGGTCGATGTGTGCTGCGCGTCTGGCCGGGAGGTAGCTCGCCAGCAGCGCAATGGCCGTGAGGGTAGTGGAGACCGCGACGTAGGTTGCCGGGTCGACCGCGCTCACGCCGACCAGCAGTCCGGTCATCAGTCGCGTCAGCCAGTACGCGCCGACGAGCCCGAGCGCCACACCGGTGACGGCCAACACCAGTCCCTGTCGCAGCACCATTCTCGTCACCGTCGTTGCCTCGGCGCCCAGGGCGATTCGGACGCCGATCTCCTGCGTGCGCTGCATCACGACGTACGAGATCACTCCGTACATCCCGACAGCAGCCAGCAAGAGGGCCACCACGGCGGCAATTGCCAGCATCACGAGCGTGAATGACGTTCGGGCCGTCGACTCGCGCCACGGCGTCCCGGTAACCGTCTTCGAGCTGAGAGGCGATGTTGTCGATGACCTCGAGTTCGGTGGACGGATCGATGTCGTGCAGCCGAATCTCGGTTCGGACGTACGCTTTCCAGTCACGCATTGCTCGGCTCCGAGACCAGGCTGATGGCCAGCGTGAACTCCTTCCACGTTTGCCGCTCCACCGCCAAGGCTGCCACGCCTCTCTTCGTCAGACGGTAGTAGCGTCGGCGGCGTTCGCCCGGTTTCTCGATCCACCGCCCGTCGATCCAACCGCGCTCCTCCAGTCGACAGAGGATCGGGTACAGAGACGAGATCTGAAATCGCAGTCGTCCACCCGAGCGCTGCTCGATGAGCTTGCCGATTTCGTAGCCGTGGCGCGGCCGGTCACACAGGAGCGCGAGGACCAGGAGCTCGACGCTCCCCTTCTTCATCGCTGGACTGAACATGGAAGCCTCCATCAACATACGTCAAGCCAACATATTGCATTGACATATATCAACAACGAACTTCCGGCACAAGGCTTCAGCGTGGGTTCCGTAGCGTCGACTACATCCCGTAGATGATCTGCAGCAGGCCGGTGTAGTTCTGCTCGACCCACTCTTCCATCGTCGCGCCCAGGACCACGGCGGGGGAGAGCAGGATGCTGCCCTGACGGCGTCCCATCAACGTCATCGTGAAGTCGTTGTTCCGCACCCGGAGTTGCGCCAGAATCGCGCGCTCGCGTCTTGCCTGGCTGAGGCGCGACCCGAGCCGCTCGTTGACGCCAGAGGCGGGTTCTCGATCGTCGCGGTTGGTCGCGCCGCGCGCGGTGAAGCTGTGGAGGATCTCCGTGCCGACGACCTCGAGAATCAGGTCGGCCTGGGTCTCGGCGTCGACGACCATCAACAGTTCCTGGCGCCGGTCGCCACGCTGCAATTGCCGGCTGAGCGCTTCGACCGCATCCTCGGCCTGTTCGGCATCGTAGCGGTAGTTGCGCGAGCGGGTCCCGGAGTACGACTCGCCCGACTCGTTCCAGCCGGGCGGTACCTCGGTCCGTTCCGCTTCGGCGAAGACGTAGATCCGGATCGGATCGGAGACCTCGACCAGACTGTCATTCTCTTGGGCGAGGGCGGGCGCGGCCGCGATCAGCAGCGCGGCGGTCGTGACGAACAAGAAGCCGAGCGACGGGCGGCGGTCTGGCATGCGCACCCCCTGCGACTATTGAGCCTCGGGGACTCTCAAATCTGACTTCAGGCGTCCGAGTTCGGCGAGCAACGCGTCGTGTGTCTCCGAGTAGGCCTCGTCGCCGTAGACCGACCGCATCTCGTTCGGGTCGGTCACGAGATCGAACAGCTCCCACTCGTCGGTTTCATAGTAGTGGATGAGTTTGTGGCGTTCGGTCCGCACCCCTTCGTGCGGCGCAACGTTGTGCACGCCCTGCTCGTAGTAGTGATAGTAGAACGTCGTTCGCCAGTCGTCCGGCGTCTCGCCGCCGAGGATCGGCACCAGGCTCTCGCCCTGCATGTCGTCGGGCACGTCGACGCCCGCCGCATCGAGAAATGTCTCGGCGAAGTCGAGGTTCGACACCATGTCGCTGTTGACCGAACCCTCTTCGACGACGCCGGGCCAGCGGACCAGCAGCGGTGTCTTCAGCGATTCCTCGTACATCCAGCGCTTGTCGAACCAGCCGTGCTCGCCGAGGTAGAAACCCTGGTCTGAGGCGTAGACGACGATCGTGTTCTCGGCCAGACCGGTCGCGTCGAGGTAGCGGAGGATCCGGCCGACGTTGTCGTCGACCGACGCGATCGTCCGGAGGTAGTCCTTGATGTAGCGCTGGTATTTCCAGCGGACGAGGTTGCGCCCCTTGAGGCCAGCGGCCAGAAACGCGGCATTCTTCGGTTCGTAGGCGGCGTCCCAGACGCGGCGCTGGCCTTCGTCAAGCCGGCCGTAGCCTTCGAGCCAGAGCCGCATCCCCGGGGCGTCCTCGGGCGTCCCGGGCGGCGGCTTCAGCTTCATGTCGTGCCCGTCGATCATGTGCCGTCCGATCTCCATCTCCTGCAACCGCGCCGGGCTCGCGCGGTTCGCGTAGTCGTCGAACAACGTTTCGGGTTCCGGGATGTCGACGCCGTCGTACAAGGTCAGTTTCTCCGGGCCCGACATCCAGCCGCGGTGCGGTGCCTTGTGCTGCGTCATCAGCAGGAACGGCCGGTCGGGGTCGCGGTCCTCGAGCCAGGCCAGGCTCAGGTCGGTGATGATGTCGGTGACGTAGCCGTGGTGCCGCTTCTGGCCGCCGGGGACCCGGAAGTCAGGGTTGTAGTACGACCCTTGTCCGGGCAGGACCTCCCAGTAGTCGAACCCGGACGGCTCGCTCTTCAGGTGCCACTTGCCGACCATCGCCGTCTGGTAGCCGGCACCTTGCAGCAGTTTCGGGAACGTCTGCTGGCTGCCGTCGAAGACCTGGCGGTTGTCGAGCAGGCCGTTCACGTGGCTGTACTTGCCGGTCTGGATCACCGCCCGGCTCGGCGCGCAGATCGAATTGGTGACCAGCGCGTTCTCGAATCGCATCCCCTCGCGGGCGATCCGGTCGATGTTCGGTGTCTGGTTGATCCGCGATCCGTAGGCCGAGATCGCCTGGTAGGCGTGGTCGTCGCTGAAGATGAAGACGATGTTCGGCCGGCCGGTCTGCGCCAGGGCGGGCGCGGCCAGGGCCAGCAGGAGTAGGGTCGCCGCGAAGTGTTTGGGTCCCATAGCCATAAGGTCTCCCGAACGGAGTATATCTCTGTAGGGCAGGGCTTTGGCCCTTCCATGAGAGAGCCAGCCGGTGTCAAGGCCGCCGGTCGGTCAGGGGGCACACGCTTCCATCCGCACTCTCGAGGATCTCGCTATTGAGATCGGTGCATGCTGAGGTCCGTGCGTGCCGGGTGCTGCTATCTGCCTGGCGGCCTTCCGAGGAGGCCTCGGGCTGAATCGCAGTCAGCCGGAGACGGTCTG
>MPMF02022150.1_pt1 | contig 46554 bp, 40 predicted proteins | sample 1617271 | NCBI WGS metagenome assembly MPMF02 (sample SAMN05944812, study PRJNA350692) | marine metagenome | biome: marine; feature: ODZ; material: water; isolation source: 120 m water sample prefiltered with 30 um filter, filtered on to 0.2 um... | place: Pacific Ocean | collected 2012-04-09... | reverse complement strand
GCGCCGCCCACGCCGAGCGCCCGCCGGGCGCCGCGCACACCGAGTCCCCGTCGGGCGCCGCTCACACCGAGTCCCCGTCGGGCGCCTCCGGGTGCACCGAGACGTGGTCGAATTGCACCCCGCGCGGCGCCTCCACGGCCTGCACCACCGCAAGCGCCACCTGCTCGGGCCGCAAGAGCCCCCCGTGGCGAATCAGCCCGAGGCGTTGCCACACTTCGAGCGCGGGCGTCGCCCGCGGGCCCCACTCGGCGGCCCACTCGGTGCCGAGGGTGTTGCCCACGCGCACGACGAGACAGCGCACGCCGGTTCCCTCGCATTCGAGCGCCAGGCTGCGCGCCGCCTGCTCGATCCCGGCCTTGATGGCGGCGTAGGGCGCGAGCCACGGCCACGGTGTCACTGCCGAAGTCGATGAAATGAAAACCGCGTCTCCCGGGAGATTGCGCTCGAGCAGGGCGGCAATGCCGCGTCTCGAGAAGAGGAGCGTTCCGAGCAGGCCCGTTTCGATCTCCGCACGGATTTCGTCCGGCGGCTTCTCGACGAGCCGGCCCGGCCGCGCGTGCCCGGCGCAGTTCACCACCAGATCGGCCGGACCGAGCGACTTCTCGACGCCGGCGAAGAAGGCCTCGACCGAGTCGGCATCCGACACGTCGAGCGGCAGGCCGAGCGCCCGGGCGCCGCCGGTCTCGAGCGCTTTCACCGCCTCCTGCACCCGCGCTTCACGGCGCCCCCCGACGGCTATGGCGAAGCCGCGCGCGGCGAAAGCCTCCGCGACGGCACGGCCGATCCCCGTTGCCCCGCCGCTCACCACGGCCACACGCGCCGTCCGCTCCGACATCGCCCCAGTCTACCTCGAACGGCGGCATCCAATGGGTCCATCGACCGGCGAGCGCGGTGCTAGCCTCCGCGCCCAGGAGACGCACCCGTGACGGATTTTCAATACCAGCCCCTCTTCGAACTCGAACCCGAAGACACGCCCTACCGCCCGCTCGGATCGGAGGGGGTTTCCCGCATCGAGCTCGCCGGAAGAAACTTTCTGCAAGTCGAGCCCGATGCACTGACACAACTCGCCGCGGAGGCCTACACCGATGTCTCCTTCCTGTTGCGTCCCGGCCACCTCGGGCAGCTGCGGAGAATCCTCGACGACCCGGAGGCTTCGGAAAACGAGCGCTTCGTCGCGCTCGAGCTGCTGAAGAATGCAAACATCGCCTCCGGCCGGGTGCTGCCGAGCTGCCAGGACACCGGCACCGCCATCGTGCTCGGCCACAAGGGCGAGCAGGTGCTCACCTTCGGAGACGACGCAGAGGCTCTGGCACGGGGTATCCACCGCGCCTATGGCGAAAACAATCTGCGCTATTCGCAGATGACACCGCTCGATATGTACACGGAAAAGAACACGGGCTCGAACCTTCCGGCCCAGATCGAGCTCTACTCCGAGCCGGGCGACGCCTACGAATTCCTCTTCGTGGCCAAGGGTGGGGGTTCGGCGAATAAGACCTTCCTCTTCCAGGAGACGAAAGCACTGCTCAACCCGGAGTCCCTGGTCCGGTTCGTCGCGGAGAAGATCCGCGCGATCGGCACGTCCGCCTGCCCGCCCTACCACCTGGCGCTGGTCGTCGGCGGCCCGTCCGCCGAATTCACCCTCAAGACAGTGAAGCTCGCGAGCTGTCACTACCTGGACGGACTGCCCCGGGAAGGCAACGAACTCGGCCGCGCCTTCCGCGACACGGAGCTGGAGGCCACGGTCCTCAAACTCTGCAACGAGACCGGCATCGGGGCGCAGTTCGGCGGGAAGTACTTTGCCCACGACGTGCGCGTGATCCGGCTGCCCCGCCACGGCGCCTCGTGCCCGGTGGGGCTCGGCGTTTCCTGCTCGGCAGACCGCCAGATCAAGGCCAAGATCAACGCAGATGGCATCTTCCTCGAACAGCTCGAGACGAATCCGGCGCGATTCCTGCCAGAGATCACCGAGGAGGAGCTTCCGGCGGAAGTGGTGCCGATCGATCTGCGCCGACCGATGCCGGAGATCCTGGCCGAACTATCACGCCACCCGGTGACGACGCGGCTCTCGCTCAACGGCCCGATGGTCGTGGCGCGCGACATCGCCCACGCGAAGCTCAAGGAACGACTCGACGCGGGCGGAAACCTGCCCGACTACTTCAAGCAACACATGGTCTACTACGCCGGCCCGGCGAAGAAACCCGAGGGACGCCCGTCGGGCTCCTTCGGCCCGACCACGGCGGGCCGCATGGACTCCTACGTCGATCTCTTCCAGTCCCGGGGCGGCAGCATGGTCATGCTCGCCAAGGGCAACCGGTCGAAGCCGGTGCGCGACGCCTGCAACGCCCACGGCGGCTTCTACCTGGGCTCGATCGGAGGGCCGGCCGCGCGGCTCGCCGACCACTCGATCCGCAAGGTCGAGGTCCAGGAGTTTCCCGAGCTCGGCATGGAGGCGATCTGGCGCATCGAAGTCGAGGACTTCCCCGCCTTCATCGTCATCGACGACAAGGGAAACGACTTCTACGCCGACATCAGCGCGAAGCATCGCGAACCGCCGCTGCAAATCGACGGCTAGGCGCGGAAGAGCGCCTCGCAGCCCGTACCCGCCAGGATGCCGTCTGCGGCGTCCCGGTCCGCACCCGAAAGTGCGGCGTGCTGCGCGCGCAGCGACGCGAGGCATTTGCCCTGGTAGGGGAAGGGCTTCTGCACCCAGGGCTCGCCGTCGATCTCGCACTCGACACGCTCGGCACCGGCATCGAGCGCCGCCGCGTTCGCGAGCAGGAAGGGCGCGTACACGCGGCCCACCTCGCCGAGGAGCGCGCGCAGGGTGTCGCGCACCGCGTCGCGCGGTGTCCAGCCCGCTTCATCGGGCTCGGTGCCCGATAGATCCTCCACGACCTCGACCCAGGAAATGACGCGCGGCGCGGTCTCGAGCGTCACCGCCGCGGGCGTGGGATCGAACAAACCGAGCTGCGTGAGCTGGCCGAATGCGCCGAAGTCACTCGAAGCCGGCCGCGTTCCCATCAGGAAGGGTTGGCGCGTGAGGTGCGCGTCGAGGAGCGTGAGATAACGGCGGTAGCTCGCCTCGATCACCGGGCCGGTGGTCTCGTTCGAACCCACCACCCAGAGCCTCGCGATCTGGCGCTCGCTGAACTGCTTTGCGAGCGGCGCGATCCGCTGGTCGGGAACGTCCCAGCGGGTCCAGAACGGCAGGACGGAGGCCGCCTTCGCCACGTCCGCACCGAAGGCCCACCGGTAGTGGAACATCGCCTTCGTCAGCCATTCATCGGCGTAATCCTCGAGAAGCGCGTCGATGAAGGCCATCACCGGGTCCGTCGGAATCACCGAGCGCCCCGGGTAGTCGGATTCGAGGCGGCGAATCAATGGCGTCGAGTCGATGGCGGCTGTGTCCGGCGCGCCGTCCTCTCCCGGAAAGACGAGAACCGGAAGCAGCGAAACCGGCACCTCGGGGGTGTCGCAATCGTCCCGGGAATTGCGCTGGATCCAGAGGTGGGGGATTCGCCGGTAGCGCAGCACGCTGCGCAGCTTGCGACTGTAGGGGGAGCCGGGAGCACCGAGAATCTTGAGCGGTCGGGGGGACATGTTGGGAGCACCTCGGAGCGGAGTGACGATGAAGGCGGCACCATGCCACAAGAGATCCCCGCCAGCGACTGCCAACGCTCCATCTGGGCCCGGAAGCGGATCCCAGCCCATCTTCAATCCACCCAGATGGGTTCGAAACCGGCGGCGGCGTATGCTCGGAGGACGGTGCAGGAGGAAATGTGGGCGAAGACTTTGCGGTGATCCTGCTCATCGTCTTCGCGACCCACCTGCCGTTGTTCGCGTGGCGCTGGTGGCGCACCGGTGAGCGGCGACACGCCGCCACGACGCTGACCTTCAGCCTGCTCGTCATCACCTACGCACTCCGCATCTTCGCACCCGGGCTCGAAGTCGCAGGCCTCCCGGCCTGGTGGCTCGTGCGCGTTCCCGCGTGGGCGTGCGCAGCGCTGAGTCTCAGTCTGCTGGCCCGACACTGGTTCGCAAGCGGGCGTGACTTCGTCGGCAGACTCTCGTGACGGAACCCCTCGCGTTCATGCCCATCGACCCGCCCGCCGGCCCCATCGCTCGAGTGAAGCGTCCCGCGCGGCTCGCGTGAAGCGGCCCGCGCGGGCCCTAGCTCCCGGCGGCGACGCGGCCGGCGATCCGGCCGAAGAAAGTCCCATCTCCCAACGACAGGCCACTCGAGTAGCCACGCGAGGGCACTCCGGACGTCGAGCGGCCGGCGCCTAGCAGCCCCGGAATCGGACGCCCCTCCGGGTCGAGCACCCGCCCGTCGACATCGGTCACGAGCCCGCCCAGGGTAAAGGCCGCGTAGAGACTGTTTTCCGTCGTACAGTCGAAGGCACCGAAGGGCGGCTTCTCGAGCGGTGCCAGGTATTCGTCTGTCTTGTGGAAGAGCGGGTCCAGGCCGTTTCGAGCGTGGCGATTGTAGAGCTCGAGCGTGGATTCGAGAGCACCCTCGGGCAAGCCCAGTTCGTGCGCCAGCTCCGCCGGCGTGTCCCCGACGGCCGCGACGGGAAAGGGCTCGTAGGACGGCTTTTCGTACACGGCGTCGTCGACGACGAGCCAACAGCGTCCGGCATGGCGGAACAGAGCCCACTCGCCAATACGGCCGTAGTAGTCGTCTTCGTTGTGGAAGCGCTGGCCCTGTGCATTGACCAGGATGCCGCGTTTTAGCCCCCAGGGCTGGCAGATCGGCAGGGAGATCGAGGCCTGGTCCATATTCGCCGTGTCGGCACCGGCCGCGATGCCGAGCCTGATGCCCGAGCCGTCGTCACCGTCGGCGGCGACGCGCAGCTGGCAGTGCCGCGCGAGCGGAACGTGGGCGTCGAGCATGGCGTCGTTCAGGATGAAGCCACCTGTCGTAACCACGATGCCCCGGCGCGCCCGCACGTTGCGCGGCTCACCGAAGCTCTCGGCCACGGCGCCTACCACGCTCCCATCCGGTTCCTGGACGAGGGCGACCGCGCGGTGATTTGCGGCGATGCGAGCCGGGCTCTTCTCGACCGCTTCGCAGAGCTTCTGCATCAGCAACGGACCCGCCTGTGCCGGACGCTCGGGCACGTGGCCGCGGGGAGCCGGTGTCGCGATGTCGACGAAGGGGTGCACCCGCTCCGAGCCCGACCAGACCAGGCCATCGCTGTTGGGGGGCTCGCCGCTGCAGCCGTAATGGAAGACCGGCTTGAAGGGAACACCCTGGGCCACGATCCAGTCGTAGTGCTCGACCGAACCCTCGCAGTAGCGGCGGATCTTCTCCTCGTCGGGAGCGTCACCCACCGAGGCCATCAGGTACTTGAACATCTCCTCGGACGTGTCCTCGAAACCACAGGCTCTCTGGAGCGCGGTGCCGCCGCCGAGGTAGAGCACGCCGCCCGACATCGCCGAGGTGCCTCCACCGCCGCCGGCGCGCTCGAGCACGAGAGTCTCGGCACCGGAGCGCGAGGCCTCGAGTGCGGCACAGGCGCCGGCCGCGCCGAGCCCGACGACGAGGACGTCCACCTCCTCGTCCCAGTTCGAAATTTCCCTCGGATCGCGGACACCGCTGAGCATGGCACCTCCCGAGGCACCATTCTGCACTCTCCGAGCACAATCGGCGACAATGGAGTCGTCATGGACGACGGCGACTCCCGCGACGAGCCCGAACCGCGCCCGGAGAGCGCCGTCGATTCAGTGCTGCTCGAATACGTGCGCGACCCGGCGCTCTGGCCGGTACTGGCGGTCCTGGTGCTCGTCGCGGCGACGCTGGGCGCCTGCGTTCTCCTGCTCGCGATCGTCGACCGCAACCTCTTCGCCATGGCAGCGCTGGCGCTGCTCGTCGGAATGAGCGCCCATGCCGTCGGACGCAACCTGCGCCGGTGGCGCTCTGGCGTCGCGCCGCGAGTGGTGGCCGCGCTCTGGGGCGCGAGCGCGGCGCTCGCAGCCGGTATCCACGCGCTCGGGGTCTTCTGAACCCCGAGCGGTAGACCGACCTGCTGGACGGTATCGTCGTGCCATGCCGACTGCCGCTGGCCGCTGGCCGGGTGACCGATGCGCGACGCACTGGCCCGAACCTTCGCGGTAGACGGGAGCGTCTCGGTGCGGGTGCTCGCCGCGACCGAACTCGTGCGCGAGGCCGCAGAGCGCCACGGCGCTTCGCCGACCGGCGCAGTGGCTCTCGGCCGGGCGCTCATGGGCGCCCTTCTCCTGGCCACCGAGGGACAGAATGGTGAGCGCGTGCAGCTGCACATTCGCGGCGACGGACCCCTCGGAGCGCTCCTCGTCACCGCGGACGCCGCCGGATCCGCGCGGGGCTACGCGCGCAACCCGGGAACGAACGCACCCCTGCACGGCGCAGAGCTCGGCCTGCGCGAGGCAATCGGCCTGGGCGAACTGACCGTCGAGCGCAACCACCCCAGCTGGAAGCGACCCTACGCGGGCATCGTTCCCCTCGTTTCCGGAGAGATCGCCCAGGACCTGGCGCGCTACCTGCTCGAAAGCGAGCAGAAGCCGTCGGCCGTCGCACTGGGCGTCTACCTGGAGCCCGGCGGCCAGGTCGCGGCGGCGGGGGGATACCTGGTGCAGAAGCTGCCGGGGGCGGACGCCGGCGTCATCGCCGACTTCGAGGCGCGAGTCGAGCAGACACTCCATCCTTCGGAACTCCTCCACGCCGGATCGGACGTGGACGAGATTCTGGAGCAGCTCTTGGGAGACGTCCCGCGCCACCGGGTCGACCACATCACTCCGCGCTTCCACTGCCCGTGCACCATGGACCGGGTGCTGCGCGCCGCGCTGTTGCTCGGGCGTGAGGAGATCCGCGAAATCATCGAGCGCGACGAGGAGCTCGAGGTTCGCTGTGAGTTCTGCTCCGAGGTCTACCGGCTTCCGGCGAACGAACTGGGCCGGCACTGCCCCGACGCTTGAAGCGCCGTCGTCACGGACGCTCCGAAGAACCAGGCGCTGCACCGACGGTTCCGAGATCGAGCGAGAAAGGCAGCGAAGCCATCAGAGCCTCGAGAGCAGCCTCGATTTCGCCCGGAGCCGCGATCGACACGCTGCAAGACATCTCGCAGCTTGCACCGCCCGCGAGACAGGCCGCCTCGCAGCTGCCGCAATCGTCGAGGACAGCTGCAATCGCGTTTGCTGCCGAGAATTGTCCAGACGGCGCCGCTACCTCACTGAAGCCAAGTTCGCTGTCGTTGTTCGAATCGACGGTCCTCAGCCGCCCGAGACGGCGGCCGTCTCCCGCAACTCGGCGGCGGGAGGCGTCGCATCACCGAGGTCGTCTAGATAGCCGTCTGGCAGCGCCACGGTCTGGCGGCCGCCGCTCTTCCCACGAGGGATGCGCATAGCATCCGGCGGAAAGGGCACGTCCGGGTCGGCCCCGGCGAGGATGCGCTCGAGATCGCCGAGCGTGTCGATCCGGGTGAGGTCGCCCCGCAGCCGCGCACTTCCCGGAAAGCCCTTCGTATACCAGGTGGCATGCTTCCGAAAGTTGCGTACGCCGAGCTCGGGACCCATCCAGTCGGCCAAGCGCCGCGCGTGCTCGCGCATCACCTGAGCGACCTCGCCGAAGCGCGGAGGATCGCGCGGCTCACGACCCGCGAATACGTCCGCCAGGTCCCGGAAGAGCCACGGGCGGCCCAGACAACCGCGCCCGACCACGACCCCGTCGCAGCCCGTCTCGCGCAGCATGCGGAGGGCATCCCAGGCTTCCCAGATGTCTCCGTTGCCGAGCACGGGAATGGTTTGAACCGCCTGCTTGAGCTTCGCGATCACCGACCAATCCGCCTCGCCTTCGTAGTGCTGTGCGGCGGTGCGAGCGTGGAGCGCGACAGCCGCACAGCCCTCCTCCTCGGCGACCCGTCCGGCATCGCGCCAGGTATGCCTGCTCTCGTCGATCCCGATGCGAAACTTCAGCGTCACGGGAACGTCTCCCGCCGCGCGCACCGCGGCGCGCACGACGCGGCGCAGCAGCTTCGGCTTGAGTGGCACGGCGGCCCCGCCGCCGCGGCGCGTCACCTTGCGCACCGGACAGCCAAAGTTCAGATCGATGTGATCGACACGCCCCTCGTCGACGAGCCAGCGCACCGCCTCACCGGTGTAGTGGCCGTCGACACCGTAGAGCTGGAGACTCCGCGGCGTCTCTGCCGAATCGAAACCCGCGAGGCGCAGAGTCTTGGCGTGGCCCTCGACGAGGGCCCGGGCCGTGATCATTTCGCTCACATAGAGCCCCGCCCCGAAGCCGCGGCAGAGCGTGCGAAACGGGGCGTTGGTGATGCCGGCCATCGGCGCCAGCACGACCGGCGGGGAGACCTCGATGGGCCCGATGCGAAGGGTCTCGAATTCGCCGGGTGCGGCGGGGGACACGCCCCGATTGCGGGCTCCGATGTACACGGGATCCACACCGCGAGGTTGGCAGATCGCACGAGACAACGCCCGGTTCGAGCGCGTCGTGGTAGCCACCTCGGCACTGTGCTTCCCTTGGCCCCATGCTCGATCCCCGTGAGCTCGCCAAACGCCGAGACGAGGTCGTCGAGAGCTGCAGGCGACGCGCAGTTCGTGCGGACGTCGACGCGGCCGTCGCCGCACGCGGCGAAACCACACAGCTTCGCACGGAGCTCCAGGAGTGGAACCAGCGCCGCAAAGAACACCAGGCCGCGAGCAAGAAAGCGCTCGGACCCGAAGAAAGAGAGGCCCACGCTGCCGCGGGGCGGCAGCTCAAGGAAGAAGCGGGCAATGCAGAAAAGCGTCTGGCCGAGGCCGAGCGGATCCTCCGGGAGCACATGCTCGAGATCCCGAACTTCGTGCACCCCGAGGTGCCAGAGGGCGGTGAGGACGACTTCCGCGAGCTGCGTCGAATCCACGAGCCACCGAGTTTCGGTTTCGAAGCGCGGGACCACCTGGCCCTCGGGAAGGCTCTCGATCTCTTCGACTTCGAATCGGGCGCAAAGGTAACCGGCCAGAAGTTCTACTTCCTGAAGAACGAGTTGGTGCTGGTCGAGCTGGCTCTGCAGCGCTTCGCACTCGACGTCGCCCGCGAGGCGGGCTTCACGCTGCACAGCACACCCGACCTCGCGCGCCGCACAATCGTCGACCACCTGGCCTTCAGCCCGCGCGGCGACGAAACGAATATCTACTCTGTCGCCGATACGGATCTAGATCTGGTCGGTACGGCCGAGATCACACTCGGCGGCCTGGGTGCCGACGTCATCTTCGAGGAGTCCGAGCTGCCCGTGCGGCTCGCCGGGCTCTCGCATTGCTTCCGAACCGAGGCCGGATCTCACGGGCGCGAGAGCAAGGGGCTCTACCGCGTGCATCAGTTCAGCAAGGTCGAACTCTTCACGTTCTGCCACCCCGAAACTTCGGAGGCACTGCACGAAGAGATCCTCGGGATCGAGGAGCAGATCCTGCAGACGCTCGAAATTCCGTACCGCGTCATCGACGTGGCCAGCGGAGACCTCGGCGCTCCGGCCTACCGCAAGTACGACATCGAGGCGTGGATGCCCGGTCGCGGCGAAGGCGGCAGCTACGGAGAGGTGACGAGCGCCAGCAACTGCACGAACTTCCAGTCCCGGCGTCTCAAGACGCGCTTCCGCCGCACGGGAGCGAAGAAGAACGATCTGGTCCACACACTCAACGGCACGGCGGTAGCAACGCCACGCCTATTGATTCCGCTGCTCGAAAACCACCAGCAGGCGGACGGATCGGTCGCGGTGCCGGAGGGACTGCGCCAGTACACGGGCTTCGACCGCATTGGGCCGCGCTGAAACAGGCCCTGCCGCGAATCTCGTCCTCGGGACGGCCGGCCACATCGATCACGGCAAGACAGCGCTGATCGGTGCGCTGACCGGGGTCGACACCGACCGGCTACCGGAGGAACGCGAGCGGGGCATTACGATCGAGCTGGGCTTCGCTCCCCTCGACCTGGCCGACGACGTGCGCGTCGGAGTCGTCGACGTACCGGGCCACGAGGGCCTCGTGCGAACCATGGTTGCCGGCGCAACGGGTATCGACCTGGTGCTCCTGGTGGTGGCGGCGGATGAGGGGGTGATGCCACAGACCCGCGAGCACCTGGCGATCTGCGAATTGCTCGGCGTAACACGCGCCGTCGTCGCGCTCACCAAGATCGACGCGGTGGAAGCAGAACTCGCCGCGCTCGCCGAAGCCGAGACTCGGGAAACGCTCGCAGAGACGGGCCTGGGCAACGCACCGCTGATCCGAGTCTCGGCGCGAACCGGCCATGGCCTCGACGCGCTGCGCGACGCGCTACTTGCCGCGGTGCGGACGGCACCGCCACGCACCGCGCGCTCCGGACCGCCGCGCCTCGCCGTGGACCGCGCCTTTGCCGCACGGGGCTTTGGTGCCGTAGTCACGGGAACGCTCGTGGGCGCTGGCTTCCGCGTCGGCGACGCCGTCGCCGTTCTGCCGGGTGGAGCGCGCGGGCGTCTGCGCGGACTCCAGCGCCACGGCGCTCCGGCCGAATGCATCGAGCCCGGCACACGCTGTGCCGCCAACCTCCAGGGACTCGACCTCGCCGACGTGCCGCGCGGGAGCGTCGTGACACGGCCCGATGCCTTCGAGCCCACCACCAGCCTCGACGTTGCACTCAGCTGGCTCGACGTCGCGCCCTCCGCCGAGCGGGCTTCGGTCGAACTTCTGACCGGAACCGCCGAGCGGCGGGCCCGACTGGCTCCCATCGGCCGCAAGCGCCTCGTCCCGGGCCACGCGGGCTATGCGCGGCTGCACGTCGAAGGCGAGCCTCTCCCGGTCGTTCCCGGCGACCGCTTCGTGGTGCGCGGTTTCGCCCATACGAGCATGGGCGGCGCCACTCTGGGTGGCGGCGTCGTCCTCGACGCCACGCCGCCGCGCTTGCGCCGCGGCGACCCTGAGCTGGAGCGCGGCCTCACCGAACTGGCCAGCGGTGACCCCGCCCGGGGGCTCGCGGTGCGCATCGGCCGGGCGGGGCTTGCGGGAGCACCGCGCGAGCAGCTCGCCCGCGAGTCGGTGCTGGAGGCCGAGGTCCTCAACGGCGCGCTCGAACAACTGCGCACCGCTGGCGGGGCTCTCGTCACGAATACCGACACCTGGCTCGACCCCGCCGCCGCGGAGCGACTCGAGGCTCAGCTCGGTGCGGCACTCGGCGCCTTCCACGCGCGCGAGCCGCTCCTCCCCGGGATGCCGACCGGCGCTCTGCGCGGCGCATTGCCCTCGAACGTGCCGCCCGATGTCGCAGAACTCGTGCTCATCCGGTTGGCCGAACGCGGGGCGCTACACCTCGAGGGAGACCTCGCCCGGCACCCCGACCACCGGCCGGCGCTTTCCGAAGCAGAGGCGGCGCTGGCCGAGCGGGTGCTCGCACGGGCCGGTGCCGCGGGTCTCGAGCCGCCCGGCCTGCGGGAGTGGGCTCAGGAGGAGGGCGTGCCGCTCCAACGCTTGCGCGACCTGCTCGCCCACCTCGAGCGCGAAGGCCGGCTCGTCCGCGCCCGCGACGACCTCTGGTTCGACCGGAGCACGATCGATGCACTCCGCGACCGGGTCGTGGATCACCTTCGCCAACACGGAAGCCTCGAGACTCCGGCCTACAAGACACTCATTGGAACGTCCCGTCGTACCGCCGTCCCGTTGATGGAACTCTTCGACGCGGAACGCGTCACCGTGCGCCGCGGCGCCGCGAGGCGGCTGCGCGGTTGAGCTAATCGAATAGTACGCTCACCGACGTGCGTGCCCAATCCACGACGGGCAGTTCGCCACCGTTGGGAAAGATTCCGAGGAAGAGCACGGCGATTGCACAGAGTCCGAGAACGAAGATCTCGCCACTCGAAGTCTCGAGCCGGGGCGCCTGCTCCTCCGGTTCACGCATGTACATCAGAACGGGAATCCGAAGGTAGTAATAGACGGAGACCGCACTCATCAACACACCGATGATGGCGAGCCCCACGAACCCCGCGTTCACTGCTGCCAGGAAGATGCCGAACTTGGCGAAGAAGCCGACAGTGGGCGGAATACCGGTAAGCGCCACCATGAAGAGCGTCATGAGCGCGGCGAGGCCCGGCCGGGTGCGCGCAAGCCCGGCGAAGGAATCGACGCGCTCGCAGTCCTCTCCCCGATTCGCGAGCGCCACCACCACACCAAAGGCACCGAGATTCATGAAGAGGTAGGCGATGAGATAGAAGACCACCGCCGACCAGCCCTCGACGCCCCCGGCGACGATACCCACCAGAATGTAACCGGCGTGTCCGATGCTCGAGTACGCGAGCAACCGCTTCACGTTGTCCTGGATCACCGCCATCAGGTTCCCGACCACCATCGTGAGGACGGCCAGGACCCACAGCACGTTCACCAGCATTTCTTCCAGCGGACCGAGGCCGAGGCCGAGCACGCGAAGCAACGCCGCGACCGCTGCGGTCTTCACCGTCACCGACATAAAAGCGGTGACGGAGGAGGGAGCGCCTTCGTAGACGTCCGGAGTCCACTGGTGGAACGGCACGGCCGAAATCTTGAAGGCGAAGCCAACCAGGACGAGGGCGATCCCGATCACGGCCAGAGGGCTGCTCGGGTCGAAACCGCTCCGGAGGACCAGGAGCGAAGTCGAGCCCGTGGTTCCATAGAGGAGGGCCACGCCGTACAGGAGCACGGCGCTCGCAAACGAGCCGATCAGGAAGTACTTCATCGCCGACTCGTTGCTGCGCAGCTTGCGGCGGTCGAAGCCCGCGAGGGCATAGATGGGAATGCTCATCAGCTCGAGGCCCAGGAAGATCGCCAGAAAATCGACGGCGGCGACCAAGGTCATCATTCCCGCCGTGGCGAGCAGTAGCAGCGCGTAGTATTCGCCGCGGTTGATGTGCAGCTCCTCGAGGTAGTAGATGGCGAGCGCGCAGGAAAGCAGCGCACCGCCCGCGATCAGAGCCGTTGCGAGGGCGGAAAATGCATCCAGCCGGATCAGCGGGTGTTGCGGGTTGAAGACCGCCGCGCCGCCGGCACTGAACGCCTGGCAGGCCACCGAGAGGGCGAGGAACAAAAAGAAGATCGACACGCCTGCAAGCAGACTTCCGATGAGACGCTCGTCGAGGTTCCGGCCCATGAACGTTTGAGCGCGCGAAAGGAATACCTCGAGCAGCAGCACCACCATGCTTCCAATGCCCACGAAGCCAATCGGCGCGAGGACGTGGAAGTTCAGGGCTTCGGGAATCACGGCCCATCCTCCCCGGAAGCCTTGGCGGGCTCCTCGTCCGTCACCGCGAGAACGCTGCGCTCCGCGATCACCCGCTGCAACTCCACCACCGAGGGTTCGATGCGGCGCAGAAACGGCTCCGGGAAGAGTCCGATCCAGACGATCGGAATAGTCATGACAACCATCACCAGCTTCTCGCGCCAATCGAGGTCGAGCAGCCCCAGGTTCTCCGGATTCTCGAGGGGCCCGAACATCACGCGGCGGAACATCCAGAGCATATAGGCCGCGGCGAGCACGACACCCGACGTGGCGATCACCGCTACCAGCGGGAAGGCAAGATAGGTCCCGAGCAGGATCAGGAACTCCCCGACGAATCCATTCAGCGCCGGCAAACCGATGCTCGACATGGTGGCGATTCCGAAGAAGGCCGCAAAGACAGGCATGGGTTTCGCCACACCGCCGAATTCATCGATCAGGCGCGTATGCCGCCGCGAGTAGAGCATCCCGACGAGCAGGAAGAGTGCCCCGGTCGAAAGCCCGTGGTTCACCATCTGCAAGACGGAACCATTGAGCCCGATGGTGTTGAGCGAGAACATGCCGAGCATCACGAAACCCAGATGCGCCACCGACGAGTAGGCCACGAGCTTCTTGACGTCGGCCTGCACCATGGCGACGAGCGATCCGTACAAGATGCCGACCAGAGCGAGCGCCAGGATGGCCGGCGTAAAAGCCACCGCAGCATCCGGGAAGAGTGGCAGCGCGAAGCGCAGGAAACCGTAGGTTCCCATCTTCAGCAGCACGCCGGCCAGCACCACCGAGCCGGCGGTCGGAGCCTCGACGTGCGCGTCGGGAAGCCAGGTATGAAACGGCACCATCGGCACCTTGATGGCGAAGGCCAACGCAAAGGCGGCAAAGAGCCAGTTCTGGTTCTTCCACCAGGTCGAATCGTCTACGGGAATCACCGTCCCGAGAAGCGCTGGCCCGTCCGCACCGGGCGGGACGACCAGGTTGAAGCCCAGCGCCCCCGTCTGCTCCCAGGTCATCACGTAGACCACCAGCAGGGCCACGAGCATCAGCAGCGAGCCCACCATGGTGAAGAGAAAGAATTTCACCGCGGCGTAGATGCGCCGGGACCCGCCCCAGATCCCGATGATGAAGTACATCGGGATGAGCATGACTTCCCAGAAGACGTAGAACTGGAAGAGGTTCAGCGATACGAAGGCGCCGAGCATGCCGGTTTCGAGGAAGAGCATGAAGAAGACGTAGCTCTTGACCGACTCGGTGATGTCGTTCCAGGAAGCCAGAAGAACGATGGGCATCAGGAAAGTCGTGAGGAGCACCAGGAAGAGGCTGATGCCGTCGATGCCGACGAAGTAGTCGATCCCCCAGGCGGGGAGCCACGCTGCGTGTTCGACGAATTGATAGCCCGGATTCGACACGTCGAATGCCGAAAAGAGCTGCAGCGACACCCCGAAGGTCAGTGCGGTGCTCGCGAGAGCGACGCCGCGCCACGCCTGTTTCGGGAGACCCTCTGCACCGAACCAATGCGCCACAACGGAAACGACACCCAACGCGAGGCCCGTCAGCAGCGGCAGGAAGGTGACGATCGACAGTAGATGAAGCTCGATCATGACCGTCTACCGGAGCAGGTATCCGACGATCGCCACCGCACCGACGATCATCAGGAAGATGTAACTCTGCGTGAGCCCTGACTGCGCGTACTTGAGACCGTTCGCCGCCACGCTCCGCACCGCCCGCGCAGCACCTTCGACGCCGACTCCATCGATCAGGCGCATATCCACCCACCGGTAGAGAACGCGATCCGAGATCGCAACTATGGGCTTCACGATCGCCGCGTCGTAGAGTTCGTCCACGTAGTACTTGTTCTTCAGCAACGCATACGGCGCCGAGAGCACGGCCGCAATCCGGCCGGGCAGCTCCGGCCGGCGCACGTAGAACACGTAAGCGAGCCAGATGCCCGCGAGTGAGGAGAGTACTGCGAGGAGCGCCATCTTGAACTCGGTGCTCCGCTCGAGGGCATGCGGCTCGGCCGCCACGAGGGCCGGCAGCAGGAAGTTCCCGAGGCTATTGGAATCCTCGGGACCGGAAAGCAGATCCGCCCAGACCTGGGGTAGACCTATGAAGCCCGCCAGGGCCGCGAAGACTGCGAGAATGTAGAGCGGATTCATCATCCAGCCCGTGGGATCCTCGATGTGCTTGCGCGCCTCCGACGGACCGCGGTACTTGCCGTAGAAGACCTTGCACTGGAGCCGCCACATGTAGAAGGCGGTGAGGCCCGCCGTCACGACCCCAATCGTGTACAGCCACATCTTCCCGGGAACGTGCGATGCGACGACGGCGACCAGGATCTCGTCCTTCGAGAAGAACCCCGACATGCCCGGGATCCCGGCGATGGAGAGAGCCCCGACCAGGAAGACCCATTGCGTGGTGGGAATGAACTTCTTGAGGCCTCCCATCTTCTCGATGTCCTGCTCGTGGTGCAGGGCGAGGATCACCGCGCCCGCACCGAGGAAGAGCAGGGCCTTGAAGAACGCATGGGTACCCAGGTGGAAGATGGCGGCCGAGAAGCCACCGCAGCCCGCGGCCAGAAACATGTATCCGAGCTGGCTCACGGTCGAATACGCCAAGACCTTCTTGATGTCGGTCTGGGTGATCGCGATCGTCGCTGCGAACAGCGCCGTGATGCCGCCCACCCAGGCCACCACCGCCGACGCCTCGGGCGATGCCGCGTAGAGATAGGAAACACGGCACACCATGTAGACGCCCGCGGTCACCATGGTGGCGGCGTGGATCAGCGCCGAGACCGGCGTCGGGCCGGCCATCGCGTCGGGAAGCCAGGTGTAGAGCGGAATCTGCGCGCTCTTTCCGCACGCACCCAGGAACAGGCAGAGCGCCACCACCGTCACCACCCGGGACTCACCGAACAAGGGCACGCTGACGGTCAGGTTGACGATCTGGTCGAAACCGGCCTCGATCTCCCGGAAGGAGACGGTGGGAGAGCCCACGGAAGAAAATGCCCAGAAAAGCGTGAAGATCCCCACCAGGAAGCCGAAGTCGCCGATCCGGTTGACGATGAACGCCTTGCTGCCGCAGTAGGCGTTGTAGCGGTCGCCGTACCAGAACCCGATCAGCAGGTAGGAGCAGAGCCCCACGCCCTCCCAGCCCAGGAACATCAGCACCAGGTTGTCGCCCAGTATCAACACGAGCATCGCGGCGGTGAAGAGGTTCAGGTAGCAGAAGAAGCGCTGGAAACCGCTGTCCTCGCGCTCATCGTCCTCCATGTATCCAACCGAGTAGATATGAATCAGGAAGCCGACGCCGGTCACGATCATACAAACCACCGCGGCGACGGGATCCAATGCGAAGGCCAGCTCGACAGTCAGGTTCTCGGCGCCCAGCCCCGATCCGATCCAGGTATAGACGTCGTCGACCAGCAGGTGCTGCCCATCGGGAAGTTGGATCAGCTCGGCAAGTCCGAGGCAGGTGAGCAGGAAAGAAAGACCGACAGCACCGCAGGAGATGCCGATGACCAGCCAGCGCTCCGTCGGCCGCCGCACCAGTCCAATGATCACGCCGTGGAAGACCGCCGCCAGCAACGGCAGCAGCACGATCCAGAGCAGCAGGTCACTCTCGACGGGGTTTACCATCGCAGCAGACTCACCTCTTCGAGGTCCACCGAGTCGCGGTTCCGGAACATCGAGATCACGATGCCGAGACCGACGGCCACCTCCGCAGCGGCGACGGCGATTACGATCAGTACGAAGACCTGACCGTCGAGGACGGGCGCACCCGGGACCCCGGGCCAGAAACGATTGAAGCCCACGAAGGCGAGATTCACGGCGTTGAGCATCAGCTCGATCGACATCATCACGACGATCAGGTTGCGCCGGGTCGCCACCCCCACCACACCGATCGCAAAGAGAATGGCGGACAGAGCGATGACGTGGTCCAGGGGAATCACGGGCCGGCCTTTCGCTTGGCGAGGATCAGCGCTCCCACGATCGCGGCGAGCAGCAGCAGCGAAACCAGCTCGACGAGGAGCACGTAATCCGTGTAGAGCGCGAGTCCGAGCAGGCGGTAGCCGCCGAAGCCTTCGGGCAGTGGCGGCCAGTCGCTGAAGCCGATGCGGAACAGACGCAGCAGCTGGGCGAGCGCCACGACACCGACCAGCCCCGCCCCGATTTTGAGCAGCCACTGCCGTCCCGGGGCGAACTGGTCCTCGCGGAGGTTCAGCAACATGACGACGAAGAGGAAGAGCACCACGATGGCGCCGGCGTAGACCATGATCTGAATCACCGCAACGAGGTGGGCCTCGAGCAGTACATAGATCGCGGCCAGCGAAATCATGGTCACGACGAGCGACAACGCGCCCGCGACCGTATTGCGCACGTGCAGCACCATGCTCAGGGAAAAGATCACCGCGAGGGCACCAAAGAGGTAGAAGAGGAAGACCGGGACGGTCACGCGCCGCCCTCCCGGAGCAAGAGCATCGCGAAACCGGTGACGAGAATATTCGCAATCGAAAGGGGGAGGATGATCTTCCAACACAGGTCCATGACCTGGTCGTAGCGGAAGCGCGGCAACGTCCAGCGCAAGGCCATCTGGAACCAGATCATGAACAGGACCTTCACCATGAAGCTCCCGAACTGGAGCAGCAGGCAGATACCGGTGGCGAAGCCAGTGCCGTAGACCGAGCCCACGCCCCGGATGATGTCGTCCGTCGACAGGTAGGGAATCGTCCAGCCGCCCAGAAAGACCGCTGTCATCAGGCCCGCGATCACCACGACCTGGATGAACTCGGACATGAAGAAGAGACCGAATCTCATGCCCGAGTACTCGAGGTGATAACCGGCGATGATCTCCGATTCACCCTCGGGAATGTCGAACGGCGGCCGCTTGTTCTCGGCCATGATGCAGGTGAGGAAGAGGACGAACGCAAGCGGCTGGTAGAAGACCCCCCAGGCCGGAAGCCGCAGCCAGTGGATGCCAAAGAACGCGAAGCTGCGGTCCTGAGCCAGCGCCATCTCCTGGAGGCTCAGCGTCTGGAAGACCATGAAGATCCCGACGAGCGAGAGTCCCATGGCGACCTCGTAGGAGATCATCTGGGCCGAAGCGCGGATGCCGCCGAGCAGCGACCAGTTGTTGTTGCTCGACCAACCCGCGATCACCGTTCCGTAGGTGGCGATGGACGCGATCGCGAAGATGTAGAGCATGCCCCAGTCGGGATCGGCGACGACCAGGCTGATGGTGCGATCGCCGAAGGTGTAGACACCGCCGTACGGAATCACGCCGAAGGCGATCACCGCGGGGATCGCCGCAATGAGCGGCGCCAGCAGGTGGAGCACCCGGTTGGCCCCCTCCGGAACCACATCCTCCTTGGTGAGGAGCTTGACCACGTCGGCCAGCGGGTGGAGCAGACCGAGGATGGTGATGCCCGCGACGTCCGCACGGTTCGCGCCGATCCGGTCCTGCATCAACGCGCTCTGCTTGCGTTCGATCCAGGTGATGACCGGCGCGAGCGCCCCGACCACCACCAGGATGATGACGAGCGTCTTGACGATCTCCTCGACAGGCATCAGGCGGCGGGCCCGCGGGCGGCGTCCGCCAGCAACCGGCCGCCGGCGCCGACACTCTCCAGGTGAACACCGGCAAAGCCGTCGACGCTTGCCGCGAGGCGGCGCGAGACCTCCCCGGCGTTCCAATCCCCTTCGAAGCCCGAGAGCCCGAGCGCTGCACCGAGATGCGCGACGACCTCGCCGGCACTCCACGCCTCCCATGCGGGCTCGACCGCCGGCACCACCCGCTGCACCCGGCCGGCAACGTTGGTGAGGGTCCCGTGCATCTCGGCCACGTGCCGCACGGGAAGCGCAACGTGGGCGAGCTTCACCAGCGGGGACTGGTAGACGTCGAGGAGCACGAGCGCCTCGAGACCGGCGAAGGGTTCGGGACCGCCGAGGAAGGCCTCGCCCAGGGCGTCGTGGCCCAACACGAGCGCCGCCGCTGCGGCGCCGTCGCGCAGCTTGGCCAGCGTCGTCACGGGGTCAGCGAAGCCCAGCCGGCGCGCTCCCTCGGCATTCGCCGCCTTCTCGGCCTTGATGAGCCGTGCGTCCTCGCGCCCGCGAACCACAGCGGCACCGCGCGCCCCGACGCCCAACGCGTCGCAGAACTGACCGAGCGTGAAGAGCTCTTCATTCGTGGCGTGGGGCGAGGCCAGTACGACGAGCGTGTCCGCTCCGTGAGACTCGACTACCGCCCGCAACCGCTCCGCCGCCGCGGCGACCGCATCCTCATAGCCGGTGGGCTTGGGCGGGGCGTCGCCCTCGCGCACGGTGGCCTCACGAAGCCGCGCTCCCCCGCCAATCTCCTTGTAGGACAGGCGTCCGGCGTCGCAGAGCCAGGTGTCGTTGACGTCGTCGTTGCGCCGGGGGACGTAGCGATAGACCTTGTTATTGGCCACACCCAGGTGCACGTTGCAACCGTTCGCACAACCCGTGCACACCCCGGGAACGTCCTCGAGAAACCACACCCGAATCTTGAAACGGAAGTCCCGGGTCGTGAGGGCGCCAACCGGGCAAATATCCGCCACGTTCATCGAGTAGTCGTTGTCGAGCGGAACGCTCGGAAGGGTTTCGATTACCGAGCGGTCGCCGCGGTTGAACATCCGCAACTCACCCGTTTCGGAAATCTCATCGCAAAAGCGCACGCAGCGACGGCACAGAATGCAGCGCTCCTGGTCGAACTTGATCATAGGCCCCAGGTCGACGTTCTTCTTCCGCGCACGCCGCGGCTCTCGCGTGCGCGACTGCTCGATCCCGTACTCGAAGGCGTAGTCCTGGAGCTTGCATTCACCCGCCTGGTCGCAGATGGGGCAGTCGAGCGGGTGGTTCACCAGCAGGAGTTCCATCACGCCCGCACGCGCCTCGCGCACGCTCTCGGTATCCGTGCGAATCGCCATGCCCTCCTGCACGGGCGTGTTGCAGGCAATCTGGAGCTTGGGCATGCCCTCCACCTCGACCTGACACAGACGGCACGAGCCGTCGATCGAAAGCTTCGGATGGCAGCAATAGTGCGGGATCTCGACCCCGTTCATCAGCAGCTGGACGTCGTCGAGGGCCTGGAGGATGGTCCGGCCTTCGGGAACCTCGAGGATCTTTCCGTCGACGGTGATCTTCGGCATCAGAGCTCGAAGCTCTCGGGGAAGGGACACTTTCCCCGGTTGACGTGCTCGACGAAGTCGTCGCGAAAATGGCGCAGCATGCCCTGGATCGGCCAAGCGGCCGCGTCGGCGAAGGCGCAGATGGTCTGGCCCTCCATCTTCTCGGTGATGTCTTGCAGGATTTCGATGTCTTCGCTCGAACCGGCGCCGCGCTCGATGCGTTCGACGATCTTGTGGATCCAGCCGGTTCCCTCGCGGCATTGGGTGCACTGGCCACAAGACTCGTCGCGGAAGAAATACGCAATGACGCAGGACGCGCGTACCATGCAGGTCCGGTCGTCCATCACCACGACGCCGCCGGTGCCGAGCATGGTCTTGCGTTCCCGAAGGAACTCGTTCGCCATCGGCACATCGAGCAGGTTCGCCGGGAGGATCGGCATGGACATCCCCCCCGGAATCACCCCCTTGACCTGCCGGCCCTCCAGCGGACCGCCCGCGTGTTCGAAGACGATCTCGTCGAGGGGGGTGCCCAGCGGCAACTCGAATAGCCCCGGACGCCGCACCTGACCCGACACGCCGAAGACCGTGTTTCCCGGGCTCTTCTCCGTGCCAAAGCCGCGAAACCACTCGACTCCGTTCGCCACGATGTGCGGCACGTGAGAGAAAGTCTCCACGTTGTTCACCGTGGTCGGCATACCGAAAGCGCCGAACTGAGCCGGAAAGGGCGGCTTCTTGCGGGGCTGGCCCTTCTTGCCCTCGAGAGACTCGAGCAGCCCGGTCTCTTCGCCGCAGATGTACGCACCGGCCCCGCGCATCAGGACCACGTCGTGCGCGAAATCCTTGCCACAGATCCGCTCCCCCAGGAACTCCCGCTCGTGCGCTTCGGCGATGGCACGCTCCAGACGAGCGGCGGGAAGTGCGTACTCACCCCGCACGTAGATGAACGTCTTCTCCGCTCCAGTCGCCCACGCGGCGATCAGGATGCCCTCGAGCACCTGGTGCGGACCGCGCTCCATCAGAATGCGGTCCTTGAACGAACCGGGCTCCGATTCGTCCGCATTGCAGACCAGGTATTTGGGCTTCTCCGAGTTCTCCGGCATGAAAGACCACTTCGTTCCCGTCGAGAACCCAGCACCGCCGCGCCCCTGGAGACCGGCACCTTTCACCAACTCGGTCACGTCGCCGGGAGCCATGTCCAGGGCTCTCCGCAGCGCTCCGTAGCCCCCAGCGCCCACGTAGCCATCGATCCCGGCGTAGGCGTCATCGGCAAAGTGCTGCGTCAGGTAGCCCGTGACGTGCGGGACTTCGAGGCCCATCTACTCCAACTCGTCGAGGATTCGCTTGGCCCGATCGGCGTCGAGATCCTCGTAGTAGGTGTCGTCGATGCGCAGCATCGGGGCGTAGGCACACGCCCCGAGACATTCCTCGTGTCCGAGAACGAGCTTGCCGTCTTCGGTGGGCACTCCCACCTTGGACCCAACATGCGCCTCGAGTTGCCGCAGGAGAGTGCGCCCACCGCGAAGAGAACAGGGCAGATTGGTGCACACGTAGACGTGATGACGCGGCTGCGGGCGGTCGTAGAACATGTTGTAGAAGGACACGACCTCGAGTACGTCGATTGCCCGGATCTCGAAGATCTCTGCCAGCTCCGCCGCTGAATCTTCGGAGACGCACCCGTGCTCGCGCTGGACCAGGTGAAGAGCCGGGAGCAGCGCGCCGCGCCGCTTCGGGTACCTGGCGATCTCTACATCGATCGCAGCCCGGGTCTCGTCAGAAATCACCAATCGAGACCGCCCTTCATCCACTCGTATACGAGCCCGACGGCGAGCGGAACGGTGAAGACCACCATCGCCCAGTAGCCGAACCACGAAAGCTGTTCGAAGACCGCCGCCCACGGGTAGAAGAAGATCGCCTCGACATCGAAGACGACGAAGAGGATCGCCACCATGTAGAACTTGACCGCGTAGCGCTGCCGCGGCGAAACGATGGGCTTCTCCCCGCACTCGAAGGGTTCGTTCTTCTCGGCGAACTCCCGGCGCGGGCCGAGCAAGAGGTGCACGCCGAGCATCGCACCGATGAGAAGTGTGCCGACGATCAGGATCACGAGAATGCCGGTGTAGTCGGCAAGCATGCGACGCGCGCTCCGTGGCCTGAGAAAATCTGGCAAGTCCGCGACAGAGAAACGAAAACGCGCGGAAGGTAACGACAGGCCCCACGAGGGTCAACGGGAAATCCAGCGCGCGGGACCCGGGAATGGCCGGGTTCTGGTGATAGCATGCGCGCGAAATGGCGGTACCCGTTGCAGTGCTCGGAGCAGGCAGTTTCGGCACCTGTCTGGCGCTCCTGTCCGCACGGGAGCACGACGTACGGCTGTGGGCCCGCGATGTGGAGTTGGCCGATACCATCAACCGGGAGCACCGCAATCCCCGGTACCTGAGCGACGCGCGGATCCCGGAGCAGGTGCGGGCCACGACCGACCTCGAGGAAGCCCTCGAGGGCTGCGAGTTGGTGATCTGCGCCGTACCGAGTCACGGCGTGCGCGAGGTGATGGAGCGCGCCGCCGGCTTCCTGCCGCGCGACGCGCTGCTGGTCTCCACGGTGAAGGGAATCGAACTCGGGACCTGGATGCGAATGGATCAGGTGCTCGAGGAAATGCTGGACCCCGAGCACCACCCGCGACTCGTATTCCTCTCGGGCCCCTCCTTCGCGCGGGAGGTATTCGCCGAAAAGCCGACCGCGGTGACCGTGGCCTGCCGAGAGGAGGCGTTCGCCATTTCGGTCCAGGAGTCGCTCTCTCTGACGAATTTCCGCTGCTACTCGGCCACGGACGTGATCGGTGTCCAGGTGGGGGGGGCGCTCAAGAACGTCGTCGCCATCGCTGTGGGGATCAGCGACGGCCTGGGTCTGGGCCACAACGCCCGGGCCGCGCTGATGACACGCGGGCTGCACGAGATCACTCGCCTGGGCGTCGCCATGGGTGCGGACCCGCTGACCTTCCTGGGCCTGGCGGGCATGGGGGACCTGATACTGACCTGTACGGGGGATCTCTCGCGCAACCGCAACGTCGGCCTGGCGCTGGGCCGGGGCGAGACGCTCGCGGAGATCGTGGGCAGCATGAATGAAGTGGCCGAGGGCGTGCGCACCACCATCGCAGCCTGCGCGCTGGCCGATCAGGCGGGCGTCGAGATGCCGATCGCCCGGGACGTGCAGCGCGTGCTCGATGGCGAAGCAGAGCCGGCGGAAGCCGTGGCCGAACTGGTGAATCGCCAACTCCGCAACGAAAACGAATAGGAGAACATGTTCTCCTTTTTAGGAGCCCCCGGGTGTCCTAAAATCTAATAGATCTGAAAATGGAATTCATTTTCATATGACCTCCCGATGCGACCAGGACGACAGCACGGATCTGGCGGCCCTGCCGCCGGGCGCCACGGGCGAGGTGGAGTCGGTCGATGAGACGAGCCCGCTGGGGCGCAGGCTCGCCGACCTGGGCTTCGTGCCGCGAACCCCGGTGCGGGTCGTGCGCCGGGCGCCGCTGGGCGACCCGGCGATCTACGAGCTGCGCGGCACCCGCCTCTGCCTGCGCCGTTCAGAGGCGGAACGCATCCGCGTACGCCGGTCGTGAGCACGGAAACGGCTGCAATTCCCGGCACGTTGCGCCTGGGGCTGGTCGGGAGCCCCAATTCGGGCAAGACGACCCTTTTCAACGCGCTCACCGGGCTGCACGCGCGGGTCGGCAATTACCCGGGCGTAACGGTCGAGCGCCGCGAGGGCCCTTGCCAACTCGGGGGACGGCGCGCCGTGGTGGTGGATCTGCCCGGCACCTACAGCCTCGATCCGGTGAGCCCGGACGAGGAGATCATCGGCCGGGTCCTCGACGGCGAGCTCGGCCCCGCACCGAATGCGCTCGTCATGGTCACCGATGCGTGCTCCCTCGAACGCTCCCTGCTGGTGGTGGGGCAACTGCTCGCGCGTGGAACCCCAGCCTGCCTGGTCGTGACCATGCTGGACGAACTCCACGCCCGGGGGGGGCGCCTCGACCTCGAACGGCTCGAGTGCGCGCTCGGCGTTCCGGTACGGGGCGTCATCGGCCATCGCGGCACCGGCCTGGCGGCACTGCGAGAAACCCTAGCGACACCCGAAAAATGGAGCCGGCCGCCCATCCCCCCGCCAGCGCCGGCGGCGGAGCGCGCCGCCTGGGCCGACTCGGTGCTGCAAACCGTGCTCTCCCAACGGCCCAACGCCCACCGCCCCACCGAACTCGTAGACCGCATCGTGCTGCATCCCGTCGCGGGCTCGCTCTTATTCGTCGCCGTCATGGTGGCCTTCTTCCAGCTGATCTTCGCCTGGGCCCAGCCCGCGATGGATGCCATCGAAACCGGCGTCGGCCTCGCTTCCGGCGGCGTGCGCAGCGTGGTGCCCCCGGGCCTGTTCGCCGATTTTCTCGCCGACGGTCTGGTGGCGGGCGTCGGTGCCGTGGTGATCTTCCTGCCGCAGATCGTGCTGCTCTTCAGCCTGCTCTATCTCCTCGAAGACCTGGGCTATATGGCGCGCGCCGCCTTCGTGGTGGACCGCGTGATGGCTCGCGCCGGCCTCGACGGGCGCTCCTTCATATCCCTGCTGTCTTCCTACGCGTGCGCGGTCCCGGGCATCATGGCGACACGCAGCATTCCGTCGCCGCGAAACCGGCTGGTGACGATCCTGGTGGCGCCGCTCATGACCTGCTCAGCGCGGCTTCCCGTCTACGCGCTGCTGATCGGCGCTTTCGTCCCTGCGACGACCGTGTGGGGACCCATCGGCCTCCAGGGCCTCGTCCTGCTCGGCCTCTACGCGCTCGGCGCGCTCTCGGCGCTCTGTGCCGCGGCGGTACTCAAGCGAACGCTGGTCCGCGGCGACACCCTGCCTTTCTACATGGAGCTTCCGTCCTACCGCGTGCCGCCGCTGCGGCTGCTGTCGTCTCAAATCTGGAGCAGCACGAGCGCGTTCCTGCGCCGGGCGGGAACGATCATCCTGCTGGTGTCCGTCGTGCTCTGGGTACTGCTCACCTTCCCGCGAACCCCCCCGCCGGCCGGAATGGTGGGCGCCGACGCGCGCCGCTATGCGCTCGAGCACAGCCTGGCCGGACGCGCGGGGCACGCACTCGAGCCCGTCATCGCTCCCCTGGGCTTTGACTGGAAGATCGGCGTCGGTCTGCTCGCTAGCCTCGCCGCGCGCGAGGTGATCGTCGCCACCCTGGCGCAGATCTACGCGGCGACCGATGAGGAGACCTCGCTGCGCTCGGCCGTGCGCGCGGACGTAGGCCCCGATGGGAAACGCATCTTCACCCCGGCGACGGTCGCATCCCTGCTGATTTTCTTCGTTTTCGCGCTCCAGTGCATGTCGACCCTGGCCGTGATGCGGCAGGAAACGGGAAGCTGGCGCTGGCCGGCGTTCGCGTTCGGGAGCCTGTTGGTGCTGGCCTGGACGGCGAGCTTCGTGACCTATCACCTGGTAAGCGCGATCACGTGAGCATCCGGCGCACGGCTTTGCGACACTCCCACCTCGTGACGGGCAACTCCCGATGCCGTAGCTCCCGAAACGTCATGCTGGCGCTGGCCCTCGCCGCGGCGTTGGCGAATAGCGCCTGTATCACCCGGCAGATCCGCGAGACGGTTTACGACGACGGAAAGATCGAGATCATCCTCCGCAGCGAGAAGCGCGGCTCCAAGATCGTGCCCCTGGGTCTCGACCAACCGGCCGAGATCGCGCCGGTGCGGATGGCGCACATCCTGTCCCGCATCGACCTGCGCCCGGGCGAGGGCGGTGAGCGCAAGCCTGCGATCCCGCTCTCAAACCTCTTCGACATGGCAGACGCCGTGTCCAAGGCGCTCGCGGAGGCCAGTCCGAATCAACAAATCGTCGTACAGTCGATCCGCCACGGCAAAAGCCTCCTGGTCTTCGACCGCCAGTTCTTGACGAGCCTGCTCGTCTACATGAAGGCCGACCTTCTCTACATCCAGATCTCGCGTTCGGACTGGCCGATTCCGAAAGCGAAGCAGCGCTCGACATCGGTCACCGGGCTCCCCGAGACCCACATCGGCGAATATCCACTCAACTTCCGGCTCGTCGTCGATCCCGGCATGAGTCTCGTCGACCACCAGTCGGTGGCGGTCCAGTGGCGCGACCCCATCTTCCGCAAACCCACCCGCACGCGGCTGACAGCAACGGGAAAGATCGTGCGGCGCACGGTACTGATGGAAAGCACCGAGGACACCTCGGACGTGGAGCAACCGACCGTCTCGCCAGAGCTCTCCTCCGACCAGCTCCGCGCCCTCGCCGACCTCGAGGACGCCCGCCGCGCCGGGCAGCTCTCCGAAACCGCGTACTTCAAGCGCCGCGGTGCGATCCTCCGCGGTGAGACGCCGTGATCTTCCTGCTGTTCGAACTCCTCAGCCGTGAGGCGCCGTGATCTTCCCGCTGTTCGAACTCCTCAGCCGTGAGGCGCCGTGATCTTCCTGCTGTTCGAACTCCTCGGCGTTGCGCTCTTCGCGGTTGTCGCGGGGAAATTCATCTCGCCGCCCTGGCGCGGCCGGATCTTCAACCTCCTGAAGCTCTACCTGACCATCCGCATGGTCTGGCTGCTGCTGCTCTGGCCCGTGAGCGCCGCCGACGGCTCCCGCGTTCCGGCCTGGAACCTGATCGTCGATCAGCTCCAATTGATCGACGCTTCGGTCTTCTGGACCTTTGCGGCCATCGGTGCCGCCGTCCGCTTCCTCGGCGTGCTCGCTTCGATGATCCGCTGGCAACTCGTCCTGCGCGGTCAAGAAATCGATCTCCCGTTCTGGCACATCCTCGGGGCCTTCTTGATCGGGCGCGCCATCGGGTTCTTCCTGCCGAGCACAGCAGGACTCGATGCCTACAAGCTCTACGACGCGTCGCGCTTCAGCGGCCGGACCGTCGAAGTCACCGCTGGCACCGTGCTCGAAAAAGTACTGGGTGTAACGGGCATCTTTCTCAGCTTCCTCGTGGCATTGCCCTTCGGCATCTCGATCTTCGGCGACAACGCCTTTCTCGTGGCCTCCATCAGCGTGCCCCTGGCGCTCGCCATCATCCTCGCACTGCTGGCCGTTCTGTGGTTTCCGGGTCTGGTGCAGTGGGGGATCGTCAGCCTTCCCCTGCCCGCAAAGGCACGCCTGCAGAGCATCGTGCTGCGCATCTCCCAGGCAACGGCGGCCTACCGCCACAAGAAGAGCCTGGTGCTGGCGATGCTCGTGATGAGCTTCTTCGTGCACTTCTTCACGGCGGCGATGTACTACTTCATGGCTGTCGCCGTCGGTGCCGGTGCGGACGCCGCGTTCTGGCCCGTGGTCTTCGGCTCTTCGATCCAGATCTTCGCCACGGTGATCGGCCCCACGATCGGGGGCATCGGAATCCGAGAAGCGGCCCAGGTACTCACGCTGGGCAGCATCATCGGTCTCGGTGCCGCGGCCGTCTCGGCGACGCTCGGCTTCTGGGTCGGCGAGGTGCCCACGCTTTTCGGCTTCCTCTTCTGGCTCGCCCGCGGCAAGGACTACCGCCCCGCCCACTGCCGGGTCGCCGGTCGACAAGTCGACTACGAGGAAGCCGCCCGCCAAGCCCTGGAACTCGAGACGCCGGAAGACCGCGAGCGGCGCGAGAGCCTCGAAGTCGCCGGCCGCGTCCCGCCCGTCGGACAGCGGGTCCGGGAAAGTGCGGCAGCGGGCCTGGGGGCAGGCATCCTGGCCGGACTCGTGATCGGCGGGCTCGAAACCTGGGTGATCGCGACGGGGGGCTTCGGCGGAGATGCCCAGGTGCTCTGGTACGGGCCGCTCGCGTACGCGGTCCTGCTCGGCGCGCTCTGCACGGCAGGCGGTGCAGTGCTCGGCGTGCTGCCCATGGATCGCGAAGAAATCCGCTCCTGGACTCCGTCTCTCGCCCTGCTCGCCACCTGGGTGCCCTTCGGCCTGGCGATCACATTCTTCCGGGTGTATCGCGACCTCTACGCGGAGCAGATGCCGCCCATGCCCATGCTGCTGGGCCTCCTCGCGGGATTCGGTGTCCTGGCAGTTGCCATTTTCTTCCTTGGTCCGCGGCTGCTGCGCACACCGCTTGGCACAATCTTCCGGCCGCTGCCCGCCCTCGGGATCCTGGCGGTCGTCGTGATCGGCGGCGCCATCGCCAGCCGAGCGCTGATTCCGCCCGGGCCGGCACCCGAGGCGCCCGGCACACCCTCCGCGGCTCTGGTGTCACGCCCGAACCTGATCCTCATCATGGTCGACACACTGCGCGCCGACCACCTCTCGTGCTATGGCGAAAACGCCGCGGTGCCAACACCCAACCTGTGTCGCCTGGCGGCAGACGGTGGCTCGATCTTCGACGGTTTCGCCCACGCTTCGTGGACGAAGCCCTCGGCCGCAACCCTGATGACATCCCTCCTGCCGTCTAGCCACGGCGTGATGTCGAAGCCCTCGGCGCTCTCCGACGACGTGACGCTCATTGCCGAGGTGCTCTCCGAACACGGCTACGCCACCGGAGGCATCGCGTCCAATACGAACCTGGCGCCTAGCTTCGGCTTCGACCAGGGCTACGACGAGTATCTCTACCTGGCACCCGACTACCTGGCCGGGGCGCGGGAATCGTCCTCGAAGCTGATCCTCTACCAGATCGGCCGCCGCGTCTGGTTCCGGGTCAAGCCGGGATTACGAGTCGGCGACTTCTACCAGCCGGCAACGGTCGTGAACGCGGCGGCCTTCGATTTCCTCGAGCGTCACCGCAGCGCGCGCTTCTTCCTGTTTCTCCACTACATGGATCCCCACGACCCGTACTTCGAACACCCGTGGAACGGCCGAGGAATCGACCGCGCCACAAACCAGGAACCGGACCCGGCGCAGGCAGAAGCGATGCGGGCGCTCTATCGCGGTGAAATCGTGTACCTGGACCGACAGATCGGGACCCTGCTGACAAAGCTCGAAGAGCTCGGCCTCTACGACGACAGCGTGATCGCGCTGGTGTCGGACCACGGCGAGGAGTTCCACGAACACGGCGGCTGGTGGCACGGCATGACGCTCTACGAGGAGCAGATGCGCGTCCCGATCCTGGTGAAGTGGCCGAAGGGGAACCGGCGCGCGCCCGAGAACTCCCGGGGCTACGTGGTGGGCCTGCTCGACGTGGCGCCCACCCTGATCGCGAGTTCCGGGGCGCGCGCGCCCAAGGCAATGCAGGGCGTCGACCTGGCACTCGATGCCGGTGAGCGCCCGGAGCGCAACCAACTGGTTTTCGCGGAGGAAGACCACGAGGGCAACATCTTGCGGGCAGTGCGCACCGAGACCTGGAAGTACATCGAGGCCAACGAAGACAACCCGCGCGGCCTCGAGACCCTCGAGCTTTACGAGATTTCCGAAGATCCCACGGAGCGCCGCAACCGGTCCGGCGACCCTGCAGTACCCGTCGCCGAACTGCGCAGCCACGCCGACGCCCAGGAGCGCTGGGCCGAGACGCACGCCACCGAGGCAAAGGAAGCGCAACTATCCGACTCCGAAGAGGAGGCCCTGCGCGCGCTCGGGTACCTCGAGTAGGACTCGACGGCTCGCGTGGATGGTCGGCGGCCGCCCGGCCGGGGCGGTGGTGTCGAGCAGGGTGAGATCGCGCCTCCATCGGGTTCATCCTATGGGGGCCGCCCGACAGGATCCATAGCGAAGCGCTGGTTGACTCAGTGGATTCCGCTGCGTACCTTCGATGCCGCAATTCGACGAAAAGCCGGGTGATTTCCGGCGCTTGCAGGCCCCTCGGACCTCCCGGGGCTCCACACCCGAGCTGCTAAGCGCCACGACGCACAGAGCGGCGAGAGAGACATCGCGATGGCGGAGAAGCCCCGAACGCCTCGGGGAAGCTCCACGAGCGCCGTCCACGGCGGCGAGCGGGAGCACCAGCAGTCCGAGGCAATCACGACACCCATCTACCAGACGTCTACGTTCTGGTTCCGCAACTCCGACGAACTGATCGCCTACCAGGAGGGGCGGCTGCACCGCGAGGAGTACGGCCGCTACGGAAACCCGACCTGGAAAGCGGTGGAGCGCAAGCTCTGCGAACTGGACGGGGCCGAAGCAGCGGCGCTCTTCGCCTCCGGCATGTGCGCCGCCACCACGCTCTTCTTCGCACTCCTGCCCGCCGGATCCCACCTCGTAGTGACGAGCGACTGTTACCGGCGCACGCGGCAGTTCATCCGGGATTACCTGATGCGAATGGGAGTGGAGACCACCGTCATCGATCCGGCGGACACGAAGCAACTCGAGAATGCCCTGCGCGACGAGACGGCGCTCTTCTTTACCGAGTCCCCGACCAATCCGTACCTGCGCGTCATCGACGTGGCCGAGACGGCGCGCATCTGCCACGCGCGCGGCGCGAAAGTCGTGATCGACGCAACCTTCGCAACGCCGGTGAACCACCGGCCGCTCGACGAAGGCGCGGATCTCGTGATCCACAGCGCGACCAAGTACCTCGGCGGTCATAACGACCTGCTCGCGGGCACGCTCGCCGGTTCGGCTGAGACCGTCGGGCGCGTTCGAGACGCGGTGGGCGTGCTCGGCGGAGTCATCGATGCGCACTCGGCATGGCTGCTGCTGCGCGGACTCAAGACCCTCGCGCTGCGCGTGGAACACCACAACCGGAGCGGACTGCGCATCGCGGAGTGGCTCGAAAAACACCCGCGGGTCCGAAGCGTCTGGTACCCGATGCTCGCGAGCCATCCGGACCATGAGACGGCGGCGCGCAGCATGCGAGGCGGCGGTGGCGTGGTGACGTTCGAACTCGATACCGATCTCGACGGCGCCATCCGCTTCACCGACGCGTGCCGCATCCCCTACATCGCTCCCAGCTTCGGCGGCGTCGAATCCCTGATCGAGATGCCCGTCACCACGTCCTTCTGGGACCTCGACCGGGAAGAGCGCCTTGCGATCGGCATCACGGACAGCCTGATCCGCTACTCCTGCGGCGTCGAGGACGCGGACGACCTGATCGCAGACCTGGATCAGGCCCTCAGCGCGATCTAGAGCAGACACTCCTGGGACGGTTGGTGCGCCTGCTCCATCGCGAGGAGCCGGGCCTTGAGCGGCAGGCCGCCGCCGTAGCCGCCGAGGTGGCCGTCGCTCGCGATGACGCGGTGACAGGGCACGACGAGGGAGAGCGGGTTGGCACCGTTGGCGGCGCCCACGGCACGAGCCGCGCTCGGACGCTTCACGCGGCGGGCGATGTCCGCGTAGGAACTGGTCTCGCCGTAGGGAATCTCGGCGAGCGCTGTCCAGACCCGGCGCTGGAAGGTCGTTCCCCGCGGATCGAGCGCCAGATCGAACTCAGTGCGCGTGCCTTCGAGGTACTCGAGGATCTGGCGCGTGGCCGAGCGGTTCGGCGCAAAGCCCTCTTCCACACTCGCGCCGGGCAGGCAGCGACGCAACCATCCGTCGAGCCCGCGCCCGTCGGCGTGCGGTAGCTCGACGTACGCAAGCCCCATCGCGGTCGATGCCAGACGCATCGTTCCAATGGGCGAGTCGACCCGAGCCGTGTGGACGATCTCCATCGGAGCGTCACGATAACACTCCCCGCAGCCCGCCGAAGCCCGGAATCGAGCGGTCCGCGACGCTCCGGCCCGGTCACACCCCCCCCTCCGGGCGCCCGAGGCCTGCCGGGGTGCTGGGAGCGCCTTTGGAGCCTCGGATCCCTACTCCATCTCCAGACGCTTCATCATCTTCTGGAGCGACTGGCGGGGAATGCCCAGCTTGCGGGCAGCTCCGGTCTTGCTGCCGGTCTCCTGCAGGGCGTCCCGGATCATCGCACGCTTGAGCGCGTCGACTGCATCGTTGAGAAGGGCGTCGCGCGGCGCAGCGACAGACGTCGTGGCGCCGACACGCAACTCGTCCGAGAGCATCTCGACACCGAGGATGTCGACATCTCCGGAAAGCGCCACGCAGCGCTCGATCTCGTTCTCGAGTTGACGCACGTTGCCCGGCCAGGAGTGGCCGCTCAACCGGTCCATGGCCGCATTCGTGAAGCCTCTGATGCTGCGGCCCATCCTGCGATTCGCCGCTTCGAGAAAGTGGTCCGCCAGCAGCGGTACGTCGCCTCGGCGCGCGCGCAGCGGCGGAATCGGGATTTCCACCACGCGCAGGCGGTAGTAGAGGTCCTCGCGGAACCGCTCCTCCTTCACCTCCTCGGGGAGATCCCGATTGGTTGCCGCGATCACCCGCACATCCACGTTGTGGGTGTCCGAGGAACCGATGGGGCGAATCTCGCCGTCCTGGAGCACGCGCAACAGGCGCACCTGCATGCCCGGCTGTGTCTCAGCGACCTCGTCGAGGAAGATCGTACCCCGGTGTGCGACCGCGAAGAGTCCTTGCTTGTCGGCGTGGGCCCCGGTGAACGCCCCGCGCTTGTGCCCGAAGAGCTCGCTCTCGAGCAGCGTGTCCGGAAGCGCCGCACAGTTCTGTGCCACGAAACGGCGCTCCTTGCGAGAACCGGCGTGGTGAATCGCGCGGGCTACCAGATCCTTGCCTGTTCCCGTCTCGCCGGTGATGAGCACTGTGGTGTCGGTCTCGGCGACCTTCTCCATGACTTCGAAGACGCGTTCCATCTCCGGACTCGCGCCGATGATCTGGTCGAAGCCATAGCGACGCTCCACCTCGCGGCGCAGGTACAGGTTCTCGGCCCGCAGCCGCTCGTTCGCGTCGCCGAGTGCTGCCGCGAGATGGACGTTCTCCGACGTCAGGGCGTAGGCCTCGAGCGCTCGCCTGACGTTTAGCCGAACCTCGTCGGGCTCCCACGGCTTGGCGATGTAGCGATAGATGCGCCCCTCGTTAATGGCGCGCGCGAGGGAGCCGATGTCGGCGTAGCCGGTCAACATCATCCGGATCGCGCCGGGGTTGCGCTCGATCGCCTTCTCCAGGAACTCGACCCCCGACATTGAAGGCATGACCTGGTCAGCGACGATGAGCGCAACGTCCTCACGCTCGAGGATCGCGAGCCCCTCTTCACCGCTGGTGACAGTAAACACGCGGTAATCGGTGCCGAGCGTCAGCGCCAACGACTCGAGGATCGCTTCCTCGTCATCGACGATCAGGATCCCGTAGGGCCGGTCGTCGGAGAACCGGGCCCCCTCGATTGCGCCGCCCGCGGGCTCGCTCACCCGGGGATCCTAGCAACGGCGGCAGATGAGGGAGGGTCGGGCACTCGGTGGCAGACGAGGGGCCGGCGGGCTCGCGCTCGCCGGCCCCCGTCCGACCAGCTACCGACTCGCGCGGCGGCGCGCGGTGGAGCGGCCCGCCGTCTTGCGGCGTGCCGGCTTCTTGCGCGCGGTCTTCCGCTTCGCCGTCTTGCGGCGAACGGGCTTCTTGCGCGTGGTCTTCCGGCGTGCTGCCGTGCGGCGACGCGTGGTCGTGCTGCGCTTCGCCGTCGTTCGGCTACGCGACCGCTTCATCTTCACCTTGCAGACATTGCCCTTCTTGTCGATGAAGTAGAGCCAGCCATCTTCCCTTTCGATTCCGCAACGGGCGACCTTCTGACGTCCCTTCGGGACGCGGCGCCCGGAGCGCTGCATACGGACGCGGCTCACGTCTCCCGCTCGGTCGACAAAGTAGAGCCAGCCCTGTTCTCGACGGATTCCCGTCTTCGCAACGACTGAGGCCATTGCCTTCTCCTTTTGCTCGGGTTGCTCCCGCGCGGGGGCAGAGGTCGCGGGAATGGAGGCCTTGGAGGAGGCGCTCGTCGGGGCAGGGGGGGGTTGGGCACCCCGGCACCGACGGAAAGATGGGCTGCCCCGGGGGCGATGTCAACAGCTTTTCGGGGGTTTAGCGGTGGAAATTGCGAATCGGAGTCGGAATGCTGTGTACGTGCCCGTCGAGGCGCTGCTCGATCCCGTCGAGGATCGCCGCCTCCAGGCACGTCCCGTCGAGAGCGTCGATCTCCTGCACCCCGGTTGGAGAAGTCACGTTGACCTCCGTCAGAAAACCGCCGATCACGTCGATCCCGACGAAGAAAAGCCCATCCCGGCGCAGACTGGGCGCCAGAGCCTCGACGATCCGACGGTCGCGCTCGTCGAGGCTGGCGCGAGCCGGCTTCCCACCGACATGGAGGTTCGAGCGGGTCTCCCGGTCGTCGGGCACCCGCAGCAGGGCACCAATGGGCTCCCCGTCGAGCAGCAAGATGCGCTTGTCTCCCCGGCGCACGTCGGGCAGGTAACGTTGGACCATGACGCGGCGCGTCCCGAAGGCCGTCGACTGCTCGAGGATCGAGAAGAGATTGCGATCGTCCTGGCGCGCGTGGAAGATGCCCTCCCCGCCCCGTCCGTCGAGGGGCTTCACGATCATCTCACCACCGAGTTCCTCCATGAAGGCCAGCAGCCGAGGGACCTCGTGGCTGACCAGCGTGTCGGGCATCAGTTCGGGAAAGCGGCAGGCATAGAGCTTCTCGTTCGCCGCCAGGATCCCAGACGGGCGATTCAGGACCAGGGCTGTCCGGCACAACCCCAGGATCTGAGTGGCTGTGACGTAGGCGGCATCCACCGGGGGATCGGTGCGCTGGAACACCACATCGGCATCCTCATCGAGCGTCAGAAGACGAGGCTCGTCGAACTCGAAGTGCGGCGCAGCTTCGCGGCGCACGCGGACCGGCTGGACTTGCGCGACGGCGCGGCCGCCCTGAACGCCGAGGTCGACAGGATCTGCATAGAAGATCGCGTGACCACGCCGCGCCGCCTCGAGCATCAGCACGAAGGTCGTGTCTGCCGCGACATCGATCGATCCGGGGGGATCCATCACGAAGACCAGCGAGCGCTGCGCAGAAGACATCCCGGCCGACCCTTCGTCTGGACGATATTGAAGCGGTAGCGCAGGGGGCTGGCCGTCGGCTACGGTCGCACTGCCCCCGGGGGTTTCATGACCCTAACCCGTCTGCGCCCAGTGCGCCTCCTGCTCGCGGCCTCCGGGATCGTCGTGGGGGTCGGACTCGCTGCAGCCCTCGGCTTCTATCTCGCCTTCCTGCGAGATCTGCCCGAGTTGCACCGCCTCGACGACTACCGCCCGCCCCTGACGAGCCGAGTGGTCGACCGCAACGGTGCTCCCATCGGCGAGTTCTTCGTGGAGCGACGTCAGATCACCCCCTATGACGAAATTCCGGACCACGCCGTGCGCGCCTTCGTCGCCGGGGAGGACAGCACTTTTTTCGAGCACTCGGGGATCGATTTCGTCTCGATCCTGCGAGCGGCGTGGGTAAACCTGCTCGCCGGGGGCGAGATCCGTCAGGGCGGAAGCACGATTACCCAGCAGATGGTCAAAGGCCTGCTGCTGACGCCCGAGCGCAACATCCGCCGCAAGCTCCGCGAGATGATTCTCGCCCGGGACATCGAGCAGCGCTTCTCGAAGCAAGAAATCCTCTACCTCTACCTGAACCAGATCTATTTCGGACACGGTGCCTACGGGATCGGCGAAGCAGCGCGCACCTACTTCGACAAAGACGTGACCGAACTCAGTGTCTCCGAGGCTGCGCAGCTCGCAGGCCTGCCGAAGGCACCCTCGCGCTATTCCCCCTACTCGAATCCGGAGCAGGCCGAAAAACGGCGCCTGTACGTGCTCGAGCGGATGCTCGCCGAGGGATTCCTCGACAAGCCGACTTTCGCAGCCGCCGTAGCTGACGCACCGGTGCTGCGGGAACCCACCGCCCAGAAGGACTTCACCGCCGCCGCCTACTTCACCGAAGAGGTTCGACGCCAGCTCTTCGAGATGCTCGGAGGAGACAAGGTACTCAAGGGCGGGCTCGTGATCGACACGACGCTCGACATCGATCTCCAACGCGCGGCCGTGGCCGCAGTGCGGGGAGGACTGCAAAGTCTCTCAAAGCGCCAGGGCTACCACGGACCGCTGCGTCGAGTCGCCGAGGCGGAGATTCCCACCGAGATCGAACGCCTGGCCGCAATAAATGGCCTGGCCGACAGCGCGGGAAGTGCCGGCGAATTCGCCGGACCCGAGCTTGCGCTCATCGGGAACGGACCCTTCGAGGGCGTGATCACCAGCGTCGAGCCAGAACAGAAGCTCGCGCGCGTCGCGTTCGGGCCCGGTCTCGAGGGCTTCGTACGGCTCTCGGACGTCTCCTGGGGGCGCACGCCCAACCCCAAGAAGGCACCCTATCGCGTGCGCAAAATCGAACACGTCTTCGAAGTGGGCGATGTGGCGCGCTTCCAGCCCCGCGAGCTCTCCCAGAAAGCGGGGGATCCCGAAGGTGGCCTGCGCGTCACGCTCTTCCAGGCCCCACGAGTGGAAGGCGCACTGGTCTCGATCGACGTCCACGCGCAGGAAATCATCGCGCTGGTTGGCGGATATGACTTCGAGCGAAGCCAGTTCAACCGCGTGACCCAGGCCAAACGGCAGCCCGGATCTGCTTTCAAGCCCCTCATCTACGGGGCTGCTATCGAGCAGGGCTACACGCCAGCCACGATCGTCTTTGATCGGCCCATCGTGTACACCGATGAGGAATCGGGCTTCGTATGGCGCCCGCGCAACTACGGCCGCGCGTTCTACGGACCGATTACCCTGCGCGATGCCCTCGCGCGGTCCGTCAACAACGCAACCGTTCACCTGTTCCGGGACGTCGGTGTCGACTACGTGATCTCCTATGCGCGCCAGCTCGGCATCGAGTCACCGCTGAACCGCGACCTCTCGCTGGCGCTCGGCTCGAGCGACCTCTCGCTGCTCGAACTCACACGCGCCTACGCAACTTTCCCGGCAGCAGGCCAACGCGTGACTCCGGTCTACATCCGCCGGGTAACGGACAGCGATGGAAAGATCCTGGTCGAAAACCTGCCCCTCGGCCGCACGCCCAGCAACAACGAGGACGTCGCCAAGCCGGCCTCGGAAGACACAGCGGCCGAGAGCCAGAAAATGGAGCTCGCGGAGGGCGCGGTGATCTCACCGGAGAATGCGTACCTCGTCGCCGACCTGCTGCGCGCCGTCGTCTCGGATCCAGACGGAACGGGCTGGCGGCTGCGCGCACTCGGCCGGCCTGTCGCAGGGAAGACGGGAACGACTAACGACCAGGCAGATGCCTGGTTCCTCGGCTTCTCCCCCGGCATCGCAACCGGCGTCTGGGTGGGCCACGACGAGAGCCGTTTCCTGGGCTGGGGAGAAACCGGCTCACGCGCCGCCGCTCCGATCTGGCTGGCATTCATGAAGGCCGCCCTGGCCAAACGCCGCGTGCGTGACTTCCCGGTGCCGGAGCCCATCGTCTTCGCCCGCATCGATCGCAAGACGGGGCTACTGGCGGACGAATCGAGCGACGACTCCGTGTTCCAGTCCTTCCTCGCAGACACGGTCCCGACCGAAACCTCGAGCAAGGCGCAGAACCGGAACGAGGGGCGGCGCCTGCTGCGGCTGGACGACTTCTAGAGCCACTGCCCGGCGGCCCGAGCGATCTCGTCCAGTCCCTGTTGGTAGAAGTGGTCCGCGTCGGGCACAAGGTGAAACGTGCCGCGCGCAAGTGCACCGGCGAGCGCCTCGAGTTCAGCGGGCGGAGCGTACGCGTCGCGCTCGGCAGTGACGATGAGAACCGCACCTGCAAATTGTTCGAGCGCGGAGCGGTCGAGCATCTGCGCCGGCGGCGAGACGAGCAGCAAGCGGTGAAGCCGGGCGTGCCGCGCCGCCGCGCGCACGGCAATCGCTGCACCGTAGGAATAGCCCGCCCCCACCAGCGGCCCCTCGACGCTCTCCTCGACGAAACTCACGGCAGCCGCGAAATCCGCGTCGCCGTGCTCGAGGTTTCCACTGAGCGCGCCGGCGCTGCCGCCCGCACCGCGCCAGTTGAAACGAAGCGATGCGACACCCGCCTCGGCGCACACGTGGGCCAGCTCCGCCACCACCGGGTGGTCCATGCTGCCGCCCATCTGGGGGTGGGGAGCGGCCACCACCGCACCGATCGCTTCCGCACCCGACGCGAGCAGCAGGCCTTCGAGCACCGGCGAGTCGCAGTCGGGAGCAATCGTCACCGTGCGATCCGTCGCTGACTCGGCCACGCGCGCCTCTTTCGGCCCAGCTAAGCTGAACCCGTGTCGGAATCCGGGCAGAGAGAAGGCGGCTTCCGCCTGCACGTCAACCGCGAGCGGGCGCGACTCCCCGATGGTCGCGGGATCGACCTGGATATCGTGCGCCATCCGGGGGCGGCGGCCGTGGTCCCCTTCGCGTCGCTCGACGAGGTGATCCTGATCCGGCAGTACCGCCACGCGACAGACGGAACCATCCTGGAGGTGCCGGCAGGAAAGCTCGACCCGGGCGAGTCGCCGGCGAGCTGCGCCGTCCGGGAGCTCGAGGAGGAGGCCGGGCAGCGCGCCGGACGCCTCGAGGCGCTCGGCTGGATCTGGACCACTCCGGGCTTCACAGACGAGAAGATCCACCTCTTCGCCGCCTTCGACCTCACCGAGGTCCCGGCCCGTCCCGGGGCCGACGAAGCCATCGAGCCGCTTCGCGTCCCGTTCGACGAGGCACTCGATCTCGTCTGGAGCGGCGAGCTGCGCGACGCCAAGAGCGCCCTGGCCCTGCTCCACGCGGCGCGCGTGCTTGGACGACTCGGGTGAGACCGGCAGTCTACTTCGGGTGGCACGTGCACCCGTGGGAAGAGCTGCTGGATCTCGTGCGCCGGGCCGAGGCCCTGGGCTTCGCCGCTGCTTTCGTCGACGGCGACGTGACGATGCTCGCCGCTAGGCCGGACGCGGATTGCCTGGACGGCTGGACCGTCACGACGGCGCTCCTCACCGCCACAGAGCATATTTCGATCGGCTCGGTTCGCCTCGTCCACCACTGGAACGCCGCGCGCCTGGCCCAGGCCGCCGCCACGGCCGAGCGCATCGCGCCGGGGCGGCTGCGCGTCGTGGTGACGATCGGGGACTGGGAAATCGACACGCGCTTCGGTCTGCCGATGCCCCCGGTCGGCGAGCGCGTCGCATGGCTCGGCGAGAGCCTCGAAGCGCTTCGCGCACTCTGGGCGGGGGACACCGTGACGCGCCGGGGCAGCCACGTGCAGCTCGATCGCGCGCGGGTGCGCCCGGCCCCGGGGGCGGCGCTCGAGATCGCGGTCGCAGCGGGAAGGCCCCGCATGCTCGACCTCGTGGCTCGGCACGCCGGTGTCTGGGAAGTGAGCCTGCCGCCCGTCCCGGCCCGCGTCGCGGCGGCAGCGGACCAGCTCGCCGCCGCGTGCGTGCGGCGTGGGCGCGACCCAGCCGAACTCGGCCGCTCCATGCTGCTCTTCGCGAGACCGGGGGCGAGCGCTGCCCATGCCCTCGCTGAGTACCGGTGCCTCAACCCCTGGTTTGCCGACGTGCCCGACTCCGAGATCGCCCCAGGCCTCGTTTCAGGAGACCCATCCAGTTGCCGCGAGCAGCTACACGACATGGCGCGCACATTGGGACTCACGCTTCCGGTGATCGACGCCTCGGGGCTGGCCGCCGAGCCCACCCGGCGCCTCCTGGAGGCCCTGGCGCCCGCCAAATAATCTGTTTGACGCTGGCACTTGGCATTTCCTACCCTATCGGGTGCTGCGGGACCTATGCGCACCCTTCCCGTCGGCGTCGACGGCAGAGCGTCGTACTGAAGTCCCTTTGGACGACAGCTACCCAACGGTATGAATTCCAATTGCGCCGGGAGTGCAACACCCGGCGACCCACGCAGGAGAGTGTCTACGGTGTACGGACGTGGCGGACAGACTCCCAGATTCAGCATCGGACCGCCCATCACACCGCCCGTAGTCAAGAACCTGCTGATCGCCATCGGCGTGATTTTCGTGGCGCAATACGTGATCTTCGGACCCGGCGTGACCCGCGACTTCTCTGTCCAGTCGGTCTCCGTCTGGCAGGCCGGCTATTTCTGGCAGCCGTTCACCTATATGTGGCTGCACGGGAGCTTCGGGCACGTGCTCCTCAACGGCTTCGTGCTCTGGATGTTTGGCTCCCAGGTCGCCATGGCCTGGGGTGCCCGACGCTTCCTGCGCTTCTACCTGGTCTGCGGCGTCGGAGCGGGCTTCCTCATCTCGCTGTGGCCCTACGTGGCTGTCGAATTGGACATGGCGAGCCCGCTGGCACTCGGGGTCTCGACGCTCGGCGCCTCCGGTGCCATCTACGGCGTCATGCTCGCCTATTCGCTCACTTGGCCCGACCGCACCATCATGCTGATCTTCCCGCCCGTCGCTTTCCGGGCGATCTGGCTGATCCCGATCGTTTTCGGCATGACGCTGTTCATGAGCGGAAGCAACGTCAGCCACGTCGGCCACCTCGGCGGGGTACTGGTCGGCTGGATCTACCTGCGGTTCAGCGGCAAGGCGGGACCTCTCTTCTCCGTGAAACATCTCCGGTACCGGTGGCAGCGCTACCGCATGCGGCGGAATCTCCGAACCGTCCAGACCGAGGAGATGAAACGGCGCCAGCGACGCAACGATCGGACGATCCACTGACGTGGGTGCCTCTCGAGCCGACTTCACGCTCGACGACGCGCTCGACGCCGAGATCGCTCGCGCCGCGGACCGGGTTCGCAGGGCTGAGCACGTGGTTGCGCTCACCGGTGCCGGACTCTCGGTCGAGAGCGGGATCCCGCCGTTCCGCGGGCCGGGAGGGCTGTGGACCCGGTATGGGGAGCCGCCCATGGACGGCTACCAGCGCTTTCTCCGCGACCCGAAGCGCGCCTGGGAGGAACGGCTCGACCCCTCCGCGCCTTGGGCGAAGGCTCTCGGCGAGACCCTCGCGGCAGCAAAGCCCAATTCTGCACACCGCGCGCTCGCAGAACTCGAGCGGCGCGGAGCCTGCGCCGCAGTCATCACCCAGAACGTCGATGACCTCCATCGCCAAGCCGGCACCCGCAACCTGCTCGAGATCCACGGCAACCACACGCTGCTGCGCTGCACCGAGTGCAACGCCCGCTTCGCGACGGACGAGCTTGCCGTCGACCCGGCGGCGCTTCCACCCCACTGTCCCGCCTGCAGTGGTGTCGTGAAAGACGACACCGTTCACTTCGGTGAGCCGATCCCGCCGGATGTGCTGCGCGGCTGTTTTGCGGCAGTCGAGATCTGCGACTGCATGCTCGTGGCGGGAACCTCCGCGATGGTCTATCCGGCCGCCGAGTTCCCCTTGGAGGTTGTGCGCCGTGGCGGCCAGCTCATCGAGGTGAATCCCGAGGAGACCGAACTCACCGCCAGCAGCACGCACTCCCTGCGCGGCCCGGCTGGCGCGGTCCTCGGGCGGCTGCTCCACCACGTCGCCGCAACAGAGGCGGGCGCGTGAGCGAGCGGCAAGGCGAGAACGGCCGAGAGGCCCCGGACCGCCACGGCTTCGGCAGCTTCCTGCGCAACCTGCTCGAGGGTATGCCCTGGAGCGAACGGGCGGAGAGCGAGGAGACCCGGTGCCTCGCCGCGCCGTCCTCGGGATTGATCCGGGTGCACAACGCGAACGGACGCACCTGCGTAATCGGTGAAGATCGCACCGACGTGCAGATCCAGGCGCAGAAGGTGGCACGCGCCGAATCCGAGAGTGGTGCGGCCTCTCTCCTAGAAGCCTCCCGACTGCTCGAGGAACGCACTGCCGACGAGGTGCTCGAACTCGAGGTCGCCGTTCCCTCCAAGTGGAACCGGCGCGGGCACGTGAACCTCGAGCTGCGCGTCCCCCGCGGCACCAGCGTCGAGATCGCCGCCGCGAACGGCCGGGTGACTGTGACGGGTCTGTGCGGCGCGGTGAAGGCGCGTTCGAGCAACGGCTCGGTGGAGCTATCTGACGTGGTCGGCGACGTGAACGTCACCACTTCGAACGCCAAGGTCTGCTGTTGCAACACACGCGGCAAGCTGGTGGCGCGTTCGAGCAACGGAAAGATCGAGCTCAACGACCACTGCGGATCGGTCAACGCCACCACCTCGAACGGACTGATCCGCGCGTCGGTGGAAGAGCTCGGCCGCCGTGGGGTACAACTCGCGACGAGCAATGGCCGGATCGTGCTCGAACTCCCCGACGAGGTCGACGCCGAGGTCGATATCCGCGTCGACAACGGCGTGATCCGCAACGACCGCCCCCTATGCAAGGCCTCCCGGGAACGCAACGGACGGCTTCGGGGACGGCTGGGCAACGGCGGCGCACCCATCCGCCTGCGCACTTCGAACGGCTCGATCTCGCTTCGCTGATGTGGGTCGGGCGGCCCAGCTGCCGTCGGCCTGGCGGATCACCGGGATCGACTCCGGCCCGGTCTCGAATGTGAAGTCGTCACCCGGCTCCGGGGCGTCCGACTCGCGGCCCGCCATGAGCCACACGCATGTCCACGTCTTGTCCCACTCGCGCTCAGTGAACTCGGTGCTCGCGTAGCGCTCTTTCGGAATCGGACCGGAGCCCGGCGCGCGCTCGATGGGCAGGGAGACGCCCTGTATTCATACAGCCTACTGTAATTATTGCCCGAAAGAGAAGGGAACTACTGTTCGCCGATGCGTCGGCGAACCTCGGCGCTGCCGTCCCGAAAGACGACACCCGAGGGCTCGATCTTCGAGATCACGAGGCCACCAACCTCGTCGCCTTCGTGCACCTCTCGCTCATCGCCGGAAGCGAGCGTGACGACGGCGGTCCTCCGCGCCGCGCTGGGATGCCACGTGGTCTGCGCCACCCGGACACCCTCCAGCTGAGCCTTTCCCACCGGCTTCGGCTTCGCAGCTTTCGCGACTGGCGCCAGCTTCGGCTTCGCGACCGGCGCTGCCGAAGGCTGCGCCTCCACCGCCTTCACGACTGGAGCCGCCTGCGCCAACGGCGCTGCCGAAGGCTGCGCCTCCACCGCCTTCACGACTGGAGCCGGCTTCGCCTGCGCGACCGGCGCTGCCACCGACTTCGCCACCTTGGGGGTGGGCAGCGCCGAATCGGCGGCGGGGACAACCTCCAGAGCCGGGCCAGGGACAGGCGGCCTCGCCGACGCTGCAGCGGTCTGCTCCCAGGGATCGGGCTCCGAACTCGCAACGGCACCGGAACGAGAGGCCGGCAGCGCTGTGACCGCGGCGGTGCCGGGGATCGCCGACGGGAACTTGTGACTGCCGGAAAGCTCGTTCACGGCAGCGCGCCGGGCGTTCCCGACAGCAGCCGTCACGCCTTCGGTCTCGGGCGGTTGTTCGGCGCTCTCGGCAATACGCGGCTCCGCCAGCGGCCGGTCCACCCGCTCGACCGGTGAGGCGTAGGCGGCGGCCGGAAGTTCGCCCCCCGTGGCCGTCTCGACCGGCTTGGGCCGCCGGTCCGTCCCGCGGGGTGCAGCGCGTCGAGTCAGTGCCGCAGGCGGGACACCCGCCTCCGCGACAGCAGCCGGGATACCTCGCTCTTGAACCGGAACGCCCGCCTCTGCAGCAGGAGCCGGGACACCCGCCTCCGCGACAGCAGCCGGGATACCTCGCTCTTGAACCGGAACGCCCGCCTCTGCAGCAGGAGCCGGGATACCCGCCTCTGGCACCGTCGCCTGCTGGCTCGAAACCTCGCCTCGAACGCTCCAGAAGACCAGTGCGGCCGCACTGAAGGCAACCACCAGCGCGGCGCCCAGCCCCCAGCCGAAGAGCCCCCTCGAGCTGTGGGCACGCCCCGGCGACGAGGTCACCGCCTCGCGCAGCGGCCTCTCGCCATCCGCGCCCCGCTCTTCTTCCAGACGACGCAGCGCCTTGAGAATGGTACTCATCGCGCGCCGCCGCGCAGCGCTTCACTGGACGGTCCGCGGCGCCAGCGCCACCGGCGCAACAGGCGTCGCCGCCTCGCGCCGAGGATCTCGCGCGCCGCCCCGCTCACGAGTTCGGTGCCGATCTCCCGTGCACCCGCAGCGTAGCCTGCCAGGAGCGCGCGGTCGCAGAGAAGATTCACCAGCCGCGGCACGCCGTGCGAGCGCCGGTGAACTTCGCGCAGCGCCCGTTCGCTGAACAGATCGCGATGGTCGTTTGCCGCTACCCGCAGCCGATGCCGCACGTAGTCCCGCGTCTCGCCCGCCGAGAGGGTGTCGAGACTCCAGCGAACGCTGATGCGCTGACGCAACTGGCGCAGCTCCCGACTCTCGAGCTTCGCGTCGAGTTCCGGCTGGCCGAAGAGCAGGATCTGGATCAGCTTCGAGGTCGACGTCTCGAGGTTCGAGAGCAATCGAATCTCCTCGAGGGTCTGGGACTCGAGGTTCTGCGCCTCGTCCACGATCAGTAGAACGCGGCGGTCGAGGTGCTTCTGGTTCAGCAGAAACTCGGTGAGCGCACTCGAGAGCTGCGCGCGGGTCAGACCGTTGGCGAGCAGTCCCAATTCGACCGCAATCGCCCGCAGCAATTCCTCACCCGTTAGCGTAGGGTTGAAGATAAAGGCGACGTCCGTGTCGGGACCGAGACGCTCGAGAAGGGTACGGCAGAGCGTGGTCTTCCCCGTTCCGACCTCGCCCGTCACCGCGATGAAACCCTCGCCCTGCTCGATGCCGTAGAGCAGGTGAGCCAGCGCCTCGCGGTGAGAACTCGCGAGAAACAGGTAGCGGGGATCCGGACTGAGAGAGAACGGTTTCTCCTTCAACCCGTAGAACGCGGTATACATGCTCACCAGACTATACCCAGCGGAAGTCTAACCCATTGATTCCGAGTGCCTATCGTTGTGTCGGGATCGATATCGGCGCAAGCCTCGCAAAGCTCGTGCTGCGCGACCCGCAGGGCCTCAGCTTTCGTTGCTTCTCCTCTCGAGATATCGAACGAGCGGTACGTGAGGTTGAGCGCTTCGCACCCGACCACGTGGCGGTCACGGGCGCCGGGGCTCGGCAGTTCGCCCAGCTGTTGGAATTCGACGCCACTACGCTCGTGGAGTTTCATGCGTGGGTCGCCGGCGCAGCGGCGCTGTTGGCCCATCAGGGGCTTCCGGCATCCGGGCGAGACCTGGTCGTCTCGCTCGGCACGGGCACCTCGATGCTCCTGGTCGGGCCAGAGGGCGGTGCGCGCCTGGGTGGCACGACGCTCGGAGGAGGCACGCTGCAGGGCCTCGCAAAGGCGCTGCTCAGCTGCGAAGGGCACGCCGAGCTCATGGCGCTGGCAGCACAGGGTGACCGCAGCAAGGTCGACCTGCGCGTATCGGATCTGGACCCGGAGGGCGCGCTGCCGCTGCCAGGCCATGTCACGGCTTCCTCCCTCGCGAAGCTTGCTGCCGAGGGAGCACCGCCGGCACCACACGACATCGCCCACGCCTTGGTGGGAATGGTGGCGGAGACCGTTGGCATCGTCGCCCGCACCCTGGCTGCTGCGTCCGATGCCAAGCGAATCCTCTACGGCGGGACGACGCTGCGCGGGAACGCACCGATGCGCTCGATCCTCACAGAGTACGGGATGGGGTGCGAGGTGATCTTCCTGGAAAATGGCGAGTACGCCGGTGCGTTGGGTGCAATCGAACTTCTGAGCGCCTAGCTGTCGCCGTCGCGCCGGGCCGGCTCCGTGGCCTCCTCCGCATCACCGCGGCTCAGGCTGCGCAGCGCTCGCTGGGTTCGCGCGATCGCAGAGCGCTGGACGCGCAGCTCTTCCCCCTGGGCCGCCACCTGACGCTCGAGGCGCTCGCGCGCGTCCGACGATGTGTCGAGGCGCGCCTCTACCTGCTCGACGCGGCGCTCGAACTCCAGGAGTCGACGCGCAACGTCGACCTCGACGCCCGCGAATCCGGCGCGTGGCATCTCGGGAGTGGCCTCGGACGCCTCGCTGTCTCCGTCAGTCGCCGCGATTTCGCGGCGATCGTCGGCAGCGACTGAATTGGCCACCGCCGTCACCTCGACGTCGCTGGGCAGCGAGCGTCTGCGCAGCCAGGTGGCCACGAAGATCGCCAGCAAGATTCCGCCTGCCAAGAACGAGCCGTAGAACACCCAGTCGACATCCGCCGAAGCCGTCGGCTTCACCCCGGGCAATACATCCGCCTTTGCCCTCGGCTTCGCCCCGGGCGGCACAACCGCCTCTGCCGTCGGCTTCACCCCAGGCAATACCTCCGGCTTCGCCCCAGGCGGCACAACCGCCTTTGCCGTCGGCTTCGCCCCAGGCAATACCTCCGGCTTCGCCCCGGGCGGCACAACCGCCTTTGCCGTCGGCTTCGCCCCAGGCAATACCTCCGGCTTCGCCCCGGGCGGCACAACCGCCTCTGCCGTCGGCTTCGCCCCAGGCAATACCTCCG